>CYGL01000485.1_pt1 | contig 15528 bp, 15 predicted proteins | sample 485531 | NCBI WGS metagenome assembly CYGL01 (sample SAMEA3497897, study PRJEB9818) | human gut metagenome | reverse complement strand
GTTGTCAAGTTCTCCGGCGTGTCGCGATGGCATAAGTAAAGGCCTTGCGATTTTGTTGGTCGCAAGGCCTATTCGTAACAGTGTTGGTTGAGTATTGGTTATCAGAACGGGGCTGAGTCGTAGAAGTGATAGACCCATGTCTGTTGCTCGATTGTTGGATCCTCTTCCGGATAACGGACAGTATCGGCTTTAATCCAGAATCCGGCGTGGCGGTATCCGGCCAACGTCTCCATATCGTCAAGGAGGTTCGCAAGGCCGTATATCGCCTCATTGACTTGGAAGGATGCCACTTGGACGCCGTTCACGCACAGTCTGGCGGGCGGACATGTTGCTTTCGGAGGGATGGGGATGTGTATGTCGGCGCTAATGGCCTTTTTCGTGATGGTCATATGAGTTTTCTTATCCTATTCTGTATAGCTTCCCGAGTGAGTTCTTTAGGTGTTCGTCTGCCCTGCTCCCATTTTTGGATGCAGCTGGTGCTTACGCCTAGGTATCTTGCCATGTCTGCTTGGCTGATGCGGTGCGCGGCTCGCATGGAGCGCAGCAATTGCGAGAAATCATCCATTGTGTCGGGAGTCGCTTCTATAGCTTCTTGCGAATGAAACAGCTTCATCGAGTGTGTGGAATGTGGAAATAACGTCACATCCAATATATACCGGGAATTCGTCTTGTTTTTCGATGATTTCCAGTTGGATGCCCGCTCTATTGCAGATGCGGCAGACGCTGAAGATTGGATCAGTCTATTTTTTCTTTCCTTTCCTTTTTTTAGGACATAGCCATAGTATCACATTGTGCAATATTTTGCAGATAAAAACGGCCGCAGACATAAGTCTGTGGCCGAAATATTACATGAGTCTCTGTCCCGGGTAGATCAGATACGGCGGTCTCAAGCCATTCCTGAGTGCGGCAGCCTTCCAGCCGGTTCCGTAGATGGACCACAGCGACTCTCCGGCGCGGACCACATGAGTGGATCTTCCGTAGTGGCCGGATGCGGCCGTGGTGGCTGTCTTTCCGTGGTAGGTGATGACCTGACCGGGATAGATCCGATTGATGTCGCCACTCGGTACGTGCCATGAGGATGCGGGTTTGAGGCCGGTGCGCTCGGCGATGGCGCTCACGGTGTCACCGGCTCGGACCACGTAAGTTCGTGTCGTCGTGGTGGGACGGGATGGGCCTGCGCCGAGTCGTGCGTTGACTATCGCCATGACGCGATCGTAATTGTCGCCGAGACGCGCACGGCGAACCTGTCCGTTGCCGTACTCGCCACGGATGACGGCGCTTGCGATCATGTTCAGGTCATTGGTGTTCGTCTCGGTGCGCGGCGGCGGCGTGACGGTTCCGGCCGTGCATCCGGCTCTTTCGCCGCATGCGATTTTCTTCCATGCGGTACCATCGCCGAAGAATCGGTTAAGGTCGAGCGGTCCGTGTCCATTGAGGTATCCGGTGCCGGTGTACTGGATCATCCCCTCGCCGGATGCCCCGGCTTTCCACGGGGAGTTCTGGTAGCCGGTCGGGGCCGAGTTGGCGTACTGCGCCACCCAGAGCATGCAGTTTCGGCGCACGAATGCGTTGAGTTGCCACACCGCCGAGCGTTGGACGTAGACGATGGGCCAGACCTGCGTGCGGTCATGCACGCGCGTCACCCATGTCTGTATCCATGCCGGATTGCCCCAGTTCGGATTAACTCGTGTACAACCACGGCGTCCGTAGGAGAGGCACTCCTCCCAGTCAAGGGCGAGCACGGAGCGCCCGACGCGGGGTTTGACCGAGTCGACGAACATATCCGCCTCCGCCGTGGCGTCGCCGCCATTGGCGAAGTGATAGACTCCGGTTGCCTTGCCCGTCCTGTCCGCATTCGCGAGCTGTGCCGAATAGTTCGCGTTCGACCATCGCAGTCCCTGCGTGGCCTTGACGATGACGAAATCGGCCGGCACCACCAAGGGGATGTCGGCTGTTTGGTAGCCGGATATGTCGATTCCGTTCATGGCCGCCGAGGCCGGCAATGCGATGGATGCCGTCAGACATACCAGCAGAATCGGCAGCACTCGCCTTTTATGCTTCGTTGCCAGTTTCATGCTGACCATTTTCCTCCTTCGTCGTTTTCTTGAAGATCTTGAGGAACCCGTCGGCCGCGAGATCGGGGTTGAGGATCGCGATGTTTTCGAGGATTGAGGTGACTTCCATCACGCTGATCCAGATGATGACCGAGGGGATGAGGAGCTCGATCTGGTATGGCAGTCCGATGTAGTGTCCTTCCTCCGCGACGAGATACGCGAGGATGATCGGCCCCGGCCTCGCCGAGTTTGTGCCAAAGTCCCTCGCGCATCTTTTTCGATTGGATGTCCCCTCGACTGGCCGCCGCCGCGATGCCGGTAATGTAGTCCATCACGATGAGGATTCCCGTGAATCCGAGCGCGCATAGTTCCGTTGTGCTCATTTCTGTCCTTTCTTTTTGATAATGGTTTTCATTTATATTATCGCATGCCGAGGAGGCCCATGCTTTTCAGGAATCCTTCACGGCGCGCGACGGTATCGAAATAGACGTATCCCTGTTGGATACCTCTTTTGAGTGTCTTGAGGACCGGGCTGGCTCTTTCCAGGAGTATGGTGTTGGGCTTGAGGTCGCGACGTAGGAGCGCATATGTTTCCCGCCCGTCGTCCTTTGGTATCTGCGCGTTGATATACCAGTTACCTTCCTGCATGTCGTACCAGATCCCATAGGATCTCCTGTCGAATCGGAGTTCGCAGCGGAAGAGTGAGGCGCTTGTCTTGGATCCGATGAGCGTGGCATGATCCTCCAGGAAATCATTGTTCTGGGCGTATCTCGCGTAGTTGGTGCCTGCCGTGAAGCGTCCGATGGACGTTCGTGCCGCGTATTCTTTGAATTCCGCGTCGTCGGCGTATTGGATTGTTATGCTCGATTCATTGTGTTTGTAGGTCCTCGTCTTCCCCTTCGTCGGAAGCGTAAGATCCCACTCGGTGAAATACGGGTTGACGGCATCGGCGGCGTTCGCTGCCATGTAGATGCGCGTCCTTTCGTTTCGGCGGTCGACGGTCTCCCAGAAGCCCATGAGCGAGTCCACTTCGTTGGGCCAGTACATTCCCTTTTCGGAGATGAATTCGTCGAAGAAAATGATGCTGACTTTCGGGAACGCCGACGACTTATAGGATGCGGCGGCTGATAGTGGGACGAAGGCTCCGAGCGTGCCCCACTTGTCCTTGGTGCCTTTTCTGCGCATTTCCATCGTTCGTCCGTGGATCCTCATTTTCCCCATTTCCGGGGAAGTATTCGGCGAAGGGGCGAGAGGAAGTCGCTCACTCCGAGCATGCGAGTGATTTCCTTGTCGGTTCGTCTGAGGTATACGAATTGTTCTCCGGCTTCGATGAAGTTGCGTATGGCTCTTTTGACGATTCCGAACGTCTTGCCGAGTGATCTGGCACCGATGACCATGTTGACCGGGCTGGGGCTGCCGAAGAGGCCACTCGGATCCCATCGCACTGATGTCGGGATTCCTTGCTGTTCGTTCATAGTATCCTCCTGATCATCCAGCATCCTGTATTCTTGATGTACGCGCTTGCGCTTCCGCTGTCATGCGGGAGAGGCGCACGTCCCGCGCCCCAGAGATGATCCTTGTCGGTTATCCATTCCACGTGGCTGTGGCCGTCGTTGAATGACCAGTTCACGTATTTCCATTCAATAAGGAGAATGTCGCCGGGTTGTACTTTGTCGGCCGGCCATGCGGTTCTCGGCCCGCCCCTGGCGATCTCCCGTCCGGAGTTGACCATAGCTCCTGTCCAAGTGCCGATGTGCTTGGCGATGTCCGGGCGGATGCTGTTGATAGCCCACCAGATGCAGGCGGAGCAGTCTGAGTATCCGGAGGCCGGGGGGTTGAGTCGGCCCGCCCCCTGTCCGTATTTCCATTTATTGGCGTTGTCTTGCCACAGCTTGAACATCCTACTGAAATCGCTTGTTGGTGCTGGTGCTGCGGATCCGCCTCCTTGGTTGGGGGCGTCTGGTGCCCCGGAGCTGTTAACGGTGGGATACCATCTTCCGCCGAGCGCGCGGACGCAGACGATTCCGCTGGGAAATTTCTCGTTGAAGAGGATGAGGTTCCCGGCATTGCTCTCGATCCTGTAGACGCCGGATTCCTGTGTGATGGTCCCTCCGCTGGAGCCCGCATCGCCGCCTGGTGTCGTGTCGGGTTCCTTTGATTGTCCGAAGTCCGGGGGAGCGCTTGTCCCGTTCCATGATGCCAGGCGCGAATGGATCGTGTTGTATCTGTTCGCGTATCGGCCGAGGACGCCGTCGTTGAGACATGCCCTCCACATGGTGTCGAGGCCGCTGTTGCCGACTGTGGAGATGACTCGACCGCACTGGCGTGGCGATTGGTGGTACATGCTCATCGCGAAGATCACCGTCTTGACATTGTCTTCGGAGATACCCCATGACGTGAGCACTCGCACGTATGCGGGGATGTCGTCTTGGATGAACTGGTTTTGCTGTATCTGGTGTATCTGGTTACGTTGCGCGGCCGTCGCCCATGAGTTGCCTTCGTCGCGTGTCATGTATCGCGTGTTCCACCATGAGTCCGTGGCGGGGTGTGCGGCCACGCTGGCGCGGAGGGATGCCGCGAGCAGCGCGTATCCCTCCGCGTCTTCGTTCTTGCATCGATTGAGGAGCGCGGCCGCTCTGGTGCCGTACCATTGCATCATGCCAAGTGTGATCGGATCCGCGTAGTTCACACTGCCCCAGTTCCAGTGTGATTCTACCTCTCCGATCACATACATGGCATAGAGTTTCTGACTGTCAGTGAGTGGCATTACTGGGCCTCGAAATTCACGGCGGAGGTTCTCACGTTCCTGAATGCCAAGTCGATTCGTCGCCCCTGATCGGCTGACATGAGGGCCGGCATCCTGATATAGATTCCCTTCGCAGTGGATACATTGTTTTCAACGGATTGGAATGTCGCCACCCAATCGTTCGAAAGACCCGTGAACGCTTTGAATTGCGGGTAACCTATGCACAGGGATCCCAGTATGACATACGGGAGTGTGTGTTTCGCTATCTTCTGATTCCAGTTCTCGCATGTGAGATACAACGCGTTTGAGGCGGTAGTGGCACCATCCAATAGTGTCAGGTTCCCGATGATTTCGAGATCGATGGTTTCATTGGCATAATACCCCACCTGCACTGTCACGTTCTTCAGGTAACCGACCGTCTTGGAAGCAGTGACGTCCTTGATTATCAGGGTGTCGTTGTCAATGCCGCTTTCGCTGGACGGACTCGTGTAGTCGTTGATAGTGAGGAATTCGAGGTATTGCGTGGAGTGGAATGGACTTCCCCCGTGCAGGATGTTGTTGATCCATTGCGCGAACTTGGCATATCCGTTGTCGCTGAGATGCTGCACTCCCTCCTGATCGTTGCCGTTGAACCAGTTGATATGTGCCGCGAGCAGATACAGCGATTCCGGGATGACTCCGACGTTGGCGGACAAGGCCCCATCGATGATGTTCCGGTAGAGGTAGTTTCTGCCTGCGTTGAGGGTCTTGGAGTTGTTGGGGAAGTATCTGATGGTTGCGTCCGGGAAATAGTCGCGGACAGCCTTGAAGGCATTGTAGGCGGGGGATGGCATGATGTCGGCGTATCCGTTGAGGTTCTGCCAGAAGACGTTGTTCGTTCCCATCACGATGATGACGTCCGTGATTTCATCGGGGTGCAGAGTGGCGTCTGCTTTCGCGCTGTTCACCATGTCCGGGAGCTGCTGCACGACGGCCCCATTGATGCCGTAATTGTACCATTTGCCGGACGGGTTGAGTCTTTTCAGCTCGTTGTACAGAGCGTTGTTGTGTACGACGGTCCATGAGTCTCCGAGGAGTACGTAATTCCTCGTCCGCCTGTGCTGCACGAAGTCGGACGTGCGCTTGCATGTGGCGATGTCGGTGTTGGTCTGGTCGCTGAGCTTGATGCCGCTTCCTACGTTCGGATCCTCGGAGTTGTATGAGGTGAGCCCTTGTCCGGCGTTGAAGCCGATGCCTTTGGCGGTGCGTTGCGCGGCGGTGCCTTGCATCGTTTCGGTGTACATGAGTGCCGGATAGACGGTATTCCCTTCGTCTAGCATCGGAGCGGTGTGGGCGAGGTTGACCGTGATCGGATCCTTTTTGGTGCCGGATCCTTTGAGGGTGTCGTCATGCGCGACGGTATCGAGCTTAGACGCCACTTCCCTTCGATATTGTTCCACCTGCGCGTTGTAATTGCCGGTGAGCGCCCAATACGTGTCGTCGGTGATATCGACGCCAGACGGGACATACTGTCGGCTGGTGTAGCTGCTGCCCTGATGGAGGACTATCGTGAGCGGCTCGTAGGTTCCGCTCTTGTCCCATTCGATCGGGTCGGCGAAGATGGGTACGTAACGGCTTCCGATGTACTGTTTTGTGGCCATGATTGCTCCCTTACTTGTGTCTGGTTGGTTTGTGGATTGTTGGTTGTAGTGTCGGCGCGTTGAGTGCGCTGTCGGGATAGTAGAGTATCAGCCTGCCGTATTCCTGGCTTCCGTATACTGCTCCGGTGTCGAAGATGATTTCGCTCCATGATTCGGGGATGTAGGCGGTGAAGTATCCGTCCAGGGTGAGTCCGAAGAAGACGACGCTTTTGATGCCGTTCGTGAGGATCCTCGCGAAGTTCTTGTCGATCCAGTCGCGGATCTGCGCCTCATAGTAGTCTTCGAATCCGGACGACTTGAATTGCTCGAACTGGTTTTTGAGTTCGTTGAATCGTGTGACGAGATCGTCGTATTGCGCTGGAGTGATGTATCCCTGCTTGAGGATCCACTGAAGCATCGCGATGATCTTGTCCTCGTAGCTGATCGCGTCGCCGAAGACCTCCGGGATGACGTTCCCAGGGCGCAGTGTTCGTCCGTTGATTGGGTCGGTGTATCCGTTGCTCATTTCTCCTCCTTTTTACAGTCCATTATACGATGTGCTGTATAGCTGGCTGAAGCATGGTTCCAGATCGTCGTAGAGGCTCGTGAGTGGATTGACGTAGAGGTCAAGCCATTCGCGCAATGCCTGTCCTTGTGATACTCCGGTGAGACCATGCGTGCGTCCTACGTAGTCGGCGAGGCTGGTGGTTGCGCCGTCCGTCGTGGTCGACCCGTCGCCGGACGCGAAGACGCCGGTGTTCCAGTAATCTTCCATGTTCTTCCCGCTCATGTTGATCTGAGGCGCGTTCGAATTGAAGGTCTTGGATTCGTTGGTGGCGGTGCTGCTGTCCTTGCTGGTGTTCTTGCCGGTCTGCTGCCATTCGCTTGTGGTGTCCGAGTTCTGAAAGACATCGAGGTCCGTTTGGGCGAGCCTGCGGAAGACAGGATCATAGACCGGCATGACCTCCCTCATCGTCCGGTTGAGGTAGAAGATGAATTGCTCGATCGTGCTGGCTCCGATCTCCCGAAGATAGAAGTGGTCCACTATCCTCTGGTTGAGGATCGGACGGAAGTCCTCGCTGTAGATCTGATAGTCGTCGAGTTTGAGATCGTATCCGTATTCGAGGACCTCCTTGAGGCGCGGGCTTATCCTTGTCTGGATGATCGGCACGTCATTCGGTGGGATCAGCATTCTTGCCTCCATTGTCGATATTGTCGGATTCGTCGTCTGCATCGTCGCCATCATAGCCTCCCATGTCCACGGAGGATCCTTCGCGCTCGTGCGGTACGCCGTACTTGACACTGATATTCAGGCCGTAACGTTCGTTGACCTGTTCGCAGAATCTGCGGCGGGTGGCGAGCCTGGAACGTCTCATGAGCATGATGTCCTCGTTGTTCGCGGTTGCTTCCGCGTCGATCATGCGTTCGCGCTTTTCGGTGTTGGTGTTGTCCACGCCAAGCATCGTGAGCGCTCGGTACCAGATCTTCGTGAGTTCGTCGTCCATCTTGTCGGCCACGAATGGCGCATCAAGGTTGAGTACGTTTGGCTGGAGGAGTTCGCTCCTAGCCTTGTTGGCGATTATCATGGGCTCGTTGCCGGTGATCTGCTGATAGAGGTTGATCGCGTCCTGTCTTTGTCTTTCGTCCACGTCCATGATGTACGGAGTGGCCTGCGCGTTGATATTGATGTCGATCTTCCTATCGATGTTTTCGAGTCGTCGGGCGAATGATTCAAGCAGCGGGAGTATCGGCGTTCGGTCGAGATTGTCCCAGAGGACGATGGCGTCGGGCTTGTGCACTATTGCGTCTTTCGTGCCGAGCCTTTCGGCCCAGTACCATGCGTGGCGTGTCCATCCGATGCTTCCGTTGGCCGGCATGAGCTTTATCCTGTTGGGGTTCCAGTAGAGGTTGAGACGGCTCATCGGCGTGGCCTGCGCGAAGGCATATGATCCAATTCCCCGCCGGAGTTCGAAAAATCCTCCCATTCCCCAGTTGAGCATGCAGTACTCCACGAACCGGCTGTCTATGCCCAGCTCGTCGAGTCCCGTCCATTCGAACGCGCTCATGGCGACGGTGCGCAGACGATACATCCAATACTGGTAACTTCTCATGTTGAGGCCGAGCGTCTGCCATTTGTGCGCGAAGCTCCTACCGCCCATGAGGATGTTCTCCGGGAGGAGGTCAACGGCCGTCAGTCTTTTCTTGTTGCTCATCAGTACCTGTATCCCTTTTTCGGCTGATTATCGTAGAGGCTTGTCCGTCCGATGCTTTCCGGGGCGTCCCAGATTGTGACGCCTTTCTGCATGATGCCCCTGAGGGTGTCCCGGCTGGATTCGTCTCCTTCACTGTCAATGATATACGCTTCCGAAAGACGCCAGTAGGAAAAGCGCGTCATGCAATTCAGTCTTTCCGGCATCTGGATGAAGCGGTGGATGGCGATTCCGTAGCGGAGGAAATAGTCTCCGACCATGCTCATGACGCCGCTGCTCATGGTTTTTACCTGGTATCGGAGATTGATGCCGCCGTTCGCCAGCATGAGCCCGTTGCCGCCCATCTGCCCGCTTGTGGACGGGGGAGTGAGCTGTGCCTGCTGTACCTGCGCCTGAATGGCGTTGACGGCGTTCTGATAGTCGCCTTGAGCGGCCATCCGACCATATGCCTGGTTCGCGTCCAATGCCATGCCTGATTGCGCCTGATTGTTGGCGAATTGCTGGTTCTGGGCCTGCTGTCCGATCAGGCTCTTGTACATGCTTGCGCCGAGTCCCAGACCCCCCTGGATGGCTCCGCCGATGTTTCCGGTGGCTGCGGTGCCGAGGACTCCGGAAGCGCCGGTGATGAGGTCGGCGATCCGGCTTCGGTCGGTCAGTTGGTTCTGGATGTCCTGATTGGACTGATTGGTCGCCATCTGGCTTTCGGTGATGTTGCGCTGCATGTCCAGCGCGGCAAGTCCCTTCGTGCGCGTCCATCCGGCGGACTCATAGCTGTAGGCACGCGTATACGCGGTGTTGGCCAAGTAGTTGATATACATGTCGTTCACTATCGAGAACTGCGGCCAGTTGTCGAACCATACCGCGCTGTCCAGTGCGTCACCGAAGTATTCGATGCTCCTCCCTGATGGAGGTCCGTTTGGTATTGGGTTGCTGTTTACCTGGATTGCACCGGCTCCATTGTCGCCGTATCCGCGCACGTAGAAGCCGTAGCGGACGAACGGAAGGACGGCGTTGCCGACGAAGGCGATACTCGCATTCTTCCCCGGCAGAAACTGCGGCTTGTAGAAGACCGGGCTTCCGTCGCATCCGCTGAGTTCGAAGACGGCATAGGGGTAGGTGAGGAGCTTCTTTACCATCCGGTATCGTTCCGGGATCGCGGCAGTGATGTCGGAGATGGGACTGATCGTGGCGAATGTCGACGGGAGCGTGTCTGCAGGATAGTATGAGTGCACCCCGCCGTATTTGCTGTGGAGCTGCCAATCTGCCTGCGCCCATCTGGTGAGTCCTTTCGGCACGACATATATGGACTGGATATTTCGGCTGATCCAGCTGTAGTTGCGCACCGAGCTCAGGAATCTGCTCCAATCGGATGCCTCCAGGGCGATGTATTGGCAGCCGTTTGGGAGGAAGTCGTAGAATCCTGGTGACGCGGTCTGCTGGTTCGGCTTGTCTATGGTGCCCGGATCCGATTGAAGGTCGGCGGAGCATACGACGATGTACATTATTCCTGCGCTTCTTCCCGGCGCGGCGTGCGCGAAGAGGCCCCAGACATTCTGATGGCTTACTGTGAGGGCATCGCCGACGTCGAGGTCTTCGGGGACTGTCTGGTATTCGCGTAAGGATGCCGGATCCGTGGTCGCGTTCTCGTTGGCGATTCCGAGATGGCCCCGCTCGATGTATCCACGTCCCCATTGCGTCGTAATGGAGTAGGTCGTCCACACGTCGAGTTGGAGGCGGATTCTTGTTGTCTGTGGTGTCAGATACTCAATGCCGGTGATGAAATAATAAAGCCGTCTTGTGGTGTCGCCTTCCATCGGCGGATTGGTAACGACGAGGTAGTTGTAGCGGTTGACGCGGTTGAATGGAATGCCGATGTCAACGGGTTCGAAGGGTCGCAGATACGTGTATGTTTCGGAAGGTTGCTCGAATCCGTCGCCGGTGAGATTGTCGAACCATGCGTCGCGCTTCTGTATGGTTCCCCATTCGACGACGTCGCGATATTGCGCGTCCCACGGTACGCTTACGAGTCTGATCTTCGTTCCCGGTATCCATGCCCTTATCATCTGGTATGCCATTTTTTCTCCTGTGATAGTGAAAAGGGGACTCGCTATCGGCGAATCCCCCTCTCACTGGTTTGATTTGTTCATGCGGATACTGACGTGACCGTAACCTGATGCTGTGCGGTTACGTCCGGCTTGAGACGGCTTACAGCCATGACGGTCAACTTCGTCTGTGCCGGACAATTCCCCGCGACTGTGAGGGTGCCGTTGGAATCGATTCCGGTGTTGCCGTCCGGTGCGCCGATGAGTGTCCAGACGACGCCGTTGTTCGGGTCTCCGGTGACAGTCGCGGTGTATTTTGACGTGGCTCCGGCATTCACGGAGCTGCTGCCGTTGATGGTGATGGCGGTCACGGCTTCGGGATCGGGTGCCTTCTTGCCGATGCCGACTCGGAGAAGTCCCTGCTTGGCCGCGTCGGTGATGCTGGTGGCGCGGAGGAGAATCCACTCGTTTTTCTCGTCGCTGCCGATCCAGAGTTCGCCGTCGCCACGCACGAAGGTGTTGGTGCTCTTCGGCAGTCCGCTGGTGCCGGCGATGTCCCAGGATACTGCCTGACTGGGATCGTTGGCACCTTCGACGGTTGCGGTGAGTCGTGTGGTGGTGCCCTTCGTCGCATGATCCGGCGTCGCGCCGTTGATCTCGGCGAAGGAGGCGGTGACGGTGGTGACGGTGGGGATGACGGTGATTTCCTCGCCGGTGTCGGAACGTGGCGAGAAGAGAATCGCGTTGACGAATTTTGACATGCCATAGATGCCCCACCGATGCAGGAAGTAGTTCACGCTGTCGTTCTTGGGGTTCTGGATGGAGGCGCTCTTGACCTTGGTGTCTGCGCAGACGAACAGGTCCGGATCGGCGAGCATCGCCGCAGAGCCGTATGGCACGCCGTCAAGCGGCAGCTGGTCCACCGTTTCGACCCGGCCCATGAAATTCGTCTTGTCCATGTTGAAGGCGCTTGCAAGGACGTTCACGTCGAAATTGGCGAGGAACCGCGGTGTCACGAAGAGAATCGGATCGTTGGTCTTAGCCGGCAGCCCTTCCGGATTGTATTCGGTGTGAAGGAAGGGGAGGTCAAGGTATTTCTCGCGGATCTTCTGCGCGATATCGAGGGCGGTCTTCTGCTTGTCGCTCGCCTTCGAGATATCTTCGATGTGAACGTTGAAGAAAGGCTTCTCGCGGTCGCGCATGGCGAACAGTTCCCGCATGATGAGATACTCGTCCTCTTCCGCGGAGGTGTACGGCAGAGACAGCATGTTGTTGATTAGGTTGGCCACGCCTGTCTCGGATTCGCTCATGGCCTGGCGGATGATGTCCTCGCTGATGCTCAGGTCATAGCGGTCCTTGCGGTTCTGAAGATAGTATGCGGTGTGTACCTCCGGCTCTTCGACGTTGAACACGTCCGTGGCGTCCTTGTCGTATCGGTGGGCCTTCATAAGGTTGTATCCGAATTCGCGGATCCAGCTTCCATTGGTCTGGATGCCGGCGATCTTGTGACGCCCCAGCGGATTCGCGAAGTCGTTGACTCGGAAGAGATCGATGACGAGGCCGTTGAGCAGTACCTCCATCCAATCGTTCCAGGCCGGCATGTACGAATCCATGTAGTCAATGGTGGCCTGCATGTCGCCCTGTGTGGCGTTCGGAACGCGGTTCGCGAATGTAAGGCCGAGCCTCTTGGCCTGAGCGGTCACGGTATTGAAGATCTTCGCGTTCGTCGCGGCCTTCGGATTGGTGGTGTCGGTGATGAGCGGCTTGGGTAGATTCTTGGACATTGGTTCTCCTTTATTCCTCGTTGTCGAGTACGTCCGCGAGATTGTCGATCATCTCGACGGCCTCGTCATCGTCTGTGTCGCCGTCCGGATCCTCGATATCCTGGCCGTTCGCGGTGAGCAGCTTGTAGTTTTCGGCCTGGAGGCGCTGCACCTCGGCCTTGAGGTCGGCAATGGTCTTGTTGAGACTTTCGCTGTTGGCGGCGGCTCCCGAGCTGAAATCGTCATAACTGGCCTTGATTTCGTCGGCCAGTGCGGCGATGTCGTCGAGACTGTCAAGCGCCCTGAGCTTATCGATGAGTTCGTCCATCCTTGTCCTTTCGCTAGCAATTGGATGTACCTCATACATTATAACAAGTGAGGCGGCAAGTTGCCCATGCTCTGGGACTGGCCGCCTCTGTAAGAAAGGAGAGCTACCGACTCCCGCGGGGGCCGACCACCACAGTCAGCGCCAAACGTTTGCACGCGGTTGAATGGCATTCTCTCCCGCAAGGACATCTCACACCCTCCTCCATGATCGTATCACACTGATTCTGTGATGCGATAGCGCCCCGGGATCATCCGCACTTGCAACCCATTGAACTCCGGGATCCATCTTTCCAACCCCGGCCTTATCCTTCCATCTTCGTCATAGTTGCACCAGCCTTCATGGTAGGTTGTCCAGTCCATCGCCGATGAGATGTTTTCCGGCATGCCGGACACCTTGCATTCGATACCGTCTTGATCCTGCCACATATAGCTTTTCTCCCTGATGTGCATGCAGTCGTCGAAACGCTTTTCGACCTTCCACGATCCGAAGGCTCTATCGTCTAAGTTGATCCCATGCGGATCGCTGGTGCCGATCATGTGCATGCTGTCGGTGTCGCAGTAGACGACGCGGCCACGGTTCGCCTTGATGGCATTGAAGAGTTCACGACGGCCGTATGCGTTTACCCATGCGGCTACTGGCATGTAGATACCGTGAGAGAGTTTCATTCGTGACTCGTCGTACACGATTTTCCCGCCCTCCCATTCGGGGATGAGGTTGCGTCGTCTTATCTTCGTCCCGAATTTGCCGAAGAGACTGTTAAGCATCATCTTGGCCATCATGCGCTTCCCGCTGTCGCTGTGGCGCTTCCGTTCGCCCCACTTGCCGACGTAAGCGTCGAACATACCCTTCTGGCCGTAGAATTTCAGTCCTCCCTTCCATTCCAGGATCATGAGATCGTAGTTTTCCATTACCAACTGCCAGTCGATATCGGTCATGGTCACCAAGGTGGGTTGCATACTGTGCCCCGGTTCGACCTCGTACTTCCTGTAACGGCGGGGGAGGACAGGCAGTCCGTCCGGTTTGATGTCCCAGTCGACCATCGCAGATTGCAATGTGATGAGTCCATCGTCCTCGGCCTTGCCTTCGAACGGTTTTGGCCTTCCGCACGGCAGACGGTTGGCCAGAGCGACGGATGGATAGAGGCTATTGGCGTCCACGGAGATTCCCGGCCCGGTGTGGCGGTTGCGCCATTCCGGATCGATCCACACGAATCCGCCGTTAAAGGCCTCGGACACGAGATCCGTCTCATGTGCCTTGAGCTTCGGGAACATGCGTCTGAAGTCGGCGCGCCCAACGATATCAAGATACTCGTTGTATGCGTTGCTGCTGATTGTGGTTCTGGTCAGATCCTCGGCGTTCAATACGGACAGCACTCGCGCCATGACACATACGTCGTCGCTGATGCGCCAATCCCTTTGCCCGTCGCAGACGACGCTTCTCATCTGTTTCATTCCCAGCGGCGCGATGCGTTGCATGTCGTGGAGATCCACGAGTCCATTGTCCGTGCGGATCCTGATCCTTATTATCGATCCGCTTTCGGCAATGAGCGGCTTGAATCGCATGGCCGTGGGGCTTTCGTCGTCCACGGATTTCCACCCATGTCCGAGGAGCCACGACATAATGAGACGCCCGTCTATGTCAAGGTCGGCGCTGATCCAATGGCCCGGTTTTGATTTCAGGATCCGTACAATGAGACCATCCAATCCCTGACCTTTCTCGACCACGTCCGGCTGTGATATATGGGCCGCACGCCATTCCCCGCATTCGCACCACCCGTCATCTGCCGGAATGTAGCAGAGCCTGAAGGCACGCCAGTTCCTTTTCTTGCTGATCTTCGCCATGCCCACCACACCCCATCACTTGTCGCGTGCGGATCGGACCGCCATCCTGGTTCGCGTCTCGAATATCGCGAAGTCGTCCGGATTCGATTTAATCGTACGGTCCATCATCTCGCGATCCGCGCGATACCAGAGAGCCACGTCTTCAAGTAGGCCGTAACTGTCGACCAGCTGTTCCAAGTCTTCGGCCCGCATGTTGGAGATTCGTCTGGCCTCCTTTTCGAGCCCTACGGCCTTCAGCATCGCCACAGCGCTTCGTCTGCGGGACCTCATGAGCTTACGTGGGTCACTTTTGGCCCACTTCTTCGATTTCCTTTCGAGACTCTGCGCCTGTCCCGCGCTGTATGGACGGCGATACTTCACGTTGTTCAACGTGAACGGCTTGACTTCCTTCTGGAGACCCTTGCGCACACGTTCGCGCTGCTTCGCCTCATATCGTTTCCGCTCACGTTCGATACGGGCGTTATAGATTCTTATGTTCTTCCGGATCTTCCTCAGATCCTCGATCTTAACGACATCACCCGACTGGAGGACCGTCAACGGCGTGCGGTTGAATTTATCCAGTCGGCGGGCGTATGCCTTGAGCTGTTGTGTGGTCATGCCACGAACCTCGCCGAAATTGAGCCGAGGCGATCCAATGCGGATACCCACAGCACCGCGCTTGCGCAAGGAGTATTCCTTGTCACGAGCGCGCTTCTGCAAGCGGCTCACGGCCTTCAAAGCATCACGACGTTTCTGCGTCATCCTAGCCATGTGTTATACCTTTCGATTGTGAATCTCAACAGTTCACATCCTAGCACGGGCCGTGAATAACAACCAATGCAGGTCCTTCCTCACCGGCCCGGCTCCTCTCAAATTCATCACCCCACCCCAAGTACAACTCCGGGTCTCGCATGAAGAAAGTGTGAAGACGTCGGTTTTTTTTTTC
>CYGL01000484.1_pt1 | contig 15566 bp, 21 predicted proteins | sample 485531 | NCBI WGS metagenome assembly CYGL01 (sample SAMEA3497897, study PRJEB9818) | human gut metagenome | reverse complement strand
TATCGGGTTTTTATTTCCCTTACTTTAATCCGGAACGTAAAACACGCCACAACCACACCGTCTTTTCACGCTCACTTCCAAGTACCACACCACACAGCACATGTCAAATACACACGGCGTGTCGGTGCATCATCACCGCTTAATGGGAACCATTCTCAATATGGTCTGTTACGTTTGTTATATTTACTATTAGATTATTTCCATTTGTTTCTGACTAATATTATGGGCGTTAATTCTATTACTACGGTGTTTATGAATATTGTTATATTTGTTGCGGCTAATCTATAATTGTCGCCTGTTGTATCGCGTGCGTAGAATGTTTTCATGGTGTCTACGTAAACGTTGCTTACTCGTATGGCACCGCCTGAATGTGATATTACTAAGCTAGTGGGAAATATTTCTGGATGTGTTATGTATGCGTGTATGTTTGACCATTCTCCATCGTTGTCGCCTATTGCTATTCTATAATCTTTTATGTATAGTGTGCTACCTCGGCTGTCTGTTGTGTCTTTTGTGTTTATTGCGTAATTTGATGAAAAACCATTTAGTATTATTAGAGTGAGGTTATTTGCTGTTAAGTTTCCTTTTATTACTACGTTGTCTATTGTTTTTGTGTGTGTTATTATCCCGCCGCCTTTAAAATCTTGTATTATACTGTTTACTATGTATAGTTTTAGTCCGGTTGTTGTTATTGCGGGGTAGTTACCGTTTATGTTGTTGTTTATTATTTTTGCGTTGTATATGTGTACATAGTGATAATGATTTTTTATTGTTGCTACAGTATTGAATGCTGTGTTATTTGCATATATTATTCCGCCGATAAAATATAAGTTTTTATCTTCGGTTATTTGTATTGTGTTGTTAATTAGATATTTTTGTGTAAATATTACAGTGTCGTTTTTGTCTATTGCGTCTTGTATTGCGGTTGTATCGTCTGTGGTTGCGTCGCCTTTCGCACCGTACATTTCCGGTGTTGCTATTTTTATGCTATTTGTTTTTTGAATTATATTGTATAGGTTTGTTGCGTCTGTTACCGTGTTGGCGTGTAATGCATTTAGATTTGCGTCTATTGCGGTTATGTTGTCTTTATTTGTTGTCGCTACTGTGTTGGCGTTATTGGCGGTGTTTAATGCGTTATTGGCGGTGTTTAATGCGTTATTGGCGTTAGTGCTTACTTTGTATAGATTGGTATCAATAATATCCATTGACGCGTTGTATTGGTCATTGAGGTTTGCCGCGTCGCCTGATGTGTATTTTTCAAGGTTGAAATTAGTTGTGTAGGTTGTCATTTTTGTGTTTTCCTTTCGTATCATTGAGAATGGTTAATTTCCGCTTGCACTTGTATTTGATGTATGGTGCGGTCGATAATTCGCATTGCTGCGTTGTATCCGTCGCGTAGGTCTGCTAAGTCACCTGTTTCGTATAATGGTAGATGATAGAATGGTGTTTCAGCCATAATGTGCTGTCCTTTCGGGTTTATAACGACGTGTATGGTTTGCCGGTTTTCGTATCGGTGACACGTGGCGTGTTGTCGCTGAATATGGTGAGATTGCCAATTGCTGACGTTTCGTCGGTTCGATGTTCGGCTAGTTTACCGGTATTAATATCGGCTATTTGCGCGACACGTATGCCGTATACTGCTAATTCACGATACAAGTCACGAAGCGCAGTCTTACTATCGGTGTATTCACCTTTTGTGACGTTCCATATCAGTTGTGTATCTCCTATATGTTCAATTTGTTCTTGCATTTGCGTTATGGCTACGCTGCAGTCGTTTATGTGCGTTTCAATGTTTTTTATTCTTGTATTATAGTCGGCCATTGTTTTGTTTATATCGGTTACGATTTCGTCAAGATATGCCGTTATGTGGTCGATTTCACACGCGATATGTTTTATTATTTCCTCTTGACTTTTCGCATTCCAATAGAACGCGGGTATGGCGGGCGTGTACGGCCATACCGAGAAAAACGGTAACAGTGGAAACATGTGTCATCCTTTCAATAGTTGTTCATGTTCACTGTCCATAATGGACTAAAACATGCTTCAAGGTGTTCGAGTAATATTACGTCTATATCGACGTATTCACCGTTTCGTATGCGGTTGGCTTTATCCATGAAATCGCCGTTGGCGATCGTTTCATATTGATTGTCGGTCGCATTGGCCGCATAGTCTTGATTTTCGGTTAGCTGCGTCGCGGGGAAAGTCGCTAAACACCGTTCGCATTTTATGCCATACGTCGCTATCGCTAAGCATTATATCAGGATTAGTACCCACAAGCGCATAAAGCGGCCGCAATGTCGGCATGATTTCATGTATGAGTCGTAGGAAATGGCGTCGCCATCTTGACGGCGGCATAACGCCTAACTCCCTGTCATAGAAACGGTTCTCGATTTTCTTGCAGCAGCGCGTGTATTGCGTGTCATCATAGGCAATGTCCCGCCATGACCATGCGGCATTATTCCAGTCAACACCGCCCGGTACGTCAAGCAGTTCGCCAAACGTGTATGTCATCACGCCATGAAACTCGTCGTACGATTCACACGGCTGATAATGGTTTATGTCATTCTGCATTGTCATCGTCGTTCAATCTTTCAACGTCCGTCAAGTAAGCGTAGTTGCGTGAAACATTGTCTTCGTTCCATACAACCTGTATTGGTTCCTTGAGGTATTTTCCAAATCTTGTGTTGAGAATGTCGCACGCGGCGCGCCGTTCCTCCAATTCGCTGAGCGCGCGTAAATCGGTTGGTTCACCGTAATCGTTGATTTCGTCGGCGGTCTGCCGTTCCATTTTCAGCGGAAGATTTTTAATGCCCAACGATTGATAGAATGCGTTCCAAGTGTTCTGTATATCGTTCTGCAATTCCATGCCGATATATTCGACATTGGTTTTCAGCACGTTTGCTTTCATCGAATCCGTGAAGCCCGGTGTCGCCATGATAGCCATTTCGCCGCCTGAGATTTGCTTGATAACGTTGACGCCCGCAGTTTGTTGCCCGGCTGGAACCTCCAATATGAACGGCGTTTTCTGATTGAAACGATTCTGTCGCCGCGTCATGTACAGATCTTCAATTTCATGCGCGAAAAATTCAATGGTCGGAATGAGTGGCGTACGGGCGCGGTTGGCGTAGATGAAAACACCATTTGAATTGTTAACCGGAAAACGCCAACCGTTAATACCGTAACTATCCCATTTCTTCGGTTTGTAATAGACGTTGAAATTCGAGGTAGTCACCGCTTGCGTGCTGAAAAACACGCCCGGTTTGCTATGCGGAAACGCGATCGTGGCGTAACCGAAATACAGTAGATTGTATTCTAAAAACCACGAATCACATGTTTTCGGCAGATTCAACCACTTAAACCTTGACAGCGCGATATTCAACATTTGCGAATACGCCATCGAATACGCTTGCGAATTGAGCAATTCGGATTGCTGCCACACCGGTGCGCCACGTTCGCCCATTTCCGCACGAGTCAACGGCCTTTTATGCGTGCGTTTACGTCCCATACTTTCCTACCTTTATAGATTGTCGTGTGTGAAGTCGCCGCCGACTTCCTCGGGTTTCGTCCATATTGTAACACCGTTATTGAAAATATCCCTGATCGTCTGCAATTGCTCGTTTTGCGCAAATGGACAGATAACCCATATGTCCGCGCATTGCCAATACGCGAAATGCTTGCAAGGTGTCAACGACGGGCGGCTGTAAAGTTTGTTGCTTGCGATACCATAGCGTAGCATGTAATCGCCCGCCGCAGCTATCGCGCCGTTGTCTTCGGTGACGATTTTCACGGTCATGGTGTCAAGCCCCGTGGCCTGTCTGAAATTGTCGCCGCCATATGCGCCAACGGGCTGCGCGGCATGGTTGAGTAAGTCGCGCCATGCGGCATTCACGTTGGAACGCGTGTTTATCATGACACGTTTAGCGTTATCCACACTTTGATCGCGTGACGCCGCCGCGTTCGTATTCGATGTGTTTGCATTGTTGCCCGCAATACTGCTGCTTGTGGCGTTGCTTGCGTTCGTGTTGTTGGTATTAAGCGCTGTGGATTGAATGTTTTGCGTGCCCGCCATTGCGATGCTGACACTATTGGCCTGTCCATTGTATTTTTTTGCTGCAAACGCTGCTGCATCATTGTACGCTTGCTTGTAACCGGCTTCCGCCGCCGTCTTGGACGCACCGGTGGCGAAACTCGCGCTTGACAAGCCGACGCTTCCGGCTGCGCCGAGTCCCGCCGCCACCATTGGTGCCGCCGCGCCGCCCGTCGCCGCCGTCACCGCTATGCCGGTTGCCGCCGTGCCTATCGCGCCTATCGCTGCGGTGACGGTACCAATCGCACTCGCCGTGATTTCCGTATTCACGAGTTGCGTTGTCAAATCTAAGGTAGCAACATTCATTTCATCGATTTTGTTGTTGGATGCACTAAGTAGCAAATTTTGTTGTTTTACGTTGTTTTTGTAGATTTCGTTGGACGCGTTGTTGGAATTGGTTGTGACGGTGGAATTGAGCGCGTTCGTTAAATTCGTGTTGACAATACTGTTCGCATTGCTTCGGTTAGTGTTGCTCAATGCGACGTTAGCCGAGCGTGCGCCGTTTTCGTATGATATAATGGCGTTTTCGCGTGCTTGCGCGACTTCACGGTTGTATGCGTCGGCGCGGTGCGCGTCGATCGCGCGACGTTGCAGTGCGTAAGTCGGTATGTCGTGCGATATGAGTGTTTTGAGTACGTCCGCGTTCGGCACGTCGGCGGTAATGCTAGCACCGTTGATAGCGTCAATGCTGATAGCCGTATTGCCATCGCTGCCTATTCCGTCAAGCCATGCGATTTGTCGCAATATCGGATAGCTGAGGGACGTGATAGTTTGCACCGAGAGTCGCCCGCAGTCGGCTATTTCCACACGGCTTTTATTGCCGAGATTGTCGGATATTTCGAGGTATGCGTAGGGTGCAAGATACAGTCGTGTTATTTTGGCGTATTCATTGGCGTAACCAAAATCGTTGATTGTCAAATTAATATCGGATATTTTCGTACGAGTACCGCTAACCGTATGCCATTCGACGCCATTCACATTTACGCTGCTGTTAAACCGCATCATGTTTGCGGTGGCTACGAACACCGCTGTGATCTGTGACATGATATGTGGATAATACGCAAAAAGCGTGTCGAAATAATCGCCTGATATTTTGGACGATTCGAGCGCATACACGGTTACGTTGCTTGCAGTGAGATTGTCAACGGAATTATACGACGTGCCCGCGCCGGTGACGTTTGACACGTAAATGTTTCCGGCACCCCACGAGAAACCCGTCACCGTGCCGCCGTTATTGCTGTATGTCGGGTCACTGTCCGCGATGTTCGCACCTCGCACGCCACTCATGGTTTGCAATTGTGCGGGCGAAAACGTTGCGGCCAAACAAATGTATCTTGTTCCGTTTTGCAAGTTAAACGGCGTGCTTTTCCTGACGTTCACCGCTGCGCTTCCATAGTCAACGTCGGGCAACGTAAAATCACGGCAATTCGCCCGTGGGTTCTTCAACAGTTCTTGCGGTGTCGTTTCCGTCAACGGTGCATCGCCCGCGTGACAACAGCAAACCGTTGATTGTGGCGCTGTTGATATAGTCCGTCCATACGTCGCGCATGAGCGTGCATGTTGTCGTGTTCGGTGCTTCCGCGCGCACGGAAGTGATGAAAAAATGATAGCGTGTCTGCACGTCGGTTTTCTGATACGGCGTATTGACAATATCGTGTGAAAAGTCAACGACAATGTAATTGTATTGTGCCACCGTCATGTAACGGCACGGGCTAATTTATCGCCGTCCGTGTCGGCGCGTGCGATATACATGTTCGTGGTCAGTTTGACGGTTTCGCCGTCCAGTTTGTCAAACCATGCGTCTCGTGCGACGTTAGCGGGGTAATTTAACGACGTCGTGGTAATCATCGTACCAATTCACATGACACAACTTGATTACAGTGTTCGGTGTCCAAACATTGTAATCGAAAACGTTGCGGTACTGCTCGTATACGCGCGTGTCCGTGCCGGGGAACGTCGTTGCGTTTTGCAAATGTGGGAAGTCCATTTTCACACCCTTTCTTATATACGAAAAATGAGCGGTGCTTCACATGAAACACCACTCATTTATATCATAAATGATTTCAGATTATGCGACGGTGAACGTGCATGTTGCGGAATGTTCCGTAGTCTCACCGTTCGGATTGATGTACGTGGCGGTGCACGTCACGGTAATGACATCACCGGCCACAAGACCGTCACGCTGGACATGCAAGCGTGCTTGATCATCCACGAACGTATTGACGTTGAGATCGAATGCCGCACCGTGCGCGTCATCCCCGCCTTGCGGCATGGTTCGCAGCAACCTCGTACGTCGCTGCGTTCGGTGCCACCTGTATGGCGGTTCCGGTTGGCGCTACGGTGGCGGTAAGCTTCGGTGTGAGCTGCATAAGGTCTCCCGCCTTGACGGTGCCCGTGGTTGGCGTCAGCGTGAATCCTGTCACTGTCTGAGTCACAACCTTGATGGATGTACCCGCATCGGTGGTGAACAAGGCGCACGGCGTAAACGGCGATACGCCATAGATGCCCCAGTGGTTGAGATATAGTGTGTTGGAAAGTGTTTGCGGGTTATAGAACTGCGTAGTGCCATACAGCGTGTCTCGCGCCTGATACCAATCAGTGGAAACGAGCAACGCAACAGCGCCGTCGATACCGAGACTTGGCACCTCAATAACACGATACGGCACGTCCGCTTTATCTAGCTGGAAAACCGCGCTCAGCGCGTCGACGTCAAGCGACGCAAGATATTCCGGTTCAATCAACAACACCATTTGCTGCGGGCTTGCGTACGCCGGAATGTCGGTGACATTCAACGCGTTGTACTGCGTTGACGGGAACTGCATACGCCCGGCGGTTGCACGCAACGTCTTAAGCAACGCCTTGGCGGTGGTTTCGTCGCTCGGCACCGCATCTAAATGTACCTTATAGAACCCAAGATTCTGCTCGTAATGGCGAATCAGCGCAAGCATGATGTTCATTTCGTCGTATTGGTCGCTGTTGCGTGGGCTTTCCATAATCTGCGCTACGAAACGGTTCAATCCGAAATCATCAACGAACGCCTGACGCAATTCATCGTCCGTCCATGAAATCGGGTATTGGTCACGACGGTTATTTTCGTAGAACCACACCGCCGCTTCGGGACGGTGCATCTTCAACAAATCTTCCGCGTCATCCTTGTACCCGTGCGCCTTAATCCATTTGACGGCGATTTCCTGCACCGTCGAACCCCAGTACAAGTTTTCCTTTTTGAAAACCGATAACGGGTTTTCGAACGGTTCGTTCTGCGCCATTACAGTAAGTCCGATACGATTTACCATGTTCCAAACACAGTCGTTGAGATACTGCCGATTCATCGGGTCGAACAAGTACCGCATGGTGTTGGCCACGCCGGTCTGCGTCGCACTTGGAATACGTTGCTGATAATCGTCGGTGCCCTTGAGTCGCACTTTGTCCAAAATTGTCGCATTGTCTACGGCCATAATGCATATCTCCTATCTGTTAAAGCGTGTAATCGAGGTTTTCCAAGTCTTCCGCCGCCGCTTGCGCGATCGCTTCCGCTGCGTCATCGTCGTTTTCCTTGACTGTTGCGCCGTTTTCGACCATTTGCGCGACGGAGTCGGTGAAATTATCGTATATGCCGTCGATTCGTTCGCTGATTGCGTCCATGCGGTCGCTTAGGTCGCTTACCCGGTCAAGCACGTCGCGCAGCATGTCGCGCAAGTCATCGAATTCGCCCGCGCGGTGCGCTTCGTTTTCCGTAAGGTCATCGCGTTCGGCGGTGTCCCTTTCCTCAGGGGTTTCGTCATCCATTATTTTTCCTTTCATATATGAAAAAGTCGTGCCGGTGAACGAATACCGAGCCGGCACGACTTAAGAATAGCATACGTGCAACATGATTCACAACGATGGACGGCGCGCTTTTCCCTCACGGCCATATCATTGGCGGAGTCAACCGTGGTTATCAATGATAATGTTTTATCGCCCTCGTTACGGCACCTTGCGTATGCCGTGGTTATTTTACACCGAAATTTCTAAGCATTGCAATTACAGCGTGTTGCGTTTCCACCGTGTCATAACGTAGGTATCCTAATGCATAATATGACGTAAGATTTCTAATCAAGTCCTTTGCCACATTTGCCGTAAGGTAATTAAGTTTATTATCATCCGTCGTGATCGCAAAATATGGCACATGCGCGCCCGCATCATATTTTGAAGATGCAAAAACGTAGCCGCATCGTAAATCAACATAAACGCCATACTCGCGCCGTAACCAACGGAAGACATACGTAAGTTTAGCGTGTTTATGCGGTTTTTCAAGAAAATCAGTGTTATAGTGCTTGAATTTGTTTTTAGCGGTGACATCAGCATTATTTTTCATCATGCGCCCCGCGACTGTGTTTTTCGTTTTCTGTGCAGCGTATTTATCATCTTCAACATAATCGAAAATACACGTTTTACCGTCAAGCCATTGCAAACCAAACTCGGGTTCTAAGGGAACGTCATAATGTTTAAAATACGGGTTATATGCGTCGCACGCATTACCTAACAAAAAGATTCGCGGTTTACGTAGCTTGCTATCGTCGGCGCGTTCGCGCGTTACGGTGTCTACAAGATTGGCTAATTGTTCATATTCGTTACGCAAATAATGGTGGTATACATCGTCGGGGTCTATAATAATTTCATCCATGCAAATATTACGTACATTAACATATGTGCTTTTTTTCTTCTGCTGCTGTAATGATAATGGGATGAAATAACCACATGTCCGCCATTTTTTATCGCCATTACGACGTATTTCAGCTACCTTGTTATGCACCCTAAAATCGTAGTCGGGAAAAATATTATCCTCTATTATCCTGTCAAAATATTTTGCCGCCACGTCGTTATTTTCCTCTCGGTACCGTGTGACCTCAACAAAACAGATATTGTTTTTAATATAATCCTCTAACATGTACCGACGTACGCCATACGTTTTTCCCCGAGTACCACGCGCGCCAATTATAAGATTTACGTCAGCGTCGCGCGGCAATATCTGCGTTCTAAGCCGATCATAATAATATTTCGCCATCAATACTCACAATCATAGGTTTGCCGTCCCGCATAATAAGTTCGCGGGGCGTTGTTTCCGCATTCCTATTATACGTGTTTCGCATGTATGTCAGATTCTCGCCGTTAGCTTGTTTATCCGATTCGCCCAGCCATCTGCCGGACGGATACAACGCTATCGCTTCGGGCGCGTCAACATGATATGTCGCGCCCTGATAATCGGTGACGGTGCCGACGTACCTGTCCCATACATGCGGGCGGTTACGTTGCAACGTGTGGCAAATCTCATAATCTACCAATACGTCATAACCGAGCGATATCTGTACGGTTTCCGCGAAACCGTGCCCCACATGCATGAGATCGGCTATAAAATCTTCAATGGTGTACGCACCGTCCGGCCGGGGGAGTCCGGCGCAAGTGACATGTACACGCCCGTTCTTGTCCAAACTAACACGTGCTTTATTCCACAATTCCATATGTTCGGCATAACGCGTGACACCGCCACAGTCCTCAACCTCGAATTTTCCGATATGATCTAGCGTTGACGCCATGTCGGGCGCGGTATTTCGGACGCGTCGCATGGTGCGGTTGATCGCGTTTTCAATCGCGTTATGTAGCGGTTTGAGCGCGTCCAGCAATTCCGCGTCGCTCACATCGTCATCGCAACTGATTTTCAAACTATCGGTGTCACCACCCGTGACCGCTACGCGTGCGCCGAAATGACGGTATATCAGCATCATGGCTATCAAGAGATGCATTCTGCTGCCCGCTACGATTCGCATTCCATACGTGTAGAGGACACGTGGTGTTTTCGGACGTTTTTTAGTGAAATTCTCGGGAGTGCATACCGTGGTCTTATCGACTTCAAGTTCGCCGATTTCCGTCACGCGATAATCCGCTTTCATAACGTCCTGTGCTTGCGTGCCATAGATTCCGTTGAATTGCCCTTTAACGGTGCTACCGTAATATGATTGCAGAAATTTCACGCTCAACGTGCCGTCCTTAGCGTCGCGTGCGATTCCGTCCGGTATCGAATCGGGTATTTCCCCCGCGTACGCCGTGCCCTCATGATAATGTTTAATCAGGTTTTTCACATCGGTTTTTCGTGCGAAAAGCATGTTTGATTGTAAAGTTACATAATCAGGTGGAACAATCGTCTTAGTGGTTGCTTCACCGTATAATACATGCATTTCGTCAAATTCGTACACTTGCGCCACGTTCCATAATTCGATCTCATTGACATGTAATATGCATTCGTCCGCGCGATACAATTTACCGAAAGCGTACGTTGGATTAACGGCACTGTCAACGTAACCATGCGCCCTAACGCTGTTTTCCTGTGTTTTCACACGTTCGTTGTTGCTATAATCGGTGTCCGCTTGCAACGTTTTCACAAACTTGGAACGCGGGCATATTGCAATCCCCCATGTCTCAAAACATGTGTTTTCGCGCAATCTGAGATTCATAAATCTCACCGCAGCATGCAACCCCGTGAGAAACGGGTCATCATAATTCGACAACACGGTGTCAAGCGACGTATTAACAATGCGTTCGCATGCGATTTGCAGAATATCCGTAGGCGCTGTTGCAAATTTTACGGGCAAACGTCGGCCATTAATGAATGCGTGATGCATTGACGTGACGTCTAAGGATGCGACGTTATCCACGACAACGCTAGCGGTTTTAGCGCTCGTAAACGTCAAACCGCCACGGAAACACGCCTTACGTAAGGCATAAGACTTGTAATCCCTCGGAAATTCCTGATTGCACGTCATCTCGAAAGCGCGCTGCAATGTGATTTTCTTACCACCTTGCAACGTGATTCGCCGTCCGCCGATCTCACGGCGTGCCATCTGCCGCACAAGCGACGTCTTGGTAAGCACGCGGCAACCCAGCATGTCCGGTGTAAGCCAATGGTTCGCGCGCAGCAGCCATTGCAAGTATTGGGGTATCACTTGCACATCGCGCCGGGCGTAAAACATTTCCTCTTCGGTCAACGGGGTTTCGGGTGTGCGGACAAGTAAGTAATCCCAATCGCCCACCGCTTTCGGCAACCCGCATGTCTCGCCCATCGCGCGCAGCCCGCCCATTTCAAGATAAAACGTGTCCCAAAAACGGCAAACTACATCATTACCGATACACAAATCTAGAGTATATACGCTAGTGGCGGTTTGCGCATTAGCGGTAATCGTATACGACTGCGCCAATTCCAACATGAGCGTCTGCATGTCGAACATGAGATTATATGCCGCGATTATCGGGACATAATCGTGCGCGCGCCCATATTCGATAAGATCGTCAATGTATGTCAGCGCTTCGGATGTATGCCGGTAAAACCGTACATCGTCCGTATCGGGAGTGTACGATTCCAGTGGCGTATTACGCAAATCGTTGAAAATGTATAATATCGGGTACGCGCGTGTTTCGATACCCTCGCCAATGTTCGTTGTTTCGGTGTCGAATATCGCAGCTACCTTAAATTCCTTGCGTTCTTTCATCGTATCACGTCGGGTGAAACCGCTAATAGCCATATCGGGCTTCCGCCGTCAACGTCCGTATAATCCTCTAATTCGCCCGTGTGCATTTTCATGTTTTTGGCGTATTCCAGCACCTTTTCGTTTCGTTGCATGATAGTATCAAAAAGCTCGCTGAGCGAATCGGCGTCGTATGCTTTCATGATGACTTCTAGCCGTTTGTTCGGCGGAACGTTCGATTTCTGCCATATGTTTTGTGTGTATCGCCAAAACACCTTGACTTTTTCCCGCCCGAGATCGCCTAGCGCGCTCGGCATTCCCTTGGATGCCATTCGCATTTCCTCACGAAAGATGTTGAACGAACGCACGCGCTCCCTCGCACGTCCTTTACCGCCACGCACGCCGCTCACCTGTTGCACGAGCTTATCGGCGGTTTCGTTCGCACGCTGATACAGTTCATCGCGCATGCCGCTATTACGGACACGGCCAACATACGTGTTTTTTAACTGCGTTTCAAGCCGTTGTATGTAAGCGCGCCGTGCGTTCGCCTCGCTTTCGGGCATGATGTCGGTAATGCTTTTTTTCAAACTGTTGATCGCGCGACGCACGCGCTTGCGTTTCGCGGTCAATAAGTCCGCTTGTTTATGCGCTCTAGGCATGTTCACCACCTTATAAAAAAAGTGCCATAGCATGTATGACACTTTTTTGTTTCATTCCGAACTACTTGATTTCAAGCGATTTCGTGGAACGCCCGCCACCAAGTGCGGTCTGCTTGACCGCGACGGTGATACCGTCCGGCGCGTTGAAATCGGGGAACATGTCGTAGATATCCAATACGCTGCGGTAAATTCCCTGTGACTGGCTGAAATACGTCTGACCGTCCTTTCCGAAAAGATAGACGTTCGCGCATTTCTGACCCGTCTGAGAACGCACGCCCGGCGCAATGTAAGCGCCAATAACCGTCAACGGTTCCGCGCCGCGCCCGTTCAGCGACAACGCGCTGTTACGCGCGTTGACGATGGCGCGTTTTCCCTCGAACGTACTGTTGTCCATAGTGCAAATGTAACGATAGGAATCAACGGTGGTGTCGTTCATCTGTTCGTTTTCCTCGTTCATTTCAATTCCTTTCAGAATTCAATATTGTTGTCGTTGTCGGTATCGGTGCCGGTTACGTCAGTCGCGACGCGTTCGGCATGTTCAATGAACGTTTCAGCGTCCATCACGTACACCGTCTTATCAACCGTGATATCGTCAACCAACACGTTGACAATGCCCGCGTCCATAAGTATCTTGACTGCCATTTCAACGGTGCGAACGTTTCCGGTGGTGTGGAACGTCTGTGCTACGCCGTCCCGATCATAATATCTTATGGTGCTGTCAGCGATTACCTTACGAATCTTTCGCATGTTTGTTATCCTTTGTATCTGTTTTTTGTCAACCATTTTTGGCGACATAAATATTTATAGCACAAAAATCGGCGTGCGCAAAAAAGCGACACGCCGATTATTGATATTGATTCTCAATAACGCAAAATCTGCTCCGGATAAATCAAACTCGGATTAGACAAACCGTTAAGCGACGCGACACGCGCCCAATCACTGCCAAAAATCGACCACAAAGACTCGCCGGACACAACCGTATGCGTACGCGCCGTATCAGGTTGCGTAGCCGCAGCACCGCCATAGCACACGGTTTCGCCCGGATAAATCATAGCCGGATTGCCCGACCCGTATCCGTACCACGACTGCCACGGCAGCAAGCCGATACGCTCGGCAATGCCCGACAACGTATCACCCGGCATAACCACCACGCAAGCCGACTGTGACGTATTTTCACCGGTATTCGTTTTTCCCGGCGCGGACACATTCGCGCCGTCGCCATGCGCGTATGCGTCCCACTGCCGTCGTTCGCCACGGAAATAATTCAAGTCCAATCGTCCGGCATAACCCGGCACATATCCGTTCGACGTGTACTGCCTCATGGCTTCGCCATACGCGCCATACAGCCACGGCGTTGCTTGATAGCCGGTGGCAGCCATTGACGCATATTGCGCCACCCACCACGCCGCCAATGCTCACGCACATATGAGGTAAGCTGCCCCAGCGCTGACGCCTGAACATAGACGATCGGCCACACCTGTATACGGTCATGCACATGACGAACCCACGTTTCAACCCATGCGCCATTGCCAAAACTCGGGTTATCCTGAGATTCCCAGTCCAAAACAAGCACGGCATTTCCAACATAACCGCGCACGTTATCTATGAAAAAATCAGCTTCCGTATTCGCGTCATGCCCCATCGCGTAATGATATACGCCGATGCTTTTACCGCTATCCACTGCACGCTCCAGCTGATAGTTCGCGGCCTGATTCACACCGTTGGTCAAACAAACATTGTTAAAACCACCTACGCCCCATGTGGCACCCGCCACAACGAAATCAGCGTCCAGCGCATACGTATCAATATCACACTGCCAATTGCTCACATCCACACCGCGCATATCCGCGCTAGCGGACGGCACAAAAAGCAACGATAACACGCATACGCACGCCAACACGCTACGCCACATTCGTATCATCATTATCCCCCTTACCATTCTTAAGCAATGCAATAAGCTCTTCGGTCAACACATTATTCTTAGTCATCAAATCATTAAAATCACTGAACGTCGTGGCAATAAACCATGCCATACCACAACACGCGACAATCGGAAAACCTACGCTGCCGACAACGGTTACAATCGAACTAATATCCATCAAACCACCTCACAAATAAAAAAGGTCATGACACATCGAACGACATGCCATGACCCAATATATCACAATCACGTAGCCTATCCGGGAATTGAACCCGGCACGCACATCTTATAAGGATGCCGCTCTAACCACTGAGCTAATAGGCCATCACCACACCTCACCCCGCCGCATCAAATCAACCATATCACGACAATGCGCAAACACATAATCCGACACGGATGAATCACAATTAAACCACTTCGCACTCACAACAACGGGCTTAACACACCGTTCACCATACACCCTATAACCCCTGACGAAATCACAAGTATTACGCTTACAAAACATGGGTCAATCCCTCTCTAAACAAAGGGCGTGTTAGCCAATTCGATAGCATCGATCAGAATATCACCAACCTGAATATAATCATCAGCATACATACGAACTTAAAGCAGTGGCCTCGATTAACCCGTCCGACGTGTAAAGCTGAATGTCGTAGCGCAATTCATACACGTCACGATGCCCACAAGTACCACAGCCTAATATTACCGTTCTTGAATGCAGAATTAAACACGGCAACTTTTCTATACACACTTAACCATCATAATACCTTTCACAATCACCGATTAATCCGATAGCCCAAACACACCGCACCCGGAACGTAAAACACACCATCATCAAGCACATCCCTAAGCCCGTACGCGTCAATACAATCGACAAACCGAAATTCCATCAAACAATCAGACGCAATATCGACAAAATACACAAGCACATCGTAAACACTATTCACGTTAAAATCAATCGAGTTAGACAATGCTTCAATATTCATGAAACTCATTTTAACACTCCCTTGTTTTAATACTTCCACACCGTATCCCGTACAATAGCCGACATTTGACCCTTAGGTAAATCATCGAACGCAGTAGGCCACTCAAAATTACAATCCTTAGCGATATTGAAAAGAATCAAACCCGCTTTACAGTAATTCCACATATTCGAATCAAGCCCGCATTCGTCAATATACGCGATGAACATTTTTTCGTAAAATTCCCTAGGTTTATAATTCGACATTTTATTTTTCCTTTCCTTTCCTTAAGTTGACACTTACATAATACCACACCGCAAAACACGACACGCCACAACCACACCGCAAAACACGACACGCCACAACCACACCGTCTTTTCACGCTCACTTCCAAGTACCACACCACACAGCACATGTCAAATACACACGGCGTGTCGG
>CYGL01000483.1_pt1 | contig 15572 bp, 23 predicted proteins | sample 485531 | NCBI WGS metagenome assembly CYGL01 (sample SAMEA3497897, study PRJEB9818) | human gut metagenome | reverse complement strand
TTTTATATTTGCATAATTACTATAACTTATTTGCCCGTATTGGTCAGTCATACCACTAATTGTCACTAATTTTACACTGTCGTTTCTTCCATTTTCTAACGATGCAATAGGTGTGTCATCTGCTGTTACAACATTTAAGAACGACGAATTAGGTAGTTCAATGCTAGAAAATTTTGTATTTTTAGTTTTAGCTATAACAGCATTAGCAACATAAAAGTTCTGTGATTGATACTTTGAGTTAAATATAACACTTGCATAGGTGGAAGCTAGTTCATCTGTATATACACTAGTATTCCTTATCCACCATAAATTTGATATAATAGCTTTTTGATTATTACTAGACGTATTATCGAAACCATATCTATAAGTATCAATAACTAGATTTACAAATGATATATCAACACCCCAAACGAATACACCTATAGAATTTTCAATTAAGTTTTTGCTTCTTATCCACATTTTAATGTTAGAAAAAGTGCCATTTACGGTTGTGATTCCCGTTTGCATGTTTACAAGTTCGATATTATCGTACGTGTTATCAAACGCAGTATCCCATATTCCACATGTTCCAGTTACTTCTACTTCATTTATATCTTTAGTGTTTTCAATCGAAACATTTGTATAAGCATTTGCACCATCCACATTAGATTCAGTAGATGCTACTATACCGTATTTCAACACATTGATTATTTTTACACTGTCAAGCAAACCACGGCATATACATTTGTTTGAACCAAACGCTTTGTTGACTTTATAATTACAATTTATTACTCCTCCATGTATAAACGAATTTTTGCTATAATCGCTTCTAGTACTACCTTTTCTTATTGTTATAAAATACTCAATAGGTGATTCTGAATTAGCCAAAAGTATAGCATTAGGATCCAGCCATAAGTGCATTTCAACCGGAAAATTTATACTGCGTGTAAAACAATATGTGCCATTTTCAAAATATAAAACTTTATCACTGTCATTAGTAATAAATTTTAGCATAACATCATCATTGTTTGCCGAACCATCTTTAACAAACCCATAATCAACGGCATTTACCCATTTTAAAGTGTTTGACATCAATCCGTCTACATTTGTTTTAATTGTGGCCAACTTTTTATTGATTTCATTATCTGCATTTTCTCTATAGGCTGTTTCAGCGCTTAATTTTTCATTGATTTTATTATCCGCATTTTCTCTATTGGCTGTTTCAGCGCTTAATTTTTCATTGATTTTATTATCCGCATTTTCTCTATTGGCTGTTTCAGCGCTTAATTTTTCATTGATTTCATTATCCGCATTTTGCCTATTAAGTGTTTCAGTTTCAATAGTTTTTGTTAATTTATCGTCACTCTGTTTTCTTTCACGGGCTTCTGTATTAAGCATATCAGCTATGTTTATTTCAGTGAAATTATTGCCGACAATATAAGCAGTACCTTGCTCAATGTCTTTTGTGGCTAAACACAGTTTATTATTAAACCAAAACCAATCTCCTTTTGAAATACTCTTGCTGGCAATAATAGAACTATTTTCAACATACCCACAAAAGGTTTTTTTAATTTCACCATATAAAGTTTCAATTGTAATTTTTTCTACATTACTTTCTACGACATATTTATCACCATTGTCCATTTGTTTAATGCATCTATATAATAGTCCATTAAGCCAAACTAAATCACCAACATTTCTATCAGCCGTAGCCGTTTCACTTTTTTTCCTCATTTGCACTAGCAATCTGTTTTTCTAATACATTAAGTAGTTCTGATAAAATTTCCTTTAACTTTTCGTCAGAAACTAAACTTTGAATATATTCTGGAATATTATTTACATTATCAATCACATCATTTAATGTAGATGCTAATTTACACAAGGTTTCATAATAGCTTAATTCATCGTCATAAACTAAAGGCAAAACTTTTTGACAATAAAATTTAACAGGATCAATACTTGTAAATTTTTTATTCATTTAATAACCCCTCTCACCATAATTGAAAAAACAATGTTTCTAATTCTTCAATAACCATCATATCAATATTCAGAAAAGACTTTCTATACTCCATTAGTAACTTACTATAACTAGTTCCACCATTCTTACCTTGCACTGTTTCCAAATAATCTTCAGTATTAGTTAATACATCACTAATATTTCCATTAGTTGTACTACTATTACTTCCTCTGCTTTGTGTACTTCTACTAACATTATTTTCTGTATTATCAGTAATATTTACAATGTTGTTTGAATTTCCTTTATCAGTTACATTTTCATTCCCATCATTCTTTTTATTGTCATCTCTTAAAGTAGCATTGGTCAAATACTTATCAGCTTTTAAATCAGTTAGTGCACCCTGCGGCGTATCACTATATCGTTCCGCAAACGCATCAACATGTGTTTCTGTTTTTGTTGTAACTCTGCTATTGCCGTTAGTTAGTTCATTATTACTGTTGCCAGAACTCACAGTATTAGTGGTTTCGTTTTCGTCAATAGTGTTGTTGGTTGCTACTTCTGTATTACTATTGGAATCTGTATTTCTTTTTCCGCTTCCATCAATTCTATGTTTCCTTGTTAAGTCAACATCATAAAACGGGTTAAATTCATACAACTGTGAATTATATAACTGATTGAAATATGGCATAATCTCATTTAGTGTAGTATTCAGTTTTAACTTCCACAAACCTACAGTTTCAAACCCAATTTCTCTTGTATAGAAATGTTTCAGGATCTTCGTTTCCAACACACTTCTATAATTTTCATCAAATATAGGAAAAGAAAAATCAAACACAATAGGTAACGCTTTTTTAATTACATCTTCCACGCCAGTATAATTTGTACTTTTCGCAAGTCCCGCAGCTACTTCACAAATATAACGAACTTCCGTGGTGTATTTACTCATTCTCTTCACTTCCTTCCGTGTTTGTTGTTACTAGATCTTCATCGTCATATGCCTGTATATCACTTCTGTACTCTACGTCAATATTTAGCCCGAACATCTCATTGATTTTCTTGCAAGCTTCTTTTCGTTCATTAAGTCTTGAGTATCTTGACATAACTACTGCCCCCATATTTCTTGAAACTTCATCGGTCACAAGACGTTCACGTTTAACCATAGAAATATTACTGATCCCTAAATATGTCATAGCTTCATTCCATATTTGCATTTTAGTTTCATGTATTTTATCCGCTACAAATGGTGCGCCTGTTATTAAAGCTTGCACTTTTTTTAAATCGAGGTCTTTACCACCGAAAATAAATGGCTCATTGCCGTCATATTGTGCATACAGATTTTTCATAGTTAAACGCTGTTTTTCGTCACAAGTAATCATTATAGGCGTTTTCTGTGCCTTAACATTTACATCAATTGTTCTATCACATTCATATAGGCGTCTGGCAAACATCTTAATATCAGTTATGCTATTTGTGTGAATCATATTATTAAAAATCAATACGCTGTTATCTTTATTTAGTGTGCGGTTATACCCATTTGAAGCGTACGCTGTTCTTAATTTTGGTATATTGTACACATCTAACTCACCACCAATCATTGTTTTTAAGCACAAATAATCCATAACTTCATCTTTAAAGAACACACAGAACCCATCACGGAACAAGCTATCTTCCAGAAATCTACTATCAACGCTTTCTGGTAAGTTTTTCCATTCAAACATGCTTAATGCAAGTTCTTTCAGTCTACGATAATAATGACCAAACACAATGTTGTTAGTAATAATTGCTTCTGAATCACGTTTGTTTCTCAATTTTTAACTCACCTCGCCTTATACGCTGTTGTCAAGATTATAGTTTCCAACTTCATCACCGAATTTCCAAAATGTAATGCCATTATTGTAGCATCTTTTAATTACTGACATATCGCCAACAGGAATACTACCAACAATGCAAGCGTCAATTGTCTTGGTGTATGTCCAATGCGGTCTTACATTTCTATTAGGCACTTTTAATTTTCTGCATGGATATCCGTACATAGTCCAAAAGTCATCAATAGCCCTTGCAAACTCTAAACCAATATGAGCATAATAAAAATGAAATCCTTTTTCGCCTAATGCTACATTCATACTTCCTGTGTTTGTGCCATTAAGTCGTGGGGGTTTAACATATGTGTCTGCACCTTTTGCTAATAATCCAAGTAACGATGTTGCACCACCAATAACCATATTTGGACTATTAAATTTTACATTATAGTTGTTTAAGGTTTCCATAGATCCTACACTATTAAGAGTAGCTAATTCAGTTCCACCGGAAGTTGGAACTGTTACTGTTCCAGATCGGGATGCTACTGGCGAAACCCCCGCCATAATTGTTCCTACGCTTGCCGCTGTTGCTACACCAAGTTGTGAAGCGTTCATAGCAAGCCACGCCATAAAGGTGTCTGTTTGCCACGAACATAAAGGAAAGTTTCCTAACGTCATTCGCTCATTATAGTTAAAGTCAACGCCTTTATATTTTTTAGGTGTAATGCACCCTTCTGGTTGTGGTGAAAATAAGCAATTTGCGTCAAAATCGCATGTTGTTGAATCAAAATACTCATAACGATATTCTGCACTTTTTCCTTCATTATCTGTAACATATAAAAAGTTATATGGATAAGTAAATAATTTTTTATTTTTAGGCACATACCCATCTAAGTTGTTCAAGTTTTTATCAACACTAAAAGAAATAGTCTTTGGTTTATCATGAGCCGTAATATCAATGAACTGTAATGGAAACATCACCATGTTAATTACAGCATCACTTTTTCCAGCTGTAGTTAACTTCTCAAGCCATTTTGTAGTAGCGTTGATTCCTTCTAAGTAAATCATAGAACACCCATTATAGATTCCATTTTGCAATGATGGAGTGGCGTCTGTATAATCATTATTGACAGTTGCACATATAACTGGAACCCAGTTACCAGTAATACCCTTCATTCCTATATCATAAAACTTAAATTCTCCAGTTTCAAGATTTTCTGGAATTAAGTTACTTCCTAATAAATCCGTTGCGGTATGTTCTCTTTCTACATAGCAAGGTTTAAGTGTGTAATCAAAAGCCCACGTTTGCATTACATCAACTTCATAACTAATAGCACTCGTTTCATTGTTTACATATTCAACATTTGTGATAAAAGCATAAAACCATTTAGAACCGAACGCTTTATTCTGAAACATGATATAGTTGCAATCATATAAGTTATCAGCTTTTATTGCTACTCTTATTTTGTTTTCCTTGCGTAAATAACTACACTCTAAATAATTATATTTTGTTTTGTTAATAAAATACGATGTCTGGTTTGTAACAGTATCAAACAAAATAGTATCTTTATATGTGTTATCTAACGGAACATTTCTTAAGATTCTAACAATAGAATCTGGTGCAATATAAGACATATTATCACCTCTTTCTTAAATAAAAAATGAATGGCATTTTACTTCTTGTGGGTCCGGGCTTTGGCGGCGTTGGCGGCGTTGGCGGTTCTTCTCCACTCAAAAACTTATACCAATATGTAGCCTGTTTGCTTCTTTTTGGCTGATTTTGGTTCTTTGGTCTTTCATAATTTTTCAAAAAAGCCTGTGCTAAATAGGACGGTGTTTCTTCTGAATGCGTAAATTCTTCAAAGGATAACGGGTACGCCTTTGTTTTAATCCATTGTAACCCTTCTCTAGGAACCTCGTATAAGATTCTTTGCAATTGTGTATCCATATCATTATAGGTTAAACCTTCATCTTTTGCCCAGTTAATCAACTTTGTAGCAGGTGTCCATTGCGTTAAACCAAAACCGTTTTTTACATTTACCTGTAAGTTTTGCCAAATACCCGGATTGATTGTTGATTCTGTTTCCATGTTTCCTAACATACCAGAAATAGCTTGTAACGTCCACCCTTCATTTTCAAGGTAGTTTCTGATATAGTTTGCGTTTTCCTGCATTTCTGATAATATTAAATATGCGTTTTTAGAAATTGGCATGTTATCAACCTTTCAAGAAAAGTTATCCCCATAATTGGGGATAACTTGTATAACTAAGCTACTGTAATTACGCACTTACCAGTTTTACTCTGGTCATAGGTACTTTTTGCTGTAATATTGATTGCTCCACTAGCCTTACTTGTAAGAGTTACTTTACCACTTGCGTCTACTGTTGCGTTATCACTGTCGCTAGACCATGTTACGCTCTGTGGTGCAAAATTACTAGTTTCCACTGTGGCATTTAACTGAATGCTCTGACCTTTTGTAACTGTAGCAGTAGCGGGGGTTACTGTTACGCTTGTTACAGTCGGCGTTCCCGGAACAAATAAAGCATTATTTGCAAACGGAGACACACTAAATGTTTTCCATACATGATACCAATAGTTCCAGTATAGCCCCTGCCCATTGTACTGTTCTGTAAAGTTCTGATAATTGTCAAAAATCATGAACCAATCTTTATCAACAATAACAGCGGGGATCTTATCCAGTGCCGTTAATTCGTCGGAGGTAGGCTCTATATAAGTCGGATCATCCTTAAACAGCACAGAAAGTCTTGCAATGTCTAATTTACCAAAGGAATCCACCAAAACACGTTTTCCTAAAAATTCTGCTTTTTCCATATTGAACGCACTCGCAAGGACTTCAACGTCCATTACTGCATCAAATTTAGAGTTAATCAACATATACTGGTTTGTCTTTGGCGTATGTGTAGCTACACCTGTTAAGTTATATTCGGTAGAAAGAAACTCCATTGCATTAGAAATGCCCTTAATATCAGATACAATAGTTTTCATGTTTTCAGTGGAAACTGATGGAATCTGAACAGGGTACATATGCCCATCCAAAATGTGACGGGCAAGTAAATATTTCATGGTAAGAAATTCGTCATAATTTGCCCCGGTATACATAGCATCAACAATTTTAGCAATTAAGTCTGTAATACCTTCCCAACTAAGAAATGCCTGTCTTAACTGGTCGTTGGAAATTGTTGCTTTGTAGAACTTCTGATAGTTCATAATGTGGAATGCCGCACGAACGTCCGGAATTTCACGTTTAAATACTTCTGATTCTGCTACTGCCTGATCAAACTGGAACGGTTTAGCGATGTTTACGAAAATTTCTTCGATGGTTTCGCCGAACTCAAGTAAACCTTTCTTAAACATTGCCCATGGATTAGAGTACATCCTAGATGTAATAAGAACTCTTCCGATACGGTTTACTAATGCAGAAAGGAACTCATTCTGTAAGTTCGGATAGTCCATGATAACTGCGCCAATCTGACGAATATCGTCAGCATCGGCTGTTGCTTTCGGCACATAATCACGATAATTCTGTGTAGCATTTTCACGAATTACATTTAAAATATCAACAGATGAATTTGTTAAAGTTACAACCTTTGGTTTTGTTGCCATTATCTTTCCTCCCATTCTTCACTTAAAAGTTCAACAAATGTTTCTTTCCACGGAACTCTACCATACCTACTTTCAACGTATAAATATGGATGTGTCATTTTACTGTGTTCATCTGGAAACTGCATTTTAATTTTTACATCTGGTTTCCAATTAGGTAAGCCAACTGCTTTACCACTTTTTAAAGCTTCTAACGCTTCGCCAAAATTCATATTAGCCCTCTCTTTCTTTAAATAATGAATCAAAGGTAAGAATCTTTGAGTCTTTTATAACATCCTCTTCCTGCTCATCTTTGATTGTTTCACCAGATAGGAAACGGTCTTTGTATTTTTTACGCCAATCTGCATCATTCTGCTCATATTTAGTTTTCCAGTCTGTCTGGTCTGCTGTTTTTTCTTCATAGTCTTTTAAGGTGTCTGTTACATCTTCTAAGATTGCTAAGTTTTCATCCGTGGAATTATTACCAATTAAAGTGTTTAAAGATTTTAATAATTCATCACGAGTTTTAATAGACATTTATTTCACCTCTTTCCACTTATTAGAATCAAATAATTCTGAAAGTCGTAATGATAACGGGTGATTCGGTGAAAGCATAACCATTCCCTCTTTAATCATTACAGTAAAACCAGTTTCATGCATATACACGCCATCTTTAAACGGCATATTCTCACCACCTTATGTATATTTGTTTAAAATAGGAAGTAATTCATTTACGCAATTCTGTACCTCTGTGTAGTTGAACCCTTCTGTTTCCAGTTTCTTTTTACGTTCATGTCCTGTGCCATATTCGCCTGCAATGACCATAATTGCCACACCAAGAGTTCCGGGAAGCGCTATAGCTTTAATCATTTTTTGACAACCTTTCTGTTAACGTAGTTAACGCTACTGTGTTATTTGTTAATGCTTCTTGTAACACTTTCATTTCAGCTTTGTGTGCTTCTCTTTCATTCTCTAATTCTGACATAAATTTGTCAAACATATATTTGACAAACCATGCCATAAGAATACACATAACAACGGCTACACCTAATGATTTTACGGCCTCTACTACTGCGTTAAAATCCATTGACAATCTCCTTTCTTTTATTTTTATTATACCATCACGCTTGACAAAAGTCAATATATTTGTTATAATTTTTATAGAACATATAGATGTTATAGAATATGTAATTGTTATATAACACGTAGAACAATAAGGGGACAAGATAAATGGATGAATATTATGACGGTACAAAACTATTAAGTATGAAAGATATCAATGGTGTTACGCCAGAGCTATATTTATGTACTACTAATAGAACAGGCGGAAAAACAACTTATTTTGGAAGGTTATGCGTAAATAAATTCTTAAAAGGACAAGGAAAATTTGGTCTTATTTATCGTTATAATTATGAATTAGATGATTGTGCTGATAAATTCTTTAAAGATTTATCTGGTTTATTTTTCAACGGCGCTACTATGGAAAGTAAAAGGCGGGCAAGTGGTATCTATCATGAGTTATTTTTAGATGGGGCGTCATGTGGTTATGCTTTATCACTGAATAGCGCAGACCAATTAAAGAAGTATGCACATTTTTTTAGTGATATCAATCGTATGATATTTGATGAATTTCAAAGTGAAACTAACCACTATTGCGCGAATGAAATAAAAAAATATATTTCATTGCATACTAGCATTGCCCGTGGCCAAGGAAAACAGGTAAGAAATGTCCCCGTGTATATGCTTGCTAACCCGGTATCTTTAATCAATCCTTACTATACAAAATTAGGAATTTGCGATAGGTTAAAAGAAGATACTCATTTCTTAAAGGGCGATGGATATGTGCTTGAACAGGGGTTTGTGAAAAGTGCATCGGAAGCACAGAAAGAAAGTGGTTTTAATAGAGCATTTTCTAAAGATGATTATGTAGCATACTCTTCGCAGGCTATTTATCTCAATGATAGTAAGACTTTCATTGAAAAACCGGAAGGAATTGGAAGATATATTTGTACTCTTAAATTTGGTGGTGTGAATTATGGTATTAGGGAATACGCAGAAAGTGGATATTTGTTTATCAATGATAAGTATGATGCTTCATTCCCTTTAAAAGTTGTAGTTACAACCAATGACCATGAAATAAACTATGTTATGCTAAAAAGAAACGACTTCTTATTAAATAACCTTCGTTTCTATTTTGAAAAAGGGTGTTTCCGTTTTAAAGATTTACGTTGCAAAGATGCATTGTTAAAAACTTTAAGTTATTAAATGGTATCTACTATGGCATATTACAATGATTATATTAGGAAAGCACAGGTGAAAGAAACTGCCTAATTATATTGTCGGTATTGCTTGCCGCATTGTGACACCCATAGATATAGATATAACATAAGCCCCAAGATTTTTCTTGGGGCTTTCTGTTATCCAAACTCTTCTGGGCTTAAAACTAAATACTTCTTGCCAAAACATTCTCTATAAATAGCTTTATGATCTCTAACACGCATATATAAAGCTTTATCTTTTAATTCTTTAGGAATTTCTGCGTAAATGGCTATTTCTGAATCCATATCTAATGTACCATTATCTACACAATCACATAATATTGTAATTAAATCTGATACTGTGAGTACCCTTTTCATATAATATCACGCACCTTTCTATTAAATTCTGGATATTCAATAACCCCTGTGATAAAATCTGTAACTAAAGCAGATAATATTGCATATTTATCCTGATAAGAAAAATATATTTTGCATTCTTTATCAGCAAATACAAAACCTTTTAGTACTGTTATTATTGCCTATTCTGATAATATAACTATCTTCTTTTTCTGACATTATCTTACCTTTTAATATAACAAAACTTGCATACATTGGCAATTTAATATAAACTGTCATATTTTCGACTCACTCCTCTAAAATTACATTTCCTTCTTTATCAATTTTAACAGTAGAAACCTTACCTATTGCATACCCCATATCATAAGAAAAATAAACATCAATGGATTCATTTACTTTGTTTAACTCTTCTTTTAATTCCTTTACCGTCATTATTACACCCCCTTTTCATACTTTAAAGAGCCAATTACTCAAACTTTAATCATTTTATATCACCTCATTTTATAAGTAGTATCAACGAGTAGCACACCACCGGGAATCCTTTTAGCCATTAGCTTGCCAGGGATTTCCAACCCCACATTAAAAGATTCCAAACTATTGCCAGATTCAATAAATTTTCGTTCTTTTTCATTATACAATTCGTCTATCTCCTTCTTTTGTCCTTCTGTGTATTCATCATATAACACACTATGTATAAACATCTGTTTACATTTCTCGCTCATTCCTGCACATTTTACATCCCAATGTGGTTCTACTGGTTGTCTGTTTTCTTTTGTGATGTGCTCAATATAAGTCTTTTGTCGTGTAAAAAATGCTTTGTCCCAACATGATTCAAGTTTCCATGAGCAGAAATTTGTAGGATGTTCCACAATTCCCACAATCTCATCTGGTTCTAAATCACAATGTATAGAATCTGTGTCGGCATATATAAACCCCCTCTCATTAGTACCATGATAATTTTTTTGTGCCGCTGTTATTGTAAAGTTTCTTGAATAACTTGTGATTGCTGAGCCGCAAGGAATATATCCCGGTTTCTTTTCATTTTCCTTTACACTGATAAAACCTAATGCGCCATTATCTTTTATATAAGCTACTTTAAAACTGGAATCTGTGCTTGCCGCTTCTTTACCATACAAATTATTTAAGAATAGTTTTGCTAACTCTCTAATAGCCCCTTTACTTTCCATTTTGATTTTCTTATATTTATTCATATATTGGTCAAAGAGTCCTATTTCTTTATAAAACCAACAACCATCTAATATTTCAAAATCACTCAAGTAATAATGCTTTTTAAGTAAATCAAAATCTGTCATGGTTAATGTCATGATTCTTGTGGTATCTTCCAACGACCCATCTTCTTTTTTAATGTATCTACAATAGTTTCCGTTTTCGTCTAATACATCTGACGTTCTAAGCGATACATTGCCACGATATAAAAAACTATTCTTAATTTGGATAAATGGAAGATATCCGGGTTTTATCTGAAATCTACATTTAATTCGCACAAAATAGTATTTGTCTATTGCTATATCTGGAATATAGTTACCTTTCCAGAACGTAGGCTTGCCTACTGGATAATAGTTGCCACTTTCAGATGACATCATTGATGGGTATAAAGAATTGACATCTGCTGTTGTTCCATTTGTTTTTATTTTCCCTGCCTTTTCTTCTACTAAATAGCACCATCCACCTCTATAAGAGCGCCTAACATATTCTCCGGCATTATCAGCGCCATAGCGATTCTTGTCAATCGGAATCTCATATATGTTGGGAAAGAAAGTTTCATAATCATGCTTGTCATACGTTTTCTTAAACTCGTCAAGGCAACACGTTCCTATCGTTAATTTGTTGTGCCCTTCGTCAAACATTATTTCTAATGCTTCTTTTACTACTAACACATCGTTTGCAATATAATGCTTTTCATTGTCAGTTATTTCACAACCCGGATAACGAAAGCCTGTATATTCCATGTCAAGTTTTTTGTGTTTAGTTTTGAAACTGTTACCGATTTTCTTTACCGAAAATGGTAAGAGTTTTAAGCTGTCCCTAAACTCTATAATGCGGTTGTCAACTTTTATGGAAATTGTATACCATTGCCCACGGTCTGATATGGAATAACGAAACGATTTATTTTCCATTTCTTTATCATGTAACCAGACATAGGTTGATTCATTTGGATGAATGTATGCTTGCTTATAGTTTAAAACAGTTATTAAATAATCTAACCAGAAAGAGCCATCAAATTTAAGGTTATGATAATAAAATAATAAATTGCCCTTAAATGTACGCATATATTCAAAGGTTTCTTCAATGCTATGTAAAATCTTTACATCTTCTGTGTATAATTCTACAATCGCACTCGCCCACACATCTGTTCTGGTCTGCCCTTTAAACACTGTTGTTTCAAAATCTGCTACAAAAGTACGGTACTTTCTAACCCTCATATGATTCAGCGTCCATATAATCGTTTGCTGTTTTTATGTCATCTTCGTTCATCCCGGGTAAATCGCCAAACATAGCAGAACAATAAGCAAGAATAGCGGCAATACTATCTCCAAATAAACCTACATTGTTTAAATAATTAGATAAAGATTCAGCAGAACTTTCAAGACGCATAGCTACGACAGTTTTACCAGATTTTTTGATTGCCCTATCTAATGCATTAAGAACAATTGACGCTACTTTAGCTGGAAAAGCAGATATTTGTCTTTTATATTCAGCTATTACAGTGTTAGCAAAGCTAGCATATTCATTTTTTTGCCTTTCATAAGTTGATGGTATTGGTTCAATATCGCTACTCCAGAAATCTTTTTTACTTTTTCTTGTCTGTTTAGCTTTTAACGCTGATTTTTGACGCTCAAGCTTTTTACCTTCTTGACCTGTTAATATCTCTCCTGTTTCCGTGTCAATATATTTTGATTTTTTATAAACATTTTGAGATAACTTTTTTAATCTATTGATAGATGCTTTTGTAGGTTCTTTCGGAATGTTTGGTATAAAGTCATCTTCAAAAATATATCCTCGTTTTTTTAATCTTCTTACTTTTTGCTGTAATAATTTTCGTGCTTTTTTATATTCTGATTTAATTGTAGCCATATTTGTACCTCCCTTATGTAAAATTAAGCCCCATGGCAATATGGGGCTTAATGAGAGTTAAGCGATAGAACAAGTTAAGAACTGTTTGCCCTTATAATTTTTGCTGTCTTTCTTATAGATAATTAAATCCCATTCTTCATTTTCTTCTGGTTCTTCTGTCATTTCTGTCCAAATGTCAAAGAAAGATCGCCAAAATGAACTAGAACCTGTAACATATTTTTCGCCTGAAGCGTCAATAATAAGATACTGTTCATAATCCTGGTTGTCTGCTTTATCATTGTGGACGGATAAGATAGCATAACCTGTTGGTTTAATCTGTAACTCGTTTCCTTCGGAGCAAGCTTCGTCAATTTTAATTGCACGAGACACGTCTTTTAAGGCAACTTTCTGCTTGTGTGTAAGTTCCATGGAAGATTCAGTGATTTTAACTTCGAAAGATTTTGACATAGTTTTATTCCCCTTTTCAATTTCTTGTTTATAATGGTATTAGTTTTCTGCTTTTTTATCGCCACGCTTCGGAAGAACTTTTGCATACTGTAAAAATTCCTGCTCTGTCATTCCGTATAAAGTTTCCTCTTCTGTGCAATCAACAATTGATACAGCTTTCTTCTCATCTTCTACATCGTATACCTTGGAAAACGCCTTTAACACGTCTTTTTTGGACTTAAATGTTCCAGATAATGTGATTGTTTCGTTGTACGGTTCTGCTGATACTAAATCTAAACATAATGCTGTTGCTTTAGTTGTGATAATTGTTCTTGTTACCATTCTTGTCATAATTTGTCTCTCCTTTTTTTGTTACTGTAATATCTAAATCAGAATTTTGACTATATCGGACTTATAACCAAACGCATCTTTCGGCTTTAACCAACGGGGCACCTCTCTTTCTTTATTATATTTTTGTCCGAAATTGATGTGATGGAACTTGCACCACCTGTCAAGCTTGAATACCTACATCAAAACACTTTAATTGAAATTACGTGTAATTTGCCTTTATGAACTAAATCAATGATATCTTTCCAGTGATAGGGAAACGTTGTATCAAACGTGATTGCAAAACATATAGATATTTTGGCTGATTTACACATATATGTGCTTTTGTTTACTTTTTTGCTATGAACGCATGTGTATGGGTATATCTCAAATTCACTTATAAATTGCTCAAACATAGCTTTTAACATTTGTTTCACTTCCTTTTTATTTGGGAGGTGGGCAGGTTATCAAGCCTGCCCTATGACTATTTCCTTGCTACAATTATATAATACTGCATAAATATGTACAAAGTATGAACTAAATGTTAATTATTTAAAAAAGATTTTTGTTATATATGATTTATAACAATTATAAATTTCAAAAGCAAGTGCTGTTGACGATTTACCGTTGTTAAAATCAGTTAATAAAACATTTTTAGATATTTTGTATCTCCATAACGGCATATGACCGTTTTCTATTATAAATTCTACGCTTGTATCGTTTAAGCGATATTTTACTTTGCCTATTACATAGCGTTGTAATATTGATGCAGTGTTTTTTGATATACACGTTGTCATTTTATTTCACCTCACTATTTGCTACTAACCACATTCCAATCTGCACACCACTCATAAATATTGATAATGCATTTAAACATTCTGATGTAGTTCCTTCTTCTATGAGTCTATCAGAATAATAAAGGTGAGTACGCCCATTAAACGTTTTCACTGACAAGGTTAAGCCGGAAGTGCTGTTTATAGCTGAAATGCAAGTTTCTAACATATTTCTTGTAATTCTCATAATATCTCCTATTCTTTTTTTGCATGATAACACAGTTCATCACATCATGATTGAAACGTTTTAAACTTCCTAAATACTTATACCATTTAGTGCATTGTTTCCAAAATAATGCAACATCATCCCATTCAAATAAAGCGTATCCCATTGACTTTGAGTACAAGATTTTAAATTTATGCATCATATAATCACCTCATTTCTTTTTTACTTGTTTTAAAAATTGAACCGGGATTCACGCCAACCATAAGCGCTATTTGCAATATATATTATATAATCGTTGCCATTGAGTTATAAAATATCTATTGAATAACATATATTCTTTAGCTGATACACTGTTATCTATGGCAAATAAAGCCATAACGCCATCTGATTTATTATAATAATTATAATAAAAATGCGTTGCCATATCAGGATACTTTGTTGCTAAAATTGTAAAAGTATCTTCGGTACTCTCTAATAATTCTAAATACCTCTTTTTTCATAATTCAAACCACTCCTCACATTTTGAAAATCCATATTTATTATAACTTTCATTATCTGATAAAGCATATAACTTTAACAAACTTTTATCAATATTTATGAGTGGTGTGCAGATTGGAATGTGGTTAGTAGCAAATAGTGAGGTGTAAATAAAATGACAACGTGTATATCAAAAAACACTGCATCAATATTACAACGCTATGTAATAGGCAAAGTAAAATATCGCTTAAACGATACAAGCGTAGAATTTATAATAGAAAACGGTCATATGCCGTT
>CYGL01000482.1_pt1 | contig 15581 bp, 22 predicted proteins | sample 485531 | NCBI WGS metagenome assembly CYGL01 (sample SAMEA3497897, study PRJEB9818) | human gut metagenome | reverse complement strand
AGACGGACGCTGGAGCTTGTCCTAAGCCTTTCTGGGTACGAAGCTGATAAAGATGCTTACCTCGAAGCAAAAGGCATCCTGGAACGCGCCATAGCCGCCTTGGACGATGGGCGCGACCCGGCAGATAACATCGAACGCATTGATGGGCAGCTCGTAGAGCTGTGATTGGAGGAAAGATGGACTTTACGAACGGATTCTATAAAATCGAAAACCCTATTGTTCATGAAGAAGTGAAAACCTTTACTCCAGTCAATGGAACGGCGTGGAGCAACCGTAAAGGACTTAAACGAATGCCATTGTGCAGCTAAACAATGTTTCGTCACAGCATCAGCACAAACGCTCTCGTCAAAGCAGATGTGCTGGACGATTTACCGAATAACCCCTTTCGTTCCATGCTCAACGGAATGTTACAAAGCGAAGGGTAACTTAAATTTAATGTGGCTCTTAATCATTGTCATTGCAATTTTTGGTTTTCCTGATACAAAGTAATGAATGCGCAGAAAACATTCGATTTTTACGAAGTTGTTAAAAACACATTGACTTTACAACTAGAAGATGTATAATCGTATCAAATGAACATTCATTTTTACTGATCGGGAGGATATGCCACAATGAGTGAACAGGAAAGAGCCACATTAAATTTAAGTTACCCTTTGCTTTGTAACATTCCGTTGAGCATGGAACGAAAGGGGTTATTCGGTAAATCGTCTAGCACATCTGCTTTGACGAGAGCGTTTGTGCTGATGCTGTGCGAAACATTGTTTAGCTGCACAATGGCATCGTCTAAGTCCTTTACGGTTGCTCCACGCCGTTCCATTGACTGGAGAAAGGTTTTCACTTCTTCATGAACAATAGGGTTCTCTGCTTTATAAAATCCATTTGTAAAGTCCATCTTTCCTCCAATCACAGCTCTACGAGCTGCCCGTCAATGCGTTCGATGTTATCTGCCGGGTCGCGCCCATCATCTAAGGCGGCTACGGCGCGTTCCAGGATGCCCTTCGCTTCGAGGTAAGCATCTTTATCAGCTTCGTACCCAGAAAGGCTCAGGACAAGCTCCAGCGTCCGTCTGCGAGCGTATGGAACAATCAGAGTATCTACGGTTCGGTTCATTCGCTTTCCTCCCACGGTTCAGGTGTGTGCGGCTTCCCATCGGGGACGCTGGCAGGCATTCCGTCGATGATCGGCATACGTTCATGGTTCCAGATTACAGTTTCTATCATTTTTGTTCCCTTCTTCTTTGGAATTTTTTGACAATACAGTTATAACACAGGCTGCTGTTGGTTCTCCATAGCAGCTTTTTCCATTTTTTGGCTTGTCGAATCCGGCAGTTTTGCCGTATTTTGTTGAAAGGGCGAGAATTTATGGATGAAAATTTAGCAAGAACAGCCAAAGCGTTAGAGACGGCACGGATGCGCTCCGGTCTGAGCCAGCAAAAGCTGGCAGCGCGGATGGGTGTAAATCGTGGTACCATCGCCAACTGGGAGCAGGGTCTTGCAGCTATCTCCCTGCCAATGGCTATGCGCTGGTTCGCCTGCTGCGGCGTATCAGCGGCTCGATACATGGACGCTTGCACTCATCCAGGGTTGTTGGAACACTTAGAGGACGGCCTTTCCGACATGAAGAAGCGCCAGATTCTCATAGATGCCATGATGGAGTGTTCTTCCTACGAGATAGATGCTTTGCTGTACATCCGGTACGGAGATCACGGTTCAGACCACATCGGTGTGTTAACGGAGATTTTGGCAAACCTCCACACGCCGCTGAAGGACAGAGTCACTGTATGCCGGATGGTGTCTGGCAACTATGAAATAGCGCAGGCCACCGGAACAGACCCAGACCCGAACGGAACCGCTCCAAAGATGGATATTCTCTATCAGGCGCAGGATGCTGGAACAGAAGCAGCCATGAAGTCCAACGATTCCTATACCGTGAATCCAAATAATATAACCGGCTGATTGTCGACTTATCGCAGTTTTTGAAGAACATTTTGTCCATGTTTATCCACTTTTTGTATACCTATTGGGCAAATTCGCCTTGTCATTCCGTCCCCCATAGGCTGTAAATCGACAACATTCTTACAGAATAAATAACGAATTATCGTCAATCTATTGCTTGTGATTAGTCGGCTTGTCAATCCGTCCCCCATAGCATTGAATTAAAAGTTTTTCATCCACTTTTTGTACACGTTAGAAAGCACTAATAACGAAAGCACGTTTAATTTTGCGCACATTTTGTTCCATCTCATGCAGATTTAGTATACCTTTAGTCCATACATAGTGCACACATAGTTAAACATCATTGCGCAGTAATAACGTATTATCGTATATTTGCGGTTTTGCGCAATAAAACTGCTATCGAAAAAACGCTCTGTGCAGTTTTTGTATACCTTTCCATCCACTTTTTGTCCTCGTTTAACGTGCCTAACCGTAGATGGTGCGCCTCTCGGCTTGCTTCTGGCTTGCATTTATTGGCTTTGAATGCTGTTGTTTTCAACAAAATTTAAAAATTCAAGAAGTGTGTGTTGAAAAGTGTCTACTTCTTTGCTATTTAGTAGATGTTATTTATTTCTCTTGTTTAGTATCTTGTTTAATATATGTAAGGAGGTATACAAAATCTTCACGAAGGTATACTAAAACTGCATATAGGTATACAAAATCTGCACAGATAGGTATACCAAATCTGCATAAGGGTTGAAACCTATGCTTGATATTTCAACCATGATGTGATATACTGGTATCAACAAGTGGGAAGGATGTGAGAACTTGGGAGACTTGTCAATGAACAATCTCGTGGAAAAGAGCAAGGCTCTTGTGTGGGCGAAGTTTAGGGACTATACCGCTGGAGAACTTCGTCTGCTGGAAGTATACCTGTCAAGAATCAACCCTCGCGACCCTGAAAGCGCAACTGTTCAGTTCACGCTGAAAGAATACTGTGACTTTTTGGGTATCCGTCTGAACAGTAAAGATTTGAAGCAACAGCTTAGGCACTTTATTGAGAACACAGTGGCCGTCCCTCTTGAAGGGAAGGACGAATACACTCTGTACACCCTGTTTGCTATGGCGCAGATTCGATTTGACCCGGAGTGTTTTACATACATGGTTTCAATAAGGTGCAACCCTTTGTTGCAGCCTGTGTTCTTTGATATTGCAGAAAAAGGGTATGTTCGGTATCGTTTGCGATACACGGCAAGCATGAAGTCTCAGTATAGCATCTTGCTCTATTCGATTCTTCGGGACTGGCTGAACATGGGGTCAAAGGCTCACGAAATCAGCATTAAGAAGTTAAGAGAGCAGCTTGGTGCAACGGCAAGCAGTTATGACCAGTTTAAATTTTTCAGAGTAAAGGTTTTGGACGCTGCCGTTGATGAAATCAATGCAATCTCTGATATTTCGGTGTCGTACAAGAAACGGGCTGTTGGGCATAGAATCGCTTCAATCATCTTTGACGTGAAAATGAAGCGCTCTGAACCCGTCATAGATGCCGAATCCAGCGAGATTGAAACAACGCCATTGAGGGATGCTTCTGATAGCGAAAAGCCCGTTAAAAGCCCTAGAAACGGCGCATACGAGGATATTGACTGGGAAAGCCTGATGCCGGGCGTTGATAGCAAGCAGTGCGCCAGCATTGCAAGGTCTGTGGCAAGGCGAATAAAATCTGAATATCCGAATATCCGCAAAGACAAGAAGAAGGACGCCGTTGTAAACATCGTGCAAAGTGCGTACGAACAGGCTGTAAAGGGTAAGCCAGATGTTGAAGTGCCGGAAGCGTATCTTCGGACGGTTATCAAAGATTCTCAACTTAGTAAGTTTGCAACGTTCGGTTTTGATCATCTTGAATAAAGAAAGAGTGATAAAATGGCAAAAATCATAGCTGTCGCCAACCAGAAGGGCGGTACAGGAAAGACCACCACAAGCACCTGTCTAGCAGGTGCTTTGCAGCTGCTCGGCAAGAAAGTTCTGCTGGTGGACTGCGATGCCCAGTGCAACGCCACAGACACTTACGGCGCACAGACAGAGGACGTATGCACCCTGTTCGATGTGATGACCCGGCAGGGTACGGTAGAGGAAGGAATCCAGCACTGTGAAGCTGGCGATATTCTGCCGTCAGACAGTGCATTGAAGGACATTGACGAGCAGCTTGTCCGGGACATTGGCAAGAACTTCCGGCTGCGTGAAGCGCTGGAATCCGTGTCAGAACAGTATGATTACATCGTTCTGGACACTCCCCCGCAGCTCGGTCTTGCACTTGTAAACGCACTGATCGCCGCCAACAGCATCATCGTGCCTATTACAGCAGACCGCTATGCGCTTGCCGGACTGAGCCAGCTTTCGCAGACCATTGGTGACGTTCGCAGATATTTTAACCCGACCTTGAAAATTGAAGGTCTGCTTCTGAACCAGTACAAGAGCCGTGAGAACCTGTCCAAAGAGGTTATAGAGCAGCTCCCTGTGATTGCACAGAGCATGGGAACAAAGCTGTTGGACGTGAAGATTAGACCGTCTATGGGCGTTCGTAAGGCGCAGGCAGAGCGGCACAGCCTGTTTAGTGGCGACACGGCAAAAAGTACCAGCGCAGAGGATTTTAAGGCGTTGGCGCATAAAATTGTAGAGGGGGATGACAATGCGATTGATTGACGCAGACAAGCTAATGGATTATTTGCAAAAGCACTACAACGAAGTTGAAGCGCTCCACCGCCCGAATGACAGCGAGTATCTTTGTGGAATTGGGACTTGTCTTGATTCTATTGACGCAGATAGTTTTGAAGTGCTTGACACATATCCGATGTGGATAAGTGTGAAAGACGCTCTTCCGTACACGGAAGAGGGAGATGAGACGGTTCTTGTGTCAATTGCAGACGTGGGCAGCTTTCCACTAGAAGAGGTTGAAACTGCCGTTTACGACAGAAAAAATAATCTTTTTTATCTTAGTAGCGACGAATATGTAAACGCAACGGCGTTTTATTGTCCAGAAGATGGATTCTATTATTTTGAAGAACAGGATTCGCATATAACCCATTGGATGCCGAAACCGAAACCGGCGAAGCAAGATAGAAAGGACAAAGCGAAATGAAATCAACCAGCAAAAAATCCTCAGGCTTGCTTGGGGGCTTTGATTTTCAGCCTGTTTTTTCGGAACAGACATTAAGCCGAAGTGAGCCAAAGGAAGAAGAAGTAAGCCAAACAAAGCCGAATAATGCCGAACAAGCACCTATTAAGCCCACTGATGCCACAGACAGCCATGCACAGCCAAGTGAATCAGAATTAAGCGGTATTAAGCCGAAGCAAGCCAAAGACAGCGAAACACAGCCGAACAAAGCCATAGTCAGTGAAAGCAAGCCAAAGAAGCTGAAACAGGCAAAAGAAGTGCAGCGTTTGATTGAACAGGGCGATGTCCCCGGCGCACTGGCTGAAGCTGGCTTGACAAAGAAAAAAATTCCGATGCCGGAATCGCATCAGGGCATTGCAAGCGGTGACGGCAAGCGTTCTAAGCGTATTACCATCCTTATGAGCGAGGAAGAGCGCAAGTACATTAACCGTGAAGCCAGACGGCACGGAATGACCATCGGACAGTTCGTGTACGCTCTGGCTGCTGCGGCGGCAGACGGAAAGATTGAGCTGGAGGATTTCTTGGAGGATTAACAATATGAAAAAGTTCGTTGTTCTTTTTGAAGGATAGAACGAAAAGCATGACCATGAATGTATGTGCTATGTCGTTGATGTAGATGATGATTTTGAAAGTATTTTGAGTGTTGAAGAACAGGCAGAAAAGATGGCTCGAAATGAATATCCTCATCTGAAAAGTTTTGAGACGCTTTACATCAAAGAACTGCTTAACAGATAAAACTAGGATTTAGGAGGAAATAGTTATGCCGAGAAGGAAAACGGTAGAAGAAATGCAATTAACGCCGAAAGAAGTAGCTCGTAAGTCGCCTGCTTTTACGGAGCTTCCTGAGATGGCAAGCCGTGCTGGTGAGCCTACATACTATTATGATGTGGGAGATGCCGTAGAGATTGGTAATCTTAGCGGATGCAAGATTGATGAAGTCTGCGACAGTGGTTTATATTACGGTGTTTCTTATGATGATGGATATAGGTACGAAACGTGGTTTAACATTCGTAAAGCAGGCGTTGAGAAGAAATCTCAACTGACAAAGAATGAAGATATTAAGATTTCTTACTCAAACGTGACTATTGAATCTTTACTTCACAGATACTATTTTTTTGGCATCAATTGTAATCCGAGCTATCAACGTGGATCTGTTTGGACGGATGATGACCGTAAACTGCTTCTTGAAACAATTTTTATGGGCGGTGAAATTGGTCGATTCGTTTTAAAAAATATTGATATGGACGAATGGAATGAAGATCAGAATTACCTTTATGAAATCATTGATGGAAAGCAGAGACTTCTGACGCTGACTGCATTCTACGAAGATCGTTTCCGTTACAAAGGATATCTGTATAGTGAACTCTCTAAAAAGGACAAGAGAACATTTGATGAGACCGCTGTTGCTATTGCAGATTTGCGGAATCTTTCTAGGAAAAATACGTTGCGTGTGTTCTTGCTACTGAATCGTGGCGGCAAGGTTGTTGCCAACGACGTGCTTAATCATGCAAAAGAGTTACTGGACGAAATGGAGTGAGCAAATGATTTATGGAAAGCATCGCCTTTGCTCCGGTCGAAGATATTTTTGATAAATAACAAAACAAACCCCTGTGCAACCAATCAAGGATACACAGGGGTTCTGTTTTATTTATCAGCAATGCAATCCCAGTAGAGATACACCTTGCCATCTGCGGCATCTGCGTCCTCAAGGAACGCCTTTGCCATGTCAGCGTAGAAGCCCGGAGTGTCAACAGACTGGCGCTTTGCGACCTGACAATAATCCGAGTACATCATGTTCATCACGGCCCAGAAATCGTTCGGGTCACAGGTGATATTGCGCTGTTTGGCAACGTCCTGTGTCTGTTCCAGCGTCCAGTGACAGCCCTTCGTACCGTCAGCATTCACCATGCTGTCGCACCATTCTTCCGCTTCATCGTGGGTGAGGTGCTTGCGCGGCATCTTGATAGAACGGCTGTCAGCACCGCCATGCTCATACTGACCAGACCGCTTGTCCCAGTCTCCGTTCTGCGAGAAGCCAATCTGCGGCATCTTGCGCCCGTACTCTACGTCAGGGTAGCGGGGGATAGGGTAGGGGTCGATGTAGCGGTTCTCCTCCTGCGGATAGTAAGGATAGCGGTCATTGCCATCTTCCAGCTTGCGCAGACGGCGTTCCAGCTCACGCTCCCTGCGGTCACGCTCTTCCTCAAGGCGGTCACGTTCCGGCTCACGGTCTTTGTCGTGTTCACGGAGCATCATCATGCGGCGAAAATTAGTCTTGCCCATAATCTATACCTCCTTAGGAAATGGACGCAGGCGCACCGGCGTGGGAGCGGCAGAAGCAGCCAAGATACTTAAACGTGCCGGTGCCGGTCGCAGACGTTGCCACATGGGTAGCGTAGCGGGTGCGAGTGTGGATGCTCTCAGCGGTTGCCTGAGCGCAGTTGCAGTCGGTCAGAGGGTATGCGGTCGTGCCTGTACCTATGGTAATGACCACAGGTGCGTTGATGGTAGTCGTGTCCGGCAAGCTCTGAGCAACCACAATGCAATAACGCTCTCCGTTCTGGTATGCGCCAGCAGGGATGTTGATGGTCAGCGTATCATTGGCGAATGTGACCGCCTGACTGATGACCAAGTGCGGGCAGAGTTTGCAGCTTGTTTTGCAAGCCATAGTAGTTTCCTCCTAAAAAATCAGGGGCAGAGGTGTCTTACCCCTGCCCCGATGGTTCACCCGGTGTTATCGGGGAGTGTGTAGGTTAGCAGCCGCAGCAGTTCACGCCCACGTTGGGGTTTGCCACCTGATAAGCGGGAATCGGACGAGGATTGACCCGGTTCAGGATGGTATCGGTCTGCTGGGACATCACGGTGGTCAGAAGCGCATTCTGACGATCCTGAGAAGCGGCGAACTTCAGGCTCTGGTTCTCAGCGGTCAGGGTTGCGATCTTATCCTGCGTGAAGTAGTCCATCATGCTGCGGAAGTTGGCGTTGCAGTTGTCCACGATGGCACGGGCGTTGTCTGCGATAGCCTGACGGGTAGCGCAGTCCTGCTGTGCAATGGTGTACTTCAGGTCGCCGATGAGCTGCTTGTTCTCGCAGCAGCAAGATGCAAGCTGCGTCTGGATAGCGGTCTGACCCGCCTGACGTGCGTTGCCCTCCTGCATGATGGCAAGGCTGATGGCGTTGTCGCCGTTGGACACGCTGCGTTCCAGACCGTTCACGAGTTGTGCGTTCTGGTATCCGAGCTGACAGATCGCCTGATTAGTACCAGCAAAGCCGCCCGCAACGGCAGCGTTGAGGGTGTTCATCTGCGCCAGCTGGTCATAGCCCAGAGAGCAAATACCGCTCTGGATACCCGCCAGAGAACGGGAGGTATCCTGCTGGTAGAAGCCCTCAGACAGTGCAGCGCGGGTGTCGTTACCGCCCTGCCCGGTTGCGCCAGTGCCGACCAGATAGGGGATGTAACTGTTCATGCCGTTGTCGCCGCTGTTCCGACCATAGCCGTTCGTGCCCCAGCCGAAGATGATAGCGAGGATGATGACAGCCCACAGACCTTCGTTACCGAAGAATCCGCCGTTGTTATTGCCGCCGTCCTGCCCAGCCAGATAGCCAGTTGCAAAATCGTCCATACAAAAACTCCTTTCAGTTTTGCGTTATGCTATCCCACCGCCGTGTGCGATGGGCAAAGCCAGATAAAAGCGGTTTTTATCAAGTCCGCAAAACTGAGAAGCGTTTCGCTTAGAGGGACGCTTTACCGGGGCAGCGTCAGGTTCAGGACGCTTGCCAGCTGGTTCAGGTCGATGCCCCGCTCTTTGGCGAGGTTCTGTGCCATCGTCCTAAGCTGCGTTTCGTTTTTGCCCTGAATCAAGTTCAAGCCCTGCATGATAGGTGCGTTCTGCCCGCTCAACTGCTGGATAAGCCCCATCGGGTTCTGCCCGGCACGAGCCAGATTTGCAAGCTGCATGATCGGGCTGTGCGTAATCATATCAAACGGGGAGGACATTGTTTATTCTCCTTTCTTCGCTGTGGTAGCGGGCTTAGAAAAACTCTTCTGCCACTTTTCCAGTTCATCCAGCCGATGGACAAGGGTGTCGTACTGCTCAATAGGCACATACTGCTGTGTCGGTGCAGCGGTCTGCTGTGCCTGTTGTGCCTGCATCTGCCGCCATGCTTCCGGGCTGTAGAACTCTAACACGTCAGATTCACAAGTGTTTGGATTCAGACGTTTGCAGTAGATGACCCCATTACGCAAATCCGGGCAATACGTCCATCTTCCGTAAAGGTCAGACGGTATCGCCAAAAACTCTTCCCTGCTGGAAACAGGTCTGCCAAGCAACCAACCGCCGTCTTGCGCCGACTGCTGAACAGGCTGCTGCCCATTCATCGGCTGCGGACGCTGCGGCTGTGCCTGTTGCATTTGCGTATTCGGTAGGGGAGTGGCAAGGCCTACCGTTCCCATGCCACCGTAAGGATTGACAGGCTGTTGCGGAACGTAAGGCGTTCCGGGTGTCGGATAATAGCTCATAAAACATCCCTCCTTGTGCTCTCAGTGTACCGCATCAGCAAAAAGTGAAGGACAACGAAGGTACAACGAAGGACAAAAAAAGAAAAGCGCCCACACGGAAAAATCCGCATGAGCGCTTAACTGTAAGGATGCACACATTGGAGTGTAATGCTAAGATATCACATCATCCAATATATGGCAATGTTTTCGACAAAACTAGTATGAATAAAACAAAAATCCCCCACTTTGCCTACAAAGTACCCCGCGTGGCACGCAGGGCTTCGGCAAAGCAGGGGATTATTTGCGTTTCCCGCATGGTACGCACTATAAGTAGGCGTGTGGGAAACTGGTCGGCGCCTATCTGGCAACCGCTTTTTTCATTCCTAGATAAAGCACTGGGTTAGCTGGCAAATATCCACCCTAATGCGCTTCTTCGAGAGGCCGGGTAGATTTGTTGGTTTAATTTTATCACACATCAAGCATTTTTTCAATGCCTTTCAGCCGATAGCCTATCGCAGTCCGGCTGTAATGTGTTTGCGCTGCAATGTCCGGCAGCGGAAGCCGCTCCACGTACCGCAGTAAGGCTATCTTACGGTCTACCCTCCCAAGCGGTGCGCTTTTGATGGCGGCGGTCATCTGCTGTCGGTCAAGTTTTTGCAGCGCAGCGGGCAGCACTACACGAGCCGCCGCCATAGGGAACCCCGAGCCAAAAAGGTTCAGGAAGCTGTCCGACATTGCGCACCATAGTGCCAAGCACAGAAATATGGTAACCTGTACAAACGTCTGTTCCAGCGCGGACAGAATTTGTCTGGATAATACTTTTTGAACATCTCCACGGGTTAAGCGGTTCGTATGTAGTGCTTGCCATAATAATCTCCTTACTGCTTTTCCAGCGCCGCCCGGGCGCGGTCAAAGAAAAACTGAATCACGGCGCCGATGGTCTCATCGGTGATGGCCCAGCTGATGAGCCTGCCGTATTTGCTGGTACTCAGGGCGGCCCGGAGCATCTTGACGACCCACGCTTTACGCTCTGCGCCGCGTCTTTGTCCCCTGAACTCTCCTGCTCTGCCCGCTCGATGAGGTCCAGCACCAGCGGTCTTTACCGCTGCGCCATACGCCCAGGCGGATGCAGCCAAGGGCGTAGAAAATAAAGCCGCCCAGCATCAGCACTGCCGCCACCGGGGCGGGCAGGATGCTCACGAGCTTAGTTACTGCTTCCATGTGTAGTCACTCCTTCTTCAGTCGCGGATGGGCAGGGCTTTGGCCCGGTTATATAGTTCCGTGCCTGTGCCGTTGCCGCCCAGTGCGTGATAGCTTTTGTAAAGGTATTCGAGGTTTTTCAGACCACCCATGTCAATGTGTCCCTGTTTGATGTAGTAGGTGCAGGACTGGTACAGGCGGTCGTGCATGATGGCCAGCAGGCCGTCTTTGATGGTCTTGTACTCGGTCACCTTTTTGACAAGGTAGCCCCAGCCAAGGCCCAGCAGCCCGATGGCCCATTCTGTCCAGTGCGCGGAGATGTACGAGAGAATCTGCTGCATGGGCTTACACCTCCCGGAGCCGGGTCAGCCCCTTCTTTCTGATGATACGTGGGTAGTTGAGGGTGGTTACGTTGAGGTCTACGTTGCCGGAGATGCCCGGCACGCTACCTTTGCTGGTGTGCTGGTGGGCGTTGTAGTTAAACGTCACGTTGGGCGTTTTGCCCGTGTAGTCGGCCAGCCAGACGTCCCACCGAGAGGACAGCCGATCCATGTCCAGCTCGTACTTGTAACCGGTGTAGGTGTAGAGCTGGGCGTAAAAACCCATCTTCTCCACCTGTTCCAGCGCGTAAGCGGTAAGGTTGGACAGGTCAAGCGTGGACAGCTGCTTGAGCTTGTTTTCCTCCACGTCCACGCAAACGGGGAGAGAAAACTCCTTGCCCCGCACCGCCTGCCGCAGCAGGGCCAGCTCTGCATCAGCCATCGCCTCGCTGGTGGCGTAGGTGTAGTAGTAGACGCCCACGTCCAGCCCGGCAGCCCGGGCGTTGCGGTAGTTGGTCTCAAAGGTGGGGTCGATGTACAGGCCGTCTGCCCGCTTGGAGAGTTTGCGGTTGGTGCTCACCGTCTTGAGCATCGCTCCCTTGTAGCCCGCCGCTTTGACCTTTCGCCAGCCGTCGAGGGTAATTTTGCCCTGATACCGGCTCACGTCGACGAACCGGTAGGGCGGGTCGCCCTCCCAGCCGGCGACAGCCTCTGCCTTGGGGGCTTGGGGCGCAGGCTCAGGTTCGCCGGTGTCCTGCTTGTCCCCCGGGCCAAAGATGGCCCGCACCAGCTTTTCCAGCAGCTCCAGCAGCTTACTCATTGCAGTCCTCCCCCGTGATCTCTTTGTACTGCTCTGCGGTGATCTCGTTCTCGGCCACCCGCTTGGCCAGTTCCGCTTTGACTCCGGCATGGCGGCGTGCGGGCATCTCTGCCCAAGTCTTAGTACCGGCAATGAGCCGGTTTGCCCAGATAACGTTCATAACGGCTGCCTCCTTATTCTTTGTTCAGCGCTGCGTCCAGCTCACACAGCGCGGTTTCGATGGTGGTCAGGCGCTCATCGGTCGCTGCGTCCTGCTCGCAGAGTGCATCCTGCATCTCGGCGGCAGCCTTTGCGGCCTGCTCTGCCACCGGTCCGGTCTTGTCGGTCATCCGGTAGTGGCGGTCGATCTCGTACCAGTCGTAGCAGCGGCCCTCCGCATCCTCCGCGCTGCGCAGCTTGCGCACCACCCGAAAATTGTCGGTGATGGTCTGGTCGGGATACTCCCTCTCAAGCTGGTGATAGCCGGTCAGGCTGGTGTGAGTGTCGCCGATGGTCTTGAGGACCTCTGCGCCGCCCTTTGTGCCAAAAACATAGTCCACGTCAGGTTCTCCTTTCTCCGATGCTCTCGGACGACGTGTTTCAGGTCGCGGACGACCCGCTCTCCCCGAAACAGCCATTGATAGAGATGATAGTTGTTGCAGTGCCGAAGCTGCGACCCCCTCAGGCTCCCCCGTTGGGGAGTTCCTGGAGGCGGCAGCCGATGTACCCGCTGTAGTTCGACGCGGTGTAGCAGAAGATGAAGAACAAACCATAGTCGGAGCGGTGGTTATAGTAACCACCGACGTAGAGGCACGGGTAAGAAGAGCCGAAGCGCCAGTAATCGCACGAGTACGTAGCGTCATTGCCGGACGCGGATGTGGGGATAAACACCGGGAAGCCGCCGTTGGTCTTGACCTTGAATGCGGTCGGCCAGCCATTGGACGGAACGCCGACCGCCGTACCGTTGCTGCCGTCGCTGAAGTTTGCGGGGTTAAGGATGATGTTCAGGCCATCGCCGTTGTTGTAGCAGCCATCGCACCAGTCAAGCACGTTATCCCACAGGCCATCGATATTGCGGTACTGGGTGCCAAGGCCGTAGGTGGTGCGGCTGCTCTGGGTCGTACCGGTGTGGTACGGCATACTGTCGGTGTAGCCCATCGACTGCGGAGAGCTGCTGCTGCCGCATCCATAGCCGATTTTCGCCTGACTGTTCCAATCGGCGAACTCGACGATGTACAGCAGCCAGAGCGTAAACCTCATTGCAAAATCGCTCTGCCAGATGGCAGAGCCGAGGCTGTGGATGTTCGCCCGGGCAGAGGAGCGGGTCATGTTCACCTTGGGGCTGCCGGTGCCGCTCTTATAGCTGTCGTTGCAGTGGTATCTGCCGATGTACACCACGTCCCGCTCACCGTGACCGTCGCCTCTGTCCATGTGGGCAGGGCTGACGCTGTAGCCCTCCACCGCGCGGTCGGCGATTTGGATGGTCATTCCCCTGCCGTTTTGGGTCAGCTTGTACCAAAACTTGGGGATGGCCACCATCGTGCCGCCGGTGCGCTCACTTTTTACCATGCCCGCCCAAGGCTGTAAGTTGTCGAAAGGACTGCCATAGCTGCTTGCGCCCGCGACATACGGCACAGGGTCGGTAAACTCCGCTGCCTCGTCGGTGCGGCTCCACTTGGTGGTGCTGGTGCCGTCCCAGCTTGCACCGTAGATGTTGACATAGGCCAGCTCAAGGTGATAGTCCTTGTACTCCGTGACGTCCACGGTGGCGGTGGTGGTTTTGTCGCCCAGCGTGGCCGTTACGGTCCATGTACCAGCGATGGGCAGATAGAGCTTGATGCTGTCGCTCTCCGGTACAGTGCCGGTGACGGTCTTGTCCCCGCACTGGGCGGTTACGACGCTTCCCGCCTTAACCGTCACGGTCAGGGTGTAGTAGGTCAGCGTCAGGGTCTTGGTGCGGCAGTATTCCGCCTGTACCGTCTCCGTGGCCGCGCCACTGCCGAGCGTTGCGGTGACGGTCCACTCTCCGTCGTGGGGCAGGGCCGCAGAAAAGCTGCCGCCCGCAGCCACGCCGCTCACGCTCTTCTCGCCGTCCGAGAGGACGATGGAGCTGCCCGCCTCGGTATGCACCACCACCCGGGGCAGCACGATGCCGCCCACCGCCGCAGCATCCGCCGGAGCGCCGGAGACGGTCAGGGTGGGGTCGGTACTCACTACAGCAGCCGCCTTGTCGGCGCTTTTTTTCGCCTCTTCTGCGGCGGCTTCTGCCTTTTCCCTTGCAATGTCAGCCCCTGCAACATCACTTAATGTGTTGAGCGTGTCAGCGTTCATTGGAGTGCCATTGACAACAGGGTCATCATTACGAATCAAAGTGATGATTTCTGATGTACCGTCGGATTTCATCATAGTCCAACGCCCGGGATATTTTGCCTTTCGGTCAACAAAGTGCATAATAGGGTTCACCTCCGCATATTGTATCTGAACAATAAAGTAAGTGGTCCTTTGCCATTGCTTCAATGTCAGACAAAACTTTTTCTACTTGATTGATAACCGCAAAATGATAGCTCAACGCCTCGGGAGTTTCCGGGGTAGAGCTTTTGCCGCTGCATTTGGAACGAATGGATTTCACGTTATCAATCCACCGAGTGGCATCCGCAATGGTCAGATAATCATTGATTGTCCAACCAGCTTCCACAGGCACAGTTAAACCGACTGTTCCTGAAAAAATAAGCTTGCTGTCGTCGCCATAGTAGGCGCTGCCGTGGGCGATGTCGATGCAGTCGTTTACTGCGACCCAGGAGGGCTGGACAGAGGGCGGGTAGAAGTTGTTGGAGGCGGCGAAATAGAGCTGGTATTCGACGCCCTTTTCCAGCGTGGTGCTGCCCATGTCCAGCACCACGTCGTTGTAGCCGCGGACAATGTCGATGAACTTATCTGCCAGGGCGGTCGTGGAGCCGTATTTGCGCAGGACGATGCGCATTATGCCCGGCACATAGCCCTTGACGCGGAATTCCAGCGAGCGGAGCAGCAGGCCTGCTTTCTTGGCCGTCAGCGGCATGAAGAACTCGGCCTTGGCGGGATAAGTGTCCCACGCGGGAATGTCGCCGCTTTCATTTTTCGCAGTAACAACTTGAATGTTTTGCTGTACAATCCTTGCGGAATAAGGTGCGCCAACGATTTCGGCGAGTTCTTTAATTCCGTTTTCAATGCGGCTGTAATCCGTATAGCTCAGAGCGCCCTTCATGCCTGCGGCCCATTCTCGCTGTTCTTCTTCTGTCCATGTGCCGCTTCTTGCCTTTGCGGTCAGTTCTTTTACCCGGTCAACATCAGCTTGCGTTCGGTCTGTAATCCACGTTGCCATGTAATCACCTTTACAAAAAACTAATTTGCCATTGACATCGATTTGTGTAGTTTCGGGCAGGGTAAACGAAGGATGTGCGCAATAATAGAGCGAACTAGGCCCAAGGGCAGCCGTATGACCCCACAATACTGGAAATCCAGAACTTCCGTCGATGACAGTGTATTCAAGAGTTGTAACCATCCTACTCAGAAAATCTTTACGGTCGCTAGAATGGTAACCAGAGGCATACTCGGCACTATAAAGGAAAGGAGTTCGAGTAAACACACGGCATCTACCATTAGTGATAGTTGCATTATC
>CYGL01000481.1_pt1 | contig 15590 bp, 21 predicted proteins | sample 485531 | NCBI WGS metagenome assembly CYGL01 (sample SAMEA3497897, study PRJEB9818) | human gut metagenome | reverse complement strand
TTTAAGATTTGTACAATCTGTAGATGTAGTTTATATCACCAGTGGAAAATATCCAGTTAAAAAGCTTATGCGATATGCAGAAGATGATTGGCGAATTGAAGATATGGAATTTTACCCACCTGCTTTTGGTGATTTAAATAAAGATGAAGATAATTACCTTACACCGTCAGGCACAACAGGAACGATAACCATAACAGCTACTAAAGATACTTTCACAGCAGATATGGTAGGCGATTGGATAAAAATAGAACAACGCATTACAGGTAAAACAGTAACGACAAAAAACAACAGGTACATCAGGAAATATTGCCATTGGTGATACCTGGAAAGTAATCACACATGGGACATGGACTGGTAGCGTTACTATAGAAAAATCTATAGATAATGGTGATACATGGCTACAAGAAAGACAGTATACAAGTAGTGATGACTATAATCCTACAGAAAGCGGAAGCGTAGAAGAATACTGCTTGATGAGATTGGTCTTAAATATAACGAGTGGAAGCTGTACAGCAGATTTATCTAGCTATCCATATACACATACTGGATATGCAAAAATAACGGAATATACAAATGCTAAGCAGGTAAAAGCACAGGTACAAGATAGTATAAGTGTTTTAGGCTCTACCGAAAAACAATTGATTGGTATTTATCTGCATGGAGCAAGAAAAATGGATATCCAATGTGTTGTATGTTTTTCCAAGATAGATTAGTATTTGCAGGCTCTACAGCTAAGCCTTCACGTATTTGGCTTAGTAAGACAGGCGATTATGGAAACTTTCTGTAGATAAAGAAGCAGGAACTGTAACAGATGATAGTGCTATAACAGCAGATTTGATTAACCTTAAAGCATATACCATAAAGCATATAGACGCAGGCAATGATTTGATGGTAATGACGGAAGGCAATGAGTGGAGTATATCTGGTGGTGAAACAGTAACACCGACTAACATCACACCACGCAATCAGCAAAACTATGGCTGTAATGATACTATTCCTGTGCGTGTTAGCAATAGAATTGTTTATGTACAAAGACGAGGTAGCATAATTCGTGATATGGGATATAGCTACGATACAGATAGCTATATTGGCATGGATTTAACGCTACTGGCAAAACATCTTATTCGTAACCACGAGATAAGCTACAGCACTTTTACACAAGAGCCTGATAGCGTGCTGTACTTCGTGCGAGATGATGGAGTTTTAATTTGTTTAACTTATGTACCTGACCAAAAAGTATACGCATGGTGGCATATAGTAACAGATGGAAAAATAGAAGCTATAACATCTACAGCACAAGCAAATAATGATGTTATCTATGCAGTAATCAATCGCACTATAAATGGGCAGACAAAAAGATATATAGAGCAATTTGTCGTGGAAAATAACAGCACATATCAGCAGGACCACATAATGACAGATTGCACAAAGACATATTCTTTTGAAGAAGCAACAACTGAACTTACTGGACTTGAATATCTTGAAGGAAAAGAAGTCTATGTAATGGCTGATGGTTATTTGCTAGATAAAATGACTGTAGCTGAAGGTAAATTAAATTTACTAAAAGAAACTAAAAATGCTTATGTAGGACTACCTTATACCATGATAATTGAACAGCCTAATTTTGATATGACAACGCAAGATACAGGCACAATGCAGGCAAGAAAAAAAGCAGTGCAAAAATGTATCTTACGTTTACAAAATTCTTATGGTGGCTACGTAGGAGCAAATAAAGATTGTTTAGATGAAATAAGATATGACAATGAGTACATGCAAATAGATGATGAAAGCAAAATACTTTATAGCGGAGATTTAGAAATCCCTATTCGTGGCGGATTTAATAATGAAGGAAGAATATATATAAAACACGATACACCATATTCTTTTAGTGTATCGGCAATAATAAGGAGTGTTACCCTTGGCAGTAGTCAATAAATTTAATTTTTTACGATGTAAAAAAATGAAGAAAATTACTTGAATGAATTTTTGAAAGATATGAGAAAAGCAGATATTGAAGAAATATCTGCTCTAAGAAATGATATCCATAAAGAACTAGAAGAAAGTTTAATGAATAGTAGTGTAGCTATAAAAGTATTAAGCCCAGATGATAAACCATTATGTATTTATGGTGTAACTAAAATCAAAGGTGTTGAAGGGTACTTAATATGGTGTGTGGGCACAAATGAACTAATGAAGTATAAAAAAAGCTTTGTGAAGATGAGTAAACATATATTAGGTAACTGGAAAAAACAATATGGAATAATGTACAACTGTGTATCTGTAGATAATAAAAAAGCTATTGCATGGCTTAAGTATCTAGGTGCAACTTTTTCTGAACCATTTCCAGTCGGTGAAGATGATAAATATTTTATGAAATTCGTTTTATAAATAAAGTTTAAAAGAAAGGGAGTGTTTTTATGTGTAGTGTAATGGCAGGGCTTACAGCTCTTGGTGGATATTTAGGATATAGACAAAATAGACAAAATAGACAAATAGCAGACGCACAAGCACAAGCTTATAATGCACAAGCACAAGTAGCTGAACAAAATGCAAGAGTAGAAGCTAGAAAACAAGAGCAGATTGCAGATAATTATGCTCAAGAAGCTAGACGCTTAAGAGCAAGACAGCGTTTGTCTGAAGGAGCCCAAAGAGCTCAAACAGGTGCAGCAGGTTTGGATTTTAGTGGAAGCTCTATGGATATATTATCTAGCGGACTAGAAGCATACAATCAAGACCAAGTTAATTTATTGAATAATCAAAGAAATGATAATTATGCAAGCCGTGTAGCACAGACAAATTATCTAAATCAAGCAAATGCTATGCGAGCATCAGCTTCAAATGTAAAAAGCCAAGCAAAAAGTTCATGGCTTCCGACACTTTTGGGGACTGCTGCTAGTATCTATGGCATAGAACAACCATGGAAAAAAGCAAGTAGTGGCAGTAATGCTGTAGGAGCTATTACCAGTGCAGGAACGAACATGGCGATAAATTATTATACTGGTAAATCAAATACAGCTGGTACAGGAACAAACATGGCAATAGATTATTATTCTGGTACAAATCAAACAGGCATGACACCGCAAACAAGTGCTACAGTAAATTATTTTGGTGGAAATACTGCTTTTAATAATAAGAAGAATAAATTATTCAATCAGAATTTAAATCTTATGGGGTGGTAAAAAAATGAAGATAACGACATATCGTCAGGCTGTAAATCCTAGTGTGATTAGTGGCCCATCAAGACAAGTAACTACAGATATAAACGCTTATGGCGGTAAGGGTAATAATTATGGTGATATGGCTTCTGCACTAGGACAGGTAAACAAAGTCCTAGCACAACAGCGTGATGATGAAGATGCTACAGCTGTATTAGATGCTAAAAATAAAATCATATCTAGCCTTACAGACCAACTATATAATTCTGAAAATGGATTGCTTACTACAGGAGTAGGGCAAAATGCACAGGGATTAACGGATAGAGTAAATACAAGCGATACAGAAAACTACAGATGAAGTAATACAAAATAGCAAAATACCTAGAGTGGCTTATCGTTTGAAAAATAAGCATCACGGATAATATAAATAACTTTACTAAAGAAATTGCTATGGGGCGAGGAACGAGAACAAAAAGAAAGACCACAGATAATGCAAATTGGGACGCACTACTCTCTAATAAAGCGATATTAGCAGGCAACACTTATAGCGTACAAAATATGGTAACAAATATCATACGTGATACGGAAAGAGATTTAATCACTAGAGGAAAAACTAAAGGCTGGACAGGAGCTATATTTGAAGCCAATAGACAAAAGATGATAACGCAAATAGTAGCAAGTGCAGTGCAATCAGCTCTAAATGATAATGCTGATGATAGAGCTTTGGAGATTGCCAATAATTATAGAAAAGATATGGACCAAGGAACATATGGCAAGCTTGTAAATAGCATTAAAAAGAAAAAGAAGTAAATGATATGTACATTGAAGCAGATAATCTGATTGTACGAGATAAAGACGGAAATATAGATTTAGAAGCTAGTAGAAAGAATGTAGAAAATAAATATGGTAGAAATGCAGTACGTTATGAAAATGTACGCACCATATGACCATTTATATGATTTAGCTTTGAGTAGTAACGAAGATAAACTGGCGGTTAATCCAGATTTTATCTATGGACAAATGAGCCTAGAGTCTTGACCTATGGTAAATCTCGCTTATGCTATAGAAGACCATAACTATGCAGGATTAACAAATGGGCCTTTTGCGTCTGATGATGATTTTGTACAAGCCTATGCTGATACCTTAATGCAAGATAGATATAAAGGTTGGCAAAACGCATCTACTGCTACAGAATACGCAAATATTATGTATAATGGCGGATATTTCACAAGCGATCCAAATCAGTATGCCGTAAACATTGATGATATCGCCAATAGCCGTAAAAAATCTAGCGGTATAACAAGTGATATGGTAGACGCAGGTGCTAATGCATGGCTAAATCAAACTATGGATAATGGCAAAAATGGCTGTGCTGAATATGTAACAAAAGCAGGCTCTATGTATAGCCCTTTCTTAAAACAAGAGTTTGATAAAGGTGTAGTCTATGTACCTACGCTAGTTGAAAATGCTAGAAGTGCTGGAATTCAAGTAACAGATTTTGACGCAAATAATCTTAAAAAAGGTGATTTGATTGTCTACTCTAGCCCATCACAAGGCAGTGATTCTCATGTCGTAATCTATGACGGCAATGGCGGATATTATGGAAATAGTAGCTCAAATAATATCACCATGCATGGCGATAACTACGAACCATAGAAGGACTGACACCGCAGAGAATTATCAAAACTAGGTGTAACAGGTAGACAAGTATCAGGCTACGATATGCAAAAGCAATTAGACATTATGAGCATAATTGAAGGCAAATATAAAGAAGAAACTGCTATAAAAAATCAACAGCATAATAGTTATGTTACAGGCTTAGAAGAAAGTATAAGAAAAGGTGCTACTGGAAGTTATATTGCTACTAAGCAGATGTTGGATACAGAGGCGGAAAATAAAAATATATCATGGACAGAACATGATAATTTATTAAAAATTGCTGGTGATAAATACAATATCAATGTAGCTACAGGACAGGCAAAAGGAACTAGAGGAACTGGAAGCGGTAAAGCGTATAATCCAACAAAAGACCAGCATACTTTATCTGTAAATCAATTGCGTTTACAAATGAGAGAAGATTTAACAGCAGAGCAGATTATAGATGGCAATGAAGCTAGTGCAAGACTTATTGAAAATGGTTATGCAATAGGTGGAGCAGACTTAAATAATAAAAAGGTTATAAGTAATATTACTACACTTCTTGATAATGGTGAAACGCCAGATGATATAAAAGAAATGTTAATGGCTTCAGGAGCATCAGAATATACAGCGAATTATTATATTTCTACAATAGATAATTCGTATTATGAATAGGAGTAAAATATGGCTTTAGACGTAAATAAATTTAATGATTTAGTAAATCAAAAGGTAGCAGAAAAGCAACAGCCACCTGAAGAAGAAAAATCCATATTTGAACAGATTGGCGAAGTAGTAACAAATCAATCTGATATAAATAGACAAGTAGCCCAAGAGTCTACAGAAATTGCACAGGACGCACTGCAAACAGCAGGGCAAGGGATAGATTTAGTCGTAAATACAGCTAGTGATATCAACAATGCTTATCATAATTTTTTAGATGAGCAAAGAAATATTACTGGAGCATATACTACAGCAAATATTAATCAAGCAAATGAAACAGGCGATTATAGTTTTCAAAATAAAGCTGTAGAAAATTTACAACAGGCAGGGCAAGAACTTATTTATTCACCATTAAAACAAGTAAGCCGTGCCATTGTAAATCGCTATAGTGATGACAATGAAAGCATATTGCAAGATGTAGCACAGGGAATACAAGAGAGCAATGCCTATGTAAATTACATGATGACTGATGAGGAAAAACTTCAAAAAGCCATTGAGATTGAAAATGAAACAGGCATAAAAGCCAAAGAGTTTTTAAGTGATACTACTGCATATCGTGAAGCTATTGAGATTTTATAACTACGCTAAGAAGAAAAAAAGAACTTGGCGGAGATATGAATGATGTATTTAATGAATTTCCAGAATTAAAAAAATATAGCTAGTATGGACGCACAATCAGCTGCACTAGCTCTACATGATATTAATAGCGTGAGAGAAACGCAGGGAGTCATTGACTCTTTTAATAAAATGTGGGAGTACGGAAATAAACATCTTGAATATAGCAACTTAAATTATAAATTAAATGACAGGGCAGGCAAACGGAAGAAAGATAAGGCCCGTATTGAGGAAATTAAAAAAACAATTAAGAACAAGCACCAAATCTACCTGCATTTTTAGATAATCCATTTGCTGTAATAGCAGGCGGAGTAGCTGGCTCTATGCCAATGATGATACAGTCTATGGGCGAGATGATAGATGATTTTGCTATAGGTGCTAGTGCAGGTATGGTAGCAGGTGCTTTAGCAGGTTCAGCTGTTCCTGTAATAGGTAATGTAGGTGGTAGTTTAGCAGGTGCAGTCGGTGGTGGTGTTGCAAATACAATAAGAGCAAATGCCATAAGACAAGGAGCTATGCAAGGGGCAAGATTAACAGGTGGATATCTAGCAAGATATGGAATGTTTGCAGGCATGGCAAAGCCTGCAACTGGCGGATATTATGCAGAATTCAAAGACTTGAAAGGCGAAGATGGAAAGCCACTACTTTCAGATGAAGCAGCTCAAGATTATGCCGTAGTAGCAGGTGCATTAAATGCTGGTATTGAAATGCTAGATTTTGGCTTAATTAAGGACGCATTTACAGGCAACGTAGCCAAGCAGACTGTAAAAGAAATTATCGCTACAGCACAAAAACAAGCATTAGCTAAAGAAGGTATAAAATCTTTCTTCACTAATAGAGCAAGTGCAATAGCTAAAGTATCTATGGCGGAAAGTGGAGAAGAAGGCTTGCAATCAGTATCTGATGATTTGGTACACAATCAAATAATGCAAGATACTGGCGATACTACAAATAGAGTATATACAGCTACAGAGATTGCACAGCGTGCTTTGATGAGTGCAGGCGAAGCACTACCAGGAGCTATTGGCTTCGGTGTGATATCTGCTGGAGTAGGTGGCTTTAATGAGTCTTTGGGATTTTCTCGCAATCTAAAAAGATTGATGAGTAATAATGCTAAATTGGAGCAAAGCACTAGACAGACTTTCGCAGGTACATTGATGTTAGAAAGATTACAATCTGCTGTCAGAAATAGCAAATTAAAAAAGACAGCACCAAAGGTACAAGAAAGATTGTTGCGTAGCCAACTGGATAATACAGGTTTTGAAATGGCTTATGTAGATATACCTACAGCACTTGAAAGCCAAACAGGAAAGCAAGACCTTGAAACATTGGCAAAGACAGCAGGATATACGCAGGAAGATTTAAAGACAGCTATTGAAATAGGTGGAACGCTTGCAATTCCTACAGCGAAATTTGCTCAAGCGGAAACTACAAGTGATATCATGCGTGCTGTAACTTTCAATCAAGAAGCAGATCCAATCGGCAAGCTAAGAAAAAATGCTGAAACTATAACAAATGAAATGCAAGATAGTATACAAAAAACAGCAGATAAACAACGTATGCTTATAGATGCCATAATGCAAGAGCAATTTGCAAATGGTACAAAAGAACAGCAGACTATGGCACAGGCTGTAATTTACAATAATGTATCTAATCCAGCTAAAGGTTGGAAACAAGTCCATGATGACCAGATAAATGAAAGAAATAATATTTTAGTGCCTGCAATAGATGCCATAAAAAAGAGCATAGAACAAAATGATACATGGTATCAAAAATTCTATGCTAAACATAATAGAGCCATGACTGATAAAGAAATTGAAGATATGGCTTATAAATTAACTGTAGGAGATGAAACAGCACCATCTACACCGACATGGCAAGCAACAACACCTGAAGCTGTGCAAGCCTTGGCTGAAAATAAAAATATACTAGATGATATAGATAATAATTTGAAGGTATTAGATGAGATAAAATCACAGCTTAGCAATTTAAATGGTGTAGAAATGAGGTTGGCTGAAGGACTTACTAAAGATGGATATGCAGTATATAATCGCCTATCAAAACAACTTCAAAATGTTGGCGGAAAAGTAAAACGTGCAAGCCGTATGAGTGCTATTTTATTTGCTAGACATGCAGATATAGTGGCAGACATAATGCGAAGACATGGAAATGAAAACTACACAGCCATGACTTATTACAATGAAAGATTTGCTCTAAATATAAAAGATGAAGTCAATAAAAATAAAGGCGATATCACTTTATTGAGTAATGGTCAGCGTGTTATCAATCTGTATAAAGCTGCTGATGAATCAACTTTTGTACATGAAATGGCACATATGTTTTTAATGGATTTAGATGAGCTTGCTAAGATTGATGAATTATCTAAAAAAGAATTGGATATAGTAAATGATTGGGCAAGTTGGAAAAATGAAAAATCTATTGATGAATATAAAAATGCCCCATGGTACAAAGAATTTAAAGCACGTCTATGAAAGTATAATAAATGCTCAAAATGCTGGTGATGTAGCCAAAGTGGAAGAATTAAAAGAAGCATGGCGACAAGAACGATTTGCAAGGGCATTTGAATTATATTTTACAAAAAGGAACTGCACCAAGTAAAGGCTTGAAAGATGTGTTCCGTAAGTTTAAAAAATTCTTGCGTGATATCTATATTGGATTTTACTTCTATTGGCGGAGTAGCAAGCCCAAAAGTAGAAGCTATAATGCAACGTATGGTGGCTACAGAAGAAGAAATAAACCAAATGGCTCTTGATGATAGATATAGAGATATCACTAAGGCAGGCGGTGAAAAGCTACTTGATGAAACGGAAGAACAAACTTATAAACGTTGGCACAAGGAAGCTACAGAAGAAGCCAAAGAGCATTTGATGAAGATAGTAATGCAAGATTTAAAAGCTGAAGCTAAAGCAAAATTTGATGAACGTGTAGAAAAAGAGCGAGCTTATAAACTGAATGAATTAGAAAATCAACCTGTATATATAGCTCAAGAAGCGTACAAAGAAGCAGGAGATATAAATATAGTTCTTAATTGGTTTGGTAGCGTAGAAGAATATAAACAGGCCCTAAAAAATACTAAGCCTATACAGACTGCACTTGATGAATATATGAAGCAGTATAGAAAAAACTTTAGATACTGAACTAATGGAAAGCCATTTATCCGAAGAAAATATCTTGCAGGCTATGGAAGATAGTAAGTATACAAGTAAACTTGTAGCAATGGAAACTAGGATATTCAATGAAAAAGTGAAATTGATAAATAAAATAGGTTCTAAAACGCAAGTTGCTATGCAAGATGTAGAAGATAAATTAAATGCCCTTGATGATTACACAGATTTAAAGGTAGATAAAGAAGATGCTAGAGTAAAAAATGTGATGAACGCTTTGAATAAGCTTAGATTTAGCACTAAATGGAATGCCAAAGATTTAGGAAGAATTGAAGCAATGTTTAATAGCAATACAAAAGAAACTTTAGCTGAAGCTTTTAAACAATTTGTAGAAGAAACAAAACAGCAAAAGATAAATCGTGAAACCATAGAAAAAGCCCATGAAGGTAAATTGAAAATGTTCAAGGAAATGGCAGAGCGTGCTTTGGACGGCAAAACCATTTTTTGAAGCTTGTAATGTAGCTCTTTATCGCAAGAATGAAAGTATGCATGCACGCAGAGTAAAACAGGCTGTAAAGGCTAGTAACTGGGAGCGTGCCATGAAAGAAAAAGAAGCACAGTATATTTCTGCTGCTATGGCTCAAAAGGCACTGAAAAATAAATTGTATATACAAAAGAAAATAGAGAAGGTGAATAAACAGCTAAAAGTACGATCCATAAAATTACCAGCACAAGAACGATACTGGCATAAACATTTAGCCTATATCTTAGGTATTACAAATAAAGATGCTAATCCACCTGTAGACGGAATAACACCACTTGCAGATTTATTCAAGGGATTACAAGATAGCTTAGATTTAGAATATACCCCAACAGATATATTAGAGATAACAAGCCGTAGTGATTTCAGTGGTTATCAATCTATGACTATAGCCCAATTCGAGGACGCAGTGGAAGCACTAGATATCTTATATACAACAGGTAGAGATAAATTCAAGCTAAAAACTATACAGGGGAAATCTATAGATGATGCTATAAATGAAATAATACTTGATGATACTGCTTATAACAGGTCAATGGTAATAAATAAAAAGATAAATCCAGATAAAGGCGGTCTTGGCTATAACGATTTAGTGGATAAGATACCACTTATTGGGGACGCTATGGCTCGTGGCGGTGCAAAATATTTAAGTTCCATGATGAAACCAGAAGAAATAATAAATATTTTGGGAACAAAAGCTCATAAATATCTGTATGAAACGTATGAGCGAGCATCTAATCTTGAAGCTGAAATGATGACCAAAAACGTATATAAGATAAAAGAAATCTTAAAAGATTATAGCCATAGTGAAAAATTATCATGGAAGAAACAGCAGTATAAATTGGAATTTGAAGATGGTACAGTAGAAAATCTATCAAAAGAAAATATTATCTGTATGGCTTTAAATTTTGGAAATGATATAAATAGAAGCCGTCTTGCTGTAGGATTTGGCTTGACAGAAGAATATCTCAAAGAATTTGTTTAAAAGCATATGACCAAAAAGGATTGGCAAATGGTACAAGATATATGGAATCATTTACATTCTTTCTAGGAAAGATACAGTAAGGGTAGAGCAAGAATTAAATGGCGTAACACTGAAACCGCAACAGCCAACACCATTTGATGTGAAGTTACCTGATGGCGAGATATTGCATTTAGAAGGTGGTTATTATCCTATAGTAGCTAATCCACTAAAAAGCAATAGAGCCAATGAACAAGAGGTAAATGAAGCGGTAAGACGTACTATGAGCGGTGCACAAGTATTAGGCACTGGCAGAGGATTTACAAAGGCACGTTCACAGGCAAATATTGATAGAGCGTTGCTTTTAGTAATTTAGTGTAATACCTGACCATTTATCAAATGTAATCCACAATATAACGCATAGAATACCAGCAAGAGATGTTTATAGATTAGTAAAAAATAAACAATTTGAAGAATATGTAAATAGAACTATGGGTAAAGAAATATACCAGGTATTAGATGAATGGGCAGTGGATAATTGGCGAGTGATACCAGAAGCTAGTAATAATAAAACAGTGCAAAAAGTATCTAAAATGCTTAGCTATTTAAGAACAAATTCCACACTTGCGATAATGGGATATAGACTTTATCCAATAATTGAAAACATGACCAACATTGCACCAATGATGGATAAATTAGGTGCTATGAAATCTCTAGTAGCAATAGCAGATTACTATACAAATATAAGTAAATATCAAGAAGTGTTGCATAAATCAATTTTTATGAAGAATAGATTAAATCATATGGACAGGGATATAAAATACATTCCTGGATTGTTTGATGAAGATAGATTAGTAACAGGATTTTTAAAAGAACATGCATACACACTTATGACCTATAGTGATTTAATGTTTTCTGCTCCGTTATGGTGTAGAAGCTATAAAGATGCCTACGCTAAAAAACTTGATGAGATAAAAAAAGAAAATGAAGCTAATGTAGAAAAATTGCAAAATGCACAAGCTAAGGTATCTACAATCAGAGCTAGGATAATGGACCTGCAACAAAATGCATTGAAATCAAATTTTGATGTGCAAGGTACAAATATAAATCAAGTGGGGGATTTTAAAACTTTTGTAAATACAAGAGAAGAATTAAATCAACTACAAAAAGATTTATATATGGCGGAAGTAGAGCTAGATAATGCGAGTGAGCTTAGATTCTTAACAGATAAAGAAATCTTGGCTGAAGCTGAAAGTCGATCCATTGCTGAAGCTGATAAATCTATTCGTGAAGTATTCGGAAGTGGGCAGACAAAAGATTTAGCATCTATTCAAAAAGGTGGGGAATTGCTGAAATTATTTACACCTTTTTACACTTTCTTTAATACGCAGGCTAATGCTATCTTGCAAGCTTACTATAAAGGAAAATTCATGAAGCCGACTACAATGGGTGAAAATATTACAAGGTGGCTACCTGTGGCAAGGTCTTTTCTATATCGTATTGTGCTTACTGCTGCATTATCTACTATGCTACGTATGGCACTGCTCGGTGATGGAAGTGATGATAAGCATAAATATGAAAAGGTGAAAAATGCAGAGGGTACAGAAGAAAAAATAGAGATACCTGCAATGCAAAGATTTTTGACACAGTTTGGCAAAAATACTTTATCCACTATGGCTGGCACTATGTGGGGTGTACGAGATATAGCAAGCTTTTTCATCAATGAAAGTTTTGAAGGTACAGATTATGGTAGAGGTATTGGCTTTTCTAATGTGGCACTTGCTGGCGGTGAAAAAATAACTGCACTATATAAACTGCTAGATAAAAAGGCAGAAAAAGATTTAGAGATAGCAGATAAGGAAGCTAAATGGCAAGCTGAATATATGAAGGCAGGGGCAAAGAAAAGAAAGACAATGCTTGAAGATAAACAGTACCAAAAGCCACCAAAACGCATAACTTATGCAGATATAGCAAAAGCTTCAGGCGAAATAGGTACAACATTTTTTTGCAGCTAGAACAGGTATAACAAGTACCATGGCAAATAGTGTCTTCACAACTATGCAATATATAGCTGATGGTGATGGTCGATATGATACGAACCTTAAAAATATTATTTGGTCTGCACTCTTTAATAAAAAGCCCAGTAGAAAGAGTGATACCAGAAAAACCAAAGAAAAAGGGGAAATCTAAGAACGTAAGGAGATATTAAAAATGATACAAGACCAAACAACAAAAGTTATCTATGTAGGGAATGGGCAGACAACCCATTTCCCATTTAAATTCAAGTACAACGATAAAGCACATATACATGTGGCGATTTACGATATAGATACACAGGTACAAACAGAACTCACTAAAGATTTTTTCGTAGACAGTGAGAAAAACGAAGTAATTTATCCTGGATATCAAAGCGGACAAGAACCACCAGAAGCACAGATACCACCAGTACTACAAGCAAATCAAAAGTTAGTAATCTACAGACAAACACCACTAACACAAGAAATAGATTTTGGCTCTAAATATCCACTGCCTTTTGTAGAAAATGGAACAGATAAAAACACTATGATATCCCAAGAAATGAAAGAAGCCCTTGAACGTTCTGTAAAAGTAGATATGGGTAGTGAAGTAAAACCAGATGAACTGCTGACTGATATAAAACAAAACGTAGCAGACGCTAACCAATCTGCACAAAATGCACAACAATCAGCAGATGAAGCACAAGAGTATGCACAAAATGCCAATGCTAACGCTCAATCTATAAATATACGAACTTTCCAAAACGTAGAAAGCATGAAGCAAGCTAATAATCTAAAAGCAGGAGGATTGATAAAAAACACAAGGCTTCTATCAACTAAATGATGGTGGCGGAGCTGATTATTTAATTACCAATGATATAGGTGAAGATGAAGCTGATGAAGCAAGTATAATAGCTTTACAAAAAGGATTGTATGCAAAATTTTCTTTAGGAAGTAGTATAAACGTTTTACAGTTTGGTGCTAAGCGTGATGGTACAGGGGATAGTCATAATGCAATTCAAAAGGTAATTTCTTTTGTAGAAAAAACTAGACTTGTTCCTATATATTTTTCTAGCGGATACTACAATATTAGTAACCCATTAATAATAACAAAACAAGGTATGCACTTAGAAGGTGTCGGAAATGCCGTATCTATACTACAATACACAGGAGATGAAGAACTAAACAAAGATTTAGGACTAATAACTTTTAAAGTTGGCACCCCTGAAACAGATAGTGAAGTTTGGGGAAGTTGGGGAATTGTATTAAGACATTTACATTTAAATGGTAATAATAAAAAAATTCATGCTTTATATCTTAGAAAAATTGGATATCCTCTTATGTATGATGTTAATACAGAGCATTTTAATGGTAGCGGTCTACTCCTAGATAAATGCCAAGATGGCTCCTTTGAAAATATGAATATCCAGCTTTGTGGACGTCTAAAAGAAGGTGAAACAGACGTTTCAGATATAAATGCCACAGAATATTCCGCTATACATTTGTTTTCTACTGTTTCAGGTGATGCTTGCAATATGTTACGTTTTAATAAATGTCAAATAGAAAATAACAACTGTTCTCCTTATGTTTACGTTGAGGATGGTATAGGTATATGGTTTAATCAAAACGCACGGAGAAGATAGGACTGGAAGTGGTAGACATACTTTTATGGTAGCAAAAGCTTCAGGCGAAATAGGTACAACATTTTTTTGCAGCTAGAACAGGTATAACAAGTCTAGTTTTTTCTACAAAAGAAATTACCTTTTGAATTGCATTATGACTATCCCCTGTACCATCACGCTTAGCACCAAACTGTAAAACGTTTATACTACTTCCTAAAGAAAATTTTGCATACAATCCTTTTTGTAAAGCTATTATACTTGCTTCATCAGCTTCATCTTCACCTATATCATTGGTAATTAAATAATCAGCTCCGCCACCATCATTTAGTTGATAGAAGCCTTGTGTTTTTATCAATCCTCCTGCTTTTAGATTATTAGCTTGCTTCATGCTTTCTACGTTTTGGAAGTTCGTATATTTATAGATTGAGCGTTAGCATTGGCATTTTGTGCATACTCTTGTGCTTCATCTGCTGATTGTTGTGCATTTTGTGCAGTATTGGTTAGCGTCTGACTTCGTTTTTGTTTTATATCAGTCAGCAGATGAAGCACAAGAGTATGCACAAAATGCCAATGCTAACGCTCAATCTATAAATATACGAACTTTCCAAAACGTAGAAAGCATGAAGCAAGCATCACCTGAAACAGTAGAAACAAATGTATAGCGGAATATTCTGTGGCATTTATATCTGAAACGTCTGTTTCACCTTCTTTTAGACGTCCACAAAGCTGGATATTCATATTTTCAAAGGAGCCATCTTGGCATTTATCTAGGAGTAGACCGCTACCATTAAAATGCTCTGTATTAACATCATACATAAGAGGATATCCAATTTTTCTAAGATATAAAGCATGAATTTTTTATTATTACCATTTAAATGTAAATGTCTTAATACAATTCCCCAACTTCCCCAAACTTCACTATCTGTTTCAGGTGATGCTTGCAATATGTTACGTTTTAATAAATGTCAAATAGAAAATAACAACTGTTCTCCTTATGTTTACGTTGAGGATGGTATAGGTATATGGTTTAATCAAACGCACGGAGAAGATAGGACTGGAAGTGGTAGACATACTTTTATGGTAGCAAAAGAAGGGGACATAGAACTTACAGATACAGACTTGAGTGATACATTAAAATATGGTTTTATTCGTACAGGTTATGGCTCCCTTCATGCAAAAGGTGGTAGATATATAGGTA
>CYGL01000480.1_pt1 | contig 15613 bp, 18 predicted proteins | sample 485531 | NCBI WGS metagenome assembly CYGL01 (sample SAMEA3497897, study PRJEB9818) | human gut metagenome | reverse complement strand
GTTCCAGACCAGAGTAATTCATTATTCACTCTTATGGAACGTAAGCTGTCCAACAGCTCCACAGTCAAGCCTGACGGTACACATGAACACGTACAACCTCGCTTGATATGGGGCGAGATGAAACGTTCGGGAACCTAACACTCCGTGTAAAAAGATCAGCCGAAGTCTTCTTAGGATCCTTAACCACAAACGTAAGCCGATGTTGCTAGTTATGATCATTCACCCAAGCAACGAAGGATCGAATGCTCAGGAAATTGAAGGTTGCAAAGTCCACGTGCCCCTTACAGGTAGGGTAGGCTTCGAATTCAGCGGTAACACCAATACGGGTAACGCTAGTGTACTTCTTAGGAATAGTCATTGTAGGGTTTTTCCTTAGTTAGTTAAAGGTTGTCTTCATTAGGGATCATAGAAATGGTCTCCAATTGGTTGTTCATTATGCTTGAACTTTTTAAACATGTCGCTTATGTGTACATACGTGAGACACACGAGACCTGCGGTACCGCAGACAATTGCTATACACAAGCAACAGTACAGCAGAGCTGTAGTTATTTCTAGCATATTATCCTTTCCCTTCTATGCAGTCTTTAATAGATTTGTAGCAGAGTATGCAAACAAATACCACTAGACCCACTGCGCATATATTAAATCCCAGTAGGAGTAAGGTTATAGCGCTTTGAACTAACAATTCCATCATATACTTACCCTGTCTTTGATTGATGACATCTTGGCATCGTGCTGGTATTTTGCTGGGTATTTCAGAATAGCATATTTTCTTACCTTACTACCCAAGTCACATAAAAAGTTACTGATGTAACCTAGGGGTACTGCGGGAATCATGATGATATACCCAACCCATGTAAGTAAATAGAATATGCTTTTGTAAAGGTAGTACATCACATGCTCTTTCTATCTTTGATTTCTGCCATCTTGGCATCATTCATTCTAGAATGTCCATTAACATTGGAGTAACCCAAATAACCACAGACACGACTGATGACAGAGATGTTGTCGGAACCACAATGCGGACAGTGCTTGCCTACATTAGTGGAGTGTTCGCCACAGTCTTCACAAAATGCGGCATCAAAGTTCACACCTTGATAGAAACCATTGTACATGCCTCTGATAATCAGAGCCTTAACGGCCTTCAGATTCTCAGGGTTATCAATTCTGATGTACTGGATGTGCCCACCCTGAACCTTATGGAACAGGGGAAATTCCCACGTCTGTTTCTCGACGGGCGAGATGTCTTCTGCGACGTGGATGTGGAACGAGTTCGTGAAGTAGTTTCTTCCTTCGAATTCATCTTTAACTCCGTGTGCTTTGCAATAGTCATGATACTGCTGCATTTGAGTACCACACAGGGACTCGGCAGGAGTGCCGTAAAGAGCATACAAGTGGCCATCCTCCTCCTTGAACTCCTTGATTTTCTTGTTGATGAAGTCAACAACCTTGATGGCAAGGTCTCTGCCAAGAGCAGAGTTCAGCTTCAGACCATGAAGTTCAACAAATTCTGAGAGGGCGGTAACACCAAAGCTAGCAGTCATATACTGAGTAAGATCACCGATCTTATCATCAGGATTGAGATTTCCCTTGTAGAATCCACCCTGACAGAATGCCATGGGGTTCGTGCATGCCTTCGTTTCAGCAACTGCTTCGTACCTCTTCTGGAAGAACTTACGAATAAGTTCAAGGTTCTCAGTGAGGTTCTCATAGAACTTCTCAGGATCCTTCTTGTAGATAAGAGGAAGATTCAGAGATACAGCGCCGATGTTGCATCGACCAACAGACACGTACTCATTGGTTTCAAGGTCGTACCAAGGCGTGAGGTACGCCCTGCATCCCATCGGATGGGTAACGCACTTCTTGTTCGATGCTCTGTAGGTTTCAGACACCGAACCATAGTCAGAGTTGATTGCAAGGTAGTCAGGGTACATGCACTTGCTAGAGCATTCAACAGCCTTGTCGAACACCTCAGCATGCTCAGCACCACTGTGCTGTTCCCAGTCATAGAGATACACGAGCTTGGGGAACACAACCTGCTTACCCTTCGGACCATGCCCCTTCATGCGAATCTCAAGGATGGTTTCACACACCATCTGAAGGATCTCCTTATCGAGATCAGGGAGGTCATTGCTCCATTCACCGAACGTAAGAGTGGTGAAAGCGAAGTCACCTCTGGAACACGGTACGGTATTGAGCTTCAGCTCAAGGGATTGGAAGCCCTGCTCAAGCTCCCGCTTGAGGTCGCCACGAGCCATGGAGTCTGCTTCGTCATGCTCCAGATTACAAGTATCGAAGTATTTCTTGAATGCGTTATTGTAAGTCTTTCTGGCATACGGAAGGAGAGTCTTGTCAATACTCGGGATGGTGAATCCACCGAACTGCTGTGCAGTAGCGACGAGCGTGATGTCACCGATAACCTGAAGCGCACTGAGTACACTGGTAGGTTCCGTGTAGTCCACATTGGACATACTGAATCCACCCTTGAGGACATTACCCATGTCGAACAGACAGCAATTGATGCTGTTGAAAATCATGTCTCGAAGATCATGGATATAGATCGTACCTTCCTTCGTAGCTTGGAGCTCTTCCTTGTTCAGATAGAACTGCTTGTACAATTCTTTCGTGAGGTACCCCTTAATGAGCGAACCCTTCGTGCTGATAAGCGAAGAATCAAAGTTAGCATTCTCCCTATCTCCGAGAAGAAGAACAGTGTCCGCATCATCCTTCACCTTTTCAAAGGCCTTGGCATACGTGTTCTTGTAGTCTCTGAACTCCTTGTATGCGTCACCAATAGCCTTGTAGTCACAAGCATACAGCGCCTTGATTACGATGCTGTGCATCTCAGACGTAGGAATGTCCTTGCCCTTGGACTCGCATTCAAAAGTGATGTACGACTCCAGAAGCTCATGGTCACCTCTACGGATGTTGCAGTTAGCACGTTGACTAGCCTTGTTGATAGCCTCGAAGATCTTTTCCATATCGAACGGTTCGACAGTGCCATCCTTCTTAATTACCTTAATCATGTTTCTCCTTAGCACGCAAAGCCTGTCTTGCTTTGCGCAATGCCTGCGCCTTTCTAGCGCGTTGTTTCCTGAGTTCTTCACGTTCTTCAGGAGTCTTGTGGTCGGGATAGATAATCCCAGTACCTTCATTGTTCTCTAGGTAATCAAGCATCCTGTGTAGCCATGGGATGATGTCGCTGTACTTGGTGCTTTTGGCACCCCAACGGGCGGCTGCATTGCTTACCTTACCTTCAGCTGCATTGCATGAGCGATGCAGCACGCCTCTAATTTCTCCAGTTTCGTGGTCATGGTCAACCACGTAGTCGGATTTATTACCCATCACCTGAAGAGAGATGGGCTTACCGCAGAGAGGACACAGTCCTCCCTGCTTAGTCTTGATGTGTCCGATAGCCCATGCTCTGAGCTGGGATCTACTAATCTTTCTCAATCCTTCCTCCACTTCCTTTTGTAGCAATCTCTAAGCCATTGAACAAGCTCATGAGGCATACTCGGAGTAAGCTCCGCAAGATGCTTCTGAAAGCTGTCTGCTTCATTACGCAGAAGCCACAGCATGTTCGCTTCAGGAAGAGGATTCTGATTGATTTCCTTGTATGCACTAAGCACTACAATAGCCGCAGTGACTTCGTCCTTGATAGGCTTCAGTAGTTCATAGGCTTTCTTCATACCGATGTTCTTGCCTTGGTACTTATCTAAGCCTCGAATGTTATCGGCAGTATCTCCCATGAGCATCTGCCACCAGAAGAACTTCAGCCCTTGCCCCCTTGGATGAGGAAGGCCAGACTCAGTACTGGAGATGCTAATATCACCAAAAGTGTCAGCAATAGTACAAACCCTGCCAGTATCCAAATCATACAGAGGATACACAACCATTCTAAGATCTTTGTCAGGACTGTACACAAGTCCTTTGTTGCGGTAGTAATAACTGTCGATAACCACTGCATCATCAGCCTCAATATCATAATGAGCAAACACCTCAATGTTCTTGTCATTGAGCAATGCCGAAATATTCTGCCTGAGAGCTTCCAACAACTCAGGCTTCTTCTTGTCCTTACGATTACCCTGATAAGGCTTTACACCAATCAAGTTCATTCTGCCTGCTTTCAAACAACCTGCAGGAGTGATATGGACTCTAGCCTTCTTGCAGTTCGTAAGAAACATAGCTTCAAGAATCTTCATGTGTACGCATCGAATAGCTGTATCCAACTTTACGTACTTAGAAGCCGCCTCATAGCATGCCGCATCCCCATCCATGATGAGGACCCGGTCCATGCTAGGCTTGAATTGATCGGTATCAGGGATATACAGATCCCTGAGTTTCATTAGAACGGCACTTCGTCGAAGTTCTCATTGAAGTTCTCATCAGGAGCGGCTTCAAGAGAAGGGACAGAACCCTTCAGAAGCTGTTCGAGCTTGCTGTTCGGATAGTCAGTCGCAGAGAGGCACGTCTCCTGAAGGAAGTTGTTCTTCTCAATGTAGATCGAATCCCACATCTCCTTCGTGGGATGGTTCCACAGGAAGACACGATAAACGTCTTCGTTAGGCATAGGGACAGGGTACTCAGTACGACGAATCGGATCAATGGCATAGCCAATGTTGTCGAGGTCGATACGGGCATACGTGCCCTTGCCATTCGTGCTATGAATGATCGGCACAAGGAACGGCTCACCGAGGAGCTGTGCGAAGTTCTTGGCAGTCTTCTTGGCGTTCATACGGCTAAAGAGCTTGAAAGACTTGCTCTTCTCGTTGTTCGAGAGCTTCATGCGGTACGTACTGATCATACGCGGAGAGCCGTCTTCCTTCTGATAGCCTTCACCATACAGGGCAAAGCCAATCTGGATCTCCATAGCGGGATCCTTCTTCTCACCCTTGAATTCCTGCGGCTGTTTGCCGAATTCAATGTACTCAACAAGTCGACCGAGGGCAGTACCAACAGGAAGCAGGTACTTCTCACCGCCCTTGGAGGCGGTGCTCATGTCGAGGTCAGTCGTGGTTTCGTTTGCAATGTTCTTAATAGCGGAAAGCATAGTTAGTCCTTATTCTACGTGGGTCTTGTCAAAGAGGTTGTATCCCATTTCAGGTACAGCAGGGAAAGGTACTTCGTCGTACATCCATGCCTTGTACGCTGGGATGTTCTGTGCAATGTACTTTGGTGTAGTGCCCATGATCCATGCTACTGCCTTACCTCCTCGTCTAGCGAGGTCTTCAGTCTTGCAGTCAATGTACACAGCGTCATGCACAGTGTTAATCGGTAGGATAGATCCATCAAAGAAGTTTTCCTTAATCAACCATCTAATGATCCTAGCACAAGCTGTCTGCACGATGAACGCACCTTCGCCTTGGATAGGATAATTGCTGATCTCAGTGTCCTTATAGTCTAGGACTTCTTTGTGATCCTTCCATTGTTTTCTTTGCCTGAAGGAGTATTCTGTACCCCCAGGCGCTTTGTAGTATCCCCTTCGGAATACATACCATGAATTTGTCGTAGGATCAAGTTCTCGCTCAATGGCTTCAGGTAACAAGCCTGTCTGTTCAACCATTGAACGAACCTTGTCCTTAAATGCTCTGCTCTCAGGAAAGAGCTTAGCTTCAGTTTCGAGGAACTTCTCTGCTTCTTGTAGCGTACAGCCTGTTGCAAAGGAGATACCTCCTGCAGAGGCTCCGTACTGAGCAGCGAAGGCTCTTGGTTTGATTGCCGTTCTGAGTTCTTTGTACTTCTTGTGGTCAGGATGATCCTCCTCATGACACTTCTTGTACACCTCTTCATAAGGCTCATTCAATGCTCCTGCCAGTCTATAGCAGTGCATGTCTGTGCCTTTCTCAAGCTGTTCAATCAAGTTCTTGTCATTACTAGCAGCGGCTAGCGTTACGACTTCAAGGGCGGAATAGTCGACTTCAACACATCTTCCATGCTCTCCAAATCGACTTGAGAACATTTCTTTAACTCTGCTCGTACCATCTCTAGGTAAGTTCTGGAGGTTTGGTCTTGAACTTGAGAGTCTGCCTGTTCTAGAAGCGCACGCATTAAGCTGATGGTGAATGATGGATGATTCTGGAATAACATATTGTAGCATTCCAGAAACCTTCTTAACGTTCCCTTCAGAGTCGTATTCGTACCGCCGATAGTACGTTCCATTGTCTTTCTCCAACTGAGCGATCTCTAGCAATTCATCGACCACGTTGCAATACCGTTTTATGGTTGCAAGTGCATCCGCAGAAGTGCTAAAGACTGGCGTACCGTCTACTTGAAATCGCTTACCTGCGAATTCAGGACGTTCACCAATGAATTTATCAGAAATTTCTTGGGGTAGATCCTTCAGGTTAATCAACCCTTCGAACGTGTACAGCTTCTCACCCCACTTCAGAAGTTCTTCATCCGTGTCGATCTTGAACGGCTTTGGAAGCCCCTTGTTCTTGCCACTAGCGAAGCGTACACAGCCTTCTGTAGGCTCTTCAGTGTACCCACCCTCAGAGTCCTTGTACACCGTCTTCTTGACGTATTTAGGCGGGTCATAGGATACTTTGGTTTTGTACTTGAGTGTTCCACCGAACAACCAAGCACTCATGTGGTAGTCTGAAGAGAACTTGAATTCGAAGGGTAGATCCTTTGGAAGATGAGCGTTGACCTTATCATGAAGTTCTTGAAGTCGATTCTCTTGTTCTTTGAGATTCTTCTCTGCAACATTCATGTCGATGTGCATACCGAAGAATGTACAGAATGCGTTGAACAGAAGCGCATCCATTCTGTACTGGATCATCTTGAGCATACCACGCTTCTGAGCCTCTTCCCACTGTCCAAGGAAGATCTTCTCAGTGTTGATTACGTCACCATGATCGGAACACAGATACTCATGCAGAAGATCAGGATCAATCTCTGAAGTGAGAACACCTTGTTCCCACAGGATCTTGACTTCGTCAACTTTAGGTGTACCACCGTACTTAGGTGCAGTGGTATTCAAGTCAGGATACAAGTCCTGTTGTTGGCTAAGCAGGTATTCGGCGTATTGAGTACACCAAATCTTACCACCATTCTGAAGGAATCGCATAAGGCTAGGCATGTAGTCGTGCATGAACCAATGCAATTCATAGGTTGCATTATGAGCAACCATGACTTCACAGAATGAATCAGGCTTTCCATTATCGAAAGCATAGTCAAACCATGCAGAGTTCTTCTGCTCTTCACGATTGGTGAAGCGCTTGGATTCAACAGGGCCTTGGTTATTCTTCCATCCCGCTTCAACAATGTAGTTTTCGGGACAGAAAGGAGGAGCTACCATGCCATAGTATTCATGGTTCTCCGTTTCTAGGTCAACAATTGTATACCGCGGGATTGGAATCATACTATCTCCATTGATTAAGTTCTGGATTGAACACTACTTCGAACTTGTTCTCTGCGCGTTTACCTGAGCGACTGAGCTTGTTCTTTGGGGTACTAATACCTCTGAGATCTTCTAGTCCTTGCTCAGGATTCTGATGTGCGCCTACCATAATGCACAAATCAAGCGTTGTCTGAATACCGACCTTGGACCACTGCATAGCGGTTAAAGGCGGATACAACTGATCCATGCCTTCGGCAGATACCTGAATGGTGCCGATGTGAATGAACTTCAGCATGGCACTGAGCTCTCGCATACTGTTCCATACTTCTTCAAGTTCTTGAAGCTCGTTCATGCCCTTGGAGTTACCGTTAGCACGAATTCTACCCGTCATGTCGGTAATCACCATGTACGGTTTATGTGCTTCAATGATCTTGGCTACTTGAGATACATTCATACCATGAATGTTCACAAGGCGAATGGCATCTCTCTTGCCTACGATCTTTTCATAGGCAGGTACGAGCTTGCCTTCCCTAGCCATAGCAAGGGCGGTGTCTCTTGTGCAGTTACACGCCGTGCAGTAAATTCTTGGCGTGATAGTCTCAGCTAGCCCCTCGTTGACAAGGTACAGAATGCAGGAGTCTTTGTATTCTTCGAGGTCTTTGGCTTGAATTGCAAAGTCAACTGCCAGTCTACAGAGTAGAGAGGTCTTCCCTTTGTCAGTAGGTGCAACCACAGCCACGTTGTGCCCGCTATGTAAGCCTTTAAGATTATCGTGAAGAATATCGAAAGTCGTGAATTGAAGTCCACTGTCATCAGCATCTTCCTCTAGGTATTTCAGAATGTCTTCGTCAGCCCACTTCTTGGAGCCAAGCACAGACATCCTTTCTCTTGTTTGGGTTGCAAGTACAGATACCTCATAGGTGAGATCAATGTCCTCGCCTGCGTTGTACTTCGTCAGCATTGCACCGAGCTTACCACTGAATGCCAGCTCCTCGATTTGGTTCTGAGTGTTCTCTAGAACCTCTGGAGGAATCTCAGTCTTCTGTACTGTGTTTAGCACAGCATGAATCTCTTCACGCTTGGTTGCATCTCTTACCTTAAAATCAATGTAGGAGATCAACGCTTCATGATTGATCTCTTCATGATCGGGATAGGTTACGAAGTACAAGCCATAGAGATACAGGATCCTGTTGGTTACAGGATCCAACATCTCTTGCGGTAGGTTCTTGTACGTTGCTGTGAAATGCTTCTTGCTTGACAGTGCCTTAAGAAGCACGATGTCAATCATGTGGCCTCCTCTAGTTTAGTTTCAAACCACTCTCTACATTGATCCTTGGGGTCGCCTTTCTCAGGGTTCTGCATGATGCAGGGAATCCCTAGGAGTTTAAGACGCCGTAGGACGTTATAGGAGCCTTTGTAGCCCGTCTCGTCCCCGTCTAGCATAAGATGTACCATCCGAGGCTTGCAATGCAATAGAGCCTGTTCTACGCCTCTTGTGAGGGCTGTTCCTAGGAGCGCTATGCACTGCGTATCGGGCAGGAATCTCTGAGCCTTGATTGCACTGAACATGTCCTCTGTGAGGATGATGTTTTGTGCTGTTAGCTCATTGGTTCCGAATGCGGATCCGTACTGCACAGAGTTCCAATACACGTACCACTTGGCAGGATTGGTTCCATAAATGTCTCGACCAAGTCTACCTTCTGGCAGGTCTATGGTTAATCGTTTTCGCCTTGCATCCCATCTTGGGTTGTAAGGTTGTATTAGCGATAGACTCATGTGCTTGGTGTGAAGGAAATAAACAATGCGCCGCAGAGGTACACGAGGATCAGTCAGGCTGTACAGTCCTGTCGTGTTAACCTGATCTTGGTTAATGATTGACTGTTCCTCTTCGATCCTAACGTAGGACTTACGTACCTCTGCGTACTCCTTACACGCAAAGCAGTAGGCTGTCCACTTATCTGGTAGGTTCCTTACTACGAGATTAGGGCGCCTCTCTGCACCATGATAGATCCGTTTAGAACTACCTACAGGAAGTCTCTGTGCTTCTTGTAGCCACTCTTCGGCCTCCATCCTTTAGCTCTTGCCTTCACCAAATTGTCACAGATTCTGTACACAAAACTCATGGGTGCCATGAGGAGATCATTCTGATCGTCATTGGCAGTAACACGAGTAGTCATGTACTCTTTGGTTCCATCGCTGTTGATGATCTGCGTACTGCAGATCTCAACCAACACCTTGTATGCGTTGTACTCCACTGGAGCGCATGCCGCATGGATAGAGGAACTCACATGGAGTCCATTCTTCTTGTCGATGGTCCCAATGATTACTTCATGCTGAAGGTTCTCCCACATAATCGAAGAGGGAGTCTTGGTAAAGTAGTAGGGATCACCAAAGACGAAGGCGCTTACCAACTGCAGAGTAGCAGTACAGCCATAGCGAGGCTTACCTCTCTGGAGTTTCTTCCAATCGCGCTTCTGTCCGAAGACGTAGCCTTGGATCTCCTTTTCTTGGTTACGCTTGTTTTTATTTACACGTTTGTTCTTAGGGCAACGATTCATAGTACATCCCCGTGCATTCTTCGTCAATGAAATCCACGACGCTGGTACCCCACAGACCTGCAGGATCCGTCCACACCACGCCGTCACTGAGCGTCCACTTGAACGCACAGATCTTCTGGTTGTCTCCGATGCTGTAGACTTCACCGTACATTACAGTTTCGTCTTCAGAGTGATTGTTTACCTGAACATACATAAGTATGCTCCTTAGTTCTTGGTTATTAATATACCATGTCGCAATGAGTTCGTATTCATCTTTGTAGATATCGAATACCCATGTACTGGCTCCACGCTTTGTGATGTCAATATACACATCACCATACTTGGAATGGGCTTCACCTTGGATACTGCCCAAGGTGTATCCGCCCAACCAAGTAATTTCAATTTCATGAGGTCCGTGTTTCTTCATACGGGATTTCAGTCCTTGTACCAAAGTAGTCCATGAATTCCTGTGTGTTGTGCATCTTGCACTTGGGGAATTCTTGCATCTTCCGCAACATATAATACGGAATTGTTCTCATGAACCACCTGAAGTGTCTGCGCGTGGTTACGCTCTGCCTATAACATGGGTTGAACTCAACGACGATGGCTTTACCATCATCGTGGACACAGCAGATTGCAGTGTCGTACGACACGAGGATGTACTTTCCGTCGTACAACAAACAGAAGGCTTGAGTTTCCCAATCAGGGCGTATGATTGTCATGTTCTGGAGATTCATGATTCTCCTCCTCATTGGTTACCAGATTACGGCGACTTTGCCGTCAAAGTCCTGCCGCACTTCGATGTCGTCGATGACTGACTCCCCTTCCATGAGATAGCCGTTGTCGTTGTATGCGTAGACGACTTCAATATCGCCTTCCTCCTCCATAATCTCCTGAAGGAGTTCAATCAGTCCACTAAGGGTCATTTCGCTTCCTTTTCCTTGGTTGCTTCGGGTTCTTGAAGAGCATTCACCACGCAGAAGTGCGTCGTGCGTTTGTTTCCGCCTGACGGGTACTTGGATACGTAGTAGCCCTTGTCAGGCTCTGCGTACCACACGTTGTACCACACGATGTCCTCGGGTTCAAGGTACAGCCTTGAACGTTCGGACATGGGATACCACTGTCCCTTGACAGGTACGAGGGCTTCAACGAACATGTCGTCGAGAAGATAGATCCCCACATCCATGGTTTCACTGATGGTTCCCTTGGGGAAGACGTATCTCGGCGTAGTACCACGCTCCTTTGCTTCTTGGTACGCTTTTTCGATGTGTCTAAAGGTCTTTTCCCAGAGGGCATGGCCTTCATCAGTCCATCGTGGAGGCATCTTGGGTGCCATTGCAACCAAGCATTTCTGAGCAGTTGCTGTGAGTTTGTATTTCATGGTAATCTCCTTGATTATACCAAAACGTAGACCTATGGACTGATCCATAGGACTACGCTCTGGCCTGAGTGTAGTCCGAAAGGTATCTAGAATCCCTTCCTAGCCGTTTAACGCATGACCTCGCGTAAGATTCTACCTCATCTTATGAAGGGTGATGGAGCGGCATCACAGCGTGGTGAGTTTCAGAGTTCCAAGCTCTGCCTATACGTGGAGCAACGAGACCATTAACGGGGGTTTCTGCACGAAGCGCTCAGGTGGTGTTCACCAACTCGTTTTCTTACAGCTGAGTTACTCTGGCTTTTGCTTTGGGTCTTGCGCTAGACCTCGCGATGGATCTCACCATCGCATTGCAAGTACAGCCCATGGGTAGCCCCCTTGAACTGTACTTCCAACTCTGGACCGCAGGAGGGGAATCGAACCCCTATTGTAGGTTTAGAAGACCTGTGTTCTATCCGTTGAACTACCTGCAGAATGAATTCTTCTCCTTGGTTAGTTTCAGTTTTAGTTACATCTTAACTCCAGCCAGTATCTGCTCTGAAACTACTTGAGAACCATGATCTTGGTTATATTCTGCATCCAATACCACCTATCGTTTTCAAGATGAATGGATCCATACTCATAGTCAATGAGGTCTACCTTGCCGTAGTAGCTGTTGCCATCCTTTTGTAAGAAGACGATAGTCTTCTTTTCGAGGTGACCCATGAAGATATCCTTGGGGATGTACCAATCCAGCATTCGAGGAGGCTCGATGGCTTTTACTTCGTCTATCTTGTCAAAGATGAAGGTTGCTGAGTCAAGACACACTGTCTTGTCTCGACAGTCGAGGTTAACACTGACAGTTACGTAGCCGATGTCTTCGCTTTCGATTCCTTCGGGACTCCGAAGTGCGTCGTTGATGTCGTTGGCGACGGCTTCACCATATGTTGCTTTGACGCGTTCATACATGTTGTCGGTGAGTTTGTACATGTTGTTGTCCTCTTAGTAGGGTAGATGTTGTAAATGAAGAGCCTTGGCCTTGGTTACGGCGTTGCCTTTTGAAGGGCAAGCCCTTTGCGTAAGTTTACTGCTGCTAAGCAGTACAGCTCTCGCGTGCGATAGGCCAAGGGGATCGAAAGGGGCGTGGAACGGCCCCTTTCTCGCCTGAAGGGCGAGTAGCAGCGGCGGAGTGTCTACAGTCCTCGAACTTTAGGCACTCTTTGTCTCGGCGTAGTAGTATCCTTTTTCTTTAGGCACTGTTTTACAAGCCATAGGGTCGTAGGGACGTGGAACGGTCCCTATGCCGCTTGAAGGGCGGCTAAGTCCATGGCAGCAGTTTAACCTCGATCTTTAGGCACTGTCTGGTGTCGGATACAGTGTATCCTCGACCTTTAGGCACTGCGTCTCTCGGCGTAGTATTGTACCTGTTCTTTAGGTACTAGCTTCCTATGTAGGATATAGTACGTTCTAGAACTTTAGGCACTCTGGGTTCTGGAGTATGTGTACTCTCGATCTTTAGGCACTATAAGCCTCGGCCCTAGTACAGTCTTGTACTTTAGGCACTATGATCTCCGCTGTAAGTACAGCGTAGATCTTTAGGTACTGAGTACCTCGGGTCTAGTGCAAGCCTCAATCTTTAGGCACTGTGTAGTGCTTCGGAATAAGTACACTCCAGAATCTTTAGGCTCTTTTACGCCTTTGATTCACAAGAGTCATGGAGCCTTGACTTTCGTAGCTAATGCTCTTCAACAATTTATTGGAGATGTCGTGTATCATCAATCTGATGAAAGTCGAGGATTCATGACGGACAGGCTTCGTTTAGCAGTACAGCCCTTCAGTCCTGCTCATAAGTTTAACGTTGTGAGTACAGTACAGCGACGGAACGTGAGCAGGGGAGGGCGAGGGAGGGGCAGCATGCCTCTCCCTTCGAGGGGGTTCGGGGGAGCGGAGCGCCCCCGAGTTCAAGAGGGGCACGCGAAGCGTGCCACGATAGATCGAGCGAGCGAAGCGAGCGAGCGAATTTTTTATCACCTGATTCTTTTGTGATATCGGTTCTGTGAAACTCCGGAGCAAGAAAAAGCCCCCACCGATTGGCAGGGGCTAGGGGATTCCAGGGGCAGCGCCCCTATGGAATTTTTATTCCTCGTCGAGCGGGTTCATCTGACGAAGATCGAGGTTTCTCATCTGGTCGGAAGGGCGAGCCTTCCCCGTGATCACCTTCACGGGCGGAAGGTTCAGTTCACGACGGAGGGCTTTGATCTCGTCGGAGTCGGCGAGCTCGCGCATGCTGTCAACAACGCAGGCTGTGAGTACAGCGGCGTGCTCCTTCGGCACGATATACGCGTCGTGCACTGGGGCAAGGATGAGGCCCGTCTGCTCGTAGAATTTGTTGATAGTCATTGCCATGATGCTGGCGTCCAACGACTGCAAGATATTCGCAGTTGTCGCTACGAGAACGGACTTTTCGGGAACGTCCTTTCTCGGACGCTCACAGATCTTGCGAGTCTCGATCTGGATCGTCATAGACTTTGGATAAGCCCAAGTCTCATTTTCTCCGGAATTCCATACGATACTTTCACGTGTGAAGTATCGCTGACATGCGTGATAGCCCGAGGGCGTAACCCATGCGGGATGTTCACCCCACATTGTGAAGGTACCAACGAAGGTGCGCACGCGTTCGCCGAAGGACTTCAAGCCCTCCCCGACCTTCTCAAGGGCCTTAAGGGTCTCTTCGGAAGAATCCGAAGTGATTTCGGCTGCTTTTACCGCTTTTTCAAGCAACGGCTCGGCTTTATCCTTAGCTGTGTCTACGGATGCACCATAGAACATGGGCATCCCAAATGCTTTGCATGCCTCACGGTGGAGGCTGTGGGGCTTCACAGCCACGCCGTACTGGGCGAGCATACCTGCCCAGAAGTCGCCGCCTTCAGCACTACCAACACCGCAGTAACGCCCGATGTTGTCGCCCGTTAAGAGCGAATAATTTTGGGCGAAGCTCGTCCTGTGGTCAAGGCTGACCTCATCATCAGCGCTGTAGAGCCACCTTGCCAGATGGCTGGTCTGCGGGTTGGCGTATCCACCTCGGATGTAGAGGCGTCCACGGTGATCCGCGAACACGTCAAAGGATGTACGATTACCCGTGCGCTCCGCACAGGCAGACACCGCGGCGATAACTAAGGTTTGCGACTTAAGCGTCTCGTCGTCCTTTTCGACGGCACGCCACGTCCCTTCGTCGAAAACATGACCCTTTTCGTTCATCTCCTTTGCCTTCTCAAGGCGGGGCATGTTGACATGCCACACCTTTTTCGCGAGGAGCTGGAGCGCCTGCAAGTGCAGGCTGTTCTCTCCCTCGGGGAGATGGTGCGGGTCGATCTCTGCCGACGCCTCGCCTGCGGGGTGGGCACTATTGCCCGTCGCCGGATCTACTCCGTTGACGGTATAGAAGGAGGTGCCCCCTTCGACGTAATGGAAGTCGAGGAGACCATTAGCTACCATCGTAGCCACGATGGGCTTCACGGCGGTGAACTCGCTGACGAGATGACGACGGCATTTGAAGCCTGCCGACTGTGCCACCCTGATGAACAGGGTTTGAGCAGAAATGCGGGGGCGACCCTCCTTCTGAAGGCGTTTCTGGACGGCCTCAATGATCTTAGAGGTGGCAGATTTGGCAATGGTGGTAGTCATGATGATACTCCTTAAGCGACGATATAAACGAACAGACAGCACGCCCAGATGAACAGGGCGGCAAGGGTGAGGCAGATGCCCCTAGCGATCAGATCAGTCATAGCGATCTCCTCTCTAGATGACTAGAGTATAGCATACTTGGCTGCTCTTTTCAACTGTAGGGATTTTTCCTAGGTAGGGAAAATCCTACCATCCTGAGCGTCCACAGCGGAGCGACCACAAACGATGAAGAGACTTGACAGGATGGGAGATAATCGCTAAAATCGGACTCGTAGCGAGGGGAGGGTGCGTAGCAACCACCCCTCGCGTAGCGAGGACGGTGCGATTATCGAGCAACCTGTCATAGTCTAGAGGGATACGAAGCGTGGCGGAGCGGCAAGAAGCTATAGAGAGCGCAAGAGAGGCGTATAGGATGTTCATAGGTAGCCTGCAAGTGCGGGCACTGCGTTAGGGATAGTAGCGGAGGATCGCCGAGGAGAGAGCTTAGTGAGACTTATCGTATCGGTGGCTCGGAGAGACACAGAGACGATTAGTCGAACTTAGCGATAGACGAGGAAGCCGCAGCGGATAGCCCGACCCGACTGAAAGGAGGGGAACGCCCATAAAGAGAAACACACAGCGGAGGATAATGATGGACAAAACAAGATACTGCTGGACGATACATTGTATGAGATAGCATAGGATATGCCATAG
>CYGL01000479.1_pt1 | contig 15617 bp, 22 predicted proteins | sample 485531 | NCBI WGS metagenome assembly CYGL01 (sample SAMEA3497897, study PRJEB9818) | human gut metagenome | reverse complement strand
ATTATTGATTTAATCTCGTATGCAATTTTTGATGTTATAGTATAACACGAAAAACATAAAAAAAGAGCAACAAAAAGGCGCCTATTTGAGTACAAAAACACGCACTAAAATGATAACTAAAAGTCTACAAAAAGTCTACTAAACGCGCACTAAAATAATCACTATTAAAATTATGTATTTATCCACAATTATTGTGGATAAGCTGATTGGGATATGGATTTATTAAATCAAGAATTTGCAGATATACTTGACTTTGATATGTCTTTATTTGGATTTATGGATAATATTCCAGATGTTAACTTAGATTTAGCAGATGATAATAAATACAGTACAAATATCCAAATTCCACAATATGAAATAACAGGTGAATGTCCTGCACTTGAAGCTTTAGTTGATGAGGATAAAACCAATTCCCTACTAGAGAAAATAGAACAAGTAGATATTCCAGAAGAAATAAAAGCTTTTCTACGTAAAGCAGCTACGCGCCATTATGCTTTTAATTATAAAAATATTGCTGAATATTATGCTCATGCACCAGCCGAAATTCAAGAACTTATGGAAGAATCTGCACTCGTCATAATTGACTATAATAACGCTATTCGTAATGGTTATGTTCAACTTAGTGAGGACTTAAAATCCCTAGTAGAGAGCGAGGAAGAAAATGCGTAATGATTTTGCAGTATTTATTTTATCTAACGGCAGACCTGACAATATAAAAACACTTAGAGCTTTAAAGAAAGGCAATTACACTGGTAATTGGTATATCGTTTGCGACGATTTAGATACTACATTGCCGGAGTATAAAAAGAAATTCAAAGACAGAGTTATCGTATTTGATAAACGTGCTATAGCTGCTAAAATCGACACGGGTATAAATGACAATGAAGATATGAGAGCTATCGTCTACGCCCGTAATGCGTGTTTTGATATAGCAAAAGATTTAGGACTAACATATTTTCTTGAACTTGACGACGATTATACTTCTTTTGACGCTCGATATATTTCAAAAGGGAAAAAAGAGAAACTTAAGGTCCGTAAAATTAAAAATCTTGATAATATATTTGAGGCAATAATTAAATTTCTGGATACCTCAGGGGCATTATCAGTTGCTATTGCTCAAGCTGGTGATTATATTGGAGGCGTTGATGGCAAATTTTATAAAAAAGGACTTGCTAGAAAGTGTATGAATACTTTCTTTTGTCGTACCGATAATCGTTTTTGGTGGAGTGGTAAGCAGAACGAAGATGTATCAACATATACACATTTAGGAAACAAAGGAAAATTGTTTTTCACTTATACAAAAATATGTATTATCCAAGCAGCTACACAACAGACTACTGGAGGTATGACAGAGGTTTATCTGGAAAAGGGCGGATATAACAAGCCGTTTTCAAGTGTCATTTTTAGTCCTCAAGCTGTTAAAGTAGCAATGATGAATACCAGCCATAAAAGAATACATCACAAAATTAATTGGAATTTATGTACTCCGAAAATAATCAATGAAAGGTACAAAAAAAATGAAAAATAAATATGCGATATTTATAATTACTCATGGTAGAGTTAATAGACAATTAACATATAAATATTTTTCAAAACGTAATTGTGCTAATGATGTTTATCTAATAGTTGATGATAAAGACGAACAGTTGAATGAATATAAAAGAAAATATAAAGAAAAAGTAATCATATTTGCCAAGAGTGATTATAAAAATAAGATTGATACATTACTTAACAATCCTACGCTCGCTCATCCAGTTTATGCTAGAAATGCAGTATATGATATTGCAAAACAACTTGGGTATAGATATTTTTTCGTCGTAGATGATGATATAAAAAAAATAGTTTTACGATATATCAGTAATGGAAAACTTAAATCGTATGTAGTTAACAATGAATTAAATAGTTTATTAAATTATTTACTAAACTTTATGATAGTTGCAAAACCTCATTTATTAGGCATACCAAATGATGGAGCATTCATCGGTGGAATTAATTCACGTCATTTTAAAGCTGGCTGTACACGTGAAGTCACTAATTTTTATTTATGTGATGTAAATAAACGAGTTTTTTTTATATCTACTTTACATGATGATATTACTACTAATTTAATGTTAAATAACAAAGGATATTTTATAATTAGTCCTACACTTATAATGCAAAAATTTGATACAAATGGAAACAAAAAAGGTGGAGGAATGAAAAAAATATATAACAAATATGGACTATATCCAATGATTTTTTCAGCAGTAGTAGTTGCACCTAATTCAATAAGAGTAAAACCTAATAAGGGTAACTTTGAAATACGTAGAAAAAATAGACAATATCCACTAATTATTTCAAGTAAATATAAGAAGGTAAAAAAATGATTGATGATAATAAATTAATCTTCAACATGAAGAATATTTTTTATAAATTGCCTATTACAGCAGATATATTTTTAACTAATTTTTGTAATAATCATTGTAATTATTGTACATATGGTCGTTGGGATGAATTAATTCGTAAGCCTAGATATATGGCATATGATAAATTTATTGAGTATGTACAAATATTATTACAGTTTAATGTTAAAAGTATTGTTTTAACAGGTGGCGGCGAGCCAACGCTGAATCCAGATTTTGAAAAAATAACAGCTTATTTAGAAGAAAACCGTATACCGTATGGAGTAAATACGAATTTTAATATTTTGAAGAAGATTGCTCCTAAATATTTAAAAGTATCTTTAGACGCTAGTAATCCTAAGCAGTATAAAGTTATTAGGGGTGTAGATAGATATACACAAGTTATTAAAAATATACAAGCCTATCGAGTATGGCAAAAAGAAAATAACATTCCTACAAAATTAGAAATCCAATGTGTAGTAAAAGATTATGCTTATCTTGATTTTTATTATGCACATAAAGATTTAGATGTAGATTACATCATATTTAGACCTGTAGAAAGTACGCAAGCTCAATATTATAAGAATAAAAACAATGTAGCTCCAATATTAGATAAATTAGAACGAATACAATGTCGAGATAAGCGTGTAGTTATAAATTATAAATTTAATAGAATTGGATATAATCCTAGAGAATGTATATCCAATTTCGCTCAAATTGCACTCGATGAGCAAGGCAATGTTATGTTTTGTTGTCATAAACCTTACGAAATTGTTGGACATATTACAGAAAAAGGTATTCTAGAGAAAAAGTTGCTATATAAAACCAATATGAGCAAATGTGATGTTCCGTGCAGATTAACTGGTTGTAATTACTTATTAGATAAGGCAAAGGAGCATACTTCTGATAGTATGTTTATTTAGCCTTATTTTGACGTAATTTGACAATTTTACTATAGGATAATGAAAATGAATATAGAAAATAAAAAAACGACGTATAGAACGCGTTAGGAAGGTTACAACGGAACAGGCTGAAAAAGCTTTGCAGAAAAGTGCAGGGATATTAACTCATGCAGTTACTTATTTAGAGCAAATGTATGGCATTAAGATTACAAGACAAGCATTATCTTATAGAGTTAAAAAGTCTAAAAGATTACAACAGGCACAGCAAGAAGCGAGAGAAACAGTTTTAGATTTAGCTGAAGGTGTTATTTTTTCGGAAATAAAAAAGGAAATTGGAAAGTGTCGTTATCTGTCCTTAGAACATTAGGGAAAAACAGAGGATATGCTGAAAAAGTTATTCATACGGATAAAGAGGAAACAGAACAACAATCAAATGCAGCAGAATTATTAACAGAAGTATTAGAAAAAGTATGGGAGGAAAAATGACAAAACACAATAAAAATATTGATGAATTGGCAAAATCCATGCGTCAGTATATTGATGACCCTGTACCATTTGTACAAAATGTTTTAAAAGCACAGCCAGATAAATGGCAAATAGAATGTCTAAGGGCAATAGCTAATCATCCTCGTGTGGCTGTTCGTTCTGGTCATGGTGTCGGGAAAACTGCATTAGAAAGTTGGGCTATTTTGTGGTTTATGTTTACGCGACCATTTCCTAAAGTGCCATGTACAGCTCCAACGCAACAACAATTATTAGATATTCTTTGGCCAGAGATTAGTAAATGGCTAAAACGCTCTGAATTATTAGATGGACTTTTTGATTGGCAAAAACAAAGGTTCAAAACAGAATATATCCGGAGAGATGGTTTGCTACAGCAAGAACCGCCAGCAAGCCAAGAAAATATGGCAGGGTTTCATGAGGAACACCTGTCTTTTTGTTATTGACGAAGCAAGTGGTGTAATGGACCCGATTTATGAAACTATTGAAGGTGCATTGACTACAAAAGACGCTAAATTACTTTTATGTGGTAATCCCACGCAAAATATTGGAACATTTAAGCGTGCTTTTCACGAGGATAGAGATTTATATTACACAATAAAAGTTAATTGTATGGATACTGACCGTGTAGCTAGCGCTTATTGTCAAAGGCTTATTCGTCAATATGGTATGGACAGTGATGTTGTTAGAGTTCGTGTGCTTGGAGAATTTCCAAAATCAGAGCCAGACGGATTAATTCCATTAGAACTTGTCGAAGCTGCGATGATGAGGGATTTAGATATAGATTACAATTCAATGCTTCATGTTGGAGCAGATATTGCTCGTTTTGGCGATGATGAAACGATATTTGTTCCTAGAATTGCTGGGAAAACATTGGGATTATTTCACTATACAAAGCAAGATACAACTACCACAGCAGGTAAATTGTTGAATATTACAAAGAATTTTATGAGAGATTATCACAAGCCATATGCGACCATTCGTATTGATGATGATGGTGTTGGTGGTGGTGTTACAGATATGCTTAGAGAAACTATAAGGGAACAACGACTAAATATTGATGTAATAGCTTGTCATAACGGAGGTAGTCCAATGGATAAAGAACATTATGCAAATTGGATTACTGAACAATGGTGTAACTTAAAACAACGATTACTTGATGGAGATATTGAAATTCCAAATGATGATGAATTATCGGCACAATTAAGTACACGTAAATATTCAATAGATAGACGAGGACGTATTATTTTAGAAGATAAAAAGACTTATAAAAAACGTATTCGTAGAAGTCCAGACCGTGCAGACGCTTTAATTCTTGCATTTGCTAAGGTTAGAAATAATATTGACCCAAATATTGCTGCACTTTTAGGAGGGGCAAAATTATATGGTAATTAGAAAATGGCTTAATAAAGCCACTGGAGAAATAAGTAAGCTAACGTATTAGAAATTGGTTTTTTAATGTAAATAATATGTATTCTGCTCCATATTCATTGGGGATAGAAAGGTCACGTTGATTATAAAAGGGCTTAGAGACCTTTATTACAATCGTGATGAGAGATATAAATTAGGTGCTGGTTTTGCTAAGCCAATTATAAATACATTAGCTGGGTTTATGGGAACTCCAAATTTTACATGTGAAGATGAGTCAGCACTAAGAGGAATTAGATTTATTTATAAAAAAACTTACAAAGTAAAATGCAACGTACTCATCAGAAAAATCTGATTGACGGTGAAGTTTTTATTCGATTAATAAATAAGAAATCTAATTCCAAACTTTATCCAGAAAATAGCAGGGGTACAATGCTAGATTATATTCTTATCCCACCAGAATTAATTCCTGCAGGTGGAATAGAATATGACCCTATAACAGGAGAATATTCTGCTATTACGCTATTATCACGAAATAAATGGATTGACGAAAAAGGTAATAAACAAGAATATATTTTTCGCCAAAAATTAACAGCAAGTAAAATTATTACAACGATTGAAGGAAATGCACCAAAAGGGCTTGAGAGTAAAACAGAATCAAATCCTTGGGGGTTTATTCCTATCATTCATTTTAAGAACGAACCAGATGAAACAGAATTACACGGTTATTCAGAACTTGAACCAATAGAGCCATTTTTAAAGGCTTACCACGATGTAATGATTCACGCAATAACAGGAAGTAAAATGCACTCAACACCTAAACTTAAATTTAAGTTAAAGGACGTTGAAAAATTTTTGCAAGATAATTTTCCTAATGCTTTTAATGATATGAAACAACAGAAAGATATTAGATTAGATATAAGCGGAAAACAAATCTTGCTAATGCAAGATGAAGATGACGCAAGCTTTATAGAGTGTACATCTGCGATTGGAGATACTTCAACTTTATTGCAATTTTTATTTTATTGTATTATTGATACTTCTGAAGTACCAGAATTTGCTTTTGGGGTTCATATTTCTAGTTCTCAAGCCAGCACAAAAGAACAAGGTCCAATTCTTACTCGCAGAATAGAGCGAAAAAGGGAACAGGTGGAAACATCATGGAAAATGTTTGCAAGAATGGCTTTGTCTATGATTAGTTCTATATCTGGCAGAAATTATAAGTCCTACAATGTAAAAATTGAATGGGACGCAGTGATGGATAAAGATGAACAATCAGATGCACAAACTTTATATATAATAACGCAAGCATTAAGTAATGCCTTAGATAGTAATATTATTAGTATTCAATCGGCTGTAGATTACTTAGCTAAATATATTGATACTATGGAAACATGGGAACAAGAACAGTCTAGAATTGAAGATACAAAAATGCTCAATAAGCCGATAGAAGAAGCATATCAACAAAATAAGCAATTAAAAAATATTGATGATATCTTAACCGGAGGCAATGAGGTATGAGCGAGCTAGATGGGATTAAATCGGCGAGTGGTGATTATTATAAATGGGCATTAGAAGCTAGAAAAAAATATTTATTAATGTTACAACAAACTGATGAAACGATAGCCGAATTATATATAGCGTCCATAAATAGAATTATTCAGGAATTTAAGCGAGGAAAAAATAAAAATCTTAAATATTTATTAGAAGTGATAGCAAAAGATGTGGATAAATTTAATGAGGATTTAGCAAAAGTAATAAAATCTGTAGTGGAAGATGGTGCAGAAAACGGAATGTATTTTACAAAGCAAGTATCTACAGATGTATTAAAAAAAGCTGGTGTTGATATTGTACCATTTATAAAATCTATGGAATTTAATCGCAAGCGAGCTGTACAAATAAGTTTTGCGCGTTCGCATAAATACGGATTGAAATTATCTGAACGTATCTGGAATGTTGGCCAACATAATAAAAAAATAATGTCGGATATTGTACGAGCCGGAACGGGTGAAGATGTTGTTACTGTAGCACGCAGTCTAGAAAGTTATGTAAAAAAAGGCAAAACAAGTATATCAGCTAACTATCCTAATATGATGAAAAGAATGGGGAGTCGTATTCCTACAAATCTTGATTATAATGCGTTGAGACTTGCACGAACTGAACTTACAGCAGCTTATGGTGAAGGTGTTATTGCTTCTGCAAAAGCTACACCTGTAGTTAAATATGTAAAATGGGTTATAAGTTCTAGTCATCCACGTAAAGATATTTGCGATACTAATGCTAATGGTGGACCAAATGGAAATGGAATATATGAAGCAATGTCTTGTCCAATATATCCTGCACATCCAAATTGTATATGTACGTTGCAACCAGCACCAGAAAATACAACAGTTGTGGTAGATAAATTAAAAGCTTGGTTAAAAAATCCACAATCACAACCAGAGATAGAAGAATGGTATCAGACACATTATAAAATGTTTGAATAATGAAAGGGGGTGAAATCATGAGTATAAAAAGAAATGGTATTATGTTAACAGCAAAAATAACTGGCGAAATGAATGTTGAAGATATTCCAGTAGCAAACTGGGCAGATATTGACGCATTAAAAGGTGATGATACTGACCCCTTAGAGGTTGTCATGTCTGTTCCTGCTGGTAAAAGTACAAGGGGATGGAATTACACAAGTAATGCACTAAATTCTATTGTTGGAGAAGTAAACAGCACAGGATTACCTGGATTTTTAGGACATCAAAAAGCTGAAAATGTTGCAACAGAGTTTCCAACACCTGTTACTCATTGGATAGGTGCAAAAATGGAAAATAACGTTGCTTATTTTAGAGGACTTATTGATAAATCTGCAACTGATTTAAAACGATGGATACGAGGAAAAGCAATAAACCAGGTATCTATTTTTGGTTATCCGCAATTAGAACAAAATACCATTACGGGAGAAACAGATGTAATTGATTATAAAGGGTTATCCATAGATTGGACGCCTTTAAATCGTGCAGGAATGCCAACGTCAGTTATAGCTATAAGTGGAGAAATGGCAAGTATAGATAGTATAGTAGATACTTCACATGAAGAATTACGAGATACTTTGCGTCAATTAGCTTATGACAAATTTGTTGGTAATAAAAGTGTCTATTTGTATATCAATGCTGTCTATGATGATTATTTTATAATTTGCTATAGTGATGATACTTCTAGATTAGATAAGTATTATAAAATTAATTATACAAAAGAACTTGATAATATTTTAATTGGCGAGCCTGTAGAAGTTAAGCGAAAAGAAATATGGGAACCTGTAGGAGAAATGGAGATACAAAATATGAATGATAAATTAAAAGCCCTTATTGATAATGGAACAATTACTAAAGAGGATTTAAAACAAGCTTGTGGTGAAATTGGCATTAGTGAAGAACCTAATAAAATTGAGCAAGCTTGCGGTGAAATGTTTGGTAAAACAGGAGATGAGCTGTTAAATGATATTAAAAGTGCAGCAGAATTATTAAAGCAATCTAATAGTAAAAATAAAGAAAAAATTATTGATAAAGTTATAAGTGAAAAAGTAAGTGGAGAAATGGCTCAAAATGTAGTAAAAAAAATGCTTCACACAGATAGTACTGATGAAGCTACAATTGCTGGTGAAATTGATAGTATTTTAGCAGATAAATCTGTACAAGCTTTATTAGCTAATACAAAAATTGATATTGTACCACCAATTAATGGAGACAATAGCAATAATTCTTTCTTTGTTACTAAAAAAGTATCTATTTAATTTTAGGAGGTTAAAATAATGGCTTATAAAGGACAACCTATACCAAGTACAGTATTACCAATAACACAAATAAAAATAAGTGATGGTAAATCTGTAGACGTTACTGTTCCGGCAAGTAATGGAGTTCAAGCTGGAGAATTTTGTGTAGTTGATGGATTTTTTGGAGTTGCACTTCAAACAGTAGATAAAGATAGTAATACCAATGGTACATTAATTGCTTTACAAATAGAACAAGCAGAATATATTACAGGACAAATAGATACATCCAAAACATTTGAAAAAGGCTCCGAACTTTATTTTGACCCAGCGACCAAAAAATTCACTGATGATGATAAAGTATCTGGTGCTTTTTTTATTGGTAGAGTTAGTTATGCTAAAGACAGCAATAATATTATTCAATTTATTCTTTATCCGCAAAATGTAATTCCAGTTGCCGGTGCTTAGTTTAGGAGGAATATAGATGTTAAAAGTAGTATCTCAAGATACATTATTAGAAGCTCGTAGAAAATATACAGGTGAAAGTAAAATTCCATTTATATTTAATGGCAAATTAGATTATGTAAATAAAAAAATTATTAATGGAGAAATGGAAACATTAAGTTTTAGCAAACCACTAGGAGAAATGATTTCTTATGGTGGAACAAATGTTTCTAAAGAATTGCTTAGAAAAGTAGTTCTTGATGTAGAATTAGGTAGAGAAACAGTACAAACTTTATATCATCCAATTTATGATACAATTTCTGACCCTAATTTACCAGAAATTGTAGATGCTAAATGGGCTATGCGTGGTTCATGTGTATTTTTACAAACTGTTGAAGGCAGTGAGATTAAGTTTGGTACAATCGAAGCAGAATATGGCCCAACAGCACGTATTGTTACTTATGCCACTGGTTTTGAATATACAAAACAAATGAAAGACTTTAATCAGTCTTTTCAGGTCGAAATGTTAAATAAGGCTATGGGTGAAAGTTATAATGCTTTATTGAATCATATACATCTTAGTCCTATTTTAGATTTTAGTTATAAATCCAATAATAAAACAGCGTATGCAGGAGCTAGTGAAGATATTGCTTGGGTACGTTTATATGAAACAATAAAAAACGGAATGAAAGACGCTATTAATAAAAAACGTACACCTACAGTTATGTTAGCTAGTGCAGCAAATAAAATTGACATTGAAATGGCTTTACGCGGTGGTTATCAAATCGGGGGTACAAATTATCCAGCCATTACAGGAATTAATACGATTATTTATTATGATGGCTGGGAAGAAACTGTTGGTAAAAAATCTTATATTTATAATGGTTGTCCAACAAACAAAATTTATTTAATTAGACCAAAACGTGGTTTTAAAGAGTTATTAAAACAAGATTTACGAATTGAAAGCAATGGAGGAGACCTTACACGCATGATTGAACAGCAGATGATAGGTTATACTTATCGTGGCGTATTTGCAGCAGTTGAAGAAAACGTACAAGAATTAACAATCGCTTAATAAAAAAAGGATGATATTATGATAATTACTGACGAATTTAAAAAGAAATTACGTAAATATCTACATGAAGTTATTCCACCAGACGGAACAGATAAAGATACTAATTTGTCTGATGAAGATATTGAGGAACTTCTTACAGAGGCTGATAATATTTATAGTGCAGCTGCGCAAGGATGGCGATTAAAAGCTACTACTGCACCAATGGAAGTTGGACAAATAACAAAATATAGTATTGGGCAAGAAACCTACGAAAAATCTACAGCAAGTGATTATTTAAGCTATTGTTTGGAAATGGCTAAGATGTATGAGCAAATGGCAGAAAAAAATAATAATCTTTCAGGTAGTAGAATTTTTACAGTAAAGGTGCCAAAAGTAATATGAAAAATTTCATTGAAGAACGTAAAAAAGATATTGCAAAAACAATAGCAGAAAATCCAACAAAAATAATAATAAATAGAACAAATAAAGTTCCTAAAGGTGGAGGGCGAAGCATAGAAAAATCTGTGCTTGGCCCTTTTTTAATACGCATTTTTAATCAAAAGTCAAAAGCATTTCAGGTTAATGTATCTAATACTGTAGCGGGAGTTAAACAAACAGATTCCACATATGCTTTTTTGGCTACAGATGATGTAGATATAAAATGTACACCAAATATAACAGATGAGTTTGAAGTCTATGGACAACGGTTCAGAGTAATATCTGTTGTTCCACGTTATATTCAAGGTGTTCTTACTAGTTTAGATGGTGGTCTAGAAGTTGTTTCATAGGAGGCAGAAAATGTTTTGTGATGGTGTTAGAGAAAATTTAAGACGTAAAAAAACAGAAACATTTTTATTGTGTAAAAATATTTCTGCTCATATGGAAGCAAAAGCTAAATCTATTGCTCCATGGCAAGACCGTGTGGGGCATGCTAGACAGAGTATTAATCATAATACACAACTGTTAGGTGATGATATAGAAATGACTGTTTCTCATGGGGTTGAGTATGGTCGCTATTTAGAAAAAGGAACACGTCCTCATGATATAAAATGTACTAGTGTAAAAAACAAAGAATATATTATTCATCATCCAGGAACGAAAGCATATCCTGCTATTGTTCCAGCAGTAGAATACGGGAAAAAACAGTTAGATATGGCAATAAAAAAATTATGGGAGGAATAAATAATGCGAGAAGCAATAAGAAATGCTTTAATCGAAGCCATTCCAGAAGTTGAAGAACGTATATTTGAGCCACATACAGCAACGCCAGATACGCAAAAACCATACCTTATAGTTAGAGAAATGACCGAAACTGACAATACAGCATGGGCAGGATATAGGGCAAGGATAGAGGTATGGCCCTATTGCGAACAGTCTAGTTATGTAGAAGTTGATAAGTTGGCAAAAAAAATTAGTAATGCCTTAGATAAGCAATTACTAGGAACAAATGATACAGATACAATAACTTGTATTGCTGACGGTATGAGTGATGATACTGTCGATAAAGAATGGGACGCACTTACAAGGTGTGTAAATTTCTATGTACTAGCTCTACAACCTGCCACTTTGCAAGGTCCAATAATTAATGATAATTGGTTAATGGCTTTATCTGAATGGAGTAAAGAAAAATTAAGTAAACAAGTCGCAGATTGCTATAGTGGTATTCTGCCAACAGGATATAAACGTCCATCTATATTATGGAGATTTGATGGCATGGATGTTGAAGAATGTGGTGCATTAGGCTTTGAGGTTATAAAGAATATAACTTGTCATATTTTTGGGCGAAATGCAGTAGAAGAATTAAATATTGCAATGAAATTAATTGAAGATATCAAAACGGCAATAAAAATTCCTTTGGATATTAAAAACCGTTGGTATATGACTGTAAAAGATGTATCAGGACATTTTTATACAGACGCATTGAAACAAGGTCAAATTAAATTATCTTTAGCACGTAAAGTAAAACGTCCATATGTTGAAGCACCATTAATGATGGAAACATATTTTGATGGAAGAATTAACTTATCTGAAATTGAAAGAAGGTGGAAATAATGGCAGAAGAAGTAATAAAACAATCATCAAAACAAACAAGTAAACAAGTTGTAGCTCCAATTGTTAAGTATTCTATTACAGATTTAAAAGCAGTATCTCGTAAGGTTTTTGGCTGTAATCCAGAAGTTATTGATGGAGCTATTCATGGTAAGCCTATACAGGCTTACGGAGTTGAGGAAATGAGAAATTTAATCAATAATTTTTTAAATAAACCAATAAAATAAATAGGAGTGTTGATATATGGCTGGTGGAACATGGGAAGCAACAAATTTGCCTAAATTACCGGGCTTTTATATGAATTTTAAATCGGCTGGACTTGCAGCAGTTGAAACTGGCGATAGAGGAACTGTTGTTTTACCAATTAAGGCACATTGGGGTAAAATAAATGGTTTTACTACTATTGTTACAGAAAGCGATATTTTAAATGAATTTGGAGCATTAGAAGATACTAACGGGTCTACTTTCTACAAGACACTTAAAATGTGTACATTGGGCGGTGCTAAAAAAATACTTGCCTATAGATTGGCAGATAGCACAGCTAAAGAAGCAAGTTTGACTTTACAAAATGAAACAGATACAGATGTAGTGAAAATAACTGCAAAGTATGTAGGAGAAAGAGGAAATAATTTCAAATTAACGATTGCCCCTTCACTTGCTAATGAAGGTACATTTGACATGAAACTATATGAAAATACAGCTTTATTATACACATATAGTTTTGCTACATGGGCAGAATTAATTGACACAGTAAATACGGCAAATGTTTATATCTTGGCTAGTAAAGCGGAAGGAAGCCCTGACATTAGTGGTAAGGATATTAAAAATATTACTTCGCAAGCATTAACTGGTGGGAATAGCGGTATTACTGGAATCGCTAACACGGATTATATAAAATTACTTGATGTATTAGAGACACAAGAATTTAACATTCTTTCTTTAGATGGCGTTACGGATGAAGCTATTCAAACAAGTATAGCGTCTTGGGTTACGCGTATGAGAACACAAGGTAAAAAATTATGTGTATTATGGGTGGTTCTTCCGAAGATGATGTTGCTGATGACGCAGTAGAAAAAGTTGTTCAGCGTTCTGCTGGATTTAATCATGAAGGAGTTATTAATATTGGTACTGGAGTAATCCTTGATGATGTGAAATATTCTAGTGCAGATTTAGCACCATATGTTGCTGGTTTAATTGCTGGGCAAAAAATGACTGAAAGTACAACTTATGCAGCTACACCATTTGATGATGTTACTAGACGCTGGACAAGAAGCGAACAAGAAACAGCAGTTACAAATGGTGTATTTTTATTTATTAATGACGGTCGAATTGTTAAGGTTTTACAGGGAATTAATTCTTTAATTACATTAAGACAAGACCAAAATAATGCGTTTAAAAAAATTCGTAGTATTAGAACTATGGACGCTATTGACACTGATTTACAGCAAACAGCAGAAGATAATTACATTGGTAAAATAAATAACACTACGGAAGGGCAACTTGCTTTAATCGGTGCTTGTAAACAATATATGGAGGTCTGCGCTCAAGGTGGAATAATTGAGCAAGGGACATATACTGTTGAACTTAATCCGACATATCACGGTGATAATGCGACAATTAAACCAGAGCCTGACCAGGTATATTTAAAATGGTCTGCACATATTACAGATGTTATTGAAAAAATATTTAGTGACTTTATTTGTGAATAGAGGTGAATTTTTAAATGGCAATAGATGGTGTTCGTGTAGTTAATGGTACATTTGGCTATATATACAAAGAAGGTAAATGGCTTTCGCAATATAATAAAGCAAATGCGAAAGTTGAAATTCAAAAAGCTGAATTAAAAGTTGCCGGCGACCGTTGGACTAGACATAAAGTTTTAGGGTTAAAAGGGACTGGCTCTGTTGGTGGTTATAAAGTAACAGATGAATTAATGCAAGAAGTTATGGTTGTTACTAATTCTGATAAACCTTCGTATCGAACAGAATTAATTTTTGCATTAAAAGACCCAGAAGCATGGGGCTTTGAAAGAATACGCTTGATGAATGTTATGTTTGACAGTATTGATGTGGCTAATTGGGAAGCAGGAAAAGAAATAACAGAAGAATGGCCATTTACTTTTGAAGGTTATGAGTTGTTAGACCCAATAGAAGAATAAAATTTATTTAAGGAGATAAAACAATGGAAGAAAAATTATTGAGTAATGCAGAAGTTAATGAAAATACAGAAGAGCAAAATTTTGAAGATGAAGAAGTAAAAGAAAAAATAAATAAAGATATGTCTGAAAGTGATATTATTACAGCATTATTAAATAGTAATGCTGATGATAAACCAACAATGATTGTTCCGCTAAAACGATTAGGTATACCAGTTACTTTAAAAGCATTAACTGGTAAACAGGTTTCTAGAGTTCGTGAACGTAATACCCGTACAGTTGAGAAAAGAAATAAAACAGAAAAGGTTTTAGACTCCGGAAGGCTTTAATATGGGACTTATTATTGCTTCTACTGTAAAACCTAATTGGAGTGCGCCAGAATTATTAAATAAATTCCGTGCTTCTAGTGGTGAGGAAGTTTTTAAAACGTATTTTGCTTGGCGGTGAGATTTCTCTGCTCGGTGATGTTGTATTAGAACTTAGTGGATATAATATCAGTATTGATGATATAAAAAACTTATAAAATCCGGAAAGAATATTTTATCTGTAGCCCATGCACTAAGTATTAGAAGGAATATTAGACCGTCAGTAGTTTTTTAATATGCCATTCATGGAACGTCAATTTTTAATCGCGTCTATTGAAGTAGAATTAGAAGTAGAACAAGAGGAAATAAACAGAATAAAGGAGAACCGACGTGGCAGATAATCAAGAATTTTATAGATTAAAGCTAGTTTTATCTATGCAGGATAGGCTTACAGCTAGGCTTAAAAAGATAGATGAAGGCGTTGTGAAGTTTGAGGAACGTATGGCAAAAACTCAAGCAGTTATGGATAAATTTTCTAATACTAAAGTTGAACCAAGAATAACATTAGACACATCAACTATTGAGGATAGATTGAATAAAACTAATGAATTATTAGAAAAAATTGCTAAAAAAACGGTTGAGCCTAAAATAAAATCTAAAGATGAAACTGAGCGTACAACTAGCAAAGTTGAAGGAAGGTT
>CYGL01000478.1_pt1 | contig 15670 bp, 20 predicted proteins | sample 485531 | NCBI WGS metagenome assembly CYGL01 (sample SAMEA3497897, study PRJEB9818) | human gut metagenome | reverse complement strand
CAAGGCGCGTGAAACCGGTGCTGAGCTGCCGCCCGTTGAGCTTGTCGAGATACGATTGGTTGAGTTGCAGACTGTAGCTCATAGCGACTCCCGCGCATACGGTGCGGCTCGGACGGTTATGAATCTGAGTTTGTTGGTGGTGTAGTCGCTGCCGTGGCTGACCTCGCTGATACGATACTGGCGGTCGGAGTCGATCAGCAGCAAGCCAACGAGGCTAGCCGGGTCGGCGCGTAACTGCTCCGGCAGATCACCGGTGTTGAGGTGGTAGCGTCTCGCCCCGGTCTGATACTCGACTTCGCCGGGCAGATTGGCGAGGCTGGCGCGTTTGACGATCGCACGCACGTCACCCAAGACGCTGTTGGGGATGCCCGGCGCTTGGAGTCGGGTGAGTCGCACCGTGATTACTGACTCGGGGTACATGCGGAATGGGTCAGCAAGCATCGTAGTAGCCTCGCGAGTCCGCCTCGCTCACGTACCACGGCAGGGCGCGGCGTCTCTCTGGCATGCTGAGCAACCCTTCGACCGCTTGCCCGTACTCGCATAGGCTCCATTTTTGCAGGAGCGCACCGTAGGTGTCTGAGAGGTTGGCGAGTGGTGATTGGCGGGACTTGCGGTCGTTGATGGTCTCGCTCACGTCCTCGATCTTTTTGCTGGTGACAAGGTCGGTGCCGGTGTCGCGGTTTGCGATGTTGACGATCATGTTGGCGATCAGCGTCTTGATACTGCCGGGCAGACTTGCGAAGCCGGTGTCCCCGGTGATAGTGACGCTCGTGCCTTCCGGGTATGCCTCGTGCAGTGTGAGTAGTCGCGTGTATGCGTCTGTCATGAGACCTGTCTCATGGTCGATGTCCCCGGTGTCATATGACGTTGACCAGCTCTGTTCAGTCCCGTTGACGCGCACGGTGGTGATGTTGCTGTACCATGCGGGCAGTCGTACCGTGATGCCGTCGTCGCTGACCATGCTTGTGAGCGTGCGCCCGGTCTCCTGGTGTTGGATGGCGTTACATGTGGCGTCGTTGATCTGGGCGAGCGCCGCCGCCGAATATCTGGTCATTAGGTCGGTGGGGTCTCCCGTCACGACGGCGTAACGGGAGATATCCGATGCCGAGAAATAACTCATGTTGTGTCTCCGATCGTGTGCACTTTTGTGTTGATATGACAAGCCCCCGCGATCAGCTGATGCCATTCGCGGGGGCTTGTTGCGGTCACCACCCCGCGCCACCATGATAGCACGCGCAAGGGTGGTGAGTAGGTCAGGCGCTCGTGTCCTTGAGTGCCGCGATCATCTGGTTGACCGTGTTGATGATCATATTGAGGTTGGCGACGGTGACCGTCACACCGGTCAGCGTGCTCAGTGCGGTGAGCGCCTGAGTGGTGGAGCGTCCGGCGACTGCTGCGATGATCTGCTGGTTGGTCGGTCCGATCGTGCCGGGCTTGGTCGGGTCGGTCGGGTTAACGACGTTGATCTGGGCTATTGGCTGGAGTCCCTTGGCCTGTTCTGGGATGCCTGCGGTGTCCAGTGTCGCGTAAATCGGTGTACTCATAGTGGTCACTCCCCGGGCACGAGCACGGTCGCGCTCTTGTCCGCAGCGAACGCGCCGCCTTGGAATATCTCGGCCAGCATCTCGTTGGTGTTGGTACGCAGTGCGAAATTGGTAAACGACTCGACCGTGGTGTCGCCCACGAGCTCATAGTTGTTAGTGTTGACGCACGCGGCGAGCATCTGGGTGTCGTCCGTTTCCTCCCACCACTCCGGCTGCATGATCTCGCGAACGCCGAGATAGTTGGCGATGGCCTCGTCTCCAAGGGGAATGAGTGTGTTGCCGATCGCGTCGGTGGCGATCATCAGGTCGCGGAGCGTGTCGGAGTTGAGTACGAGCACCTTGTCGGCCTTGGTGCCTCGGGTAGCAAGCACGGTGTTACGCACGTCGAGCAGCAGGTTGGACTTGCTGGAGTGCTTGACGGTGCGCACGCGGTCAGCGCCCTTCCACGTGTTCGCTGTGTTGTCCTTACTTGCGGTGAGGGCTCCCTCGAACATGCCCATGTCGGTGTAGCCGCCGAACACGGTCTGTCGCTCGATGGTCTGGATGACCTTGTTGACAAGCTCCTGCGCGACGTACTTGGCGAGCACGCCCGGCGTCTTGGTGCGGCGAAGGTCGCCCTTGTTAAGCGAGATGTACTTGTACACGTAATCAGGTTCGGCGACGATGCTCATGAGCTTGATCGTCTGCTCCTTTTTCTGCGTGCCGTAATCCGAGGGGCGGTAGCCGTGCGCACGGTTGGTGTCGGACAGAGTGCCCTCCGCGTTCTTCGTAAACGTGCGGCGGTCAAGCCCGGTCTTCTTGTACGCCTTCCACAGGCCGCACCCGGCTTCGTTGAGCGCGTCCTGAATGGTGTCGGCGATCGCGGTGGGCACCAGCTGCTTGACTGACGGCTGGTCGATGCCGTAATTGCTGCCCATGTGCTTGCGTGCCGTCTGCATCCACTGGTCGCGGGCGAGATCGACGCTCATGCCATCCGTGCGGAGCATAGAGCGCTCGTATTCCGCGAGCGCGTCGGGGCTGTCCATCCACGTGTGCGGCTGGGTGACGGTGGCGATGCCGGGCACGTTGCTTCGCGTGTTGTTGATGATGATGGTGCGGTTGTTGGTGGACTGGGCGGGCGGTTCCGGGGTCTGGGGGTCGCCGTTGGTCGGCTCGTCCTTGGTCGGCTCGTCCTTGGTGTTGGGGTCGGTCTGCTTGTTGACCGTTTCGATGATGTCGCCCAGCGCGTCGTTGAGCACGTCGGTGATGGCCTTCACAAGCTCGTCGGCTTCGGTCTGGTCAAGCTTGTACTTGGCGATCTTGTCGCGCAACAGTTTGGTGATGTCCATAGTGTTGTCCTTTCGGTGGTTGATTGACTTGTAGATTGCTTTGTCGTCCATCCCGCGATACACCACGCTGATCTCCAGCAAGCTGCCTTCGTGGATGGTGTTTGTCTTGTCGGCTCCCATGTGCTCAACGGAGATCGAGAAACTGTTTGACAGGGCGTCGGCCCTAGCGAGCTCTTTAACGAGGGTCGCGCGGGGGACGTCCGCCAAAGTGGCCTCGCACCACATGCCGCGATCGTCCACCCATAGGCGGGTGACGCGCCCAAGCTGATATTCCGCGTCGTGCTGGTGGTCGAGCAGCAGGGGCACGTTGATACGGTCGGTGTCGGTCAGGTCGGCGACCAGCTTGTAGTCGCCGTCGTTGACCGGGATTCGGAGCGTGTGGATGTCCACCGTCTGCCCGTTGGCCATTGGCTTGCCGGAGTTGGCTACAAACGTCAGCCGGTTGCCGTTTGTGGTTGGTGTGGTGGTGGCCGCGAAATTGTCTCGCAGTGTCATTATGCCTCTCCTAGTGTTGAGAGTCTGATGGGTGTGTTGCGCGTCCTTGGTTGGGCTTGTGCGCTGGTGTCTATCATAATACCGTTATCCACAGGGTTGTGCACCATTGTGGATAAGGGTTGTACGTCGTAGTCCAAGAGCATTTTGCATGTGGGGCACTTGAGTCGTGCCCGCATGTGGTCGGTGCACTCGCCCAAGTACCTGTTGCAGTTGCGGCAGCGGATATCAGTCATCGTAGCCACGCACCTTGTATTGCAGGTAGCAGCGGCAGTTGGGGTGTGCTGCTGCGGTCTGCATGTCCTCGTAATCGTTGGCGTAGGTTTTGCCGTTGATCTCCATGCTTGCGCCCTTGTCGAGATAGCTGGCGTCGAGTTCGACGCGGGTGCCGTCCATCGTACGGCAAAAGTCGCAGACCCCGGAGTCGTGCGAGGTAGTCCATACCTTGTCTAGTTCGACGCCGAGTTGGTTGCTGATGTCACGGCTCATGTAGAGCTCGCCGAGTCGGTGGCTGTTGATGTACTCGTTGCGGGCGAGCAGTTCGGCGCGGGCCTCGGTGACGTGCTCGCGGAGCGCGTCTTTGAGCTGGTCGCGTGTCCAGTCCTCTTCGCGGGCTTGCTGGAGTATGTCGCGGATGAGATTTTGCGCGTTGCGGCTGCTGGTGCGGGCGACGTTTTGCAGGTGCTGCTTGTATGCGGTCTCGACGGTCAGGGGCAGCGTGTCCCAGTCGTATAGGGCTTTCCACTCGGCGGCGCTCACGCCGGTGATGGTCACGCTGAGCGGTAGCTCAGGGTGTTGGGCGGCGAATGCCTCGCATGTCTTGCGCAGGCTTACGCCGTTTTTTTGGGCTGCTGCGCGGAGTGCGTCTTCGAGGTCGGGGAGCACGTCGGCTGTCCATTGGTCTGCGATCGCGTTCAAGTCGTCTTTGAGTCCGGCGGTGGTGCGTTGGGTGAGTCTGATGATTCGTTGCATCATCATTTGTGTGGGGGGCATGAGTGCGGCGAGTGCTCGCGCCTCGGTGTAGTCGGGGTAGTTGTATTTCGCGGCGAGCTGGTGTGGGTGGCCAGCTACGGTTTTGTTGGGGTCTGGTGCTGTGGGCGTGGTTGGTGTTGGTGTGGTTTGTTCAGATTCTGCGCCGGTGGTGGGGGCGGTGGTGTTTTGTGGGTGTAGGTCGAGTAGGGCGTATTCGGGGGGCAGGTGCAGGGCGCGTGTTGCCGTGCTGGTGGTTGCTCCGGCGTTGATGAGGGCGATCAGGGTTTCGACCTTGGTTTTGGTTATGTTGGCTTGTTGTGCCTCGATGTCGGTTTGTGCGGGGAGTTTGAGGTCGAATGTGATGCCGTAGCCGAGCCCGCCGGTGAGCTGGTCGAGGGTGAATTGCCATTTGTCCCAGATGTTGAGCGCGAGCGGCTGCAAGGTGTTTTCGATAAACGTGCGTTCTGCTTGTTGGGCGTTGGCGTAGGTTTGGCCGTTGTCGATGCCTCGGATGATGTCGGGGACGGCGAGCGCGTTGGCGAGTCGTTCGGTGACGACGTCGTTGAGTGTGGTGAGGTCGAGTGTGTTGTTGGATTGTTGGAATGGTACCCATACGAGTTTGCCGGTGTCTGACGGGCGGCGTGTGGTCGGGTCGATGGGTATCCAGTTGTATACGACGCTGTTGTTCTGTCCGGCTCCGCGGAATGCGTCTTCGAGCCGGTTCTTGTTGCGCGTGTAGTCTTCGGGGGTGCTGCTGACGATGCCGAGCATGCCGGCGGGTACTGCCCCGTTGGCGAAAAAGCCGCGCTCGTAGTCGGCGAGCATGTCGTCGACGCTGGCCCATTTGCGTATGGTCTGGCTGGGGCTTACTCCGATGGTCACGTCGTTGGGGTGGGTTGAGTAGGTCAGTGCGATGGTGTGCTGGCGGCTGATTTCGACTGTTTGGGGTTGGTCGCCGATGAGTAGTGTTGTGCGGTGGTACCAGTCGGCGCGATTCTGCGTGTATTGGCGGCTGTTGGTGGGTAGGATGGTATAGCCGACGATGTTGTCGCGGGTTATGGGCGTGTCATAGGTTGTGTGTGTGCCGTCGCTTGTCCAGATGAGCACGTCGACGTGGGTCTGGGTGAGGATGCCCGTGGCGATGGCGCGGAGGAATTCGCGGCAGCTCATTGTTGAGTTGGGCGCGTAGAGTGCCGTGAGTGGCGCGGGCTGCTGGTCGAGCTTTCGCCCGAGCTCGTCGACCGCGTACGGGATGAGGGTCGAGAAACGTTGGCTTATGGCGTTGACGTATGGGAATACGTTGTCGTATGTGTCCGTGACCGGGATGAGTGTGGTGTTGCCGATCTGCTGCCAGTCGCCGGTGAGTGTGCGGCTGGGCGCGTCGTAGCGTGTCAAGTCGGTGATCGCCGCCGCCGGGGTGAGTGCGCGGCGGAGTTTGTTGATGATTCCCACTGTTCTGCCTTTCTGATCGTGGGTTAGGCTTCACACGCTATTTTACGTGACGGGGGCGCTCGCTGTCTGGTGGTGTGGGTCATATCTCGACATCCCAGTCGGGGAGTCGTGCGGGCTGGTAGCAGGCCAAGAGCACGGCGTCCGCGAGGTCTGGTGATCGGGCGGCTTGGGTGTCCTTGTAGTCTTGTTTGGTTTGTATTTGGCGTTGGTTGCGTGTGTTGATCGTCCATTCGCGGGTGCTGAGCTCTTGGAGTAGGTCAGCGAGGTGCGCGAGATCGGGGTTGATGGTCAACGAGGGCAGGAGCTCGGCAAAGTCAAACCAGAGCTCGCTGGCGATGTTGGGGTATTTGTCGCGTTGTTTGGGGGTGGCGGCGTAGTTGATGCCGCGTACCGGGAGGCCTTGCTGGGCGAGTATGTCGGTGAGTCCTCCGCCGACTCCGGTGTCGTCCACGTTTATCAGCATCGGCTGGTATTGGGCGGCGAATGTTTGGATGCGTTGCGCGGTGTCGGTGATGCTGGCGTGCGCCCATGAGTGCAGGCCGCTTATGGTGTTGCCTGTCTTGATGGCGAGCGCGGTGCGGTCATTGCCGTATCTTGCCACGTCGATGCCAAAGGTGACGCCGCCGGTGAGATCGGGATGTTGTTGGGTTGCTTGGTCGAGGCTTGTGTAGGTTATGACGGTGTTGATGCTTGTGGTGAGTGGCTTGCCCTCCCAGATGTGCGGGTATTCGGGCGTGTGGCGGCTGGCGTCGATGAGTTGCATCATGTCCGTGTTGAGGAGGGGGCGCACGTCGCGCCATGTGGTGTGCCAGTGCAATGTGCGGTCGGGTTCGACCGGGTGTGTGACCATCTTGTCCCATACTGGGTCCGCTGCGGTGCGTGGATTCCAGCTAAATATTAGTGTTGCTGCTGGTTTGCGTATGGTGGGGATGAGGGTGTCCAATGATGTGGCGCTTAGGGTCTGCGCCTCCTCGACCCAGCACACGTCTATTCCTTCGATTGACTTGATCGAGTCGAGATTGTTGTGCAGGCCGCGAAAGATGAACGTGCTGCCGTTGATGTGGGTTATGTCGTCGCGCGTGACCGTATACCCCTGTAAGCCCAACCGGTTGATCTGGTCTGAGAGCAGCCGGTGTACTGAGTCGGCGATGGAGTTTTGATATTCTCTGGCGCACAGGATGCGGATGGTTTGGGTGGCGGCGCGGCATGCCAGTGATTGCGCGATGCTGGTTGACTTGCCTGATGCTCGGCCACCGGAGTAGGCATAGTAACGGTAGGGTGGCGTGTCGTTGTTGACCCACCACCACAAGGGACGGTAGGCGCGGGCGATGGTCAAGTCCATAGCGATCGGGGGGGGGTGGGTTATTGCTTGTCTTCGTCGTGGGCGACATCCGGGCGGTTGCCGGGATTGCTGTCGAACGTGGTGATGTTGATTACGGGGGGCTGGACTTGGTTGATGGTCTGGTCGATGGTCTGGCGTGGGGTGCCGTCCAACCGGTTGATGATGTCGGCGGCCACCTTGGAGTCGCTGAGCGAGGCGAGCAGATGGTTAATTATCATTTCTTCGAGCGCGGTGCGCTGTCCGGCTGCTGCCTCTTGCAGTTCGGCGGTGGTCATGTCCCCAAACTTGCGCAATAGTCTGGTGGGGCTGCTGCTGCCCGTCCAACTGCCCCGATCCTGTGGGCGGGTCTGAAAACCGCCCTTGCCGGTGGGGTTGAGTGCTCCGCCGCAGACGCGCCCCTTGTCGTCACGTTGTACTGTCATACTCTCCATCATAGCCCAACTACTGTGTTGGTGTGGGTAAGGAGTCCCCAGCTTTTGTCCACCAGCGCTGGGGAGACTGGCTGAAAGCCCGGCGTTACGAACGAAGGAAAGCAAAAAGTTCTCGCCGGGAAGGACACGATTAATTATCATACGTTAATATATCGCTGTCAACCGCACGACACACCTCGGATGATCGCCGGGCGACCGCGCGTAGCTCTTTGACGCTGCAATGTTGGTGATCTGCGCGTCGTCGTGGATTATGCCGGAGTCGGTCAACCCGTCCATCAGGCAGCGCAGCAGCTTGTCAAGGTCTGGCTTGACGGTCGGGCTATACCGTCGCACAGTCTTGGGGCGGGCGACGACGAAACCGACGCAGAGCTCCACCGGGACGCCTCGCCCGAACCCGTCGAAATGGTTGTCCGTCATGGCGGCGAGCGCCGTCTGCCGGACTTTTTCGCGCCACGGCCTCTCTTTTTTGTCCATCGGGATGAGGCGGGTGACCGGTTTGCCTGTCTTGCGGCTGCGCCCGGTCACCGCGCGGTAGCTGCCCTTGCTGGCCGGTATCCCCTCGACGCTAAACGTGATCGACTCACACAGGGCGTCCACCCGAGACGTGTCCAATTGCCCCCCCCCATTAAAATTCGGGTTGTTCCCCCGTCGAAGTCGTCGCCCACTGCGACCACGGGTCTGCCGGCGCTCCCTGCGCTTGCGGTTGCGGAACTCCCCACGGCTGCTGCTGCGGCTGCTGCGGCTGCGGCTGCGACTGTTGGCTTGTCTGCTTGCGCACCAGTATGCTGATGCGCGGGAACTGGACGTCGAACCACACGCGCGGCTGCCCGTTGTTGTCCGTGCCCACAGTCCACTTGAGGACGCCCTCGACCCGGCACGCCATCCCCTTGCGCAGCTGCTGCCGGTAAGCCGTGATCATCGAGTCGTCAAACTCCGAGATCGCGAAAAACAGTGTATCGTGCTCGACCCACTGGCCTGACTGGCCGTCCTTATGGCACCCGTTGGCCGCGAAAGACATGCGCAGGTACTGCCGGCCTGTCTTGGACTGCTTGAGCTCCGGGTCTGCGGTCAACCGCGCCAGCGGGCACACTATCGTCGGGTCATTCATCTTTAATCCCCTTGTCAAGGTCGCGGAATGCGCGAATATACGGTCGGTTGCACAGTCCGTCAACGCTCGTGGGGATGTCGGACAGGCGGACGCGCCAGAAACGCCCCAGCCGCGTAGCGGAGCGCATGCGACCGGCGCGAATCCACGCTCTCACGCGCTGTGTGCTCACCGACCAGTGCTCGGCGTACTTGTCGACGGGGACATAAGGTTCGTCAATCTCGTCAATACTGACATTGTTGTTGTTTTGCGTATCCATACAATCAATTATATATCCCAATAGCGTCTAACGCAACTCAAAGTAACGCCAGACCATTTTCCCGACGCCGGGAAAATCACGGGGGAGGTCGGGGAGACCGCCACAACCAGCAATGCACCCGATACATCCAGTCTGTTTGCTGGTGGTTTGGGGGATTGAGCGAGGGAGAGATGGCCCACGGCAAAGCGGGACGCATCTCTAACGTCGGTTTCCCGGCGGCCAGTGCGGACGTCGCATCGGTCGAGATGGCTGGTGATCGTTAATCCATTGCCAGAGGGCGGCATGTGTCGCGCGATCTTGTCCCCGCTTATCGCTTCGGCCTAGGATGGCACCCCGTGACTAGGCTGCCGCGCGACTCATCGGCTGGCGCTTACCCTCTGACGGCTACTACCGGTGGTCGTTCCTGCAGCGGCGCTGGCGCGTCGTCTCCCTCAGCCGGTCGGGCATTTGTATCCCGCGCGTGTCGCCCTGCTGCGCGGGGTAGAATAGTAACTGTTCTGTGTACTACTCTATTCCCCCTCGGCCTTCGGGTCGGGGGGTTTAGTTTTGCTGATGCCAGTGTATCGTGTTTCTTTTTTTTTACAATCGTCACTCTTCGGCGTGTCTTGCTCTCCACTCCTGATATACTGAGTTTGTCAACAATCACCACTAGGAGACATATCATGAACAACACGCTCTACTCCAGCTATCTACAGGTCATCGCGGAGGTGCCCAACTTCGTCACGGACTCCAGCGCACAGGCGGGCAACCGAGGCACCTACAAGTATCTCAGCCTGAGTACTCTGCTCCAGCGCGTCAAGCCCGTATTTGCCAAGCGCGGTATCATGTTCCGACAAGAGGTTGTCAACACGCCCGGCGACGCGGCAAAGATGCAACTCGGAGAGGTTCGCACGATCGTATTCGACGCCGACGGCAACGACATTCAGGTTGGCGCATACCCGTTCGTCGTGTCCGCCGATCCGCAGGCCATCGGCTCGGCGGTCACCTACGCCCGTCGCTATAGCCTCTATGCCGCGCTCGGCATATTCCCGGAAAAGGACGACGACGGGGCAGCGGCAAAGTCATACAGCACGCAGCAGCACGACAACGGGTCCGCTGAGAGCATCACCCGCATGGACGCGGACGCGCTTTTGCAGCTCGCCCAGCAGCGAGGCGTCGACCTACAGCAGTTCGCCATCCAGACGCTCGGGCGGCAGCTCAACCGGTTGAGCGACATCCGGCGCTCCGAGCTCACCAAGCTCTCGCAAGCGCTGGGGGGTGCCCGATGACCAAGCACAAGCAGCCCAAGCGCCCGGCGGGCGATCGCTATCCCGGTCTGATGATGGTCGGGGGGCTCATCCTCGCCATCGTCGGGTACATCCTGTTTCTCTGGTGCTCGTTGTTCCGCGAATATACGATGTGGGCGGCGACGTGCATGCCGTTGTGGATTGCCGGGGTCTGTCTGGCGCTGTCCGGCGCTGCGAGATTCCCGTGGCAACATTAGCCGCCCAGCGTGTCTTGCTCTCACGTTTGATAATATAAGTATATCGCAAGATAGTCTATAAAAGGAGTACACATGGAGATCACCACACCACACGGCACCCTCACGGGCGACAGCATCGAGGACATCATCGCCCGGCATGGGCTCGACTGCCTGCAAGGCGCAGACCTGCATACTGTCGATCTGCGCGGGGTCAACCTGACCGGCGCAGACCTGACCGGCGCGGACATGCACGGGGCAACCCTGATCGGAGCCAGCCTTGACTGTGCGATACTGGTCAACGCCAGCATTATCAACGTCGATCTGTGCAACGCCAGCATGCGCGGCACAGACTTGAGCAGCGCAAATCTCACCGACGCAAACCTGAGCTATGCAGACCTGACCGGCGCAGACCTGACCGGCGCAGACCTGACCGGCGCAAACCTGACCGGGGCAACACTGACCAGAGTGGACATGAAAGGAGTCGACCTGTACTGCGCCACACTGAGCAACGCGGACATGAGCGACGCCGACATGCGCCACGCCAACATGCAATGCGCCACACTGAGCAACGCGGACATGAGCGACGCGGACATGAGCGACGCCGACATTCGCGACGCGGACATGAGCAACGTGGACATGCGCTACGCCCGCGTAGCCGATGCCATCATGTCGGGCACTATCCTGTGTTATGCCAACATGAGACACGCCCACCTGAGCGACACCGACCTGAGCGACACCGACCTGAGCAACGCGGACATGAGCTATGCAGACCTGACCGGCGCAAACCTGACCGGCGCAGACATGCGCGGAGCCAGCACGGTACGCGCGGACATGACGGGCGTCACTCGCTGACGCCATCCAACCACAAGGAGTACACATGGATATCATCACACCGCGGGGCGGCCTCGTCGGAGACAGCATCGAGGACATCATCGGCACGTACGGGCTCGACTGCCTGCAAGGCGCACACCGTGCGCGGGGCAGACCTGCGCGGGGTCAATCTGCTCCACGTCGATCTGAGTTATGCCGATCTGAGCTATGCAGACCTGAGCCACGCCAACCTGATCGGCGCAGACCTGACCGGCGCGGACATGCACGGGGCAACCCTGATCGGAGCCAGCCTATACGCCGCCGACCTGAGCCACGCCAACCTGCGTAACGCCAATCTGAGAGCCACGCGAATGCTTTACGCCAAACTGGATGACACCGATCTTACCGAGGCCAATCTGACCGGCGCAGACTTTACCGGTACATGCTTGGCCGCCACCACTCAACACTAACCCACACCCCCCACCACGAAAGGAACAACAATAATGCAGCAGATCACCACCAGTCAGGCCACGGACACGATAGAATGGCTCAACGAGCGCCGAGGCCGCATCACCGGCACAAAAGCAGCCGGGGTAGCCCTCGAAAACTACCAGCAGATCGACGTCGCCCACCTGCTCGACATGGCCGACAAACAAGAGACCGCAGCCACAAAGGCCCGCACCAGCGACAAGGCAGCCGAATACCTCGCAAAGGCAGACGACTACCGCTCCAAGGCCAAGGACGCGGAGACAGCCAACCAGCGACTCAAGCTCACCGCCGATTTCTGGGGATTTCTGTCAGAATTACTGGCCGCCGAACCGACCAACGAGAACCCAGCCGAACGCGGGCACCGGCTGGAAAACGAGAACGCCAGCATAACTATCAACAAGCTGGGCATCACCATGAGCGATGTAGAGTTTGATACGGGCATGTGGGTCAGCGACACAGACCCCCGAATCGCCGTAAGCCCCGACGTGCACGAAAAAAGCGAGCGCCCCACTTGGGCTATCGAGTGCAAGAGCCTCGGCACGGCCAACCACTTGGCGGCTGTCGTGCCCATCGTCCTCAACGACATGCGCACAAGCGACACCAAGATTGACACGATCGTCGCGCAGATCGCGCCGCAACTGCTCGGCAACGATAATGTACGAGCCTTTGACCTCGTCCCCGACAAGTACCATGCTCAGGCGCTCCAATATTTTGTCGTCAACCCCGATCTTGAGCGATTGTATTTTGCCTTTTATGACCCCCGAGTGTACGGCATCAACCTCTCGCACGTGTACGTCACCATCACCCGCGAGAGCGTGGCCGAGGAGATCGAGGCGCAGCACGATCGCGAGCTTAGGGCCCTGCACATCGCTGACATCATCAACTCAAGCGTCGCGGGGATTGATTACTGATGGTCGCACGATATGGCGATGGTGCTCGTATCTTCAACGAGCTGGATACCTTGGCACGCCGTGCCGTGCTGATGCTGTGCGACTCCTGCCCGACATGCAAGGCAGCCGACCGTGAGCGGCTGGCGATCGCGCGACGCGCATGCCGATCGCACGGCATCCCGCTGACCGTCATCATGCCGGGCAGCAGCTACTACAGCGCACTACTTGCAATACACTGGACGGACAGACCCGACCAGCCGCTCCCGGAGTTTTTGCACGCTGGCCGATGGCACCCGACCGCAGCCGCACTATTGGATGGCGACGATGACTAGTCTCCCTGACATCTGCTGGGCAATCTCCAGCGTATTTATCTGCATCGTCCTAGGCGTCATGGCGATATTGGCGATACTGATACTGCTGGCGGTGGTGGTGGCTGTCGTCACCACCACACCAACCACAAACGACAACGGAGATGGTGATGTCAAGTCCCGTCCGCTGTCGTCATCATGCGGACGGGGGAAAGATAACAGGCAGGAGGCACAAAATGACATCCGACAATTATGTTAAGGCCATCGCAGTAACAGGACTTGTAACCGGCTATGCGCTCACCGTATTGCAGTTGACGCCCGGCATCGGCAACCGGCTCGGCGCGGCACGCACCCGGTGGCGGCTCTGGTGGCGGCGACGCGCCGACGCGCACTCAGAGCACTGCGAGGGCTCTGAGTGCACCCGGTCGGCTGATCTGGAGAGCATGTGCACGTTGGCTGATTGCGGTTGGTGCGCGGCCCCTTATGTCGGATTGCCGGTCTGGCTGCTGGTGTCGCGGGTGATGGGCGTGCGCTCCGGTGTGGCGCGTGGCGTGCTGGGGTGGGTCGCGTCGAGCGCCGTGGGGGCGTTTCTGCGGGATTTTTCCGGCAGAATCTGACTCACACGGCGTGTCGTGGTTACGTTTTGTCACCTTGTGCGGTGTAGTTAATAACAACAACGGGGAAGCACAAGGCAAACCCCGAACGCGGAAATCCCCCCCCCAGTCGAGTTTGAAACCCGGCGTGTCTTACTCTCCGGGCTGAGATACTTAGTATATCAGCAATAAGCCACGGGAGGGCACAAGATGAAAACCATAACACTCCACGCAGTCACTGCAAAGGAATTCAACCGCCTTGACAACCCACTTGTCAACAGCATATACAACTACTACGCTCACACGGCAATGTCTACAGCCGTTCTCGCCAACATCTACAACAACCTGCTGCTTGAGCAAGGCGTCAACCCAATGCACTCCGTCGAGCAGAATCTGACCGCGCTCAAGAGAGCGGAATGCGCATGTTGTTACTGTAATCACCGGGAGCACTGAAGACGGGTATCACCTGAGCAGTAGAGCCGGACGGCTACCGCTGTCCGACTCTACAAACGATCTAACTACTATGGCCTGCCCGCAAGGGCGGCCCATCCAACAACAAGGAGTACACATGGAGATCACCACGCCACGCGGCACCCTCACGGGCGACAGCATCGAGGCAATACTCGCCCGGTACGGGTTCGACTGCCTGCAAGGCGCAGACCTGACCGGCGCAAACCTGACCGGCAGCAACGGAGCCGCCCGACCGCACGCAACCACCGAAACCCCCACGGCAAACAGTGGCGTTAACGAGACCAGCAAGCCCGGCGACATGACCACCGCCGAACTCAAAACACTACTGGAGAGCATGGGTCTGACGATCAAATGGCTGGCAGCACGATTGCACACCGCCGAATACTCGGTCAAACGATGGGAACGCAACAGGCGACTGCCCGACAAGCTCGCCCAAGACATGCAGACACTACGCCGCGAGTACCGCAAGGCGATCACCGAGGGGATAGCCGCCAACGAGCCCACAATCATCGTGCCCCGCACCGACGCCACCACGCCAGACGACAAGCCCGCCGCATGGCACCGATCAGTAGCGCAACGCATCAGAGAGACGACAGACTGCAAGCTGGTCTACTCGCCAGAACCCACTCCACTCAATCAATCCAAGGACTAACCACCATGACCAACAAAATTAGCCACTACGCCCTGCGCGAGTGCTGCAACGGCTGGCGTATAAGCATCGACGGCAAACCGTACCATGTCTACATCGACGGGCGCGGCATGCTCATGGGCATCCTCGATAACGTCGGTATCGAGCTTACAGGCCATCTTGAGCGAGAGGCGCTGGAGCACATCGATTACGGCGCTAAGCTCCGCCGTGCCAGACTCGCCAACCACCTCACTCAGCGAGCGCTGGCCGACAAGCTCGGCACCGTGACGGGCGCCGTCAACCAGTGGGAGGCCATGCGCCGTAATCCCAACTCTGAATATCGCATGTCGTTGGTGCGCTTGCTCGGTGCCGACGCATTGCAGTGAGAGACCCGCCACGCTGAGAGTGGCGGGTCATTGCCCGAGATCATCGATGATATGCCGCTCGCGGTCGCTCAGCTGCCACACAGTAACATCCTCCGCCGCCTTAAGCTTCGCCGCCTTAAGCTCCGCCGCCTTAAGCTCCGCCGCCTTAAGCTCCGCCGCCTTGGCGTCGCTCAGGAGATACCCGCCGCCGAAAATTGATTTACCCGCCGCACGTTGCGAGTCCAGTTTGGACACATACGCCACATCTGACGTCTTGACGCGATACTCGACACCTGCACGGCCGATCTTATGCAAGCGCGATACGGTCAGCAACTCCGGCGGGTACGAGTATTTGGGCAGTTGCTTGTGCAACTGTTCGAGCGCCTGATTGTTGGCGTCGTTGACCAGTTTAGCCAAGTCCGGCGCGGTGCGAATGAGATCATCGCCCATGTTGGTGACAAACGACGTATTGACATTCGCCCCGTTTTCGTACGTGATATGACATTTGGTCGCGATCATGTGCGCCAAGCTCGTCCTCGCCGTCGAGAATAATGTGAGCGAGGGGGCGAATAGGAAAAACGGGATGCCGTTGTCAACGTAGAACTTGCATATCTTGGACAGGATTGAGAACGGGGGATTGTCCACAACGACCTTGCCGTCTGAATAATCATAGGTCTCATAATCGCCGCCCGGATAGAAGGGGCGCACGATCTTGCTGGGGTCGAGGGC
>CYGL01000477.1_pt1 | contig 15680 bp, 21 predicted proteins | sample 485531 | NCBI WGS metagenome assembly CYGL01 (sample SAMEA3497897, study PRJEB9818) | human gut metagenome | reverse complement strand
CCGGTGAGGACGATGACCTCTAACATTCCCCCGGACGATTTTGGAGTACATCGAGCAGGTGGAGGCCGATAATCCTCGCGCCTGCCGGAGCAGCATGCGCTTGTTGCGCTTGTGACGGCGCATTTTTTGAAAACAGAAGACGTTCATGTGGATACCGAGCGAATGCGGAAATATTTCCGACTCGCCCCGGTATTTTCCATATGACAGGCTTTTTTCCGTGGCAGACCTTTGCGCTGGGGCTGTGGTTGTGCACCTACCGCGCGGATAATAACCCCCGCTTCAAAACGTTGTTTGCAATGGTGGGCCGTGGTGCGGGCAAAGACGGCGTAATCGCCATTTCTTCGGCGGCACTCATCAGCCCATACAACCCGGTCTCGCATTACAATGTGGATATCTGTGCCAATAACGAGGAGCAGGCCGTCACCCCCGTCAAAGATATCGTGGAGGCGCTGGAGAATCCGACGTGGGAAGCCAAATTGTCAAAATTTTACTACCACACAAAAGAGATCCTTCGGGGCCGCAAAAACCTGGGCGAGGTCAAAGGCAGAACCAACAACCCGAAGGGCCGTGACGGTATGCGCTCCGGTGCGGTCATCTTCAACGAGGTCCACCAATACCAGAATTACGACAACATCAAAGTCTTCGTCACCGGCCAGGGCAAGGTTGCTGAGCCGCGCGTGGGCTTTTTTACTTCCAACGGCGACGTCAGCGACGGCCCGCTGGACGACTATCTTGCACGAGGCCGCAGGATCCTGTTTGAGGGCGAGGCGGATGAGGGCTTTTTGCCGTTCATCTGCTGCCTGGATGCGAAAGACCAGGTGCACGATGAAAACAATTGGTGCATGGCAAACCCCTCACTCCCTTACCTGCCCCACCTGATGCAGGAGATCCGGGACGAGTACCGAGATTGGCGGGAGCGCCCGGAACAGAACGGCGATTTCATCACGAAACGCATGGGCATCCGGGACGTGCCAAAGAGATCGCCGTCACCGACTATGAAAAGGTCAAGGCCACCAACACCCCCCTGCCCCGACCTGGCCGGTGGAGCTGCACGGTGGGCATCGACTACGCCGAGTTGAGCGACTGGGCGGCGGTCAACCTCCACTTCCGGCGCGGCGACAAGCGCTTTGATATCAATCACGCCTGGATCTGCGCACAGAGCAAAACGCTGACCCGCATCAAGGCCCCGTGGAAAACGTGGTGCGATATGGGCGTGTGCACCTATGTGGACGATGTGAGCATCTCCCCGTATCTGCTCACGGATTATATCCGGGATTCCGGGCGTATCTACAACATCAAAAAAGCTAGGCGCTGGATAATTTCCGCTACACCATGATGGCCGAAGCGTTGCAGAGCATCGGCTTTGATGCAAAGGACAAGACCCGCGTGAAGCTGATCCGGCCCAGCGACATCATGCAGGTGGACCCGGTAATCCAAGACTGTTTCGACCGGGGCCTTTTCACCTGGGGAGACCTGCCACAGCTGCGCTGGGCAGTCAACAACACCAAACGTGTGCGCAGCAGCCGCAGCCAGGGCGTAGATACCGGAAACTTCGTCTATGCGAAGATTGAGGCCAAATCCCGAAAAACAGACCCCTTCATGGCGCTTGTGGCGTCTATGGTCATCGAAACCGAGCTGGGCACCGGACAAGTTCAGCTCCCCAAAATCGGAGCAATATGCTGGTAAGGAGTTCAAACCATGTCATTTTCCGAAAAAGTAAAAGAGTTCTTCGGGTTTCAAAAATCCGATGAACTCAAGCTCCCCGCGCAGCATGTGGATGAGATCAATGTGCCCATCAACGCCTCGGCAGTAAAAGCATCCCTTGCCGACTGGATGACCTGTTGGGAGGAATACCGCCTGCGGGACCTGGCGTTCAACTGCTGCGTGAATCTCATCGCAAAAGCCATTGCGAACTGCGAGTTCAAGACGTTCGAGCGCGGCCAGGCCGTCAAAAAAGATTACTATTACATGCTTAATGTGGAACCGAACATCAATGAAAACAGCACGGCGTTCTGGCAAAAGGTCGTCTACCGCCTCTACAAAAACAATGAGGCGCTGGTCCTCGCCACCCAGCGCGGCGGAATGCTGAATCTGGTCGTAGCAGACAGTTGGACAAAACCGGAATACTTTCCGACGGCGGAAAACATCTACCGGCAGATCCAGGTGGGCAATGAACCGTACACCCGCGACCTGAAGGAAAGCGAAGTCATCCACCTTGTGCTCAACAGCGCCGATGCAAAAGCGGTGGTGGATGCGCTCTATGCCAGTTACAACAAGCTGCTGGAAGCGAGCATGAAAAACCACAGCTGGAATTCCGGCCAGCACATGAAAGTGCATGTTTCGCAGGTCAATTCCGGGCAGGACAATTTCGAGGAGTTGTTTGCGCAGCGGTTGAATCAGCAGTACAAGCCGTTTCTGCAAAACGATTTTGGCATTCTGCCGGAATTTGACGGTTACGACTTTCAGCAGTTCTCGGAATCGGGCAAGACCGGCGACACGCGGGACATCCGGGCGCTTGTGGACGACATTTTTTCTTTACAGCGCGGGGATTCGGTATTCCGCCCGTCCTGGTGCAGGGCGAAGTTGCCGGGATCAGCGACGTAGTCACGCATTGGCTCACCACCTGCATCGACCCGCTGGCTGCACAGATCAGCGAGGAGCTGAACCGCAAGCTGTATGGACGCCGGGTCTGGCAGCGCGGCGACCGCGTGAACGTGGATACCTCGACCATCCAGCATTTCGACATCCTGAGCAATGCGGACAAGATCGAGAAGATCGTGGAAAGCGCGGCGTGGAGCATCAACGAGCTGCGTGAAAAGGTCGGAGATTCCGCCATTACAGAGGACTGGGCAAACATCCACTGGATGACCAAAAACATTGCAACGGTCGAAGCCATTGCCCGCAATGCCGCGACCGAAGCCAACCAAAAGGAGGATAAGAACAGTGCCTAAACCGTATTTTGACATGCAGCAGAGCGGCGAGGAAGCCAATATCTATATCTACGGCGATATTACAAGCTACCCGTGGGAGCAGAGCGACGTCAGCGCTTTTCGGCTAGCCAACCAGCTGGAGCAGGCCGGAAACCTTGCCGAGATCAACGTCCATGTGGACAGCTATGGCGGCGAGGTCTCGGAGGGCTTTGCGATCTACAACGCCCTGCGGGCCAAAAACGCACAGATCACGACCCACGCCGACGGCTTTGTGGCCAGCGCGGCTATCTACCCGTTTTTGGCCGGTACGCAGCGCATCGCCAACAATGTGAGCGCGTTTTATTTTCACCCCGTCATTGGCGGCGGCTGGGGGTATGCAGAAGACCTTCGTGAGGCTGCGGATGAGCTGGACAAGCTGACCGAGATCGGCCTGGGCGCGTTCACCAACGCGGGCATGAAGGAGCAGGCAGCGCGGGACATCATCAACAGCAAAACGTGGTACAGCCCCGAAGCTGTGCTGGAAATGGGCCTCGCCACCAGCATCCAGAAGGGTGCGCGCGGCGACGAGGCCACCCAGAGTGTGCACGACATGCTCATCCGTCAGACGCTGGCCGTTCCCTCCCCGGTGCCTAAAAAGCCGCCCCAGGAACCGCCCGCTCCACCCCAGAACAATTTGCTGAGCTTGTTTTCGAAGCTCTGACCAAACCGTAAAGGCGTGTCCAAACTGGACACGCCTTTTTGAATACCCAAAAAGGAGACAACAACATGAATCTGAAAGACATGTACCAGAAGAATCAGAAACTGTCTGATCTGCGCCAGCGGCTGGCCGGTGCCATCAAGGACAACAAGCCCGACGAACTGTCTGACGTCTTTTCTGAGATGTGCCAGACCATCGGCGACATCAATGCGGAGGAGTACGAGGCCAAGCTGAACGGCCTGAAGCAGAGCCTTGACAGCTCGGCCCTGTATGCGCGCGGCGTCCGGCAGCTGACCACGGAAGAGAAGGAATACTACCAGAAGATTAGCGACGCAATGCGCAGCGAGAACCCGAAGCAGGCCCTCGAAAACGTGAGTGTCGTTTTTCCGCAGACCATCATCTCCCGCGTCATGGAAGACCTGACCGAGAACCACCCTCTGCTGAGCAAGATCCAGTTCACCCCGACCGGCGGCGCTATCCGCATGATGCTGAACACCGACGGCCGCCACAAGGCCGCATGGGGCAAGCTGTGCGCGAAGATCATCGAGGAGCTGACCTCCGGCTTTAAGGAAGTGGACGTCGGCCTGTACAAGCTCTCTGCGTTCATTCCGGTCTGCAAGGCGCAGCTGGACCTCGGCCCCGAATGGCTGGACCGCTATATCCGCGCCATCCTGGCCGAAGCGCTGGCCAACGGCCTGGAAGACGGCATCGTGATGGGCGACGGCAACGACAAGCCCATCGGCATGATCCGCGATGTAAGCGAGAGCGCTTCCGTTGTCGGCGGCGCATACCCCGAAAAGGCAAAGATCAAGGTCGCGGATTTCGAGCCCACCACCATGGGCAAACTGGTCGCTCTGCTGGCCGTCACCCCGAACGGCAAGGACCGCAACCCGGATGACCTCATCCTGCTGGTCAACCCGCAGGACTACTACGAGAAGGTCATGCCCGCCACTACGATCCGCACCCCGGACGGCACCTATCGCAACAACGTCCTGCCCTACCCTGCCACCATCATCCCGGTTTCCGCTCTGCCGCGCGGTCAGGCTGTGTTCGGCGTGGGCCGTCTGTACTTTGCAGCGGTCGGCATGAACAAGGGCGGCCGACTGGAGTACGACGACTCCTATCGTTTCCTGGAGGACGAGCGCGTCTACCTCATCAAGCTGTATGCCAACGGCTTCCCGGTGGACAACAACGCCTTCCTGAACCTCGACATTTCCGGCCTGCGCCTGCTGACTTACAAGGTCGAGACTGTCACCTCTCCCACACCGTCCGCTGACGCAAACCTGGCCTCCCTGAAGCTGGGCAACCTGACCCTGACCCCGGCCTTCAGCGCGACCACGGCCAGCTACACTGCAACGACCGATACGGCCTCCAATGTCATTACTGCCACCCCCGCGAACGCCGGTGCGACCGTGCAGGTCAAGGTCGGCAGCAAGATCATCGAGAACGGCAAGTCTGCCACCTGGGCCGAAGGCTCCAACACTGTGACTATCAACGTGACGGCGGAAGACGGCACGACCACCAAGGCCTACACCGTCGCCGTCACCAAGTCCTGACCTTATGACGACCGTATGGGATGGCATCCGGGCCAAGCTGCTCCCGGATGTCAAGACCTATCTCGACATCACGTGGGATGACGACGCAGTGGACACGAAGGTCTGGAACCTCACCGTGGGCGGTATGTCCTATCTCGACGGCAAGATCGGCGAGCCGCAGGACTACACCACGCCCGGCTTACACCGGGACCTGCTCATGGATTACGTCCGCTACGCCCGCGACGGCGCGGCGGATATCTTTGAGAACAACTACCGTCATCTCATTTTGGCAGCGCAGAACGAAAGGCGGGTGAGCGCTTATGCCGCGCAAAATGCCGACCAGACCAACGAATGACATCTCGCAGAACTTCAACGCTGGCGTTCTGGCCGTCTTTTCGACCGAGGACGTCGCCGATGTCGGCCACCAACCCAAAATCAAGCTGAAAAAAAGCTCTCGGCCTGCTACGAGGAGCAGCGGCTCGGCATCAACCGGCTGTATCTCAGCCGCCAGAACCTCGCGGAGATCGTCCGCGTGGTGCGGGTGCCGCGCGCACCGGTGCAGATCAGCAACCAGGACGTGGCCCGGACCGAGGACGGCCAGTATTATCGCATCGACACGGTGCAGGTGGTGGAAAACTGCCACCCGCCCTCGATGGATATCAGCCTGCGGGCCGTCGAAGAAGATTTCGATAAACGCCTGAAGGAGGATGGCAAATGACATGGAGCGAGTGCATCATCGCGGCCCATACCGCCGTTACCGATCAGGTGAGCCATGGCGGGCGGATGAAATCCAAGCGGTATTTCGTCTGGCAGGAAGACGGAGCCTCTGATTTTGAGGCGGAAGGCAAGCACGTCGAGGGCTGCGTTACCGGAACCACTGACCTTTTTACACAGAACGAGTTTGACCCCTGGCGCGAGGCGCTGGAACGGTCGTTCGACTCGTTCGATTCCATTGCCTGGCGGCTGAACAGCATCCAGTTCGAAGCCGACCGCGGTATCTGGCACTACGAGTGGAGTTGGGAGGTGGCCGGTTGTGGCTAAGATCACCTCCAAAAAGGCCAACGACTATCTTGCTCAGTTGGAAAAGCTGACCAACGAGACGGACAGCATCTGCAAACATGCGGTCTATGAGGGCGCAAAAGTCGTGGCCGATGCGATTAAACAGTCCATCGACGCGCTTCCGGTCCAAGCACCACCGGCAAAACAGTCATATTTCTACTTGTCGCAGGAGTCCAGAGATGCGGGAGAAAAACTGCATGGGATTTCTGAGGCACAGAAAAAAGGCTTGCAAGAGGGCTTTGGCATCACCAACATGCGCCACGAAAACGGTGCCTGGAACGTCAAAATCGGTTTTGAGGGATACAACGAAGTCCAGACAAAGACCTATCCAAACGGCCAGCCGAACGCGCTTATCGCCCGCAGCATTGAAAGCGGGAGCAGTGTGCGCGACAAAACGCCTTTTATCGCCCCTGCTGTCAATGCCTGCCGGAAAAATGCGCAAAACACCATGGAAGTGGTGATCCAGAAGCAAATCAAAGCCATCACGAAGAAATAAACCCAAAGAAGGTGTCCACCGTGGACACCTTCTTCTTTTTTTATTTGGAGGAAAAATTATGCCTGAGAATCCGAAAAGCATTGTGACGACCGGTTTTTCCAACATCCACGTCGCGCTGTATGCAGCCGACGGCGGGAACGTCACTTACACCGGCGTCCGCAAGCTAGGCCGCTCGGTAAGTATGAGCACCGATATCTCGACCAGCGACGATAACAACTTCTACGCCGACGACCGGCTGGCCGAGACCGAGACCGGCTCCGCCTTCACGGACGGTTCCGGTACCATGACCATTGACGGCCTGACCCCGGACGATGAAGCCTTCCTCATGGGCCTGAAAGCGGGCAACCCGGTGCAGGTGGACAGCAGCAACAGCGTTGAGACGCTGGAGTATGGTGCGGAGATGGAGCCGCCCTACATCGGCATCGGCGCTGTGAAAAAGGTCCAGCGGGACGGCAAGAGTTACTGGGGTGCCATGGTCCTGGCAAAATGCCGCTGCAAGGTGCCCGGTGACGACGCCACCACGCAGGAGGATCAGATCGACTGGCAGACCCAGGACATCGACTTCACCATCATGCGGGACGACAGCGCGAAGAACCGCTGGAAGATCATCCCGAAGACACTGTTCACGACCGAAAGCGCGGCAGTGGCCTTCATCAAGAAAGCTCTGGGAGGCGAATAACAGATGAACGACAAGTATGTTGTGTGGACGAATATCAAGGGCAAGAAATTTCCGCTCTGTCTGAACGTCGGCGCGGCGGATGTGTTGGAAAATGAGTTCGGCAGTATCAACGCAGTCGCGGAGAGCGTCACCGCTCACGCCCAAAAGAATGAACTGGGCGAAATGATGCGTGTGATCCTGGCTGCGCTTCGTCCGCTGGCGGAATTTGGCAAAGTGTATCTCACTGAAAGCGCTTTGTTTTCCGGCGAAGATCCGGAAAAAATCGAAGACCTTCCGGCAGATGATGTTCTTCAGGCGATTTTGTCCGGCACGGAGATCGTCGAAATCTGGGCCGACGTCGCCCTGGCTCTGCGCGGCGGGTCGTCCCGCGATGTGGAGGTCGCACCGGATAACAACCCAAAAAACGGAGAAACCGCCATGTGATCCGGCTGAATACCACATGGTATCTGTATTACGGCCGAAAGCTCGGCATGACAGAGCGCGAAGTTCTGGCCTGCCCGCTTGGCCGAATGCTGGATTATATGGCGTGTATGCAGATCGAGAACGGTGCAGACCAGAAAGTCTATGCGGATCTCGATACGCTGGCGGCGATACGATGAGGAGGTGGTAGCGCTTGGCAAAAACGGACATTGGCCCAAAAATCAGCGTTGAGGGCGAGAGCGAATACCGCAAACAGATGCAAAACATCATCCAGCAGCAGAAGGAGTATTCCTCTGAGCTGAATCTTGTCACTGCACAGCTTGGAAAAAACGCCACCGCACAGCAAAAAGCCTCCTCCATTGCCTCCGTGCTGAAAAAGCAGATCCAAAATCAAGAGTCTGCCCTCTCGGCACAAAACACGATGCTCCAAAAAGCAGTCACAAAATGGGGCGACGCCAGCAAAGAGGCATCCGGCTTCCGCACTGCCATCAACAAGACCAGCGCCGAACTGGCAACCCTCAAGAGCCGCCTGTCCGACGCGGAAAACGGTCTGGGCGAATTTTCGGACCAGACGAAAACGGCTGGCGACGACCTTGCTGCCTCTGTGACAGCGGGCACGTTGGCCGCAAAAGCCTATGAGACCATCGGCAGCGCTCTGCTGTCGGCTGGCAAAAAGGTCGTTGAGGCGGGCGTCAGCTATAACGCCCAGCTGGAGCAGTATCAGACGGCACTGACCAACATGCTCGGCAGCGCATCCGCTGCGGAAAACGCGCTGGAACAGATCAAACAGGACGCGGCCCGGACCCCCTTCGACACGGCGGGCCTTGTTAAGGCCAACGAGCTGCTGATCTCGACCGGCGTTGACGCAGATTCTTCCCGCAAGGTCATCCTTGCGCTGGGCGACGCAGTCTCGGCCACCGGCGGCGGCAACGAGGAGCTGAGCCGAATGGCCCAGAACCTCCAGCAGATCAAAAATGCCGGAAAGGCCACGGCGGCGGACATCAAACAATTTGCCTATGCGGGCATTGATGTCTACGGTATTCTGGCCGACTACACCGGAAAATCGACCGCCGAAGTGCAGAAAATGACCGTCACCTATGACGTGCTGACCGCTGCACTGGAAAAGGCCTCAGACGAGGGCGGACGGTACTACAACTCCATGTCCACCCAGAGCGAGACGCTCAACGGTCAGATGTCTACGCTGACGGACAACGCAACCCAGCTGGCGGGCCTTATGACTGCCGATCTGACCGACGGCATCAAAATGGTCGTCGGCAACCTCAACGATATGACGGTTGCGGCAGCAGAGGCATACAAAACGGACGGCTGGGTCGGTCTGGCGAAGGAGATTGCATCGCTGAACCCGCTGATCTCAGGCGTAATCAGCGAAATGTCTGCTTTGGGCGATGGACTGTCTACCATTGCGAACAATGCAATCAGCGTCCTCGATCAGTGGAGCTACAAGCTCAACAAGGCGCTGGGTAAGGACGCCTATGCAGGGTATGACAGTTACGAGGACTACCGCTCACAAACGGACAGCCAGAAAAACAAAAACCGCCGACGGCAGGAAGCCCTGGCCGGAAAAGGCATCTCAAACCAAAAGCAATACGACCGGCTGCATCCGGCCGTAACGACCCCGACCAGCAGCAGAAGCGATACGCCGACCGGGAGCACGACCCAAAAAACCAAAAAGGCCGCTGCCGACCAAAAGAAGCTCGCCAAAAGTGTGACCGAAACCAACACCCAGCTGTTGGAGGGCACCGGCAACATTGTCGGGGCCATCAAGCAGGTGACGGAAACTGCCGATAACACCTACAACGTCTACGACGGAACGACGAAGCAGCTCAAAGGCACGACGCAGGAAACTGCCCAGACCGTCACCCGGACATGGACCGAGATGGTGGACGGCATCCAAAAAAACTACAAGCAGGTCGTCACCCTGCTGGACGGCGTGGAGCAGAGCAGCAAAACGACCGTCGAAAACGTCGCAGCTGCCGGAAAGACCTCAGTTGCCTCAAAGTCGGAGAAGATCTATGGCGTGGACGGCGTTGTCGGCGCTCTGGACCGGACGACCCAGACCACCAAGAAGATCGAGCAGGTCATTGACCAGACGACCGGCGAAGTAAAAGAGAACGTTATCTCCACGACCGATGTGGTGACGGACTCGTATACAGCCATTGTGGACGGCGTCGCCCAGGCAGTCACTCGCACGACAACTTATGTTGACGGCATTGTGACCGACGTGCAGGAAAAGACAAACGGCCTGAAGACCGAGATCAAAGGCGTTCAGGGCACGGTGGGCAGCTTCTCCCAGTTCATCCTCGACCTCGATACGAAACTGGGCGGTCTGGAAAAAGTTGCGTCTGATTTGAGCAAAAGCCCCCTCAGTGGATGGTTTTCGGATTTGTCGAAAGGCTACCGCGCAAGCGACAGCTTTTTCGACAATATTGATTTGGTGGGAATGGCCGGAAGTGCTATCAGCATGGGCATCCAAGGATTCAGACTGACAAAAAGTCCATGGGGCGCTGCTGCGGGCGCTATTGTTGGTGTTGCGACAAATCTGCTGGGAACGTCTCTTAGCACAGAAGCTGGAACATGGGGCGCTGACCTTGTCACCGGCATGGCGAACGGTATGAAAGAGGCTGGCGGATTTTTGGCCACTGCCGCCAAAGGGCTGGCCGAGACTGTGAAAAGTTTCCTGCATTTCTCCCGTCCGGATGTCGGCCCGCTGCGGGAATACGAGCAGTGGATGCCGGACATGGTCAAGGGCATGGCCAAAGGGATCACCGATAATGCCTATGTGCTGCGCGACGCGGTGCGCGGGCTGAGCGGCCAGATGGAGACCCAGCTCACCTATGATGTGGGCCGGGCCAGCTCTGCGCTCACCACGGCTTACAACACCCGGCGCATCAACATGGGCGGCGTCAGCATCAGCATCTACCCGCAGGAAGGGCAGGACGCTGAGGAGATTGCCCAGTACACCATCGACAAGCTGCAAATGATGATAAATTCGGAGGCCTCCGCCAATGGAGAAGTACCTGTATTTTAACGGCCACAGCTCGGACGAGTATTTCTGTCACATCGAGCACAAGCCGGAGATCCCGGTCCCGGAAGCCAAATACGAAGAGTATGAGGTGCCGGGCCGAAACGGAAAGCTCCATGCCGACCTGGGCTATTACGACAATATCACCGTGACGTATCAGCTGTATTTCCACGGCAAAAACCCGACGGCGGAAGACGCCCGCACCGTCAAGAAATGGCTGGCCGGAACGCCGGGAGCGCATCAGCTCTCCGACGGATACGACCCGTCATTTTTTATTTTGCCACAGCCAAACCGGGCAGCATCTCGAACATCCTCAATAAGTACGGCCGGCTGTCGGTGGATTTTGACTGTGATCCGCGCCACTTTCTCGTGTCCGGCTATCAAGCCGTGGCACTGGAAAACGGCCAGACCCTTCTCAACCCGCTGGATCAGGTAGCGCTCCCCTATCTGGAGATCACCGGGAACGGCGCAGAAGGCAAAGTCGTCGTCAACGGCGTGGAATTTGCCGTCATGCCCCCGGCAGACCGGGTGCTCTATGCCGACTGCGAAAACTGGGACGCCTATGTCACCGGCGGCACCAATGCCAACGCGCTTGTCGGCGGCACCTGGCCCACGCTGCGGCCGGGCGAAAATACGATCAGCTGGAGCGGCGGCGTGACCGGCGTGACCCTGACTCCAAGGTGGTGGACATTATGACGCCGATCTTACACGAGGCCGATGTGACCTCCATCGGCAATTACGGCCTGGGCGCGCTGAAGGACGCCCTGAGCTGCACCGTCAGCTGCGAAGAAAACGGTGCGTATGACCTGACCCTCATCTATCCGATGACCGGTCTCCATGCGGAGCTGCTGGCCGAGCGCAGGCTCATCAGCGCGGCCCCGTCCCAGTACGAAAACCGGCAGCTGTTCCGCATCTACCGGATGACGCGGCCCATTGACGGCAAGATCCAGGCCTATGCGCATCACATCTCGTATGACCTCAACAATTGCATCGTCAAGCCTTTCACGGCTGCGTCGCTGGGCGAGGCCATCACAAAACTCAAGGCCGGAATCGTAGGAGACTGTCCGTTTGACATTTCGGCCAGTTACGATACCGAGGGAAAGTTTTCGGTCTCGAAGCCGATGACCGTCCGCGCGGCGCTGCTGTCCAGCAACAGCGACAGCCTCGCCTCGGTCTATGACGGTATATGGACGTTCGACGGCTTGAGCTGTGTGCTGCGCAAAAAAGAGACCGTTGACCGCGGCGTCAAAATCGCCTACGGCCTGAACCTGCTGGACGTCACCCAGGAAAAAAACATTGAGGACGTCTATACCCACGTCTATCCCTTCTGGATGAACACCGAAAAAAACAAGTATTACGATCTGGAGCCCATCGCGGCTTCCAGCATCACCGGCTACCGGAAGATCTACCCGCTCGACCTGACCAGCTACTACCAGAAAGCGCCTTCGGACGCCAGCATGAAAAAAACGGCCGATGAGTTCATCCAGAAAAACGAGATCGGCAAGATCATCGTCAGCCTGACGGTCTCTTATGTGCAGCTGGAAAAGTGCGTGGAGTACACCGGCTCCGGTCAGAGCGGGCTTATCCTGCGCGGGGATACGGTCGAGGTGCGGTATCTGCGCTTGGGCGTGAGCGCCACGGCGCGGATCACCAAGACGGATTACAACGCACTGCTGGAACGCTATGACTCCCTGCAAGTGGGCGACGCCAAAGAGCGCCTGGCCCGCACGACCATCCGGGAGCGCAGCCGCGTGACCACCACCAACGACCGGGCCGTGGATGCCGGGACATTGGCCACGGACGCAACAGAAGCCGCAGAACGTGCAAGCCATGTTGCGACGGATTATATCGAGGAGAGCGACACCGGCAGCATCAACTTCGGCGTCGGCGATCACTCGTATATCATCAACCCGGACGGTCTGGAATTTCGCGGGGTGCGAAATTCCAGCGTCATCTGGGACAATTCCGCCAATGCGTCGGGTGGTCTGGACGGCAACGTTTTTATACCGCTGGATCTGGCAAGCTATTCGGTCGTTGCTGTCGGATTCATCGACAATTTGGGTAGTATTTTTGACAGCAACGTCATCGATAACAAAAGCATCCAATGGGCGATTGCTCCGGTCAACGGAAAAAGCGTCCGTGCAACGTACACCTGGGACTATCCGCGCATCCGGGAATTTTCGGTTAGCAAAACCGGTGTCCAGTTTGGACCCGGTGGATGGCTGGAGTCCAAAAAAGTGAGTGGCATCCCGGTCGGTGCGACGATGAACAAGAACAAAAAGTGCTGTATCCCATACATTGTGATGGGCTTTTTGTAAGGGAGGAAGCCTATGTATCTTATCACATTTCGGCCTGACACACGCCGGATCACGTCGGCGGGCGTTATCAACCCGACTTACGCGCTGACCACCCTGCCCGACGGGGCCGCATACTCTGATACGCTTCCGGACGGAAACGTGACGGACTATCTGCTTTCCGAATCGGGCGATTTTATTTTGAGCAAGGAGGACAATGATGCGAGAGATCAAGATTGATTTCGACAACCCCGGCCTTCCGCAGCGTCTGGACGTTGTGGAGAACGATGCGCAGAGCCGCTTTTTCAAGGCCGTGCTGTACAAGGACGGCAAGGCATACACCGCGCCGGACGGCGCAACGTACAGCATCATGTACCGAGGGTTCGGCCCCCAGAATGAGGGCTGGTATGATACCATCAACGACGGCGCTGGCAAGCGGGCGGCCTGCTCGGTATCCGGCAACGTCGTCACCTGCGAGATCGCACGTCAGGCCCTTCGCATCCCCGGCCATGTCAGCGTCATGCTCTGCGTGACCGGCAGCAACGGCTACATGCTCCACGGCTGGCCCATTGACTGCAACTGCCGCAATGACAGTTATACCAACGGAACGTCGGTGGAGAGCTTCTTCTATATCACTCAGGTCACCAACACGGACTGGAACTCGGCGATCCAGACCTGGGAAGAGCTCAAGAATATGATCGACCCCACCCTCTCCATCTCCGGCAAGGCGGCGGATGCGAAGGTTATGGGAGATAAGATTGGTGAGCTAAAGGAAGATATAAATGATATAACAAATAAAACAAAAAATACTGTTTGATAAGAATAAAATAGTTACTGGATATAGACTTGGCGATAATGGCACTCTTGTTCTTGACGAACAACTTTTTGTTAGTGATTATATAGAAGTTCAGGCTGGAAAAACATATACTAAAAATATCACAACTGACGTATATCATAGATTTTGGTGTTGCGATGAGAACAAACAATTTATAAGACAAAAACAAAAAGGAGATAGCATCAATATTCTAAATGGTGAAAAATATATTAGGTTTTGTGGATATATTGGTGAAATTAATCAAACCGTTCTTCAAGAAGGAGATGAACTGACTTATATACCACACCGGATTGTAAATAATATATTAACGCCTGAGCTGTTTGGAGCAATTGGAGATGGTTTGTCTGATGATACGCTGTTCATAAAAAAATGTTTGACTGCAAGCAATAAATATGGATATCCAATGAGAGCAGAACGAAAATATCGCGTAACAAATCCGCTTGCTATTGAAGGGGAATATTTATCAATTAGTATCAACAGTATTATTTACGATGGCGATAATGCGGCGTTAGTCATTACAAGTGCTTTCTCTACAATAAATATTAGCCGGATTAAAGCGTCTAATGGATGCGGAATTAGATTAACGCACACTGATTCGCACCATACAAAAAGTAACAAAATTTATGTTGGACGCATTGAATGTTATAGCACTAATAGCAAAAATGCGATAGAAATTATAGATAATCCAAACACAAAAGATTCCCGATATATTTATGCGAACACTTTGATATTTGGATGCTTAGAAGGTAACGGAAACAATTACGGGCTATACGCTTCCAAAAACAAGAGCAGTAAAAATACAATCATGACAAATGCGATATACGGCGGGGAAGTCATGCGCTTTAAATGGGTTGTTTACGGTGATTTTTCCGGATATAAATTTTATAACTTTGATATGGAAGCTTCTAGTGTAAAAGGAAATGGATTCTATCTAACTGGACATGATAATTCTATCATAATGCCTAGGTATTCAGAATTTGTCGGAAAAGATAATGATTATGGGATACTCATTAAACAAGCAGAACATTCGAGAAGCATGGTAATCTTATCTAATATGTTTCCGTTAAATTGTATAGATTTAACGGAAGCTGGCGAATTTGGAGTAAATTATTTTGATCAAACAAAAATATCTTGTGATTTTGTTGTTGATTCAATTTATCATAGTTTAATTCTCGCCAGAGGCGCAATCGTGATATCCAATCGGATTTATTTGCAAGACGTACATTGACCCCACCTTTGAGCGCAACTACGCCGAGTGCCAGCGCGTAGGGCTGCCGGTTGGCGTGTACTACTATTGCAAGGCGGTCAACACGGCAGAGGCTGACGCAGAGCTTGCCCTGCTGCGCAAGGTGCTGACCGGAAAGACGTTGCAGCTGCCGGTGGCGGTTGACATCGAGGACAACTATGTGCAAGCGCCGCTTGACAAGCAAACCCTGACCGACATTGCGCCTCTGGCGAGAATTAAACTATGATAAATTGAATCAACAACAAAATCACAAGATATTTTTGTTGATCAAAATAATTACTCCAAATTCGCCAGCTTCCGTTAAATCTATACAATTTAACGGAAACATATTAGATAAGATTACCATGCTTCTCGAATGTTCTGCTTGTTTAATGAGTATCCCATAATCATTTATCTTTTTTCGACAAATTCTGAATACCTAAGGCATTATGATAGAATTATCATGT
>CYGL01000476.1_pt1 | contig 15688 bp, 20 predicted proteins | sample 485531 | NCBI WGS metagenome assembly CYGL01 (sample SAMEA3497897, study PRJEB9818) | human gut metagenome | reverse complement strand
TCCACAGGACAATATGTACACCAAAGCACAGACACTTACAGTATTACTTCAAAGCGGTATACATCCGCTTATTGCAATTAAGACAGTTGGTTTATGGGGGATGCAGAAAAACATTCTTACTATCGAAACCATACTTAGATAATATATATAAAACTATTGATGACGTGGCAGAGCAAGAAGCAAAAGCACAAGAGATAGTTAATCAACTTAATAATAATCAGCAAAATAAGGCAGTTATCGAATAATCGGTAGCTGCTTTTATTTTATACATTTTGCAGCTATGCGGTAAATAGCAGAAAAACACAGCAGGAGCGACCTGCGGTAACAAAAGCGTGTGTTTAAAACGGAGGTAATTATGACAAGAGAAGATGTATTAAAACTTTTTCCAGAAGCAACAGATGAACAGATTACTAATCTTCTGAACCAGAATAATTCAGAGGTTGCAAGGAAAAAAACAAGGTAAGCCAGTATAAGGCAAAGGCTGATACAGCAGACAGCTTACAGAAGCAGCTTGAAGATTTGCAGGCTGGCAATCTGACGGAGCTTGAAAAGGCAAATAAAGCCTTAGATACAGCTAATCAGCAGATAGCTGATTTACAGAAATCTAATGCTATCAGAGACCAGAGGGAAGCAGCTATGACTAATTTTAAGATTACTGCTGAACAGGCAAAGACAGTTGTTAAGGATGATGGAAGCCTTGATTACACCGAACTTGGCAAGATTATGTCCGATAAAGAAACAGCTGCGGCACAGGCTAAGGAACAGGAAATCGCTAAACATCAGGATATTCCGGGCGGCGGCAGTAATAAAGGCGGTGCAGACAATAAGACAAATGCTGAAAAGATAGCAGAAAGCCTTATATCTAATGCACCTAAGAACAATGGCGTTTTATCACATTACATTCAGTAATAACAGGAGGTAAAAAATGGCAAAGGAAATGAATATGCAGTATGAAAAGACTTCATACGCAGGAGATGTTCAGATTTTAAAGAGAGAGCCAAATGAGGCAATCCCATTAACGCTTGATTTTGATGGAGTAACAACTAAAAACGCACAGGGCAAGAAGATTGTTAAAGCAGGTACTCCAATCGGAGCAAATGGCAAGGCTGATAACACAGCTACAGTAGTGGGTATCTTAAGGTTTGATGTAACAGAGGACAGACCACAGGGCGTACTGCTTAAGAAAGCATATCTTAACACAAAGGTAGCAGAAGCACATTCTGGCGTTACATATGACGCAGCAGTTAAGACAGCTCTTCCAATGATTGTATTTGAGTAATAACAGGAGGTAAACAGATGTTAATTAATGAAGTATTAGACAGTAAGTCTATTGCATTATCAGCAACAGAAAACGCTAGTAATCAGATACCTTATCTTGGTTTACAGTGGTTTCCAGAAAGAAAGAAGCAGGGGCTTGATTTAAGCTGGATCAAGACACATAAAGGACTTCCAGTTTCACTTGCACCATCCAACTTTGACACAATCCCAACACTTAGAGCCAGAGAGGGATTAAGCAAGGAAAAGACACAGATGGCATTTTTCCGCGAGGGAATGACAGTAGGTGAAGAGGAAATGCTTGAAATTGAGCGTATCCAGTCAGCAGACGACCCTTACCTTGCCAGTGCTTTATCAAGCGTGTATGACGATACCAACACTCTTGTAAGCGGTGCGGAAGTTGTTCCAGAGCGTATGAGAATGTCGCTTCTTGCTACAAATGCAGGTCATCCAGTGATTGCCATTGTAAGCGACGGCGTTCAGTATGCTTATGATTATGATAAGGATGGCTCATACACAAAAGACCACTACGCAAAGTTATCTGGCACAAGTATGTGGAGCGACACAGCCAATTCAAAACCACTTACAGACCTTAACAATGCAAGAAAGAAGTTGCAGAAACAAGGCAAGATTGCAAGATATGTACTTATGAACAGCAATACATTCCAGTATCTGCTTGACAATACACAGATAAGAAACTCAATTCTTGCACAGAACCTTACAGCAACTATCGAGGTTGATGATGATACTGTTATTTCAGTAGTACAGAAGAGAACAAAGCTCACTATTGTACTCTATGACAAGATGTACATTGATGATGATGGCAAGGAGCAGTACTTCTACCCAGATAACAAGGTTACACTTCTTCCAGAAGGCAGTCTTGGCAGTACTTGGTTTGGTACTACACCAGAAGAAAGAACTGCAAGACAGGTAGCTGATGTAGATGTAACAACATATGGTGTAGGTATTACAGTCGCTACAAAGACAGAGTACGGACCGCCTATGAAGATGTCAACATTTGCTTCCGAAGTAGTACTTCCATCATATGAAAATATGGATAGCACATTCGTATATGAGGTTCATAGCGAAGAGTAGGAGGTGCAACTATGAAATATCCATATATAGTGGTTCACAATGGTAAATGGTATAACGCAGGCGAAGAAGTTCCGGAAAATAACAATTCTGGAGCTTCTTTTGATTATAGCAAGACAGCCATTAATCGCATGTCTACATCTGATTTACAGGCTTTTGCCACAGAACAGGGCATAGACAACGCAGAAGAACTTACAGGAGCAGAGTTAAAGAAGTTGTTAATTGAGAAATTAGGATTATAGGAGCTGAAATTATGGGATTAAAAGATACTGTAGAAATGATGAATAGTGCTGATTACAAAGAAAGATTTAAGGCAGAGTATCAGCAGGTGGTTATTCGTTACAAGAAGCTAAGAGACATGCTTGCTAAATGGGATAATAACGAGCTTACATTTCGCTTCCAACTTTGTCCTTAGAAGCACTTACAATATGCAGATTAAGGCAATGACTGACTATATTGCAGTTCTTGAAGCAAGAGCAGTAATGGAAGATATAGAGCTTTAGAAAGGATTTGAATTATGGAATACACCACATTGGAGCAAGTCAAAATCAGACTCGGACAATTTCATATTGATACAGTCACAAATGATGATGAAACAACATCTGATGTGGTAGTGTTCGATAACAAAAAAGATAATCCGATAATCGAACAGCTTATTAATCAAGCCACAGAAGATGTTAAGGCAAAAAGAAATTACCCAGACAGCTACACAGATGAAATGATAACCGAGGACTTGAAGAAATTTGAAAGTGTTATTGTTAATCTGGCTGTCTACGACCATTCACAAGCTGGCGAGAACTACATGGCAAGTATGAATGAGGGCGGTGTCAACAGAACTTGGAGAGACAGAGACAGCTTATTTGTTGGGGTATTTCCGTTTGCTAAAGTGTTATAGAAGATTGTGCGTTACCAATATGGTAGCAGGCGGCACACATTAAGGGTGGTGGGCGGTGTGCCATTATTAATTATGAAAGGCGGTATATCAATGCCAATAGCAGTAATTATAAGCATTATTTCAGTTGCTTTTTCCGTCTTTTTCGGACTGTTTACCTTAGGACTTAATCTTAAGAATAACAAAAAGTCTGACAATGCAGAACTTACGGAGCGTGTAAAAGAAAACACACGCATAAATATGAAACTTGATACCATATCGAGTAATACAACAGAGATAAAGAATGAAGTTACAGAAATGAGAAAAGAACTTAATTCTCACGATAACAGAATTATTAAGGTTGAAGAAAGTGTAAAGTCGGCACACCACCGAATTGACGGATTGGAAACACGACTTAATGAAGACAGGGAGGTATAGCAGAATGGAGATTATGCAGACATTGATTGCAAATATGACAATCATATTAGCAATTATCGGCACATTAGCGTTTATGGTATCTGTAATTACACAGGTAATCAAGGGCATTGGCGTGTTCAGCAAAGTACCTACCGATATTGTGGTGTTTGTATTGTCAATCGGCATTACAATTGCAGCATTTATTGCTTATATGCAGTACATTCACATGACAATATTATGGTACATGATTCTGGCGGCAATTATGGCAGGATTTGTTGTTGCTTTTGTAGCAATGTACGGCTGGGAGAAGTTATCTGAACTGTGGAAGCGATTTGGCAAGGATGTGAGGTAATATGCTTGATATTAATAAGCAGGCTATGAAGTATTCACTTCAAGGACAAACAGTAACCATCTATGAAAGAGATGATGATGGCGATATCCTTTATGAGGGATATACCGACACAGAGGGTAATTTTATTCCTTATCTTGATGATGATGGAAATAAAATACCTAAAGTTCTTGAAGAGAAAACAGGCTTTTCAGAGCCAGTTGATTTTAAAGCTAACATATCATTCAGCGGTGGAGAAGCACAGAGTAAAGAATATGGCTTTGATACCGCTGATTTTGATGCTATTTTGCTAACAGATAGGAATATACTACCTATTCAAAAAGGCGACCTTATCTGGCTTGATAGCAAGCCTACATACACATCTGACAGCCTTGTTGATGAAACATCAGCAGACTTCACGATTGTAGGCATTAAGCCGGCATTGTATTCAACAAAGTATATGCTTAAAGCAGTTGTAAAGTAGGTGAATTATGCAAGACACAACGATTAATGTTTTAGGAACGCAATATGCTATTAAGTTAAGACAGCTTAACAATGAAGATATTGACGGTTTTACCGACAATACATCAAAGCTAATAGTAATTCGTTCTGATAACTGCAATAAAGTAGGTAATTTTGCAGAATTGCAAAAGAAACAGTTAAGGCACGAAATAATACACGCTTTTTTATCTGAAAGTGGATTACAGTGCAATTGGCAACATATAGAACAGTTCGGACACGATGAAACAACTGTTGATTGGTTCGCAATTCAATCGCCTAAAATATTTAAAGTTTTTACAGATTTAGAATTGCTTTAAGGCGGTGTAATATGGCAAGACATACAATTAATATATCTCTGTCTGAAAAGTCCATAAATGAAGCTATCAGACAGCTACAACAGTATAAACGGAGTTTGCAATATAAATGTGAATTGCTTGTTGAACGATTAGCAGAGTTAGGCGACAAAGCGGCAATTATGAGTGTTAATGAAAGCCCTTTAGGTAGAACAGTAACATTAAGAGTTGACAGAAAGCCTATTCAAGATGGCTATAAAGCTATTTTGATTGCTACCGGCAAAACTGTTGAGGTAGAAGATAGAGAGCCATTTTACACACTATTAGCGATTGAATTTGGTGCAGGTATTTATTACAACAGCGGCAATGAGAATCCAAAGGCTAATGATTTCGGTTTAGGTGTAGGAACATATCCAGGGCAAATACACGCTTTTGAAGATGGATGGTACTACTTGGGCAATGATAATCAATGGCACTACACACACGGCGTTAAGGCTACAATGCCTATGTATAACGCCACGATGGAGATTATTAATCAGTATAAGCAGATAGCAAGAGAGGTGTTTAGTTAATGGCAAATGCAAACGATTGGGCGACAGACCTTGAAAATACAGTCACAGCACTTGTCAAGGCTAAAACCCTAACACAGCTTAAAAAGACATACCCAAAGATAGTCATAACCAATGAGGGAGAAAATAGCGGTCAAGCAGTATTCCCAACAGTATACATTCACTTACTGCCGGCGGTTGAACAAGGGCAAACACTTGACGGACAGACAATTAACGCATTGTTAGCGACATTTCAAGTAGATGTTACCGCTAACACGAACAAGTCTGATTGCCGTAAGGTTATGGCAGTAATTACAGATACATTCAAGACAATGAGATTTCAAGGTACTTCAATGCCGGAATTTTCAATTAGCAATAAAGTACATAAGAGTACCGCTAGATTTAGACGAATGATAGCGGCGAATGACAGATTATTGTAACAAAGAGCAGAAATGCTCTTATTTTTTGCAAATTTTTAGGAGGTAGATTAAATGGCAGATGCAGTAGCAGGATTAAGCACACTGGGCGTTACTTTTTCTTATGGAGTTGAAACAACAGCAGGCACAAAGCCAACAGAGTTTAAATTGCTTACAAGAATTAACTCTATTGACGAAATTACAGTAACACCAGAAGCAATAGACGCTTCGGCACTTGAAGATAAGCAGACAAGAAACATTGCAGGCAGAGATACAGTTACAGATACAGTTGCAGTAACAGTTAATAAGACAGACGCAACAATCGAGGAATGGAAAGCTCTTATTACCGCATACAACGGCTTAACAGGTGGAAAGAGAATGTGGTTTCAGGAGATTACTCCGGGCATAACAGACGCAGAGTTCTTTGTAGCACAGCCACCATCAAAGTTACCAATTACAAGTAAGGAGCAGAATGGACTTCTTACAATGGCTATCAACCTTATTATTGAGGATATGGTAGGAACAGATACAAAGGTGGAGCCAACACCGGGGGAATAGCAAGCCAATCGACTAAATCAAAGGCTGTGTCGATTGGTGGCACAAACGCCAAAACAGCCGACTACACATCATATCTTGATGATGTAACAGAATAATTAATTTAAAAGGTAGGTGCGGTGTAAAATCCGCACCTTTCCCTATATGGACGATAGGGTGGGAAAGGGTAAAAGTTATGATGAATATTAATGTAAATGGAAAAGAATACAAAGTTGAGTTTAGCTTCGGTGCAGCAGAATACAAGGAAATTGTGCAGAAAATGTTTGAATACATGAGCGGTTCTTACTTATCTGTTATTGCTACAGCAGCAACAAAGAATGAAAGTGAAGTAGCAAGACTTGCACTTAATACGCTTGGAGAAGCTACATCAAAAGTTCCAGAGACTTGTATTACAGCTATTTATGCAGGCTGTATTGATAACAACCCGGTCACAATGGACGAAGCTAAGGAGCTCACTAGAGCATATATTACAGAAAAGAGAAAGACAGATAAGAAATATAATTATACAAGCCTTTTTGAAGAAATTAAGGAGTGCATGAAAGATGACGGTTTTTTCGACCTGTCGGGGATTACAGAGATGGTGGAATCAATAACCAGCGGACTAGCGGAAATGAACCAGACAAAGCCAGCAGTAATTCCACAAGACCATCAGAAAAAACAGACTTCCGCAAAATAATATGGGAAGAATACTTTGTGACAGCAAGTTCATTAGGAGTAAGTTATTCAGATTTTTTGAAAATGACACCTAAAAATTATGGGCGGTTGCAGAGGGGAAAAAACTTGAAAGACAACGAATAGATTCAGATATATGGCTAGCAATAGGCAAATATGTACTTCCAGCAATCAAGATGGGAGTTAGAAGTGGCGCATGGGGTAAGGAAGAACTCGAATACCCAGATAAGCCTATTTACAGCAATATTGATAAAAAGAAAGCACCGAAGAAGAATTGCAGAGAAAAAGAGAAGAGTTTGTTTTAAACATGAAAATCCGCAAAGCAAACTGGGATTTAACGCACCCTAAAAGCAATAAAAACGGAGGTGTAAGTGATGGAGCTAGACAGCCTTGAAGTCAAAATAAAAGGTACATCAAAGCCGGCTGTTGATTCGGTTGAAAAATTAATAACATGTCTTGGAAAACTTTCAAATACGCTGTCAAGTGTTAATGGGTCATCACTAACTGGGCTAGCGAATAATGTTAATACATTAGGTAGCAGTGTAAAGGATTTTAGCAGAATAAAAAGTGCTGATTTTAATAGGATTGTTAAAAATATTGATAAATTCAGTAAAATTGACAGTTCTAAAATCAGTCAGTTATCCAACACATTTATCCCCTTGGCAAATGGAGTAACAGCTATTAGTAATGTTTCTTTTGAAAACAAGGGATTAACCAACTTTATAAATGCCCTAACAAGGTTATCTAATTCTAATTTTAATACTCAACTTGTAGGGCTTTCGCAATTAGGCAATAATGTAAGCAATCTTACATCGGCGTTAAGTAGTTCAAAAAGTGTTGAAAGCAATACGATACAGATAGTAAATGCTATTGCCAGATTAGCAAGCGTCGGTGACAATGCTCAAGCTACAAGCACGGCATTGCCATCACTTGGAGCTAATATTAAAAATCTTATTGCCATCCTATCTAAAACGGATGCTGTGTCAGACAGTACAATACAGTTTGCTTCTGCATTAGGTATATTAGCGTCAGCAGGCAACAGAACAGCTCAAACGGCTTCAAATCTTAATATACTTGCAGTTGAATTGAAGAAAGTCATGGAAGAGCTTTCTTCTGCACCAACTGTTAAAGAAAACACTATACAGATGGCTAATGCGTTGGCTAACCTTGCTAATCAAGGCTCAAAGGTCGGAAGCGCTTCAAGGTCAATGGAAAAGTCCATGAATGGCTTATCCAAGTCTACGCGAAATGTAAGTACAAATGCATTTAGTTTGGCTAAAATGTTCGGCAAATTGTATGCAAACTATTTCTTAGTTATTCGTGGTGCTAAGGGCTTAGTCAATGATATTAAAGATACTACTGAATACATAGAGGCTTACAACTATCAAGCTGTAGCATTTGGCAAGATAGCTTCTGAATGGGATAAAGATTATGAGAAGTACGGATATGAAAATGCTGATACTTATGGAAAGAGTTTCCAGAAGAAAGTTCAAGATACGCTCGGAAAATTATCTGGCTTAAAAGTTGATGTTGACAGAGGGTTACTTACAGAAAGTGGAGCGAAAAACTTAGGGCTTAACATACAAGAGATAACACAGTATGCTTCACAGTTAGCTTCTGTTACTAACTCACTAGGACAGACAGGCGAAGCAACAACAGCGATAACAAAGTCAATGACAATGCTTGCAGGCGATATAAGCTCACTTTTTAATGTGGATTATTCACAAGTGGCACAGAACTTGCAAAGCGGCTTAATCGGTCAATCAAGGGCATTGTACCGCTATGGTATTGATATAACTAATGCCACATTGTCAACGTACGCTTATAACTTAGGCATATCTAAGTCTGTATCAGAAATGACACAGATGGAAAAGCAACAGTTAAGAGTATTAGCAATATTAGACCAATCAAAAGTATCATGGGGAGACCTTGCTAACACAATTAATAGTCCATCTAATATGATGAGACAGTTTAGTAACAACCTCAAGGAAACTGGCACAGTATTAGGACAATTATTTATACCTATGCTTACAAATGTTATGCCAGTTGTAAACGGAGTAACTATTGCAATCAAAAGATTATTAGTCAACCTTGCTTCTTTAATGGGGGTTAAGATTGACTTTGAGAGCTTCGGACAAAGTGGTTATAAAGACACATCAGATGGCTTAGAAGATATTTCAGACAGCTATCAAGATGTGGCTGATTCAGCTAAGAAAGCCACATTATCCCTTATGGGATTCGATGAAATCAATAAACTTAACGACGATACAAGCAACAGTAAAACATCTGGCGGCTCTGGAAGCAATATTGATTTGACAGACGATATTGTCAAAGCGGCAGCAGAATATGAGGAAGCATGGAACAAGGCGTTTGCCAACATGGAAAATGCGGCAGTTTCATGGGCTGATAGAATTGAGAAAATTCTTGACCCAATCACAAAACCTCTTAAAAAGTTTGCTGTGGATGTAAAACTGGGAGATTGGTTTGAAGCAGGGCAAGATATTAACCAGTTTGTTACAGCTGTTTTTAATACGATTGAGAAGATTATTGATAAGGTTGACTGGGAGAAGTTAGGCGAAAATATTGGAGATTTCCTTGCAGGACTTGATTGGGTAGATATCTTATTTAAAGCGCTTAAGCTGAAATTTAAGATATGGGAAGCCATAGCAAAGGTTATTAAGGAAAGTTTCAAAAAAGCACCGCTGGAAACAGCTATAATAGCAGGCTTTGCACTTCTTAATTATACAAGAATCGGTAAATTTATCGGCGGTCAGATTGCGAAGAAAATCACTATAGATGCAGCTAAGACAGTTATAACAACAGGTGGATTAAAAAGTGCATGGGAAACAATAGTAATCAAATCTATGTACGCACTTGACGCATTATCAGCTTCAACAGTGATTCCTGTTGGCATTGTTGCTAGTATCTATATTGCTTCAACAATTTTTGCTGCAAAGGGAATAAAGAAATACTTAGGAAACGATAGCAAGCTACATAAATGGTTCGAAACGGAAGTACTTGGAATTGACGAAAAAGGTTATGTAACAACAGTTACAGCAGATTGCACAAGGGCAGAGGAAGGACTATCTAAGCTGAAATCGCAGATTGACGGGCTTAAGGATACTGTAATCAATATTGATGTAAACGACAAGAGCAGCATTGATAAGGCAAATGAAACACTTGTAGATACTATCAATCAAAAAAACATTGCTAATAAGCAATTCCAACAGGTTTCTAAAGATTATAAGAAGATACAGAGTACGCTCGAAAAGTATATTACCAAGTTATACAAAGGCAGCGTAGATGAATTCTATGATTTTTACGGCCAGACAAATGATTTATCCGATATGTCGCAGTTATATGAAGTACTTACAACAATTGGTTCTGATAACAGTAAGGTGCTTAATCAGATGTACAATGAACTGGGTACACATAATGTTAGCGACATTAAGAAAGTTCAGAGTTCGTATAATTCTCTCAAGGGCGAGATTGACGATTGCAATAAAACCATTGCACAGTTAAGTCCTACAATTGACGAAAGCATATCAGCCTATGAAGAACTTAACGATACAACTTATGAATACACCACATCTGCTACACAGCATTATCATGATATGGTAGTTAGTTCAAAGGTTGCAATAAGTGAATTGACAATGGCAGCAGGCGACGGAGCAAATGCGTTCTCTAACAGCTACAGAGAAGCATTTGATAAGACAAAACTTGATGGAACTAACACTTTTACAACAGTAGAAGAAACTGTCAAAGCACTTTCGCAGTCAGCCGGTATAAATGGTGGTAATCAATTATACACAATGTTCGATGATAGAATTGCAAATATACCAGAAGCAACAAGGCGAGCATTTTCAAATATTGTAGGGCAAATAAACGCTGGCAATATTGGATATGACGAAGGAGAGTCTCTTGCGGAAAATGTTTTGTCAGGTTTTAATGCTAGCGCATGGCGATTCACCAATTCTGTTCAAGCAACTTTAAGAGAAGCATTTTCAGTAGATTTAGATATTAATGCAGATGTTGACCCTAGTAAAATGACACCGAATGAAATAAACAAAGGTGGAGCAATTAATTTTGGCAAGATAAAGATTGCACCTAAATATGCAGTGGGCGGATTCCCGGAAGATGGATTTTTTATGCTAATCATAACGAAATGGTTGGTAAATTCAGCAATGGTAAGACAGCAGTTGCAAACAACGAACAGATAACGCAAGGCATTAAGCAAGCCGTTATTGAGGGCATGATGCAAGTATTAAGCGTATCTGGAAACAATGGCGGAAATGTAAATGTCAATGTAACACTTGAAGGCGACGCAAAGAAGATGTTTACAGTTACAAGAGAAGAAGCAAAAAACTACGAAAGAAGAACAGGAAGACCAGCGTTTAATTTTTAAGAGTGGCATTGTGCCACTCTTTTTCTATATAAGGAGCAAAAATGGAGTATAAACAGTCAACTCTTGCAGTCAATGGTAGTTACAATTTTCCTTGTCCAAGTTCTATGACTTGGGGAAAACAAGATATATCAGATAGTGATTCGGGAAGAGCACAGTATACAGGCTTTATGTATAAGAATAAAATAGCTGAAAAAATAAAGCTTGAATTATCATGGAAAGCACTTAATCAAGAAGATGCGCACAATGTGTTAGTAGCGTTTAAAGATGAGTATTTCGATGTTACTTATTATGATCCGTTAGAGGGAAGAAATACTACCAAGACATTCTATTGTGGCGATATGAGCGCACCTGTATATTCTTGGTATCAGGGCGGAAAAATATATAACGAAGTGTCATTTAACATTATAGAGAGGTAAATATATGCAAGCAGCGACAAACGAATTTAAGGAAAATATAAAAAATGGTTATCCTCTTTATGGAAGTTGCAAAATTACTTTAAATGATGGAACGATTTTAACACCTGAAAAAAGCGACTTCTTAATGGACAAGCAGGGGTTTAGAGTTATTAGAAGCTGTAGCAGTGCAAGCAGTTTTGACATTGGTACAGTTTCGGCAGCAGAATTTGACCTAAAACTTATTAATTATGATGGACATTTGGATAACTACGATTTTGAGGGAGCAAAAATCGAGAAAGTAAATGTTAATATGATTAAGCCAGATGGCACGGTTGAAAGTATTCCTAAAGGAATATTCTATGTTGAAACACAGGATTTCAATGGCGGAATAGTAACCCTTACAGCCTATGATAGATTGGCAGATATGGACAAACCATATACCGGAGATAAAACCGGTACAGCACAAGCACTGGTTACAGCACTTGCAACTAAATACTCGCTTGTGCTTAAAAATAATTTTAATAATTATGATTTAGAGGTTAGCTTGCCTAGCAACAATACTATGGAATATACAGACAGAGAAATACTTGGCTATTTGGCGCAGATAACATGCAATTATGCATATATTGATGTTAATGGCTACCTGGTTCTCGCATGGTATGGAGATACAGAACAGCACGCAATTGTTGATGCAGGAAATTTTAAAGCTCCTAGTAAAGATATTATTAGTGCTGGCGATGTTAAAGATATGGCAACAAAAGATATTATTAGTGCCGGTTTATTCAATGAAATCAACAACCTACACCTTATAGATACAGTTTTCAGCACGAGCAGCGTTGGCATTTCTGATGTGCTTATTACCGGAATCACTGTGACAGATAATGAAAATAACGAATACAATGCCGGTAGTAAAGGATATGTTCTTAAGATTACAAACAATCCATTTGTTAATACAAACAATGGGCAAAACATAGCGAATAGGGTATGGAATGTTGCACAATTGACAAGATTTAGACCTATGAGAGTAAGTATATTACCTAATCCTTTGCTAGATATTGGGGATTGCATATATGTCCAAATCAAAGACAATTACTATGAAACTGTAGTAACCAATATTGATTTTGCAATAGGAAGCTATACAGAACTAAACATTGGTGCAGAATCACCAAGTAAAAATGCCAGCTACACAAGCCAAATAAGTGCGGCGGTAAAAAAAGCAATAAATCAATCTGCTAATCAAACAAGTGCCTTATCAAGTCAATTTGCCAATCTGATTACGCAGTCTTTAGGAATGTATGAAATTCACGATACACAAGCAGATGGTAGCGTAATAACATACCTTACTAGCAAGCCAACATTAGCAGAGAGTATTGGCGGAACAGTATGGCGTATGGCACTAAATATATTTACAGTCACAAATAACTACCAAGGCGAAGCTACAGTGTGGGAAGGCGGATTCGACAGCCAAGGGAACTTGAAAGCAAATGTATTAGAAGTTGTTGGAATTAGCTTTGACTGGGCGAAAGGTGGCAAATTGCAACTTGGAAATAAAAATAATGCAAGCGGAGAGATGAAAGTATATGACGCAAACGGAGATCTAATAGGAAGCTGGAATAATAATGGTGTATATCTGTATGGAAATTTAATGACAACCAAACTGGCAGATGGCGAAATTGCCGTTAAAGGAACTGATGATGCTAAAAAATTATCTCGTTCATTTATACAAGGCCATATAATTCAAGTTGAAACATTTGATTCAAATCAGCGTACCCAAATTGGTACAGGCGGTTTATACACAACAGGATTTGTTAGTGCAGGAAATAGCAAAAACTTGGCTAAAACTGATGATGCAATACAAGCACAATCTGGCAGAATAAGAACGGAAAACGGAGATATATGTACCAGAAATGGAGATATATATACCGACAATGGCAGAATTATAGTAAACGGCAATGATGTAGTTACTAGCGGTTCTGGCAGAATAAAGCTGAATGTGACAAGGAATGAAACGGGATATGATGGTGTGCGAGTATATCTGGATGATGTAAAACTAGGAGATTTAAAGTTTAGTTAGGAGGTGGTTCAAAATGCCAATATCAACAGAAAACAAGCGTATGCAACAGCTTACAGGCAGATTTGCAGACCTTAATACAAGTAATATGTTAGTAGGGGAATTTGCTGTTCCAAACGACCATAACCCAGTAGTCAAGATGGACAACGGCAAAATAAGGGAAATTCCTCTGCTTTCTGACATGGACTCATATGAAGATAAAATACAAGAAGTCAATGATGCAATGACTAGACTCAACAATGAGTACGAATCAACTAAAAACCAGCTTGTTGCGGTAACTAAAGCAAATGCTGATAGTGCTGCAAAAAGCGCAGCCGCAGCAGCAACAAGTGAAGCTAATGCAAATACATACAAGAATAATGCGGCAAGTAGTGCCACTGCGGCTGCATCATCAGCCAGTAGTGCCAAAACAAGTGAAACCAATGCTAAAAATTATGCATCAAATGCTTCTACATCGGCAACGAATGCCAAGGCATCTGAAGCAAATGCCAGCACATATGCTAATAATGCATCAAGTTCTGCAACAAGCGCAAAAACATATGCAAGCAATGCATCTACAAGCGCAAGTAACGCTAAAACAAGTGAAGCTAATGCAAATACATACAAGAATAATGCGGCAAGTAGTGCCACTGCGGCTGCATCATCAGCCAGTAGTGCCAGTACCTACAAAGACAATGCTAAAACATATATGGACAATGCAAATGCATACGCTAAAGAAGCTAAAACGGCAGCATCTTCTATAACAGGAGCATTAAAGCCGAAGGGAACTGTTACATTTGCAAATTTACCAACGCTAAGCACTGTGGAAGCAGGAGCAATGTACAATATAAGCACAGCTTTCACTTCAAATGCCAATTTCAAAGATGGCGGAAACATTACATATCCGGCAGGAACAAATGTGTATAAGACAGAAGACGGCATGTGGGATTGCTTGGCTGGTGAATTGAGCGATTATCTTATGAAGGATGACATTGATACGGCGGTAGAAGAGTCTATGCCAGATTACACGGCAAGTACGCAGTTAACAGAATTGGTTTCAGGAGAAAAATTTAGCACGGCATTAGGAAAGATAAAGACAGCTGTCAAGAATGTAATATCTTTGGTTAAGTTGCTTGGAACAACAGACATTAGCAAGATTGGCAATGGAACTGTCACTGGTGCGATAAGTTCACTAAACTCCAATATAGATAACAAATTAAGTCATTGGAAGTATATAGGATATATGAAAGCTAATAACGGTGAACCCAATGTCTTAACATTCACTATACCAACAGGCGTTTCTACTCTGTTGCTTACATATGAAGATAAAGCCGTTTTTCAGCCGACAGGACTGGCAGCCCCTCCATTAATCATACCGCTAGATCAGAACGATGACAGATATTATGCAGTAAATGTGTATTTACGAGCTACTTATTATTTCTGGGGAAGAATAAGGTATTCAGTTCAGAACAATGCTTTGTTTTTAACGATTTTGAGTGTAATTTCGTATGGGATTACCATATCTAAGCCGTGGATAAGTATTTATTGCGCTATAAGTTATATATGTGTATATGTATATTCTCCGCATATATAAGTCGCTACTGTATTGGTTATATCACTTTTCATTGAAGTTAAATACCATTTTTAGATGCGAATGGATAACATTCATTAAGATATTACCGGGAGTATTTACGCTCCCGGTATTTTATTAAAATTAGACTAATTCACAATCAGCTACATTGACCGCTGCGAATAGCTCTCCGTCATGCACAAGCACAACTCTGTCTCCGCTTCTTTCGGATACTGTATATTCATCAAACCAAGCCTTAATAGCTGTGCCGTCATAATCAGCATCACCAACAAATCTAAC
>CYGL01000475.1_pt1 | contig 15696 bp, 20 predicted proteins | sample 485531 | NCBI WGS metagenome assembly CYGL01 (sample SAMEA3497897, study PRJEB9818) | human gut metagenome | reverse complement strand
CGTCGATTATGTATACAAGTGTTGTAAACAATTTGTTACCTGTTGTTCATGTCCTGTTAATAATTTTATGGTATTATGTAGACAGTGAAGGGAAGCACACAAGGCGCAACCCATAGAGAGAAAGGACGAACACCATGATTGATATGAACATTATTTTTGAGCTGATTGAAAAAGCATCTAAGGCCGGTACAGCTGTTAGAAATTCCAATGGTTTACATTATGACGCGGTAGACCACGGCGACAGCACATATATCTGTGTATATGAGGTAGGCGAACAAAAGCCGTTTTACACCAATTACTTCAAGCATTCTTAATGAGGAGGGGGCAACACAAATGAAACAGACCTTAGAAAATGGTTTATCTCAGCTTCACGCACTGGAATGAATTATACAACGGTTCGCACGTTGTAGAGCTTCCAAAGTATCGTTACACCCAGACCAGAACGAAAGAAAACGGAGCAATCGTGATTCATCATTACCGTTACAATCGACAGACAGGCGAGAGCGAAGAAATCCAAATTCGTTGCAAACATTGAGTAAAGGGGGTTTAATTATGAAGACAGTTAGAGTTAGCAGAGGCATTATGAATAGTCTGTATGATAACAGGTTCGCTTATGGTAAGAAATACGCCTACAATGTACGGGGCAAGGTTTCTTTATGTTGTTTCATAGTGGAGCGCTATCCCAGATACTACTATCACGAAGGAGTGGGCGAGGGGTGGCGGCTCTGCACCTTGGATTATGCCAGACGGAACGGCATGATTGAAGTTTTACAAGTAAAGGAGAAATAACAATGATTCTCTACATCAGCAAAACAAGTAACTTTGAACAGGTGGAAAATTTCCTGCTCAATCATCCCGATATGGAATACAAGACAAGCCGGTTTGTGTACTACTTCAAGCAGGTGGGCGATTGCGCCGGAATCTTCCGACGCGCAACGGAAACTTGCACCCGGAGAGGCCGCAAGGCCGGAGACGACGAAATCATAGCTTATTATCACGATGGGGAGTTTTAAGATGATGAAAGTTAATATTGAACAGCGCACGGTATACGTTCCTGCGCGGTGCCTTCCTGCGGGTACATTCTTTCAGTATAAGGACGAAACCCGGGAAACATCTCATGGGATTCTGTTGAAGGTGGACGGCATGGAGAAAGCGGTTAATTTGTACTCGGGTATGCTCGTTTCTATTCTTGATTTACCGTATACAGTCATCAATGATGTAGAATTTAAGGGGTGGGTGTAATGACCGCGTATCACTTCTCTTGCGTCGCGCCTTTCGCGTCGTTATTCTTTATCATCGGCATTGCAATTTTTATCTGTGAGTGGAAAGGATGGTTTTAATATGAGAATCGTACACCTGTTAGAATATGAATGGATTGACCCCAAGGTCGCGCACCCGCGCAACGTTATGCCTGTAGCCGGCCCCCAATGGGGCCCAGATGGCCTATAAGATGTTGGGCAAGTCCATGCAACGTATGAACAATGAATCGGTGAGGCAGCTGTATAAATACCTGCGCACTAACGGGAACAGCCCGTACATGACAGAACAGAACGGGTCAATCAGAATCCAGTATTTCCGCTGGCCGCGCGGGTATCACTATGATAAGGTCAACAGGGAGTTTGTGAGGGATGACGCATGAAAAAGATAAAGAATCAGCTCGGGCTTGTAAAGCCTGATAAACTGCCAGCCGGTGCAACGGCCAAGAGTGAACAAAAACCGTCAACCCGCAAGGCCAGCAACAAGAAGAAAGCCAAGCAGAGGAAAGCGGCCAAGCTGAAAGAGAAGAAAGCCAGCAAGCCGCCCAAGAAGCGCAAGCAGGGCGGCAAGGGCAGACCGTACCAACCCAAGCCGTGGGAAGCATACGCGCCCAAGGGCCCGAACGCCACAAGCTACACACGGGAAGAGCTGGAAAAGATAGTGCGTCGTGCATCCGGTGCGGCAAACCGACGCTTGAAACGACTGGAAGAGGCCGGAGAAACCAAGGGTGTTTATAAGAGGGCCTTGGGAATGCTGGAAACACAAGGCCGCACCAAGTTCAGCGGAGCGGTGAAAAGTATGACAAGAACGGAACTTGTTGCGGAGTATCTGCGTTTGCGGGATTTCCTTAGCTCCAAAACGTCCACGATGCAAGGTATCAAGGAATGGAAACGCAACGTTTATGAATCCCTTAGAGACAGGGGGTTCACCGGTTCCCAAGAAGAACTTTCAGAACTGTTTGACAAGTACATGACAAAAGAACTTGAGGCGGCGTTGGGTTCCGATGTTATTTTCACGCTCTTACAGTCAGACAACGGCAGGCCCTTTTTACAACGGGCAAAGGACGCGATAGACCGCGCAAAACAGACGGGAGAGAGCCAAACAACGGCCCTTTCCCGTGAGTTCAATATCACAACAGAGGAACAGGCGGCTCAGATTTTGGCAAAATACTTTGGGGGTTAAATCATGCGGGAATGCAGGGGTGAACAGATAGCGGAGAGCAAAGCCGAATTTCTGGCTATGCTGGGCACTCCCCAAACCGTACAGGAGCGGTGCAAGAAGAATGCCAGACCGAAACCCCGTTACCTTGATGTAACTTGCACTTTTGATATTGAAACCACTAATACAGATACAGACGGCTTTGCCTATTCTTTTCAGACGTGCATTGGTGGCGCGGTCGTTGTGCCGCGTTACTTTGAAGATTGGGCCGATATCATGGAAACGCTGGTGGAGAAGTGGAGCATTACCGAACGAAAGCGCCTTGTGGTGTTCGTCCATAACTTGGGGTATGAGTATACATACCTCATTCAGATGTTATGTGACCGGTGGGGCGATTGCAAGGCCCTTTACACCAAGAGCCGGAAACCCTTGTATTTGATGTTCGACAACGGTATTGAATTTCGGGATAGCTTGAAACTCTTTCAAAAGAGTTTGGCAAGAGCAACAGAAGGTTGCAAGCACGAAAAGCTCAAGGGAGATTTAGACTATTCGGTTTATAGAACGGCAGATACTTCCCTTGATGATACCGAATTTGCATACTGTGTCAATGACGTTCTGGGCCTGTGGGAAGCAATCGAACGGCTGAAAGCTGAACGCAAGTACAACGCGGCAACGCTTCCCATGACAAACACGGCCCTTGTCATTAAAGAGGTAAACAAGCATTTGACAGGGGACAGCCGGACACTGCAAAAGATGCAGGCTCTTGAGCTCAATCGGGAGCAAATGGAAATTGCATATAAAGCAATGGCAGGCGGCGATACACACGGCACGCGGTGGCGTGCTGGGCAGACTTACCGCAATTGCAATTCCTATGATTTCAAGAGCGCCCACCCGTCTCAACAATTACTCTGGAAGTTCCCAGAAGGTCGCCCCATGATGTTACCACAAGGCCAGCCGCAAGCAGTTATGGACAATATCATATCCAGCGGCATGGGGTGGATTGCAGAGATAGCAATAAAAGGTTTGCAGATACGGCCTGAATGTCCAGACCCCGTGATATCTGTCAGCAAGTGCGCGGGGCTCAAATGCGATGACGAAAACCGGGATAATGGCCGCGTGCTCCAAGCAGATGAAACCTTGTTGTACTGCGATTCTAACGACTGGCAGAGAATCAAAGAAGCATACACCTTTGAAACAGCTATCATGCACCGGGGATTTTGTTTTCGGCTTGGATACCTGCCAGATTCTTTCCGAATGGCAATTTTTGACAAGTTCAAAATCAAAGAAACTATGAAAGGTTCCCCAGATTATGCGTTTTCCAAAATCTGCGTCAATACGATTTTCGGAGCCTGTGCCCAAAAGACGATAAGGGACGAATACACGGCAGAAATCGGGGATAGCATTGATTTTGAGCGTATGAGTTGGGAAGTCAACCTAGAAAAGAAAACCCCTGCTGAGATACAGAAGAGCCAGAAAGGCAAGTTTCCGTTTCTCTGGGGGCTGTGGACAGCCAGCATGACGCGGCTCAAGCTCTGGCAACTGTTGAAAATCGTAGGTTGGGAGAAGGTGATTTATTGGGATACAGATTCCTGTAAGTTTGAAGGGGGTAAGGTTCCAGCAGTCGAACAGTATAATAAAGAAGTCGCGGCCCAGTGTGTAAAGCGCGGGGTGGTCGTCACGAAACCCAACGGCAAGAAAGTCTATATCGGAGTAGCAGAGGACGAACACCCACAGGCTGAATTTGGTTACTCTGAGTTCCGCTTTCTCCATGCGAAATGTTACGCGGCGCGGACGTGTGACGGCGTACTAGAAAGCACGATTGCAGGAGTAGGCAAGAAAGAAGGACAGGCGGCACTTAAAGATGATATTGAAAATCTGAACGACTTTCTTATCATTGATGATGCAGGCGGCCAGATGCTTTCTTATCACGACAGTCCGATAAAAGAGCGCCACGACTTCCAGCGCGTCACCCACTCGGCTAGTTGGATAGTAATGACCCCGCGCCGGTATGAGGTAGGCGGTATTAATAACTTTGCAGAGGAAAGATTGGGATAATGTTCCACATGGAACAATAAAAGCCGCCCACGGCCTAGAGGTCGTGGGCGGCTTTATTGTTTGTTTAGATACCGGTCACATAGCCGTCGACTTCGCAGTCGAACAGAATGGGGGTGTTCAGTCGCAAGTCGGTCAGACTGTCGACGTTGACGGGAGCATAAACAAGGCCAGCATAGTCGCTGTATCTGTTAGCCGATACTCGCCCCACATTGTCAGATGTAATCTGAAGCGGCGTTCCATCGGTCAGATAAAATGCCCGGATTCTATTGTTCGGAATAGAAAGGTTGATGTCGGTATAACCGTTTTTTGATTTGATAGGATAAATCATCTTAATATCAACCGTACCACCACCGCCCTGAGAACGAATGCCAGAGGCTAGCGCGTAACACCGACCGCTAACGTATTGCCTGCCGCCTGTCTGAAGTCTCAGAATGTCGGCCTGATTCTGGGCAATGCCTGCCGCGTGCTCTGCCAGCTCGGTTTCCTGAGAGGTGTCGCACTCGGCAATAGTCTGGCCCGGGTGCGCGGTGGCCCAGTCTCCGACAATGTCGTCTTGTCGTTTCTGGTCGGCGTTGAAATCGGTTTTGGTGACGTAATCGCCCAGACTTTCGGTCAGGTGCTGGATGGCATCGGTGTTGCCGGAGATTGCGGTATCCTGTGCGGTGTTCTTGGCCTTGATATCCGCGATAGCCTGCTTGTTGGTGGCGTTGTCACCTTCCAGAGCAGAAATCCGCTTCTCATGGTCGGCCAGCTGGGTGGCATGGTTTGCCAGCTCTGCGGCGTTCTTGGCAATCAACTTGCCGTTCGCCAGCTCTGCGGCCTTGGCGCGGTCAATCTCGGCGGTAAGGGCCGTGTTGGTGTTGTCGGTCTTGGTGTCCAGCTGGGTAAAGTGGGCCTTGGCCTGTTCACAGCACTCTTCCAGTTTGTCCAACCGTCCATCCTGCTGAACGTCCTTCTCCTGAATGTGGGCGATTGCGTCACGGTTGGCTTCAATCTTGGCCTCGTCCTCGGTAAGGTCAGACCGGAGACCGTCCGTCACGCTGGTAAGGCGTTCAATGGCCTCATGGTTTGTCGTGATTTCCTCATGCTGGGCGGTAAGACGGCCCTCGTGGTCGGCCAGCTGTTCGGCATGGTCGGCCAGCTCGTGGGCGTTCTTGGCAATGTTTGCGGCATTGTCCTGAATGTTTTTGGTGTTCTTGGCAATGTCGGCGGTGTTCTGGGCGATACTGGCATCGTGGCTCTTGAGCTTGGTATCAATGCCGTTCAGCCGGGAATCCTGCTCGGTGTTCTTGGCCTGAATGGCGGCAATGTCGCCGTCATTGCTGGTAATCTGCCTCTGCAAATCCTCGTCCTTGGCGTGCAGGTCGGCAATTTCGGTGGTGTGCTGGGCGGTGGTGGCCTGCAATCCGTCGATTTCGGTTTCGGCGGTCGCCATGCGCTCGGCCAGAGCGTCCACGCGGGCCTTATCCTCGGCCACGGTGTTTTTCATCTCGGCATTGTCCTTGGTGAACTGGTCGATTTTCTCCCGAAATTCTGCGTTGTCAGACGCGAAACCGGTGACCTGAGACGACAGGTCTTTCACCTCGTTTTTGTACTGCTCCACCTGCGCATTATATGCGCCGGTCTTGGCCCAGTACCGTTCGTTGGTGATATCAATGCCGGGGCCCACGTTGCACTTGCTCGTGTAGCTTTCGCCGTCGTGGGTGACAATGGTCAGGGATTCATAGGAGCGGTGAATATCCCATTCAATGGGGTCTGCGAAAATGGGAACATACCGACTGCCCACATACTGAGACGGGGGACAAGGCCCACAGGGAACAGGGGGCCGGGGCGGCATCGGGGGATGATGGGGCCCACAGGGGCCCGGCCCACAGGGGCCGGGGTCAGCCGGAGCAAAGGGAGCGGGTTTGATGGGGAAACCACAATCTTTCTTGCAACTCATGGTTGTACTCCTTTCTGGGCGATCTCTCGCCCTTAACAACTTTTAGTAGGTAATAATGAGGTGGCCGTACTCGGGTTCTGTGATATCGGTGCCGGTATCGAAAGTCAGCCATCCCCAGTTAGCCGGAACATAAGCACAGAAATGTCCGTCAGGGGTCAGACCGAACCAGACAAAGCGTACCATTTCACAGACCATTGCGGGGAGATTCTTGTCGGCCCACTCCAAAAACTTGCCGTTTTCAAAGTCGCCAGCATTCAGACGGTCGTTGATACACTTCTGAGCGGCGGCAAGGTCAGCCATTGCGGAATTGAGAGCGGTGATATTGCCGCCCTGAGATTCCTGCCCTTTGGCAATGCCCTGCACCAGAGCTGTCAAGCTCTGAATCTGGGAGACCATCCAACGAAGGTCGTACATTCCCGGGTCACCGGGAACGTAGGGCGGGGACGGGCAGAACGGATAGTCCATAAATTTCACCCCCTCATTTCTTTCAGCAGTTCGTCGGCCCGGATTGCTTCCGGGGTGAACGAATTGTTGTTCCACCACGCCCAGACGGCGGCGGCGGTCGTGAGACCGGTGGTCACCCAAGGCTCAAGGGTGGCACTGTCGATGGGCAGGGGGCTTTTTCCGGCAACGCTGAGAACCTGATTCACCAGAGCCAGAGCGAGAACGGCAGTTCTTGCGATAGTAGAGGCTTTGATTTTCATACTAGTCACCATTCCTTTCCAGTTTGTCAATACGAAAATTTGCCGCTTTTATCTGCTCTTCCAGCACGGGCACGCGGCGGGCAAAATGGTTGTGCTCGCGTACCTCGCGGGTCAATTCGTCAAGGCGGGTATCGGTGACGGCCTGCGCCTTGCTGTTTGCGATAAGAACACCCGAAAGCGTCACAAGTCCACCGATAAGAGCCACGATGATTTCCGATACCATATTAACACCCCCCTTAGTAAAAGTCAAGGCAGAAAGTGCGGTGGAAAGAATCAGCTATCACACGATACATATTGAAAAGCACCGTCTGCCGCTCTGCTTCTATCATCTCCTGCGTGGTGGTCACGCCGATATTGCCGCCCCGCTTCCACTCGTGCACCGTGGTTACGGTCTCGGATTCCTTGCCCGTGACGGCGGCAAGGCCGTGTTCCTCATGCTTGCCGGTCTTGGAATCCTGCGCGGTGCCACGGTCTCCGGCCTGCCGCTCGGTGTGCCCGTGTCCATCGGTGCGGCCCGTGTCACCGTGGGTGCCGTGGGCCCGGTCGATGCTGTCCCGCTGGCCGGTTGTAAGGCCCTCGGTGTCCTGCTTTGTTTCAGTGTCCGACGTGCTTTCTTGGTGGTCGGTCATGTGCTCGGTGGTCACGTCGTCTTGGGTGCCGGTGGTGTTCTCGTTTTCTGTCCAATTGGTTCTTCGGGTCTCGTCGGATACGCCCTTTTCCTTATAGATAGTGGTGGAAGCGTCGAACGGCTGATAGGTCGCCTCATTCTCGGCAGAAACCTTTCCCTCAACGTCGGTTTGGCTGTCCTTGGTGGTCTTGATACCATCGTCCATGGTTTCATTATGAGTGGTGAGCCGGGTGCCCGTGGTATCCCGGTCAAGGGTGCCCTTGGTGTCCCGGGTCTCGTCTGCGGTGGTCTGAGTATGAGCGAAACCGTGTTCTTTTCCGGCTGTACTGCCCATCGTTTTCTCCTGCCCTGCGGCATTGTCCGTGGTGAAACCGTCCGCTTTCGTGTCCTCATGGTACAGGTTCCCGGTGGTCTCCATCTGGTGGCGGTCGTCCGCGTGCTGGCTCTGCTCGTCGGCTCCACCGTGGGAGTGGGTGGCCGTGTTTTCTGCGGTATCCTTTGCCCGCTCGGTGGTGTCCTTGGTCAGCTCGTGCACATCGGTGTTCCAGATGGGATTATAGTCCAACTGGGTAGTTGCAAACAACTTTTTCCAGATGGGAAGATTTTCCCGGCTCCACCAGTACAATTCGGTTTTCATCCAAATGGGGTCGGGATGATACAGCGGGGCCAGACCGTGGGCGCGGCGTATTGCCTGAATCACTCCTGCTTTTTCCATGCCCTCGGGAACCACCATATTTGCAAAAAGGTCACGGTCTACCATCAACAGCGCTTCCAGATTGCAAGAGGAAACTAACTCATTCACTAACATTATCGTCCACCTCTTTCCTTTCGTCCTCGGTCTCGTCGGCCTCTCCTGCGTCGAAATCGGGCTCAACCATCTTAAACGTGATATCGGTGCTGTACATATCGTTCACGATTGCAAGGGATTTTTCCAGCGTAATGCGCCAGACCTCGCGGCGATTGAATGTCTCCGCGTCTGCCGCCTTGCTTTCCGTTACCACCATCCGCTCTTTCTTGTTGGGCTGGACAGAAACGCCCAGTTCCCGGTAAAAGTCGCACAGGATGTTCCGGCGATACTCCATTAAATCGGGAAGAATAAAGTTCTTGGAAAGGTCGCGGTCGAACTGCATGATTGGGAGTGTAAAATCGCCATCGGCCTTGGTGGTCAACTGCTGTTTCAAATCGGCATTGATAACGACAGCGGGTGCACCGTTTGCCAGCTTGTTAAAAATCCCTTCCATGGTTCGCTTGCCCTTGTCGTCCTTGGCAATGGCCGCATAGGCAAAACGGGCATTGATTGCGCTCTGCCGGATTGCGATTTCTGCTAACTGCATCTCCCGCGCGTACTTGGTCACCAAGTCCCATGTTCCTTGATAGTCGGGGGTGAGCTTTATCACGGCGCACTCTTTGCCGATTTCCAGAGGCCGGGGAAAGTTAAAGAAGGTTGTAGAAATCTGCATTCCGCGCGGCTGATATTGCAGGCCGTAGCCGGTAGGATGTGCAGGCTGTACCACAAGCCCGTATGTCTTCGACTTGAAAACCGTCGCAAAGCCGGTGCGAAACAGCTGGTAAAGGAACGCGTCGTAATCCCATCCGACTTGACCTGGGCCGCTTTCGGGGAGCCCGTTAAACTCAATGAGACCTCTGAGACGCTGGAAGAAAGAGCGTTCCCAATAGGTCATTGCATCGGTGGAAAACGTGGCATCGAAATTTCCGCACAGCGTGCCGCCGTCGTAGTATCCGCTATAACATTGGTACATATTATCACCTCATTCGATAAATACGCCGCTGTCCATTGCGGCGTTAATGTAAGAAATTTCTTCCGGCATCGCGTTTAGCGGAGCACAGGAGAACCCCCGGGTCTTGCAATAGCCCTGCACGGGCTTTGCAACTTTCATCACCGGATATCCGTACACCTTTTGAAAGCCTGCATCATCCACCGGGGGATAATACAGCAGGGTCAACTTTGCCTCAAGTGGTAACTGCACCTGCGACGCGCCGCCCAATGTTCCAGCAGAACAGTTGATAGGAGAAACGGTTTGCTGTACTCCCTGCGCAACTTGGGCCATACCTTGCGCGGCCTGCGCCGTACCGCCAGCAAATCCGGCCACGGTGGACAGCAAACCACCCCCAAAATTCATTGCACCGGTAACGGTGTTGATTGCACCGGTCAGCGCGCGCACCGGGTCAATGTTACTGGTGCCGATTCCGTAGGGGCTTGCAATGCTGGTGCTTCCAGCGTATACCGTGTACTCCCCTGCACGCACCAGCGTTGTCACACTGCCGTCAACGAAACACACCGACCAGTCAATTTCAATGCTTGCGGCGGTGTTGCATTGGTCAACAGGAACCGCCAGCGTGCCAACAAAGGGTACATACAACTGTATTTGACAATTCATACGCTTCCAGTCGTCAGCGGGCCACGGGATAGCAATACTGGTATGAATGTTTCGGGAGCTTGACGGGGTGACCTGCTGTGCAAAAACGGTTGTGTTGAACTGTCCTAAGGTAATTTCTGTTTGCCGCCCTGCGCCATATCTGGAAAGGTTAATCGGAATCCAGATGCAGGAACGGACGCATTCCAGCGCGTTTCCACCAAACAACAGTTTGTTCATAAACTCCGGTAATGCCAACTCCCAACGAACCATAGGCTTTGTAAGAGTTTCCCACGTCAACGAAACTACCGTCAACAGACTTTCCAACGTGGCCGCACTCATTGCATAGGCGTGCAGGCCAGATTTACCGACGCAAGAAAGAACGAAAGTACCCCCAGATGCATCAATATTTCCGTCCGTGATATCTGCCGACGCGGTGGAAATCTTGGGAGCCATTCCCACCGCCTGCCGGGTATCCTGTAAACGGAACGTTGCGCCGCTGGAATCTTGATTGAAACCGTATTCAATGAATGCGTCCGTTTTAAGAATGGTATCCCGATAAGTCGCCAGCGGGTCAATTTCAAGTGCAAACTGCCAGATGTTTGCGGTGCCTCTACCACGAACGCCGATTGAAATATCGGTAATCCAATAATAGGTAGCGGTTTCTTCACAGTGGCAATAATTCCACTGGGGGGAAATGTTGATGCTGTTCAACGTGACGTAAATCACCGGACGCTCCATGCTGGTGGTTTGCTTGAAATCACACCGCTCCAAATCGGGGAGCTTGGTATAATCAAATGCCTTCGTTGAATTAACGCGCTTTTCGATGTTTCCAAAATGAAAATGGTATCCATGCTCAACACTGGGCGCGGGAACCGCGCCGTTAAAATCGCCTCGTGCCATTGTTTCACCTACTTTCTAACAATAAAGGCCCGGCCTTTTACGGTCGGGCCTTCACGGCTGTTTACGGTTCGTCGCTCATATAGAAGAGAATCGCGTTCTCGGTGGGGTCACTGAGATAGTTCATCTTCCAATGATGTTCAGTATTGTAATACTCGCCTTTCGTGTTGAAAGGCGTAGTATAAACGCTGTCCATCATGTAGACGGTCGCCAGCGCCCTGCGGTCATACAGCAGGCCCACCACCATGGACAAATCAACCTCTTCGCCCGTTTCCTGCTTGGCGGTGTTCACGTTGAACTGAGCGGGGATGACCTTCACACGGCTCTTGTCGTTGATGTTCTGCCAGAAGTTCACGCCCTCGTAGTTACCAAAGGACAGGTAACCGGGGCCAAAGATTGCGGGGAACACCCACGATTTCGCGTCGTTGATAAGCGGCTGGTACAGGAGCAGTTTCTGTTCACTCTTGGGCGTGTGCCGGAGCAGGGTCAGCGGGTCGCCGTTGTCGTCGGTGCAGGCGGGAACCAGATGATAAAGGTCGGTACTTTCCTCAAGCAGGGCCGTCTGGGTTTCCAGCAGAGAGACAAAGAAGGAAAGAAACTCCTGAAGGTGGGTTGTCAGCAGGGCGGCGGTGGTGTATGCCGTACCGCGTGCCGTGTTAAACTCTTTGGTGAGGTTGACTTTCTGGCCCGGCTTGCCGGTGTTGTACAGGGAGCCGATAAAGTTCATCACAACAGCGCGGTTCTCGGCGGTTTTCCAGCGCGCCACGTCGTTTGCGACTTCCGTGGTAATACCGGCCAGAAATGCCGAAAGTTCGCTTTCGCTGGTGAATGCGGTGGTCAGCTGGGAACGAAACGTGGTATAGGTCTGGTCAAGAGTGGACTGCCCCGTGTACCACATTTCCAGCGGGTAGCGCTTGGAAATCTTGTACATATCCACGCTCTGGCCGTCGCGCAAGGTGTTGGGGTTCTGAACGGTATTGATGAACTTTGTTTCGTCAAACTTTCCAGAGAAGAAAGCGATTTTGCGAATGAACAGACCCCACTCCTGAGATGTGGCCTCAATGCTGGTAAAGCGGCCACTGTATGCACGGGTGGTGATGATGGTACGCGAAACCATGTTATAGAGGGCCTGCAACGTGCCCTCTTTGCTGGTGTTCAGACACATCTGGCCCACGTTGATGAAACTGGACGTGTCAACAGCAGAAATTGCCGTCTGTCCGGTCACCTGCTGTACCAGATTGTTGGCAATGGTATAGATATCCTGCGGACGAAAAACCGTCGCGCCTGCCTTTTCGGGGAAATTCGGGTTTGCCATTATTTAACAACTCCTTCCATACTGTTAAAATTGGGGCTTTCGGGTGCGGGGGCAGGCTTGACGGCCCCCAGAATAATATCCTCAACACTGGTAACGGTGGGAAGAGCTCCAACGGTGCCAGCGGTCGGGACAGTGAGGGAATCAACCTTCTTGCTGAGGTCGGCAAGGCTTGCAACCAGCTGACCAAGGTCGGGAGTGGCCGGGGCCTGCTGAACAGGTGCAGGAGTGGGAACCGTCGCCGGAACGGTCGGAATCGCCGGAGCAGTTGCGCCGGGAACCTGCACAGGGCTGGGGGGAGTGGTCTGGGGATTGCCCAGATTCATAAATGCGGCAATGTCGGTTTTGGTGAAACCTGCATTTGCCAGAGCGATAACGTCATTGATGCTGAGTGCCATAATCAATAGGCTCCTTTCCACCTTGATTTATTGGTTCTAACGTCCACATGGGTGAACGTATGATATACGCCGATACCGCCAGAAGCGCCCAAATAGCACTCTGCTATCTCTGCGATTCTGGACGGTGTCACGCCTTCAACCCAGATATCAGCCGCCATGCCGTTACAGTGCTGAGACCGGGGAGAGGCGTTTTTGATAGTGGCGTTGTATTCCTTGCTCCTGTATCCGCTGTTAATGTGTACCGGTTTACCGGTAAAATTTCGGATGTTTTCAAGCAAAGTCAAAAGCCGCTCGTCAACCTTTACAATGTCGCTGGGGTCGTGCCGGGAGTGAAACTCCCGGACGCGAAAGTGAGGGGAGAGCCGCTTTTCTGCGGCGTACTTGTATGAATAAGTAAGCATTGCCTACCCCTTTCTATAAAAGCAGGGGTGCGGAACATAGAAATCCTACCCCACGGGCTTCCGGCCCGTCTATGTTGTGGGGGCCCCTGCACCTTTACTATACTATCTTTAATCGTCGATGTCAAGAAATTCTTTGATTTTGAGCAAAACAGGCACATCACTGCACCAAATTTGGTTAAGGTTAAGCATAGCCTCAAAGAACGGGTGATGCAAGCGGAAAGCAGTTTTTCCGGCTTTGGTGTCTGGGTAAACTTCCCGGCTTTCGTGCCGTGACGTACATAAGTAGATATGATTTCCGTCGTACACATACGCATATAGACCGGCCACGGCATAAAGCGGTTTCATGCCTTTGAGGTTCATGGGTCGAACTGCTTCCAGATTGTTGTATGCAAACTGGTTTTCCATTGCCATTTTATAGAACTTGCTGTCTTTGTTTTTCATCATGTGACGCATGAAAGCAGTTTGCGCACGCTTGGCACTTACCGCGCTAGATTTCGGCATACCAATGAACACGCCGCTTTCTGTCACCGTCCACTCTTTGCCCGTCCTGCACAACTTGGCGATTTCATCAACCACCCCAAGCTCCACCAGAATGGGGCTGGCAATGTCGAATGCGTTTGCAAGCAACCAAAGACGCAACGGGGGTTTTCCTTCCAGTTCCCGGTTTCCGTTAATAGTCACATAGGCATTCAAAAGCGCGTCGCCCTCTGCCTTGCGCTTGATAACGATTCTTTCCGGTATAAATTCATCAAAAACCACGTCCTCAAACTGGGAGCCATTGAAACCACGAATATTTGCAATGCTGGGGAGCGTCATTCCGATTCCGTATTTTTCCAAGCACTGTTTAGGCTTGCCGTCCTCATACTCAAACCGGCCAATAGTATAAGTGACCTTGCCCCCCTTCACAATATCCGCGTCAAACCCTTCTTTTTTCAGAGGCAAGAACGGGTTTAAATCGGGGTCACTTGTGATAGCGTCAAATTCGGTCGTTGTGCGGCGTAAATACAAGAACCTCTTGCCCTCGTTCAGCTCATATTTCAACGTGCCGTAGGTTTTACCAACTTGGCGTTTACCAATAAGAATATTGCACCAACAACCTAAAGAAGCGATGGACGGGATATTGACCCATCCACCGCTTTCGTATAGGTCAAGCGCAATATTTTTCATGTTGCGCTTGCTCATGTTTTACACCTCGTAACGGGTCTTATAATCCGTCTTTTCGCTCTGCGCCGTTGCGTGCTCTGCAACTGCCGCAATAACACGCTGAGTATCCTGCTCGGAAAGATACACGCGGTACAGGTCGTAATACTGGCCGTCGCGCCCCTTGCTCTGCGGCATTGCGATAAACTCGCCGTTCTTGCCGTCAACCACTTTCAGATTGAGGAACGTAGCACCGGGAACGTTCAGCGTGAACACGCAAACCCGGTCAGAAATGAGGTGACACGCCTGCACGGTTGCACCCTCAATGGACAGATAAGACTTGACGACTTCGGGGGCGGCGTTCTGATTGTTCTTGTTCTTGTTCTTGTTAAACATGGTATATTCTCCTTTATTTGGTGGTGGTGTTGGTCTTGATATCGGTCAGCAGGCCGATAATTTGGGCGTTCTGCTCTGCCAGCGTGTCCAGCTTGTCGAGCATACCGGTTAAGGCTTTAAGAATATCGGCCAGCTTGTTGTTAATGTCCTGCATGGTATCACCTCTCAGAAAATCCAACGGAGCATAAACTGTTTTGCCACGCTGTCACCGTTGGTCGGAAAGAGGGCCGTGGGGCTCTGATTCGTGTAAATGCTGGCAATGTGATGTTTCTGTGCTTCCAGCTCTGCCGCCTGCTGTTCCATGGTCTTGCCACCGTGACAGCAGGGAGACCACTGGGGAGCATACGGAAAACCACGGCGTGCGGCCTCTTCAAAGGCGGTGAAGGGCAGAGGGTCGAGCTTGCCCACGCCGTCCACGATGTTCAGAAGGTTCCCGTCCTTATCATAGACAAGCCCAAAAATATTCTGGGCCGCGTCCTCATACAGCAGAGTGTGTGAAACATTGGTCGGAGTGGCACAGGGGCCGGTGCAGGTACAAGGGTCAGCCATTGGAATCATCCTTTCTTTCCTTATAGAAATCAGAAAAATCCTGTACAGCAGGATAATACATGAAATCGTGAGGAATCATTGCCCCCAACTCGCTCTTGAGCGTTTCAGGGTTGATATCCTCAAGCTCCATTTCAAAGCCCTTGGAACCGCTGGAAGAGTGGACGGTGACAGAAAGCGGCGTGTTCATTGGTATGCCGAAATCTAGCGCGGTAAGTGCCAAGCGTGCGCAAACTGCTTTCATGCGTCACATGATGAAAAACAAAGACAGCAAGTTCTATAAAAATGGCAATGGAAAACCAGTTTGCATACAACAATCTGGAAGCAGTTCGACCCATGAACCTCAAAGGCATGAAACCGCTTATGCCGTGGCGGCGTATATGCGTATGTGTACGACCGGAAAGTACATAATCTACCTTATTGTACGTTCACGGCACGAAAGCCGGGAAGGTTACCCTAGACACCAAACGCGGAAAACCGAAGC
>CYGL01000474.1_pt1 | contig 15732 bp, 17 predicted proteins | sample 485531 | NCBI WGS metagenome assembly CYGL01 (sample SAMEA3497897, study PRJEB9818) | human gut metagenome | reverse complement strand
GTGTTCAGGTTGAACTCGGAGCATGCGCGTATTGATTATGCCGTTGATAGGATTCTCAATGAGTATCCCGATATCGAGCATATCACTGATATTCCTAGGGCTCAATTGCTGAATATCATTGGTAATATCCCGTTCGCATTTGTGAAGGATGCGGGGGCTGTTTTTACGGGTGTGTGATATTGTAGTAGGGGCTGGCGGTTTATATCGTCGGCCTTTTTAACAAGGAGGTTATATTATGGATGCTGACAATGTGCGGTCGCATAAGTACTTGTACCGTGACGTGTGGGACATCAAATGTGTGGTTGTGTTGCGCGGTCTTGTGAAGGGCGGTGAATGATGAAGGGTAGTGTCTTCCGTGTCAACGAGCGTGGCTTTTTTTCGGGTTCCAGGTGCAAGGGTGTTCGACCTACCAAACGGTCGGTAGGTGCGCATCTTGTTGAGAAGGTGGGCGTGTTCGATTACGTGATGGCGCATTGTGAACTGGAGGTGGAATCGTACCGGCACGGCGCGCGGCGGGATCGTGTGGTATGATGGTGGGGCGGCCTACTAGCTCAGTGGTTAGAGCGGCACTCTTATAAGGTGCGCGTCGTAAGTTCAATTCTTACGTAGGCCACGGCTCTCCATCCTCCTCCGGTTTTATTGTGGTATGGTGTGGGTGTCACCTTTGGTCATGGGGGTGGCACCCACATTCGTATGTTTTTGGGAGGTATTATGGATATCACGGACATATTGTCTGCGATCGGTTCGGTTGGTTTTCCTATTGTGGCGTGTATCGCTATGGCGGTGTTCATCGCAACATCTTTTAGGGACTTCAATAGTCTTCTTACCCGTAATAATATGCTTATCGAGGAGCTTATAGGTGTTCTCAGTGGTAAGCGGGATGACGACAATGGGGGTGTGGGGGCGTGAGCGTCGGTGGCATATGCAAGCGGCTTGCGGCCGCGCTGCTTGTTATCCCGTTCGTGGCGGTTCCGGCGGTGGCGGCGGCGGCGGATATGCGCGGTGTGGATATAAGCAACTGGCAATGTGGCATCAACGTGGCGGCCCTTGACGCTGATTTTGTGGTGGTGGGCACGACGTGGGGTACGGGTGGTATCAGTAACACGTGTCTGCGTAATGGTGTCAATACGGATGCCAACCGCATGATTGCGGGTGCTCGCATGTCGGGTAAGTCGGTGGGTGTGTATCATTACGCGCGTGGCATGGACGCCCGTGAGGAGGCCGATTTCTTCGTCGATAACGTGGTCGGCTACATTGGTAATGCCGTGTTGGCGCTTGATTGGGAGGCTCAGGATAACCGCGCTTGGGGTGACTCGTCGTGGGTTGATCGTTTCGTGTCGCGTGTGTACGAGCGTACTAAGGTGTGGCCTGTCGTGTATGTTCAGGCGTCCGCGCTGTCGCAAGTGTCCGCGTATGTGCGGCAGCGGTGCGGCGTGTGGGTGGCCGAGTATGCGAGTATGGCGGCTACCGGCTGGCAATCGCAGCCGTGGCGGTATGGGTGGTACGGCGAGGCGATGCGACAGTATACGAGCAATGGGCGCATTGCGGGGTATTCGGGGCCGCTGGACTTGAATTATTTCAGGGGTGAGCGGTGGCAGTGGGAGGCTTACGCGACGGGGGATCGGGGTAAAACCGCGGTTTCGGCTCCGGTTCCGGCTCCGGCTCCGAGCACGCCGGCCCCGAATGTTTCATCTGGATCATGCGTTGTGGTGCGGTCTGGGGATACGCTGTCGGGCATCGCGGAACGTACGGGGTTGCGGCCGTGGTCGGCGTGGTCGGGGTATCGCAGCGGTAACCCGAGTGTGATTTATCCGGGTGAGACGGTGTGCTATCGTGGTGGTGGCGCTACGGTGGCTCCGGCGGTGCGCACTTATACAGTGCGAGCTGGGGATAGTCTGTGGTCGGTGTTCGGGGCTGATTGGTCGCGCGTTGCGCGGCTCAATGGGCTTGCGAATCCGAACATGGTTTATCCGGGGCAATCGTTGCGTTATTGAGAATAATTATCAATTTGCTGCCACTACTATTCCAGTAATACAATTTAGGCGGCGTGTCGTTTGACATGCCGCCTATTTTCATGGTATAAAAAAAGAGTCAACGGGAACGTTGACGCGGAAAACAAACCAAACGGTATAGAAAGGAAAACATCATGCGCAAGATTAAAAGGACTATCGCTGATAGCACTATCGAGTATATCGACCGCGACGGCGTGGAACGGTGTTACACGACTCACGGCAATATCAAATCGATAGAACAGGCCGTGTCGGTGCTGCTTGGGGCCGACATTGTCAATGTGCTGGTGAAGTCGGTCACGGTGGCTAAGTCGGTGTATGCGATGGACGTTGATACGTTCATGGCAAACGCCGAGCTGGTGGGCGGCGCGCCCTCCGAGATGGCGGATACCGACGATTACAACGAGTGAACAAGACAACAAGATAGGAGCATATCATGGGTAACGAGGTTGCGAACATGCCGGCCAATGGTGAGATTGTGAACCCGCAGACTGGCGAGGTCACGCGCGACAACCGGCGTTTCGTCTGCACTGTGGACGTGAGCACGTTCGACGGTAAGAAGGCGCTTGTCAACGCGCGTAACAGCGCAACGAACCTGACTTGCGTCGGTGACGGCGAGCTGGTCATTACCGGCGCGTATATGGCTCCGGGCGCGCGCGCCGTTAGCGGGGCACCTTGCACGAACACTTATCTGTTTGCCAACGATGGTGTGTGTTACTTCACGCAGTCGGACGGCATCGCCCGCAGTGTGCTGGATATCGTGGATATTTTCCCCGACTTCAACGCGCCGGATGGTATCCGTGTCAAGGTCAAGATCACCAAGTTGCAGAATGACCGCACGATTAAGAGCTTGCAGATTCTGTAACACGCTATTTTGATTGAGACATAATAGGCTGGTATACTGTTTATACCGGCCTATTTTCATGCCCTATGGGAGGTATCATGGTTAGAGCGCGTAAAAGAGCAGACGTTTTGACCGCGAAACGCAAGCGCGTGCAACGCGCTATAGCATCCTTGAAAAAGTCCATAACCTCGCAGATGCCCGCAAGCGAACGACAGGCGCGGCAATCGTACATCGGCCGTCTTGAACGACAGCTCAAACAGACGTATATCGGCCGCATCCCTAAAAGCATGCGCACGGAGGCTTACGTGCGCGCCAACGAGGTCGCGGACAAACTCACACGACAGATCGCGGCGGTGCGTGGCGGACGCGGCAAGGCGCGAGAGCGCGCGAGGAGCACCGCGATTTTCAAACAGGAGATGCGCGCCGCAAGTAAAGGTTTGCCGTCCGCGCTGGGCGATATGGGCCGGGAAAAAGTCAAAATCTTTTGGCGCTACACGCAAAACGTGTGGCAGCGCCCGGGCGTGCCGCCCGAGCGCCGTTTGGAAGCGATAATGAAGGCATACGGCGCGGACACGCTGGCGGTGCTTTTCGATACGATAATGCAACGCAACGAGAAAACACTACAGCTAATGCAGAACATGCGCGCGTCGGGCGAGCTACAGGACGACACCGACATGAGCGGCGGTAGTCCTATCTATCTTATGGCGGTGACACCCGATGTCGTCCGATGATTCATTCCACAATATGCAAGGGGGGAGGGGGTGTGCATATGGTGCCGCGTGAGCGTAGTCCATTCAGAGTCGCGTCGGTTTTCGACACTGAGACCACGAACATAGGCGAGGGTGCGGATACGCGCGCCTACCCCGTCTTGTACATCTTCAATGATCTGCGAGACACCGCCATAGCGGATTATGACCCGGAGCACGACGATGTGCGGTTCCACCGCACCCACACCGAGGCGATGGAATATCTGCGTGATCTTATGACATACGGCCAGCATCATGGGTATGTGCCTGTGGTGTGCGCCTATAATCTGATGTTCGATTTACAGACCTTGTTGGCCGACCTTGCGGCGACATGGGTACTCAAGGTCAACGCGCAAACGGCGACGTCGGTGTATACGTTGGATGTGTGCGAGGGCGACGACGTGTTGTTGCGCTTTTGGGACACGTTCTATCTTGAACAGGGCGGATTGCGTGCGATGGGCGAGACGTGCGGCCTACCCAAGGCGATCGGCGATTGGGATTACTCATTGGTTCGCACGCCGGACACGCCGTTGACCGACCTCGAACTAGGCTACGCCCGGCGTGACACCCAAGTGATACCGCAGTATCTGCGATGGTTGTGCAAGGCTAACCCGTGGTTGCGTGAAAACATGTTCGGCTGCCGCGTGCTCACCAAGACATCGCTGGTACGGCAGATGGCGCGCCGTGAGATAGGCAACCGGCGTATCACCCTCGGCAGCGGCAAGACGATGACGCTATCGCGCGCATTCGAGATCACATGCGCTCAGGAATTTCCCCGCGACTATGAATCCTACGCCTTGCGTAAGGCGTGTTTCCGTGGCGGGCTTACGTTCACGGCGGCGACTACGGCTAGCGTCGTGGTGGATAACGTTGCTTCGATGGACGTAACGTCCATGCATCACGCCTTTATCAACGGACGGCGTCTACCCGTCAAGTTCCGGCCGATGCCGGCCGAGGTGCTACAGGTCGCGGCGGATAACATCGTGGCCCGGAGCGTTGACGACGTGTTGGCCGAGTACGCGGACCCGTTCAAAACCGGGCTTCATATCGCGGTGGAATTAACGGACGTGCGTTTGCGGCGCGGCTCGTGTTTCGAGTCGTGGGGCATCGCCATTTGCCCGCGCTCCAAGTTCGTTAAACGTTTGACGGAGGACACGGACTATAGTAACAACATGCGCGCCAGGGACGCTGAGAACGCCACACGCGCACGCGGCTACGTCGATTTCGCGCGTAACCCCACGTTCGCGTTCGGAAAACTCTACGCGGCGGACGCGGCGATATTGCATGTGAACGAGATCGAATTGTGGAACCTCGCGCAAGTCTATGAATGGTCCAGTATGCGCGTATTGTACGGCGAGGGCACCACCAAGACAGTGATACCACCTGACTATGTGACGCTACAATCAAACATACTTTTCGGGCGCAAGACCGACGTCAAGAACCTCATAAAACACTATCATCATGGAACGCCGTACACGCTGGATATCCCGGCTAGCATCCCCGAGGGCATCGCGGCCGAAGCCCGGGCGGGCGCGCTCAGCGAAAAATTCCTGAACGCCTACTATGGCAGCACGGTAAAAGGACAATTCAACGGCATATATGGCACGCAGGCTCAGGACGTCATGAAGCCCGATTACCGCGTCACCCCGACGGGTGAATTGGAGGTGGATGGGCTCACGGTATGCACACCCGACAATTTCAACGACAAGAAACCGCGAACGCCGCGCGTGCTGTACACCTACGGTATGCGCATCGTGGCCGGTAGCCGCATGCACCTTGTCATCGCCATGATGCTATTGTGGCGCGATCTGCGGGGGCGGTTGGACGTGACTGGCGGCGACACCGACAGCGTGAAGGTGCGGTGCGATATGGACGTCACCGACGATATGTTGCTGGACGCGCTGGCACCCTTGCATACGGCGGTCGAACGCGCGATAGACACGACGATGCGCCGGGTGCGCGCCACCGCAGCCGACCTCGCATCCCCGCTCACCCATATTGGAAAATTCGAGGTGGAGGATTGCGGCGGCACGACACGGTACCGTGAGCATATGGAGGCGTGGAACAAGGCGCGCGTGAGCCTTGACACGTCGGGGCGCGTGCATATCACATGCGCCGGCCTCCCGCGTCCGGATGGCATGTACACGTCGGAGGATTTCATGGCAGGGCTGATGCAGGCCGGTCGTTCGTTCCGCGAGGTCGCGCCCGCGTGTCTCGGATACGATGTGTTCGTGGACAACGCGATATGCCATACGCTCCAGCGCAACAGGCCGCATGTGGTGGATCGGTACCGTGGAATGGTCACGGACTACCTTGGGGCGGCGCGGTTGGTGGACGTGCCCGAGGCGATAGCCTTGTACCCGTCCGGCCGCTGGCTGGGTGAATCCGACAAGCAGGCCAACGGGGAGAACATCGCGTATTTGCGGCGCGTGTACGATAGAATGGTGGATACGACGCCGCGCGCCTTGTCGGTGGCGGCGGGCAAACCGGAGATTGTGAGCTTGGATGGCGAGATACTATTACGATAGGTTGAAAAAAATAATTCTGCCCCGCGACGCGGACATTAACCTTATAATCGGCGCGCGCGGCCTCGGCAAAACCTATGGCGTCCGCAAATACATGATAGAGGACTATATCAAAAACGGTATTAGGTTCGTTGAGGTCACACGCTATCGTGAGGAAAACAACGATGTCGCGGCGAACTACTTCAGCCGTATAATCGTGGACAATCTTTTTCCTGATTACGAGTTCCGCACACGCAACAAAACCGCCGAGATACGCAAAAAGGGCGCGAAAGATTGGGAGACATGCGGCTACTTCATCCCCCTATCGTTGCAACAGCAGAAAAAGAAAACAACGTACACCAACGTGCGTAATATATGCATGGATGAGATAATCATAGACAATGACGACAGGTATCATAGGTATCTGAAAAACGAGTACGAGCAATTAGCTAAGTTGGTGGATACCGTGACGCGCGAACGCCCGGACGACACGGAGCTACGCAAACCGCGCATATTCCTATTGGGCAATGCGTGCGACGCGTTCAACCCCTATTTTAGGCATTATGACGTTCCCGTCGAACCGGAGTTCGGTTTATATTGGCTGGGGGGTAAGACCTGCCTGTTCGACTATGTTCAAGATGACGAGTACGCCAAGGCCAAGACGGCGAACACCGTGGCGGGGCGTATGCTTCGCTATAGTGACGGCATGACGTCTAGAAACTTGTTCAAAAAGCATGATACGTCGTTCATCGAGAGACCGCACGCGCATAGCAAGATCGGGTATGTGTTCCGTTGGCTCGGCGTGGAATACGGTGTGTACATGGATTATCGGTGCGGTTGGGTGTTCGTGGCCGGCAAGTTCCAAGCAACCAATAACGTGCCGTATTTTGCGCTGACCAAGGATGACAATAGATTGAATTATCTAACGGCTAATATAGCCAAGGAATTCATAAAGAATCTCATAGAGTATCACTCGTTGAATTACCTACGGTATGACAGCGTGGAGACACAACACGCCGTGTACGAGATGTTACGCGGTTTCGGCGTAAAATAACATACGGCACGCAAGCGAGGCTATCCGCCGAGACCGCAAAAACACGCGGGGGGCACCACGGTTGACTCCGGCCCCCGCATGGCCGCTCGAAGGGTGGGGCGCGCCGATTGTCGGCGGGACAATGTGTCGCAGTCGTGCTATCTTAAGGGGTATGCGTCTATATATCATGGCGTGTACCCCATTTTTCATGCATGGAAGGAAATTGTTATGGATGACGAGACAGCGACGGAGGCCGAGACCGCCGAGCGCGACGACATGACGTCCGAGGAGGCGCACCGCGCCGGAGAGATCGATGACTTGCGCGGCATGCTTCGCTACGTAAGGGACAAACTCGACGCGGTGGCCGAGATGACCCGGGAAATCAAGGAACGTTATAGCGACGGCTTGGTGGAGATGGTGGAGAACGGCGCGGTCATAAACGACACGCCGGACGCGGACGATGTAGCCGAGGCCATCGCGGCGGCGGCGGCGGACGACCTCGAAAATCTCGACTACGAACTCTGACAATAATTCAAGGACTTTAGGAGGCTATCATGGCGGTTGACAACGCAACCATACTGGACAAGGTGCGACTCAAGGGCACCGATGATTATCAACAGCGCATCCCATCCGCGACTCAGACTGGCGTGGCTAACACGATGCGCTATCTGTTCGACCCGCTTAACCGACAGTATCTGAACGATTTTGTTTGGAACCTCGTTAATCGCATCGGCCTTACCGTCATGGCTCAGAACGCGCCGTTCGAGAATCCCCTTAACGTTTTCAAGAAGGAAAATCTGTATTGGGGTAGCACGGTGCAGGAGATAGCGGTAAAGTGGATTAAGGCCCACGGCTACAAGGACGACGTGGAGGAGCTTTTGAAGCTCCATCGCCCCGAAGCGGCCGCATGGTATTATGAGATGAACCGCCGAGACCAGTACGCGATCAGCTGGAATGACGACGAGTTGCGACAGGCATTCACGGAGGATTACGGCCTTAACCGGTTCGTGGCTCAGATTATGGAGACGCCCCGCAACTCCGATAATTACGACGAGATGAACATAATGCTCGCGCTGATACGCCATTATGAGAACACGCTCGGCTTCTACAAGGTTCAGTTGTCCGCGGCCCCCACGGACGCGGCGTCGGCTAAGGCGCTGCTCAAGGCGCTTAGGGCGACGGCCGGCCGTATGCAGTTCCCGAGCACGCAGTACAACGCGCTGAATATCAAGGATATTCCCGCCTACGCCACGCCCAAACAGATGGTGTTGCTCATAGAACCCGAGTACCTCGCATCCTTGGATGTGGACGCGCTGGCCTCGGTGTTCCAGCTCGACAAGGCCGAAGTGCCCTATCGTATCATTCAGGTTCCGAGCCTCGGAATCGACGGCGCGGTTGCGCTGCTCGTTAGCACCGATTGGTACCAGTGCCGTGACACGCTGTACGGGACGACGCAGTTCTATAACCCGCAGACGCTCACGAACACGATGTATCTTAATCATTGGGGCATCTACGGTGTCAGCCCGTTCACGCCGTGTGCCCTGTTCACCACGAAAACCGGCAGCGAGATCACCGTGGTCACGCAAAAGGTGACTGGCTTCACACTCACGTCGAAGACGGCCACGGCGGCTCCGGGCGATGTGGTGGAACTCATACCGAAGCTCACCGCGACTGTCACGCCGACCGGCACGGCCATTCAGGTTGCGCCCGACGCGGCCACCTACGAAGTCACGGCCGCGACCGCCGCAACCGCTGGAACCGCGCTCAAGCTCAACGCCAACACGTATGTAGACGACAACGCCCGACTGCATATCCAGCGGGACGGCCTCGCCGCTGGCAACGTGCTTACCGTTAAGGCGACGGCCACCTACGTCAATCCGAACGGTACGACGACGCCGTACTCGAATACGTGCGCGATCACCATAAAGACCGCCTAATCGGCGCATGATATGATGGGTAGGCCGCACCACTAATAGGTGGTGTGGCCTATGTTCGTTTTTGGAGGCGTATTATCATGGATTTTCCCCATCTCACAGATGCCACGGGGTTTCCCGGCGACAATGTGGCACCATACGCGCAATACCGCAACAGTTTTGACTACAACGTGTGGACCCCCAACACGATCATTAAATTGTGCCGCGTCAAATGGCGCGATGACTACCACGACGTCGTGAAATTCAAGGACGACAATACCCGGGACGAGTGGTTCGACAGCCTCGACGGCGAGACGGTGAGACTCACGACGAACATGTACATAGCCAGGGCCGACGTGGATGGTATCAAGATACCTATTCCATACATGACGGCGCAACAGTACAATTATATCGTCGTGGATTACAGCCGGGATATCATGGGCACGACATGGCAGAAAACCGACGCTCAAACGAGGTACCATTACTTCATCGATAATGTCACGGCGGACGCGCCGAACACGACGACATGCACACTCACACGCGACGTGTGGACCGACTACGCCAACACCACCACGATAAATGTCATGTTGGAGCGGGGGCACGCGCCGCTGGCCGCGACCACACCCGAGCAGTTGCTGGAGAACCCGCGCGATCATTGCGCCGACTTCACTCTCCCCGACGTGGACTATGGGCGGAACGCGGGCCGTGTCGCCTCCAGCCGTCCCGTGAGCCTACAGGCCGGCGCGCGCTGGGTCTGCCTCGCCACGACATTCAGTCCCGGACAGCTTGCCGGCATGGCCGGCGCGCACGGCACCGACATATCGGACACCGCGCCCGCCTACGGTGATAACGACGAGAGTCTGGGCGGCTTCAACTGGGGTGCGGGCGGCGTGGACACAAGCGGCGTGCAAGGTTCCGGCACCTCATATACCACGGTTGACAACCGTACCCCCTCGAACATATTCATGTACGCGCTCAGGGGTGCCGATTGCTCCGGTACGTATTTTGATACGCTGTTCTCCCATTGGCCGCACATCATGTCGCAGATAGTCGCGTGCTTCACGCTCACCGATAGCATGATGAATCTAGGTGGCGTGGCCGCGATCGTCAACGGTGTGGAATGGCGCAACGCGGCCGGCCGGACGATGACATTGGAAAACATACAGCTGTCGCCCGAGCGGTTCAACTATCCCAGGGAATACCAGCGCGTCACACGCCTATACCTCGCACCCTACGCACATCTTGAGGTGTCGGACAACACTGGCGCGTCGCGCCGTGTGGAGATAGCGGACTGCGGCCCGCTGTCGGTACGGTCCCTAACCTCGCTGAGCTGGCCTATACTCCGTCGCGTCTCATGGCTCGACGGCGTGGGCGCAAGCGGGGACACCACAGTGGCAATGAAGGCATTGAACGGCGATGACATAACGGCCGGCGTGCCCGACGCCGACATGCTCCGTACCCTCATAACCCACGACATACCCACCTACGCATTGCAACGCCGCGCGATCGACGCGCACCGCGCCGACAACTACAACACTTCGGTGCAACAGGCGCGCCAAAACGCTATCATATCGTACTCGAACGGCGCGCGCGACTCGAACGCCGCGCAATACAACGCCAACGACAGCGCAAAAACGACACAGTCCAACGCGAACGCCTCGGCCGCCACCGCGCGTTCTAACACAAATCGCAGCAACAGCGCCGCCACCGCGAACACCGCGCGCGGTAATCAACGTGATACGGAGATAACTACCGAGCTTAAAGCGGTGCGCTCGGATAACCTCACGTATGCAACCACACGCTTAAACGACGACCGCGATTCCGCCAACACTAAGGTATGGCAAGATTACGGCAACGACGCAACGCTTATGAACAAGGCGTTTATCGAGGGTGCCCAGACCAACGCTATAACATCTGTCACCAGCGTTGTGGGTACTATGGCCGGAGCCGCGCTCACAGTGGCGACAGGTGGAGCGGGTGCCGTCATAGGCGCGGGTGCCGCGATAGGCGGCGCGGCGCTTCAAGGCTTCAATACCGGCATGGCGATAACCAATTCAACCGAGTTGAACCGCACCGCAAACAATGTGGCGCAATTTAAGGCAAAGGACGCGCAGACTCTTAATAGTGCGCAAACCGCGCATGCTGTTACACAGAGCACTGACACGACAAATCGCGCCAACACGCAATCGGATAGAAACTTACAATACTCAACTAACGCCGCAACGGACATTACCGCAAACACTGTCAACGCATCGAACGCCAACGCGACGGCATCCTATAACACGGCCACAGGCAACGCGGCGGCATCCTACCGGACCGCGACCGGCAACGCGAAACGCAGCCGTGACGTGGGCGTGTTCAACGGCAAACAGTCACTGGAGAACGCGCGCTCGGCCGTGACGGCGGCGTGGCGCGATTTGTCTAATCGAGCCGCCGCACCCGCGGGTACATACACCGGCGACAACTTCAATGACGCAACCGGCTTGGATACGATGACGATAAAGATCGTTACCGAGGATACCGGCGCTATCAGCGCGGCCGGGGAGCAAATGTTGCGGTACGGCATCGCGGCCAATCGTTTCTATTCTATGCCTAATATGACGCCATGCAAGCACTACACGTATTGGCAATGCTCCGACGCTTGGCTCACCAACGGGAGGGTGCAGAACGCGCACCTTGATATCATGCGAGACATGCTAATCAATGGCGTGACGGTATGGCAAAATGCCGACGAGGTTGGCGGCGATTACATATATAATAACCTATAGAATAATGGGAGGTATCATGGGGCGTAAAAGGACCCATAAAACGCCATTGTCGCGCGCTGATCTCGGGGAGCGTGGCGCGCCAATATGGCAGCAATCACAGGCGCTTAATTCACAGGCGTATAATATGGCGTATTCACAGATGTTGAACGTCGCTTTATCACGCTTCAAATGGATAAACTTACCCAAGACATGCGACGCTTGGTTTTTGGAATATAATTTGCTTCACTTTGGATATGCGACCATCGCATTTCCCAAGAACAAACCGGGCATATTCTTTTCCAATCAGGCGGTCATGCAAGGCGGCTTCAACGTGTATTACAAACCGCGCGCGTGGGATGCGTTCGGCATAAACGGGTGGCGTTTCCGCGTGGACAACGGAAACGGTGTGTTCATCTACGCTAATCACGCGCGTACCCCATTGATACCGACTATCGAGTTTTTCGCGCACGAAATAGAGGACTTGTACGCCACTAGGAGGCAGAATCGGTTCAATCAGAAAACGCCGTTTATCTTGGAGGTTCCGGCCGGGCAACAGACAGCCGGCGTCAACGTGATAAAACAGATATCGGGTGGCGAGATGGCGATAATGGCAACGCCCGGTTTCACCGACAGTATGAAGGCGCAAGTCTTGCAAACCGGCGTCCAGTATATCGGCGCTGAATTGCAGACCGACATACAGAACACATGGAATAGCTTTTACCAAGCACTCGGAATTAAAAACCTACCCCTCAAGATGGAGCGGCAGACGGCGGACGAGATAAACGACTACGGCGAACCCTCCGATCTACGCGCGTTGTCAGAGCTGGCCGAACGGCGCGCGGCGTGCGACATCCTAAACACGCGGTTCGAAAAATACTTGGATGCTCCGATACAGGTAGTGTGGAACGAGGATAATATCAGCCGCAATTACAACTATTTGAATGACCTCGAAAGGATGGCCGACGATGATGGTGGAGAATGACACCGACTGGATACGCCGGTACGAGCCGTGCGAGGAGACGCCCGACTACCAGTCGATCACGACCTACACGATGGGCGAACTCATCGACACCCCGGGCGGCATAGACTGGCAGAATCCCGTCTGGAGCTGGCGCGACATCGCCTATGATGACGCGCAATATCAACGCTGTTGCCGCAAGATAGAGAACCGATACTACGATAGGGAACTCGGCGTCATGCCCCCCTCACGTTGGCGGCGGCATTTTCTCCGACTCATACAGGAGATAATGCCAGTACTCCGGCCACTCTACGCCACATTGGATAAAAACCCCGACATATTCATGTCCGACAGTGACGTATGGCATAAAATGCGTAGCATATATTCAGAGTTTCCCGCAACACAATTGGCCGAGAATCAAGACTACGCAAGCAACGCCAACGATACGCAATATGAGACAATATCAAACGGTAATTTTATGGACAAGGTGGCGAAAATACGCGCCGGGGAATACGCCGACGTGGACGTGCTATTGCTCGACCACTTGGAGACGTGTTTCAGTCCCTTATGGACGGTGAACATAAACAACTACTAAGGAGGTAAAAGTGTTCCCATATCTGCCGTTCTTCAGCGCATGGTCATACACGCCCGCGTTGCCCGCGTTCTACTGGAACGCCAAATCACAACAGGAGATAATCAAGCATCTAGCGTGTGAGAATGACCACATAACCTCATATCTCGACACGATCGTACAGGACATAAACGACAAACTCACCGAGTTTGATGCAAGAATAAAAGCAATCGAAGCCAACATAAACGACTACGCAATAGCCATCGCACAAATACAAGAACAAATAGAACACATAGGCGACACACAATTGATATGGAACGTCACAAAGGGTGAATACACCGACAGTAAAACAGCATTGCGAGACCTATACCGCGAACTAGCCGTATACGGCGCACGCATCAATCAAATTGCCAATATCGATATCGACAAACTAGCCACCCACCGCACCGACGAAACGCCCGCCGTTGGAAACCACACCATATTCAACAGCAATACCCCGCGTGTCACCGATGCCAAAACCGGCGATCCATACCCGCCCATAAAGTGACAATAGAAAAGGAGATATAATGGCTACAGAAACACCGTTCTATCATCTGCCATTGTACGAAAACGGAGACCTAGCCGACCTACGCGACGGCTATAACGCCGCAATGCGTATCATAGATCGGAGCATACACCAGCTACAGGTGCAAGCAGAAATAAATCACCCCGCAAACATTACTCGAAAGGATGCAACAAAATGACCGACTACACAACAAATTTTAACCTTGAAAAATATACCCCCGGCGACGCGGCCAACCTCAACGACCAATACAACGCATCGATGGACATCATCGACAGCACTATGTATAAGATAAACACCAACGCCGCCGATGCCGCAAGTAAAGCCAACGCGGCAAACAACAATCTTACCGCCTTGGGTGTAACCGACACCACAACCGCAACGACACTCAAAAATAAGATAAACAAGACAGCAACAGACCTAGCTGTAACAACCGAAACCGCAAACAACGCGATATCCCTCGCACAAACCAACAAGACCGACATAACCGCCATAAACGGCAACCTTAACGCCCTCGGAGCGAACACGGTAGACAACGCGACGGCACTAAAGAACAGGATAAACGACACATACACAAAAACCGAGAGCGACGCTAGATATGCGAAGACCCCAATAGAACAAGACACTCTAGTCGCAATCGGAGACAGTTATTTTGAGGGCTTCAGGACCAATAACCCAGCAACCGACAGCATGATAGTAAAAGCAGCTCAAAAACTCGGCCTCACATGCAAGAATTACGCAGTAGGCGGCAGCGGTTTCATAACAGGAACAACATTCCGACAGCAGTTGGAAACCGCAAACCGCGCCACACAAGACAAAACAAAAATAAAATACGTTGTAATCGGCGGTGGCCGAAACGACAATTACGCTACAATAAAAGAATCAGACGTAACGGCCACGCTCACATATGCTAAAACTAATTTTCCATACTCGAAAATAGTATTTATACCAATGATGTATGATAACACATGGCCCACCTACCTAGACGGACAAAAATACGGCACCCTATGCGCCGCAGGCCGCAACGCCAACGTACAAACCATAAAAGACGCTCCATCATGGGGCTTGTACTGGTACGGTGGAATGACCGACATACACCCCAACACCACAGGATCCGAGATGTACGCACAATACATCGCATACGCAATACAAAACAACGCAACAACAATGCCCCGCACGGAACGCCACAACGACGTCACCCTAACCGGCATAAACAACGGAAACCTCGCAGTATTCATAAACGGACTAAACATCTCATACACGTTCCGAGGCGATAAAACCGCCTGGGATACAAACGTATTCGCAACGGTAAACAGATCAAACACATGGGGCGCATACTCACTCATAACAGGCTTTAAAGACAACAACGTAATGGTAAAAATCAAATTCGATGGAATGCACTTCAACCTCATAGACACAGTAACCGGCACGGGCGCGCCCGGCCCCATTAACTTCCAATACACAATGAACATATTCGAGCACAACTAAAAGAAGCCCCGGTAGACAATCGCCTACCGGGGCTTACCCTTACAACGTCAAATCAACTAACGCCTCGGATACAGTTCTCCCACAACCTATCGCCATATAGTCACCACGAATGCAAGTGACGACAACAAGATGCGGAAAACAATAGGTGTTAAAACTCATGTGAAGCATTTTATTTTCCTCGATCCTCAGAATGCGATAATGGCCGCAATCAACATGTCGGTAAAATGGTCTGAGGGGATATCATAGATAGTTACGATGTTCGGATAGTCTCGCTTAATCACACCCGCCATAATATCCACGTCAAACCGATCAGTGTCAAGACCACAGTCACAGAGATAATCATTGATTGCGGCTTCA
>CYGL01000473.1_pt1 | contig 15760 bp, 17 predicted proteins | sample 485531 | NCBI WGS metagenome assembly CYGL01 (sample SAMEA3497897, study PRJEB9818) | human gut metagenome | reverse complement strand
CCGGTGTTTTGCTGTACGCCGATATCGAGTCGGTATTTGGCGAAGTATGGGTTTGCTTTTTGCACGGCGTTGGACAGGAATAATACTTTGGTTCTGTCCTGCCATCGGTCTACCGTATTGTAGAATTCGGAAAAACTGTTGACTTCATTGCTTAAAAACCGGAGATTGTCCGGGAATATCTCATCGAAAATGATGAGGTGTACTTTAGGGTAGGCTACCGATTTTAGTCCACCGGCCTGTGAGAGCGCGACAAAATAGCAGCAGGTGCGCCAGTCTTTTTCCTCCCATGAGGTTTTATGGATTTGTCCTTTTTCGCCGTTGACGCGAAACTCATAGTCCGGGAATCGGTCTTGAATGTCTTTGAAGAAGGTTTCCTTGCGATGCTGTTCCACGTCGGTGCGACGCAGGTAGATGAATTCATATCCGTTTTTGATGTACTCTTTTATGCCGTATCGTTTTGCGGCGTATGTTTTGCCCAGGCCTCGTGCGCCGATGATGATATTCCATGGTGCGTTACGGGTGAGTAGGTTATGCAGGTCATAACTAGTCGTTTTTCGTCCAGCGCCTGCAACGCCATGGGCTCACCTTCGCTTTTACGAAGAGTGGGAGGGGGGGTGATGTCATGACCGTCACCCCCCCCCCTCCCTTCGTGTGTGATCGGCCAAGGGAAGATGTCTGTCGGGCCGACATCTCCCATTATATCACAAGCCCGTTAGAATGCGGGCGGGTTTGACTTGCCATCCCATACGGACAGGAGCGAGTAGGCCTGATTGTACCTGCTGCCATACGGCCCGAACGGGTACGTGGCGAGAATATTGGCCCTCAGTTGATCGAGATTCGCGGCTTTCGGGATTTTCAGCGCGTTGGCGGGCGACTGGTGGTAGGCGGTCACCCATAGTATTTGCATTCTGTCATCATCATACTGTTTCGGATAACCTGCATAATCCTGGGCGAACTGTTTGCGTTGACCCTCACGGGACTCGGCGCGTCCAGCCCACGTACGGAACGCCGCCGCCTCCCCCGCGGTAAGCGGGCGCGTGAACTCGCCCCCATGCTCCATCAACGAGGCGATCTGCGGCGCGGCCGATTTGAATGTCTCGTATCCGGCCTGGTCCGCCTCACGCATGTTGTTCAGCACCTGCAAGCGGCGGCCGAAACTCCACTGGGCGATGCCGATGCCCTGCAAATTCGCGGCTTCGACCGCATCCCATCGCAAGCCTGCTTCGACTGTGCCCACCACGTATAGGGCGTAGGAGTTTTCCGGGTTCGTCGATGCGGACGGGTGGCCTTGCCCATTGCTTGAGTCGGGTTGTGGTTGTGATGCTTTTTCCACATAATTGTTGGCGGTTGATTTGTAGAACACTCGGGTGCGTGCCCCCTGGTTGTCGGTCTCATGCAAGTACAGGTTATCGCCCTGCCAGAGTATCCATGCGCCGCCACGTGCCGTATCGGGTCGGCCCTGATTGTTGTCTCCGGTGGGGTTGTCGGCGGGTGGTTTGGGCACGGAACGCGGATGCAGGTATCCCAAAAGCCCTTCGGCGGGAAGCCATTTGAGAACACTGGGCCCCGGGTTTTGGGTGATGACGTGGATGTTCCCGTCTTGTATGCCCTCGTCGCCGGCGACGATGGCGACATGCGTGTATGGCGTGTATCTGGCGTAACCCCATATGGCCACATCCCCGGCCACGGGCTTGTATCCGCCCACGGGTATCCGCTCGTACACCTGTTCGCATCGTTTGGATACGGGGTAGGCGGTGTATAGTCCTCCCGCATAGCCGTGGGGGTGATGCAATCCTGTATGCTCATACCGTACATGTCCATGGAGTACTTGGCCCACAGGTCCCAGCATTGAGCCCCGAAAACACCGTCCATATCCCAATAACGTCCTTGGGTCTGTTGTGTCCATTGGGTAAAGGTAATAGCCATATCTTTATTATAAGGGCCGCTCCTGTCGTGCCGATGGATTGTGGCGTCGTATATCATACAGGGGGAATATTGTCGCAAAAGTCGGTTGGTATTGCCGTCAACCGACTTTTGCGATATGTCATATGTGGTTAATATGCGAATAGTCTAGGTTTTGCCACCAAATACTTTTTCGGACTGTTGTCACCTTCATCGATTTTGAATTCTATTTTTAGTCGGATGGTGTTGAAGTTGCATGAGGTTTCGAAGTAGTACATTGATTGTGTTGTTGCCCATACGTCTCCTGTTTTTTTCGCTGATGTCATGTTGCCGTGATATTGGGGTTCAAAATTGTATGATCTCAAGTCTTCGCCGTCGAACAGGACCAGTGAACCGTGTCTGCTGGGTGTCGCGGTTTTCACGTCGAAACCAGAAATGAAGCGGTTTACGTTGGTAATGGTGATTGGCGGCGACATGAGCGCGACATCTGTTGTAATGTTGGAGACTTCTATGATTTTTCCATAGGTGTCATCGGTTTTTACCTCGAATGTCGCACTACCTGTTACATCCCAGCCTTTTGTACTGTTTTCGTATTCTAGCTTTGTAGCGTTTTCCTTGGTTTGAATCTTTAGTTCTTTAAATGCATCATCTACTAGGTTTTTGGTTTTTCCTCCGCTTTCGGCATTGTATATATAATAGTACGGCGTGAAGTCCGTTAGATATACGTTGTCATTGCAGATATCTTTGTTTGTGAGGCTTTCTGGAGTCGTATAATATTCGTAAGTATTGTTATAGCTGAGCGTTACCGTGCTTGGCGCAGCTGCGGTTACAAACGGTACTTTCGAATTGATGACTGAGCAATTTTGCATTATCACTTGATTGCGTGCGGGAATATCATATCTATTGACATCGTTGGACACAATTGCCGTTTTTCCCAATATGCCCTCAAAATGGCAATTGTCAAAAACAACTTTATTGTTTGAGCCGATGAGATTGAGCACTGTTGAGGTAAAGTCAAATGAAGTATTGCTTATATATAATTCAAACCCTTTAGTAAGTGTAATGCATTCCTGCTTGCAGGTTATTATAGATTTTTGAATCATTAAGTTTTCGTCCGGCGTTTTTTTGTTTTACTTGAAAATGAATACCGTAATTACATTTATCGATATATACGTCGGTAAATTTAGTTAAATAAATATCATTGCCTTTAATGTCGAACGCATAGTTAAAATTGTTAATCTGTAGGTAACTAAATGTTTTGTCGCGCATAAAATTGGGCGACGTTGGGTCATCTACGCTGATTGCGATACCGTTATGCACGGAATCGCCGTCGAAGTCTTTCGGCCGGATAGTGATAAGGCCGTTTGAGCCGTCAAACAATTCCCCTGTGTTCTTCCCGTCAACATGCACGTTAATATGCTTGACATGAAAACCGATCGGCGCATTGACGGAAAAAGTCACCTCTCCAAGCGATTTGACGCAAATGAATGAATGCAGTGTAACGGTGTGTTCGAGAAGATAGTTCCCCGCCGGAACGAATAATGTGTAATACAGTCCGCCTACGTTATAAGTGTTGACTATTGCCGCTATCGCCTGATCGAACGCCGATGAGTCATCGGTTACGCCATCGCCCTTCGCCCCGAACATTTGCGGGGTGATGAAATAATTATTGATCTTGGTGATATTGTCCAGGTGTTCCGCCTCCTGCGTGGTCCGCACCCCCAAGGCTTCGAGAATCGCGGCATTGGAGTCGGCCGTGCTCCTGGCGGCGGCGGCGTCTGCGGAACCTTTGTCCCACTTGGTTTTCGCGCTGGTGGCGTTGTCCACCGTAGCATCCCCAAGCAGCGCTTTCATCACCTCTCTATTGCTGGTTTCCTGCGATTCCGTCCCCTCGATACGGTCAAGGTGTGTTTTCAGGGTTGCATCGATGGTGCGCATGGACCCGTTATATCCGTCGCGTAGGTCGGCGGGGTCGTTGTCGCCATATAGGTTTAGCGCGTAGTTGTCGGTTTTGTCATAGATGGTGGTGTTCATTGATTGGCTCCTTTTGTCTCGCGGATGAGTGTCTCCAGTTGATTGATTTTTTTGTCCAGCGCCCTCATGGCCTCATTGTATCCGTCCCGTAGGTCTAAAGGCGTGTTGTCGGTATATAGGGGTAGCGAGAGGTGTCGTGTCCTCTCGTATTGGCCGTCGGTCATTGCTGTTTTGTCCTCCTTCGCGGGGTTACCCGTGGTTCATCGTTTCCGAAAATTTCTCGATTCCCGACGACCGACCATGTGATGCAGTCGTGTTGCGCCGCCTGGGCGGTGGTCATGGTGGCCATTTGGTCGACCCTCGCACCGAACACGGCCAACTCTCGGTACATGTCGCGTGCGGTGTTTTTTGAGTCCTCGTACCTGCCTGTGGTCGGATTATACGTGAGCGCCGAGCACTGATACCGGTCCAGCTTTGCCGTCAGGTCATCTAGAGTGCCGTCGACGGAGTCCTGCCATGTTTTGATCTGCCCGAGAATCTTGGCAATAGCGTCCATGTCGGCGTTCTCGTCCTTGGCGAGATTGTCCAGTTGTTCCCTGAGCTGGTCCAGATGGTCCGATATCTCCTGCACGTAGCCCAGCACCGTGATCGTGTCACGGTAGCTGAATGGTTGCACGGTCGTGAAATACCGTTGCCGTGGGTCGATGCGCAACGGTGTGATGACTGGATTGCCTGCGTCCATAATATCCTCCTATCTCATCCCAGTATACGCGTCAATGGCCGAGATTGTAGGCGAGGCTTGTCCCGTATGGTTGCGGGATGTCGGTCATATTGTCCCCGCTCCCCCATATGCCCAGAAACAGGTCTTCGAGCGAGTTGATGACCATCATGTCGATGTTGAGCATCGTGTTCCGCCAGTCGGAGAGCAACTGGGATTGGGAGCCGCTGGTGCCGATCGTGTGTGAGGTGCTGTTGCCTTTGTCGGATGAGTGTGAATAGTCCGTGTCGGATGTGCTTGACGCGGTGGCCGTACTGTCCTGCGTGGTGGCCGTATGCGTGTTGCCGGTCGAATCCGTCTGGGATGCGGTGGTCGCGTATTTGCGGAAGTCGTCGATACGGGTTTGCGGAAACTCGCTGTTGAACGTCATGCTGGAGTTGTCGGCGGTCGTGTCGGATGTGCTGTTGGCTGTGGACCGGTTGGACTGGGTGCCTGTGGACCTGCCGCTGGACTCGTTGACGGTATTGGAGTCCATGGACTGTCTGACGTCGCTGGTGATGAACGGGTCGAATTCCTTGCGCGCGGACTCGTATAATTGGTTGAAGTAATCCATTTGCTCACGCATGGTGCGACCCAGGTAAAACACGAACATTTGCGGTGTTTCGCTGCCGATCTCTCGGAGTGCGTAATGGGCTACGATTTTCTCGTTCAGTTTCGCGCGATGATTCTCGTCGAAAATCGGATAATAGGCCGCGCTCAAATGGAGTTTTTCGTCTGTGTCGAACCCTCGATCGATGAGATTGCCCAGCGTCAATGTATAGTCGGCCATATTATCTCTGATGGCGTACATGCTTAAATCCTGTGCCATTATTCCTCTTCCTTGGTGCCGTCCACGTCCAATAGTCCGCCTGATGTGGTGTCATTCCATTCCACGCCAATGGGTTTTCCGAGGTCCGCCATTTGCGGCCACAGTCGGTTGATGGTGTCGCACGCCTGCTGGCGGGCTTTGAGATAGCTCAGGCGGAACACGTTGGTGCGACTGTTTCCGGCGGTGACTTCCGATTCCAGCAATCGTTCCTTTTTTTCGGTGGTACTGTTGTCGATGCCCAGGTAGTTGACCAGCTCGTTCCAAACCTGTGTTTTGGTGGTGATGATCTTGTCGGCCAAAAACGGCGTCACGTTCGGGAATGTTTGGAACATGCCGGTGATGTCCGCGCTGTCGTACGTGTAGATGTACGGGTCGCCGTCCTCCCTTGCTTTCATGAGATTCTGGGCGGTGAGCTTGCCGGTTTCCGACGTGGCGATGATGAGAGGCACGCTGATGTTGTCAAGGTTCACGTCCAGCGCGCGGTCGGCGACGGCCAATCGGGTCGCGTAATTCCACATGACATCAATCATCGTACAACGCAACTGGTTGTCCCAGATGGGCACGCACTCCTTGCTTCCGATCTGCGGATGCGAATACCCGGTGGCGACGGGCTGGAATGTGGTCGGATTGTTGTAGTTGTTGACGCCGCCGATGTTCCCGGCGGTCACCATGAACCGGTGCGCGTCCCTCCGCTTGTCGGGGAAAAACAGGGCGAGACCGTTTTCGAACAACGTCAGTTCCAAGTATCGTTCGTCGATGTACGGGGGTAGGTTGACCCATTTGAATCGGCTTACGGCAAGCATTTCGATCAGTTTCATATACTGGTTGATTCTGAGGGATTGTCGCATTTCGGGTAGGTTGAGATTACCCCACATGGAGCCCAATACGCTTTGATTATCCCAGTGTGACGCTTTACGCGCGTTATTACGTTTGCCCATAGACGCCGTCCTTGACAATAATAATAGGGAGAGTTGTACGCTCTCCCTATTATATCAGTCAGTAGGCGATGCCCGGTAGTGGCGTATTGTCCGCGTAATCGGTGATGCCGATCTTGCCCGGGTCGGCCCACACGGTCACGCCGCTTTCGAAAATACCCTTGACGGTCAACCGGTATTCCTCCGGGCAGGTGCTGGACCGCACGTACAATTCATGGAGTTTCCAGTAGGTAAAATTGGACATCGCCATCATATTCGCGGGGAGTCGCATGAATCGTTGCACGTAATACCCGTATCGCAGCCATACCTCGCCGATGGCCTGCATGGCGGCTGGCGAGATTTGGCGGAATCGCACCATGACACCGATCAGCCCGTTGGCGAGGTTGAATGCGTCGCCGCCCAATGCGCCTGATGTGGTGGGGGGTACGGTTTGGGTTTGCTGGACCTGCGCGTTGATGCCGGCGATGGTGTTCTGGTAATCGCCTTGCGCGGTCGCCATCGCCAACTGTCGGTTCATGTCGGCGAATTGCATGGTCTGCTGGTTGCCGAGGTTGGTTTGCGCCAATGCGTATGCGTTGGCCTGCGACGTGCTCGCATTGTTCGTGGACTGCGTGTTCGCCAACTGCTGGTTGGCGGATGACACATTATTGTCATACGTGCGCTGGTTGGCCCACGCGCCTATCGCCGCGCCCGCGACGGCTCCGGCGACACCGCCCATGTTGCCGGTGGCGGCGGCTCCCACCGCGTCCAGCGCGCCCGAGCCGAGCGTGTTGATCTGATTTATTTGATTGTTGAATCCGAGGTTTTTCAACGTGAGGTCGGTGCTCATTTGCGCGTTTTGGTTGTTGATCGCGTTCATGGCGTTTCGGTTCGAGGCTCCCAGCCGGTTTTGTTGGCTGGCGTATTGGGTGCCGAGTTGGGCTTGCGCGTATGCGTTGTTGACGCCCATCTGGGTTTTCTGGTACGCCCATCCGGCGGACTGTTCGGCGTATTGGCGCGTGTATGCGCTGTTGGCCAACGCCAGCGCGCTGCCGTTGTTCACCGCCATGAATGTCGGAAAATTGGTGATGCCGAACGAGGCGTTGAGCATTTCGCCCGTGTCGATGGGCAGCCCTTTGCCGGCCGGCAATGGTTGCCGGTCGCTCAATGAGCCCGCGTGATAGCCTCGAGCGTAGAAGTTAAGGCGCGGCGAGGGGGGTGCGTAATTCCATGTCTCTCGGATGATCAGGTCGGCGGATGGGATTTGCTCCGGCTCATAGGTGATGACCGTGCCGTTGAGGCACGAGCATTCGATGTACGCATACGGGGCGGTCAGGAATTTTTTAAGATACCGATATCGGTCCGGCAGACGGAATGCGTCGCGGAAGTTTTTGAGGTTGATGATGTCCGCATATCGGCTCGTACTGCTGGTTGCGGCTCCCTTGACCAGCCAGCAACCGCCTTGGAATCCGGCGTTTTTGCCGAACATGTCCGTGATCTTCACGGCATCGGTGCGCAGGAGGCTTCCAGGTATTGGCGGTACTGCGTAGATGCCGCAGATGCCCTGCGTGACCCACGGGCATTCGGTGCCCGCGTCAAATACCCTGAATATGTCCCACGGGTTATCGAGATAGTAGACCTCCGTGCCATTGGCCTGTGATTCAAAAAAACTGCCGACCGCCGAGTGGATGATCGGGTTGTCTTTGGTTCCGGGGTCGCGCAGGAGGTTCGTGGTCGAAATGATGAGCAGGCCGAAACCGTATACATCCCCGCTTCCCGCACCCATCAGGGGCGTCCATGATTCATTGACGAGCACGGTGCTTTTCCCGGTGTCCAACCCCTCGGGCAGATCAAGATAGGTTTTCCCGTAATCGTGCCACTGGTTTTCGTTGGCGACGCCCACATGCCCGCGCTCCACGTAGGCGTTGCCTAGGGTGATATCATGCTGGTAGCTCTGCCACACGTCCAATTGGATGTTGAGTTGCGTGGTGTTCGCGTTCACATAATCGCAGGTTTGGATGAAATAATACCAGCTTCGTGGCGTGTCGAAATCGTAGTCGTTCGTGGCGATGAGATAATTATATCGACTGGCTTGCGCAAATGGGATGGGCAGTCGTACCGGCAGGCCGTATTTGGCCATGGTGCAGTCGGCGAATTCAACACCCTCCAGTCGGTCGAAGTACGCTCGCTGGGCCTGTTTGTCCCATGTGACGATGTCCCGGTACCCCATATCCCATGGCACGTTACAGAGTTTGAATCGGGTGTTTGGCGTCCATTTGGCGTATGAGAAATTAATGGGCAGGTCGTTGGCTGTCATGATTACTCCCTATATATATAAAGAATGGGTGTGGAGAATCGAATCTCCACACCCATTTTACCGTGTTGTGGTCACATGTCAGCCGCTCTGGGCGGCGGTGACGGTGACGGTTTTTTCGGCGGTCGCGCCCGCGAATTTCACGGTGACCTTCGCCGTCCCTGCGCTCGTGGCGGTGAGCTTTCCGGTCTTGTCAATGGTCGCGTTCGAATTGACGGACCAGTTGGCGAGGTTGCTGACATCCGCCTTCGTGCCGTCGGTTTTGACCGCCATGCACGTGAGCTTGACGCTCTCATTGGCCTTGACGGTGACGGTTTCGGGCGTGATGGCCAGGGCGGTCAGCGCGCCGATCTTGATGCCGCCCACCCATGTGCCGACAACGGGGACATCGAGTGCGGCGGAAACCGTCTGATCGACTTCCGGTGTCGCCGGGTTGATGTACGTGGCCTGTGCGGTAACCTTCAGCGATTCTGCGGTCTCATCCAAACCACAATGCAGGATACCGTCATTGTCGATGACCGTAAACTGGCTGGTCGCACCCTCCAACATGTACTTGATGCCGACGGGCTGATACGAGGCGGTTGCATTGTTCGCGCTCGTAATGGTGGCTTCGACCTGCACGAGGTCGCCTCGGGACACGTTTTGCGGGGTGACGGCAGGCTGACCGTATTTCTTGATCTTGATCGTGAACGTGGGCTTTGAGGTGGTGAGCGTATCCGGGTTCACGATCGTGCCGGTGCGGGAGCCTTCGCCGGTCCAGAACAGGACGGCGTTTGCAAACGGGTTGGGGGTGACGCTTCCGCGGTGCTTATAGAAAATATTGCGGGTGCCGTCGATCGGGTTGACCGGCGAATTGGCGGTTTCGAGCATTTCATTCCACTGGAAAAAGAAATCCTCGGACGTGAGCACGGCCTGGACCTTGCCGGCTGTGCCGCCGATGCCGAACATGTCCTCGGGGATGGGGATGATACGATACGGCACGTTGGCGCGGTCGATATTGAACGCGGCGGCCAATGCTTCCACGTTCAAGGCGGCGATGACCTGCGGGGTGGCGAACAGGATGGCTTCCGAATCACGCCATGGAGTGGTCCAGCTCATCGCATTATAGCGCGGCATGGCACTCAGGGGGAGAGACTTGAGCTCGTTTGCGGTCTGCTGGATGAGACGCAGCAGGTTCTTGGCGTCCGTTTCCGTGGAGCTCGAGGCTCCCACGTCGGCGGTGTGGACGCGGAAGAAACCTCCCTTGCGCGCGTATTCCGCAAACGTCTGTACCTTCATGACATACATGTCATTACGGTCGGACAGGATGGGCGCGTTCATGATCTCCGCGATATAGTCGGACATGCCGCTTTCACCGTCGAACGCGGTCAGCAGAGCGTCCTCGGGGATGGTGACGGGATAGTAGTGGTCGAACGTCAACGGGTGGAACACCGAGGCGGTGGGCACATTGTAGCGCCCGTAAACGTCGTCACCCAAGTATTCCTTGTTGAAGTTTCGGGTGCGTGCCTGTACGAGGCCGACGGCGGCCTGCTCGTACGTGGAGCCGTAGCGTTTGAGGGTGCGTGGGGAGCCGATGAGCTTCAACGGGTCATCCCAGTCCGCGTGCTGGATATACAGGCCGATGAGGCGCTGGATTAGGACGCCGGTGAACTCGTCGCGCAGATACGGGTAGTTACGCATGTTGTCCACCGCGTTGCGAATATTGCCCTGCGTGGCGGCGGGAACTCGGACCTGGAACTGGGGGGAGCAGGCGTTGCGGACCGCGTTGTAAATCTCAACGTCGCCCTTGCCTGCCAACGGTCGAATGTCAGCCATTATTTACCTTCTTTGATTGGTTTGGTTAGTCGAACAGGTTTTCGATAGAGTCGGCGACACCATCATGATCATCATCATCATTGTCGTGAGCGTCGGCGGCGTCATTGTATCCGAGTGTGTCCATCATGGCCTTCAATGCGGCGAGTTCTTTTTCGAGCGCGTCAAGTCGGGCGCTCACGTCCGGCTGGCTGGATTCCGGTTCGGACTCGGGCTCAGGTTCGGGCGTGGGGTCGTTCACGGTTTCCACCTGCCGTTCCTCCTGAGTCGGCGGCGGCGTGGTTTCCTCGTTATCGTTTTCATTCGGGTCTGCCATGGCAAAGCTCCTTGCGTGCGATTGACTGTTGTCCCGATAATTATATCATGCTGTCGGTTATAAAAAAGTGACCCCCCAATCACGGAGGGTCTGGAATGTCTCATGAGAGCGCGGTCTGAAATCGTAGGGCGTCGCCAACCACGGCAACGGTCATCATGGGCGGCGGCGTTTTCAGCCGCGGTAGCCCGCCCATGTCTCACCCCAGTCGATAATCAACGCTCGGAAGACAGGAATATCATAGCACGACCATCGTACCCATGTCATCCACCACATGCATCCCATGATGATAATCCTCATAGGGTATCGGTCGGGCGAACAGGCTGCCTGCCATGCATATGTCAACTTCCCCGTCATCACGCCAACCCTGGTACCGGTTGACACCAAGAATGGTGAGTTTTTCGTAGCGTGAAGAGATTTTCCATTTACCCAACTCGATGGGGTGGATGTCGCATGATTCGACCGGCTCCCACCCGGACAGGATACACCCATCCGTGTTCGCATACAATACCCGGTCCGCGTTTGCATGGCACACGTGCAGGAGTCTTGATCTGGCGTAGGCGTTGACCCAGACGGGGACCGGCAGGTAATCGGTGCTGAGGTTCGACCCGTCGCGCCCGGCGACATCCCAATCCAATGTCACGCCGTCCGGTGATGAGGGGAGTAGGACGGAGCCTTTGGGCAGGCTTGCCATCTTGCCCACCAATGCGTTCATGACGAGTTTCGCCATACGCCTGCGCTCCCCGGCCGCACGCTGTTTCAACCCACCCCATTCGTCCACGAATGACCGGAAAAATCCTTTGCTTCGGCGGAACTTCCAGCCGCGCACATGCCTGTACACGTTCACCTCATAGTTTTCACGCAGCAATCGTTGGTCAACGTCGGTCAATACTTTGGTGATGTAGCCGCGTGTGGAAGTGAGACGGTCATGACCGTATACGCTCCTGTTGTCCAGGAGGAACGGGTATCCGTCGGGTTTGAGCTCGGCGCGGAATATGAGCTCATCGCAATGCAACGGCATGTCATCATCCTGTACATACTCGCCGTCATATGGTTCCGGCAACCCCCATGGCAGCCATTCATCACGTAGGATGCTCGGATACATGCTGTTGCAGTCGATGTCGATGGCTTTGCCGTACGCGCCTTCCCGGGCGAACATGAGACCGCCGATGTAGGCTTCATGCAATGACCGCTTATCTTCGTTATCGAGTTGCGGGAATTTGTCGTTATACCATCTCCAATCACCGCCGACAAACGCCTGCATGCTGGCGGCTCCTGCCGTGATCTTGCATAGGCCCCTCCTGTCGTACTCGCCCAACGCTTCCAGCAGGTCGGCGTCGGCCATGGTCACCCGGCAATTCTCACGCAACAGGTTCGAGATGTCGTAGAACCGCACCGAATTCTCTCGATCAATGCACACCGTGAGCATGAAAAACTTGCCTTTTTTGGAGATGATGGCATCCCAGCTCATGTCGGCACGATGCTCGTTGTGAGGCAGGACGTGTACGACGTGGGCGATAAACGGGTCGAGTACGGTGGGGTCAGTGACGTATACGGTGAGTTTGCCGGCTGTCATGACCTGTGACAGCAGGCCACGTGGGTCATCGGCGTCGACTATTATAGTGCCGCCCAGGAACCGTATGGTATTGTCGGCGCACCACAGGCCGACCCTATCGCTACAAACCATGATATGATCTTCCCTTGATTCGTTGAGGTATTACGCCAGCATGGCGGATTCGGCCAGCCACCTGTCAAACTGGCGGCGGCTGCGCTGGTATCCCTCCCCGTTATCGCGGAACACCGGCCGGAACCTGTGCGACACCGGGTCGTAATCATCCCATTGGAATACGGCGCGGGGCGCGTCGGTTTGTTCGATGAACGCGCGTTTGCGCGCATCGGAGAGCCTGCGAAATTGCTTCAATCGTTTCGACCCGAGCGTGGCCCCCAATATTTTCTCGAACACCTCATACCGCCCCCGACTCATGTAGGACGGAAATGCGTATTCCTCTCCATAGGGGATGCCGGTTCGATCGTGAGGCTTTCGTTTCCTCGGTGATGATCGTGGTTTGGTCTGTTCGGTGCGTAGGCCGAGTATTTCGGCGGCGTCATGCATTTGATTCAGTAGCTCGTTGCGGTGTCCGCCCTTCAGTTGGGCGCGGACAAACGCTTCATCCGCCAGCACGTTCTCCATCCGGAGAAAATCGGTGAGTTTGGAGGGGATTATCTGGTTACGACCGAAGTTTTCGCCGGTGACGCCCCTGATCTCATCCACTCGTTGCTCGTATACGCTCTTGCGGGGGATTGCCTGCGCCCTGTTCCAAGTGTTTATCTTCTGCCGCGCGTCGTTGATGCGGCGTTGTTGTTGGCGCAACAGTTTGCGGCGTTTCGGGATGGGTTCCGCGTTGATCTGAGCGTCCGTGATGGGGGTGCGGCCGGCGAACATGAGGTCTTTTCGTGTTGGCCGCTCCGCAGCGAGAGCGTGGTAGGGCGTGTTTTTCGCCTGTGTGATGGTCTGCTGTTTCTGTCGCTCCCATTCTTTGCTGAGTGTTTTGGCGATGTTGACCAATTGTTGGTCGGCGGTTTTCGCGAGGTTCGAGTGCGAATAGGCTCCGAGCTGTTTGATGTTGCGTGCGGCGCGCGCCTGTGCGGCCTGGCGGGCCTTCACGTGCCTCTGCTTCTTCCCGGCCACAATGAACTCCTTCGATCGGAGACGAGGAAGCCCCCCCCTCTTGATGGGGGAGGGGCTTCAATATCAGGACAACAATATTGTGACTATAGTATCACTTCTCGCCTGGTTCGCTTGCCGGTTCGATGCTGTAGAACTTGTAGCCTCGGCGTGAACGGCGCTCCACGACCTTGACGGCAATCGGCTGTTTCCACGTGTTCGGCGTGCCGAAAATACCGAACATGGTGTTGAGGCCTGCCAGGAGCGTAGGGGAGGTGGCCGCGTATGCCTTATCATCATCGGCGACAATGATGACGCGCGCGGAATTGGTCATTTCGCCGGTCTGTTCGTCGGTGACCTGTACGGACTGGGCGACCGCGTTAACCATGTGCAACGGTTCGTTGAGATGATCGGCCAGTTTTTCGGCGTTCTGTAGAGCACTGTACAACTTGACCTTGCCATCGAATGTACTGGTGTCAATGAAGTGCTGGACGGTGCCGAGTTCGGTGTTTTCGGTATTGAATGCCATAAGGGCCTTGCTATTATCTGTCATGGGTATATCCTTCCCTTGTTATTTTTGTTTCTAGGCTTGCGCCTAAATCTTTTATATCACATGCCGTCGTTGTTTTCAACTTCGGCATGTTGTTTGTTTGTGTGTTCGTCGGGGTTCCACTTCTGCGGGTCCTCAAACGTCGCATTCTTGTAAAACGTATTCAAATCCATGGAAACACGCTGAGAATAAATCTCGATAGTACGCGGAATGAAATGCGGGAACAGCTTCTTGGCACGGACAGCATACGCGCGTTCATTCTTCAAACGCCCGTCCACGACATGTTCGGCAGTCATGAAATCGCCGTCAACCAATTCCATGCCCTTAAGCACCGCATACACGCGCGTGCGAAAAATATCAGCTTTGGCCATAATAATCACCTCCCCTCCATAATCTTCTGCAACTGCTTATCAGTATAACAAGTAATATCCAGTCTGTCAAAATTTTTAAACACACAGGTAATAAGATTACGCGCCTCCCTACTGTCAAACACGGAACAACAATCATATGATGAGCCACCCTTGACCGCACACACCGCACCACCACTGCAATCAGATTAGGCGCATTGATCAAACCATCCAAAAACTCCACGTCAACAGTGAGACACAATGCGCCAGCCAGACTCGATTCAGCATGCAACAATCTGCAAATCTGGCACACCGCAACAATCGCTTCACCAAACCAGCGGCTATACGATTCCACCCATAATTCACACAGCATGTTCACCGCGCGACAACAGGATTCAAAATCACCATATCCGGCGTCAAACTCACGCAAGCCAAGCTCACGCACATGACCCTTCACAGCCTTCCGGACGCGCGGCGACTCCAAAATCGCGTCATCAAAATCACGACGCGCATACAACGGCACACGCACATCCCCACGATCAAACACGTCGACACCTTCTCTCCACGCCTCACCATACGACAAAGCCGACCCAATCTCTATAAACGGCTCGTCCTTATCAATAGGATGAGCCACCGCCATAAACACGTCACCCATCTTCAACACCTCTCAATCAACAACGTATCAGCCAACGCTCTCGCATCAACCAGCATGTGCGCCACCCGCGCATAATCGCACGCATCAAACGCCACAGCCGACCAAACCAGGCTACGCCTGCCGCCAGACTGAGACCGCATTAATACCGCATACCGTAATTCACACACCCTCCTATAAGGACAATACACCAACCGTACATCACCATCCTTAAACCTGGACGGAAACACGACCACAACCTCATCATCTGCCATCACACACACACCTCTTCAAACGGAAAACGCACCTCAACGACACCAGACAACACCCCATCCCGATCAAAACAGGACTGAGCGATATCGACAGACACGTCAAACCCGGCAAACGCATGACGTACAACATCAAGCACGCCATCCAACGCCTCCTTGATCGTACCTGCCGGATACGGACCCATCACCTCCACATACTCAGGCGTAATCTCAAACACCGTAAACTCGTCAGACGTAACAGTAAAACACCACATATCAAACCCCTTCCCTATCAGCAGTAATCAAAAACGACGCATACGCATCACCATTACGATACAAATCCCGCAACCCAAAAGTCAATCCCGGACACAAATCGCCCATAACCAACATTGCGATACGTATCGCAGTCTCCAAATAATCGCCAGAATCCTTCATGACAGCGAACCGGCGACTGCCACCCTCTTCGCACCTGTCCACGCGCGTCCAACGCAGCACAACCTCCCG
>CYGL01000472.1_pt1 | contig 15762 bp, 26 predicted proteins | sample 485531 | NCBI WGS metagenome assembly CYGL01 (sample SAMEA3497897, study PRJEB9818) | human gut metagenome | reverse complement strand
ATACACCCATAACCACTGTTTGCCGTATCATGCATATAATGGTTTATCCAATTACCAGCCCCGCCCCCTTCTTCTATGCTGATAAGTAGAAACATTACATGACTGGTTATTGGATACTAATCAATTAGCTTGCAATCTTGCGAATGTAACTGAAAAGTTGTATAAGCAATTATTAGATGAAATGTATAAAAATAAGGAGTAGTTTAAAATGGGGTTTAATACTATTCTTTTCGCTATGAATGATTATGAGTTAGCGAACAAAATTGAAAATCTACCTATCGGCTTTGATGGAATGGAAAATGTCAGAATATCATGGATTGACGCAAAAGCCCTATTAAAAGACGGTAGCAGCTATTGGAAAAATTTATATTTGTTTATCGATATGTGTTCTAATGGTAGAGAAAATATCCCGTATTATCGTTTTTTACAAGAAATGGCAACAGAAACATCAGATTTTAGGCATTTTATGATGATTTTGAAATTAGCGAATGATTTTTATTACGGCAAGGGTTATGATTCTGTTAAAGTTGTATATTATGCAACTGTTGAGGCATTGACAAGGGGTAAATAAATGAGTAGAAATAAAACAATAAATATCTTTTTCGACATTGAAACATTGCAATATAATACGCTAGTTAAAAAACCTAGTGAACGAAAAGTTATAGATTATGTATGTACCATGATTTATGAGGATAAAAAAACAGATGAGTTAATTAAAATAAATTTTAGCTCAATCAAAAAAATGTTAGATTATTTGTTGAATATGGGCGAAAAACGTTATAAGTTAATTGCGCATAATGGAGGTCGTTATGATTTCCATTTTTTGCGTAAAACGTTGATTGATTATTATGGACTTGAAACAAAGAATAAATATCAACGTAACAGTGAAATACATGATTTACAAACTACTAAAAAAGAGTTAGGCAATAGTAATTATATGCTTGAATCACGGGTAAAAGCAAAGACTAACTTAGATTTAGATTTTAAAATCAACGGGGTTGAATTTTCAACTGAAGATAGCTATCCTAAATTTCAAGCGTCAATTGCTACATTAGGTAAATTATTATATCATCATGGAATTATTGATAAACAATCAGAAAAACTGGAATATGATTATAAGCGTTTTGATAGAAAGATAGATTTTTCTGATGTACAAGCAAGGCAATACGCTAATTTAGTATATAACAATCTTTCGCCTTATGCTTTAAAATATGTTGGTAATGATACCAACATATTATATTTATCTTATAAGTATTATAATGTTTTGTTTCCTAATTTTGACATAAGAAAAATGTCACTTTCGCAAAATATTTTACAGGCTTATAATAGAAATAAGTTAGCAAGTGTACAATTATTAAATACTTGTACAATCGATAAAAAAGAGTATAAATTGAATTATTCTGATTATGTTTTTAACGGTCGTAACCTTTATGATTATATTCATAGATTTTATAAAGGCGGTCTAAATGTTTATAATGATAGGTATGTGGGCAAGATTGTAAGTGATATAATGCATTTTGACTTAAATTCTTCATATCCATATGCAATGGCAACAGAGCTTTTTCCGACCTATATTATTGATACCTATGAAAATTGCAAAGTAGAACTTGATAGCAAATATTATTATATGCTTGAAATAACACGTACAGATTTTTATAAAATACTTTTTAAAATACCTAGTGTACAGATTAGAAAATATTTAAATAAATATTTTAATAATGCATATGATTATATATATATTTCATCGCCGCATTTACAACTTTTAGAGAAAAATGACAGGTGAGCCGATTTAAAAATCTAAATGTTAAAAAGCGGGCTTAAAATGGATTGCACGCCCTTTTGGCAGCGAAAATATTCTGCAATCTTTTTATAAAAAGAAAACAGACGGCAAAAAGCAAGGTTTAAGCTATGGTGAAATTTATGTAACTAAAGTTTGTTTGAACGGTATTTATGGTATACCTGCTTTAAGGGCTAGGTTTAATCTTTTTGAATGGAATGGGAAAGAATATCAAAATGAAATTAATGGATTCAAAAACCGTGAACGTAACATAGCTTTTGCTAGTGCCGTTACGGCATATGCAATCCGTAATCTTTTAGAACCATTAACATATAATGTAAGGGGAATAGATACAGGGTTTATTTATGCTGATACCGATTCTATTTTTTGTAAACGTAAATATTTTAACACGATAAAAGATAAAACTAATTTTGATAAATATGAATTAGGCGCTTGGGATATAGAACACGATAGTATAAAGAAAATGAGTGTTTTAAATCATAAAAAGTATTGTCTATTAAATAAAGATAATAAGATTGAAATTCATTGCGGGGGCATACCCTTAGAAACTTTTGATAAAAACATGAGCTTTGAAAAATTTTGTAAAAACTCAATTTTCAGATGGTGCAAAAAATGCTTGTTAAAAAGCATTCATACACAAAAACGGGAACAATTGCAATTTAATGACGCTTTAACGGAGTTACAACAGGGCAGCAAATATCTTAATCCGAATGAAATTAAATCTAGGGTATGTTATAATTTAAGTATGATAGTGGCTGCTGAAAAATATAGTAATATAGATGATAAAGGCGGGGTTTTATATATTGAATCTCCGTTCGGAAGTTGTGGACTAAATGATTTAAACCCCGTTGAATATGGTACAGACGGCATGAGTATAAATAATCTTATAACAAAATATAAAGTTTTTAAAAGTGAGGTTGAAAAGTAAAAATGAAACTTGCTGAAATTCAATTATTTAAGAATACACCTTTTACAGATTTAGTTAATACTATTCATTTTAAAAATGATAGTGAACGTGATAGTTTTTTTGATAATCATTATGAAAAACTAACTTTTGAAAATAAATTTGATATGATAAAAGATAGATTGACTATTCAAGCACCGTTAACCCCTATACAAACATACGGGGTAAATTATGCACGTTTTCGGTCTGAATACGATAGCAATAAATGGTATTACTGTTTTGTTACTAATTGCGAATATGTAAATGATAGGGTTATGAATGTTTATTTATTAGTTGATACAGTCATGACTTTTTTGCAAGGGGATTTTACCCCTTTTTTGTCTAACGTGCAAGTATTAAGGCAAAGTCTAAACATGAAAAGTTTTTCAATTTATAAAGATTATCTTTTAACGAATACAGATGTTTTGAGATTTCCAAAACGTTATAAATATCAATCATTGCAAGCATGGCGGGAGCAATGTGTAATCTTTACTTCATCAGTAACGTTAACAAGTGATTTTGGTACAGAGAACGACCCAAAATTAAAAACATCTACAGGACAAACTTATGATTCAATTGTAAGCCCTGTTAATTTATATTTATGTTCTACTCAAGGGGTTTTTTCAAAAATTATGGATGTGCTATCCGATTATCCATGGATTAGCCAAAATATTAATAATGTCGCAATTGTACCCGCTGCAATGGTTGATAATTCAGATTTTGAACAGTTTCACAGTGATAAAACCCCCGCTTTAAATCAAATTGGTTTTTACCAACTCAAACAAAATGGGAAAACAAAAACTCAAAAACTGGAAAAAATATCGGCAACGAATGAGCAAATTTTTGAACGGCTTTTCGGTGATAAAAATGCACTTGAATTTTTAAAGCGTGAGGAATACGGAAACATCACGTTAACCGACTGGAGCGGGCAAACTGTAAATTATAATCCTACATTTTTGCCTAGTGACGGTTTACAGGTTTACGGTCAATCAACATTTGGTTATCACAATGAGATTAGAGTTTTTGCTGATAAATATCAATCTGATTCGCAAGAAAATTCTATAGATGGATTATGGCGGGGAGCATATACTTTAAATGGAATTATATTTTCTCAATTTGACGATATACCAGTTTTAATTGATAATTATAAACTTTCATATGCTCAATCGGCACATCAAAGAGAGCTTGCAAACTCTAAAACTATAAGTGGTAGAATTAATCAGATTACTAGTCCTAACACATCTATTAAAGATAAAATCTATAATGCCGTATCTTTAACTACATCTATGTACGCAAAAAGTCCGTTAGGTGTTGCGTCTAATGCGGTCGGTATGCTAGGCAGCGAATATGAATATTATAGGCAGCAAAAAGCGGAACTTGAGGACAAAGCGATTTCTGCTCCGACTGTTTCCAGTCAAAACAATTCACAGGCGTTTAATATTGCAAAAGGGATATATGGTGTAACTGTAAAATATCAATCTATTTCAGAAAACGATATACAACAGGTAATCAAATATCATGCTCTTTTCGGTTTTGAATTTAAACAAGTAGTACCTGTAGAAAAAGTTGATAGTTGTAAAAAGTGTAATTTTTTGCAATGTACAGGTAATTTTTCATTAAAGAATGTACCATCTGTATTTTTACCACAATTAAAAGCAACGCTTGAAAACGGTATACGTTTTTGGAAAAATAATAATACTGATAATCCATTCGGACAATCATTATTTGATAACTTTAATTAAGGGGGTTTTAGTATGGTAGTGTATAAACAATACACCAATGAACAATATAACCAGTTTTTTCAAAACTCATTTTCTGAAAATTTCGGTATCAGTGAAGATAAGATAATCAGTCATTTTTTAGCAAGCGGCACAAGTGTAATTAATAGTTACGGGTGTAATGTTCAGACAATGAAAAATAAATATATACCCCTTTTAAAATCAATGTTAAATGGTGGATATGTGATGTTTCTACTTATCAGCATAGAAGAAGGGGGCGGGGCTGGTAATTGGATAAACCATTATATGCATGATACGGCAAACAGTGGTTATGGGTGTATGCGTGATGATTGTAAATATATACTTTCTATAATAAATAATATGCATTCTAATCCCGCTTATAGTGCGTATGAAGTTATGGGGGGTAGCCCCTATGTAGAAGATACAGGCGGCAGCACTAGACAGGCACTTAATAAATGTAAAGCGGGGTCAATCGGTCGCTATTATATACCATCAACCATGGCGGGTAATGCATGGGTTTATGGTACAAATTGGTGTACGCAACATCAAGGGCAGCAGCCGCCTAACGTATATTTTGGTAATCCATATGATAACATCATTAATTCTATTAAAAAATTAGGGGGAAATCCCTTTAAAGATTCGACAGGCGATAGCGAACATTCAAGCGGTGACGGTTTGCCAAAAAATGACCAAAGCAATACTACACCACAATTTCACTTTGCAACAATTAAACCAGGAAAAATATATCTTAATAGTTCAATGTTTAAAGGGTGTGGAATAAAATTTAGACGTTTTAAAAATTGGTTGACAGTTAAATATTCTTTAAGTATATCAAGCGAAAATTCGCAACCAGTAGGGAACACGCAAGCGACAAACTCAAAGGATAACACATCTCACGCTGATAAGGTTGAAAAAGCTATGAGCGTTTTAAACCGTATGAATCAAGCACAGTTTACTTATTCAAACGCTTAGACCTTCGCTTAATCCGTCTATTTGCGGCTATTGTGACTGTAGCGGTTTTGTAGGGTGGGTTATACATGACATTTACCCTACAATTTGGAATAGTGGATATATAAACACGGGTACAATGTACACACATTTTAAGTCTATCGGCTGCATTGTTTATGAGGGCAGCATGGCTTCATTTAAAAACGATTATATGGATAAAGTTCAAAAAGGCGATATTTTAATAATGGGTTCTAATCCTTTAAACGGGGCGGGTAATTCGCAACATACAGGAATAATGAGCGGTAATGGTAAAGATTCGCCTTTTTGTAATCAGAGCGGCAGCAAAACTTTTTATACGGCAAGTCTTAACTGGTTTATAACTAACTATTATGCAAATTTGAATTATCCTTATTTTTGTGTAGTCCGTTTTAAATAAAGGGGTGTAATAAATGAGTATTTTTAATAATCAATCAAAGTATCAAAAAGAGTTAGCAAAAATAAAAAAAGGCATACCAAAGAAATATAATCAATTAGAATTTATGAATTATCTTGATGATGAAGATGTAGATTTATTAGTTTCTATTACTACCCGTAATGACGGGAAAACCTATAACGTTTTAAGGGCATTAGCACTTTTACATGACAGTTTAAAATTCTGTACTTTAATTATCACTCGTCACTCTGAATTAAAATCGGCTATGATAACTCAAATTAGGGATATATATTTTAATGATAAAGAATTAGATAATAAATCAGTAAATGTCATGTTTGATTTAAACTTATGTCAAATTTATTATCATGATGAATTGACTTTTTTAATTGTAGACTTAAACAACGCTGATGATTTAAAATATTATCGTGCTATGCTTAAAAAATGCAATGTTGTTTTATATGATGAGTTTCTAAGCATTGGTGGTGATTATGCTGCTAATGAGTATAAAAAATTTAAAACTATCTTTGAAACTATGGATAGTGACGAAACAGACGCAATGCAATACACTAATCATTTAAGAAAAGCGTATATTTTTAGCTAATCCTGTTGACTGGAATAGTGAATTTTTGGCAAGATATAATCTTTATAAAGCATTGGAAACACAACCGATTAATACGGTGCAAAAACACGGTAACATAGTTTTAGTAGACGGAGAAGAAACAATCAAGCACAAGCGACTAAAAACAATCGACTTTTTGACGAAGATGAATCTATTACAGGCGAATTTAAATATAATTCATGGCAGCTTAAAGAGCCAAAATCAACAACATTACCTATTATAATTAAGACAGTAGACCGCTATATTTATATTTATGTAGAAGATAAACCTATTTTATCTGTAAAGCCGATTGCTGAATCATATTCTTTTAACACTGATTTAGCTGATAATAAAAAAGAAAGTATATATCTTAAAAAGGGGGTATTACAAAGACAGTTTTTATAAAAAGTACACAAAAGATTATTTCTATTTTGAGAATGCATTTTCAAAAGAATATATCTTGCAAAATTATTCAACGTTAGATTTTATCAAAATTCTAAAACAATCTAATCAAGATAAAAATTCAACTGAAAATATTGATAAAAGAATTAAACAAGATGAATTTAAAACTATGATAAACAACATTGCCCGTTCATATCTGCAATAATAAAAGAGCATTCATAAATGAATGCTCTTTTATTTTATTCAAAATAGCCCCAGTAATTAATACGTTTACCGTTTTTTGCCTCGCCTGTAGGCAAATAGCCGAATTGACCGTTAGAACGGGGTTGACGAATCCAAACATGATTATCAGTAATACACCATGCATTATACTTAACCGATTGCCCCGCATACAATACTGAAATTGTAGCAGCGTTCATATTTGGTGAATTTCTCAATCTAATTGCTTGATTGTTTCCTAAGGTAAATGTACCGTTTTCAGTTTTCCAAATAGAATTATTTGCAACGGGTTTTACACTTGTTGTCTGTTTATGATTAGTGGTCATAAAGCCTGTATAATCGTAGCTGCAATCAAGATGAAGATTTTGGAAATTATTGGTGAATTGCCATGCCCCGCAATCACTAGGGCGGCTATTTGAATAGTCGGCAATCCAGTTATAAGTTGTAATTAATTCCCTGTTTTTCAAGTGAGTTTCAAAAAGATTCCTGTAGGTATAAGTAACAAGGTTATTCCACCCTCGCTTTTTGCAATGATTCAGAAAAGCGTTACAGTTTGCAACTGTACACGTACTTGTTTCAAAATCTAAAACTAAAACACTTGAACGGTCAATATTAAACTTTTCCAATTGATTTATGAAAAAATCGGCTTCACATTCGCAATCTTTTACACCGTTGCAATGTGCAAAGTGATAAAATGATGTAACAAGCCCGACTTTTTGAGCGTTGTTATACTGTTTTTGCCATTTAGGATTAACATAATTTGTTCCATGTTGGCAGCCCTCCGTTACCTTGATACAACAACCCTTTACCCCGTATGATTTAACGGTATTAAAAAGTGAAACATCATCAGTCTGATATGATGATACATCAATAAAAAGATTAGTCATTTTTATTACCTCCGTTATAATAAAACTCCCTATGTATAAACATAGGGATAAAAGAGAAATTTTTACTTTCGTTAAATTTACGGTATACCCGTATAAATTAATTATAACACAAAAAAAGCAATCAGTAAATAGAATACTGATTGCAATTACGCACACAACGAAGAAAGGAAATGCCCACATGAATACGTGTAAAACAATACAACATGGAGTAAGTAGGTATTTAGGTTATACTATTTTTGTAGGAATTACCCTACACTCTTAGTATAACACTTTATTTCAAAATGTCAACATAAAATAAAAACCACCTGTAAAAACAGGTGGAAAAAACAAGAGATAAAATATCAGATTAGACTAACAACCCAACATCTATATTATACATCACATTTTAGGCAATTGCAACCATTTTGACAATTTTCTAATTCTGTTATGCCCATGATTTTCTTGTCTTTGCGTTGCCGTATTTTCTTTACTCTTATCAATCCAAGCATTAGATTTTCTGATTTTGATAAAACCATTATGTGCGTTAAGGCTTTGCCAAGAATTAGATTTTCTAATAGCCATTGGTACATATACAGGCGGAGTAGGATTATACAAAGTAAATCCTATTTGTAGCTCTGCGTTCGCAATTTGTCCCTGTGGATAGACTGATTTATATACTAATTTCATATTTTGTGCATACTGTTGCGGTGGAATCTTTACTGATATATGGAAAGATTGCGGGTCGCATTGAATTGCATAGCTATCAATCGTATTACCTGTATGTGCTGCAATTGTTTGCCCGTTAAAAACTAAAGAGTTTGTGACTGGATAACCTGCTTGTGACATAGTAGTTTTTTGCCCACCAAAAACTTAATTTCAACGTTTACATCTGCGGTTATATTACCATCACTATCGAGGTTTTCGTTAGTCCATGTAACCTTTTCGAAGCAAAATCTAGTGCTTGCAAAGTCGCTGCGATTAGTACCGTATTGAATAAAACCGATATTTTCATTTAAAGAATAAAGAAAGTCGTGTTCATTATCCCACCACCAATTATCAGCTATTTTTAATTTTGTTTGAAAAGGTAGCAAAATCTACACTATACCAAGGGGGTGTACCACTCATCTCTTTTACGGGGTGTTCAAAAGTTGTGCCGCCACCAAAATAGGCTTTTAATTGTAATGTCATAACAAAATCACCCCTAAATGCCCGCCGTAATATCGTTTTCTGAATGCCCGTTATTACAACGGATAAATGAATTTCCGTCTGTAGTACCACCAAAAAGATTTATGTTACCAGTTGCTAGGTTATGCCCGTTGTTAAGATTACCCTGTAATAAATCATCAGTATATGACCATGCACCTGTACCATGCAAGTTTTGCAAAAGTTTCTTTAATGCATTTTCAAGAGCCGCTACTCTATTTTCTACTCTTGTCATTCTATTTTCAAGACTAGATACACGCTGCGTCAGTGCATTGATAAGATTTAAAAGTTCCGTGTGATAACGTTCTACTTTTGCGTCTAAATTATCAATACGTTTATTTAAAGCGTCAATTTTTGGTTGAAAATTTTCGCTCCAAATTCCGTCGTCTTTAGCTACAATATCATTAAGACTAGCTTTTGAGATTTTAACATATGCACTCAATTTCTCAATGTTTGAACCGCCTACATCATAAACTATTTTACCATTTTCAATATGATATTTTTTCCAGTCACCGTCTTTTAAAAGCCTAACAGTATTTGTTTCAAGTGTTTCAATGTTTTCATCTAAAAGTTTGTTCATCAGAGTAATCATATAGTCAAGTTGACGAATAAACCTAGCTAAAAAATCATAATAACTTTTTGCATTAGTGTTATAGTCTGCATCATCATCATACCATGGTCTAAAATGACGTTTATCACCGAACCAATGCTGAATTTCTTCCCAGTCTTTATTAAAAGACGGGTCATTAAATGGAAACATATAGATACCCCCTTATCTAAAATGTAAAATGAAGATACTGAATAGCTACATCTCTAGTGCTAGGGTTATAAATTGTAACATATGTTAGCGATGTATTACCCAATGGAAAACTTGAATTTTTTGTAATGCTAGTGATTAAACCTTGTTTGTTCAAACATTGTACATTTTTAGGGTATACATTGCTTGCAAAATTTGAAGAACCCATTGGACCAGGCGTAAACATCAACTCTACAAATTTACCCGCTCCAATGTGTAAATCTCCCGTTATTTCATATATAACTTGACCACCAACAATAGTATTTCCAATTTGCAAGCCGTGGAAAGCAGCCCCCTTATTAAGACCCAGTTTGCCTATATCATTTTCAACGTTGCGACCCGTAATGCTATCGAACGGATTACAGTCCATAAGTTCAATATCTTGTAATTGTACATCACTAGTTCCGCTATTAAAATTAATTCTTTTAACTTCAGAATTATCTGTATCATTGTAAAGTGTAATTCCATGGTCATCAAGCCCGATTTTATGGTATGCAACTGTCCCTTGCGTTGTATATGTTTCTTTAGCGGGATAAATCAAGCCTTGCGTGAATGAAATTTTTTTAAATAAAGATTTATCTTGATGATACAAATAAATACCGTTTTCAGAAATACCAACATTACTAATTAAGTCTGTTGTTGGTGACTCCGCATATTTTTCACCCGCGGGATATGCAACTAATCTAGAAAATTGATATTTTTCTTTAATAGTTAAATCTTTATCATTGTAAAGATATATGCCATATGGAGAAAAACCAAAGTTGTGCGTTTTTATTTGCAACTTCATTATATTTTTTAACGCTATCAGATGGATAAACTGGGGCAACATTTGAACGAAAAATACCTTGTCTTTCTTTTCCGTTTGCCTTTTCCGTTGCGTCAATCCAATTCTCATGATTGCTATCTTGTCTAAATCGAATTTTTTTAATCTTATTAAATTGTGAATTGTCGTCACCGTCGTAAACATCACTAGTCAAATATTCGCAAAGTGTATCTTCTTTTTTTGTACCATCTGTAGTATCGATGTATTCAACAGTAGTTTTTTCATCTGTAAAATGTAAATCTTTTACAATTGCTTTATCATTTTTGTATTTCAAAAATGTATCAAGAGATGGTACACCCCTAAACCATTCTCTCAAAGCGTCTAGATGAACAAAATCACCATGATTATGAATAAAAGGAAAATGTTTAAACATTATATATCACTCACTTTCTGTTTTCTATTTCTGATTTTAAACCTTTAACGAATTTTGTCAAGTCTAAGCCTGTCATTAGCTGAATGTGTTTGCATACGCTTGTTAACTCATAATAGCAAACAAACACAATAACACTTTTAGCAATTATTGAATAACAATTAATTAAATCTGTAACAGTGCTATCGAATAAATGAGTATCATTTAAATGTACTAAAATACAAAGCGAAATTACAACTAATGAAATAGTAAACTTTTCACCGATTGAGCGTAAAGCTAATGATGAAACATTATCTTTTTTATAAAAAACATGATTTATAAAACCTAATGCAATATCAAGCAGCATTAAAAAGATTGTTACAATTGATTCAAATTCTAAAATTCCCATATTAAAATACCTGTAAAAATAACTTTCTATCAAATTCATCTAAAACCTTTTGATATACATTTTCTAGTTTAGCAAGTACATCAGGCGAAAATTTATCTGATACTGTTTTAGAATTATTTTGATTATTTGATGAATTATTAGTTAAATCATTTATATCTGCATATTCGGCAATATCGTTATTTAAATCGATATTAACATTATTTTGCGGTAAAGATACATGAGCATATCTTTGTTTGTTTAATCCCTGTCCGTTTTGTTGAGTGCTGTTTTCAGTATGCCCAGTAAACATTTTCTCAAAATTTGTATACGTGTTAACAATATATTGTTCATACTGTAGCAGCAGCCCGATTAAACGTGTTCTAAAAATATCTACAGTTTGAAAACCAATTTCACGTACTAAGAAACGATTAACAAACATCTTTTTAAAAAACCTGTCCGCTTTTTCGTCTGATAAAATGTAGCCGCTAAAAAATGCATGATTACATAAATCATTAATCATATCTGTATAAATACCGACTTGATAAATCAAAGCGTCTGTACCGCCTATATCTGATAAGCTGCCCATTTTTGTTATTAAAAATGTCATTCCAGTTTTTATATTTACTAGCCTCGTTCCTTAATATTTCTTCTAAAGTTGTTGTTGTTTTCAATTAGATTCGCCCCCAGTTGTATCAAGTTTAAAATTAGGAACAACCTTATAATCTGTATTAAACCTTTTATTATATAACTCTAATGCTTTTTGCCTAGGTCGTAAATAAGTATCTAGATTAGTTTTTACATAAGAAAGATTACCATTCGATTCTGATTCAGTCACTCCGCTCTCTTTTGAAACCGCTAAAACATTGACCCCAAAAAGAGCATTAAGTTCGGCAATTTTATTTTGATACTCCGTTTTAAGTTGCTGCAAATTTTGAGAAAGATTAGGATTTTCAATCGTAAACATATTATCTTCCACATCAAAAAGTTTAGACGCTTTTAGAACGGGGCTACCATTGTAAAGATTAGCTATCATCTGCTCCATTGATTCATTACCGACCTCGCCATAAAAAACAGTCATTACTTTTGATTGTATAATCAAGCTAAATCTTGACGCTACAATTTCAGCTAGTTCATCTGCATAATGCCTAATAATATCATAGTCATTTACTAACCATAAATCTTTATTTCTGATAATTGTAAAGCTGCCGCTTGTACAGTTATCTAATTCTGTAATTTCTGTTTGGGAGGGTAAAATTAAATTTTTCGGTATAATATACTGAATATCTTTGCTTGTCGCTATACGGTCATTCAAACATAAATCTATACTATTATTATTTAAAGCATTGTCATTTTTTACAAGCCCTAAAATGCAATCGTTACCTAGTTTATTTTTTCCATAAGCAACCGCTAAACCACTTCTTAAAGCTAATTCAATCTTTGCTGAATTAACTGGTTTTTCTGTTTTATATATAAAAAGGGCTGTTAAGCCCTCAATATATTTTCCAACAAAAAAATCGAAAAAATGGTTTCTATGAGCGATTACTTTTTCAGACAATTCTTTTGTAATTTCTTGCCCAAGTCTATCACTCAAAGTTTACACCTCACTTGCTAATCTCGCATACCAATTTATTATAAAACGGACTGATTGCCTTAAATGAATAATAATGCATCCAGTAGGTATATTCATCAAGTTCGTTATTATAAAATGAAGTAGGCAAAAGTTTAGACGTGTTACGCTTATAATACAAAGCATTTTTATCAAAAATCAATGCCCATTCTTTAGTAGTAGGCTTAATTTCTACAGTCTTAGTCTTAAAAGACGGAGCTTGCGAAATATCATAAGTAAAAACTACACCATTATTAATAATATCGCCTGTTTTAGCTTGATAATCACCCATAGTACGCATAAAGTTTACATCTTCATCAGTCAATGTAATATCACTTGTAACTTTAAAATTACCGCCTAAATCATCAAATGACATAACATGACCCGTTAAATCTAAACCTGCAATCTGAAAAGTATTTGCAATTTTAGTATTAAGTAGATAAGTTTTTACTGTATCTGTAGTCAAAATCACAAGGTCGCTAAAATCTGAAACTGTTGTATAGCGACCGACCGCACCACCACTTGCTTTTTTACATTCATTATATTTAGATGAATTGTTTTGCAAGTTTAAAACAGATTCAAAAATGATATTACCAAGTTCATCAATGGTTGAAACTTTTCTCACATTTTCAGCGGCAATTTTGATTTAAAGCATAGTCAACAAGCATTGCTTTAATTTCTGATTCTTCAGAAACATTAATGTCAGAAATTCGCTTACGATATACACGCACCGCATAACTGATAGCGTCGCCTAAAGTTTGCCAATTCAAACGGTTATCGTTATCGTTAAGCGTAAACTTTTGTTTCTTATGCACACCTTGACCATAAAGGCGAGTTGCCTATTTTTGGATAGTTACGCTTAAACATTAGTGTTTCTTCCCTATCAAGATTAAGGTCAACGGGTACACTATCAAGAATAACATATTCTTCCGAAAGTTGAGCAATATCAGCAACTTCTTTCGCCCATGCCATTAAAACGATTACCTAGCTCCTTTTCAATAAGTCTAGTTTCTTGCAACTTTTGGAAATAGATATTTATTTACATAAGTTTCAAAATTGCGTGCCGATATTACTGTAAATTTGTTCCAAGAGTCCAAGCCAAGTTTTTATCAGTATTCCACATTTTCAAAGATTCTGAAAGCGGCTGCTTTAAGTTTACTGTAGGCATTTTTTAAAAACCCCCTTTAAGTTTATTTGTTAATTCGTCATTACCTATTGAATTAATGCTCATGCTAGAATTTAACTCGTTAGTTTTTGACATTTTGCTATCGCCATAATCATTTTTCATATAATTAGTGACATTTTGTGTATTTGTTTGTTCTTCCATTTTTACACCAACTTTCTATAAATCTAGATTATCCCAGTCATTAATATTTTCATCTGTAGATTCATCATCTTTTTCAACAACTTCTTCTACATCTTTTTTAAGCGGGATAATCAAATTTGAAACAGTGTCAATAATAGTTTGCGTCATTTCTTGTAATCTTTTATCAATTAAATCAATCGTAACAGTTTCAGATTCAACTTGTTGCGATTCGCTACTTGTTTCTGCTGCTGCTTTTTCGTCTGATTCAATCGGCTTAGAAATTTCTACAGGCTTTGTTGTTTCTGTTTCTTCCGTCTTTTCTTCCATGTTTACACCACCTTTACACAAAATAAAAAGGATAGATATAATTTATCTATCCTTATCATATTACTTATTTTTTATTTTGTCAATCATCAAAAGGGTTTTTTGATTCAATTTGTTCAAGCGCATTGCTATCATCTAAAATAGCTTGCAATCGGTAAAATTCTTTACCCTTGTTTTCACCCTTAATAACATTGATTTTAACGGTCTGCCCGTCTTTAGTCTTTACAAGCTCTCCGCCTTTTGTTCCGTCAAGTGGTACAAAATTATTTGTACTATCCGTATACAGGTTAACCTGTTGAGAGGTTTTTAATGATAAAGAATGTTTCGCTATCCTCAGACGTATAACGATTTAAACCAAAATCAAGCATTTTTACTTCTTCATCATCATTAGCGGCTTCGATATACGCCGTTAAACGGTCGGAGTTGAACGTTTTACTGTCTTTTTTGCTCATTGCGCTAATCTTAACTTTAAAAATTTTATTTTCCATTTTTTAATTCCTCTCTATTTACATTGACATCATCATTACAACAAAATTAATCACTCATTGATAGACAACACCTTTTTAATTTGTACATTCGGTGCGTCTGTAAAATTCAAATTATATCTTTCATTGATATAATTTTCCATTTTTACCACTTCATCAAGAGTTAATTTTTTAATTAACTCTTCTTTCTCTAATCTACCATATTTATCAACCCTTGATACAGGACAACCAAGGGCAATTGCAACTTCATCATGACTTAAAATTTTAAGCCATATTCCGAAATTGTTCACAATGTTAATAAATTGTTCATTTACCATGTTAAACAATCCTTTCTATTTTAAAATATTTAAAAAGGATTTAAACTATTTCTTAAAATCCTTTTTACAATTATTATTATAACACTTTTTACGAAATAATCAAGTCGTTTTTTAACTTTTCTTTTTCATAATCGAAATTATACATACTTTGCCTCATCTGAAAGTGTAACTTCTATCTCAGATTCACTTGATTTAGTATAATCACGTTTTAAATCGATT
>CYGL01000471.1_pt1 | contig 15769 bp, 23 predicted proteins | sample 485531 | NCBI WGS metagenome assembly CYGL01 (sample SAMEA3497897, study PRJEB9818) | human gut metagenome | reverse complement strand
TCTTTGCTTTCAAAGAGCACCGAGGCACGTGATAGAGCTTACGAAGTGCAAATGGCATTAAACAGCACTTTTTCACAACAGTTGCAAGCTAAAAACAGACTTTTTATATCAAGGACTGGCGATGTACATGACTCCTCTTTTTTAGAGGCAACATCAAGGATTAACCGTTTTGATGTAAAATGCGAGGTTTTAAAGTCGTATGATAAAATTAAATCAGTTGAATATTACGACAAATTCCCGAATGGTGCGGAATTTGAAGCAGAATATCATATCGAACCGTAATTAATGAAAGGAAATAAAAAATGGCAGAATATCAAATTCCGATTACTTATGTGATATCTGTATCAGCTGTGCAACCTAACGCAGGGCTTGAACCGTTAAAACTTAGCACAATCTTGCTATTGACTGACGAAGAGCCTGCAAACGAAATTGACGGGGCGTATATGATTGCCCGAACTGCAACATCTGTGGCAAATCAATGGGGCACAGAAACAGAAGTCGCAAAACAGGCACAAGCAATCTTTAGTCAATCCCCGAATATTTTGGCGAATGACGGCTATTTAATCGTTGCACCGTTTTTGAATACTGATGAAACATACGCACAAGCTATCACTAGAATGGCAGGCGAAATCTATTTTGAAGGCATTTTGACTACAAGAGCGGTAGAAGATGCCGAGGCGATTGAGGCGTCCGCACATGTACAGGCTATGAAAAACCGCATACTTGCGTTGCCTGCGTCTAATACGTCAGCATTGACTGATGAAACGGGCTTATTCTACAAAATTCAATCTAATTACAATACAAAATGCTTGCTTTACACTTTGGGAGCAACTGATGAAGAAAAAGCCTTGAATGCAAGACTATTTGCCGCAGCTTATCTTTCAAGAGGCTTTGCGGTAAATTATTCAGGTAGTAACACTACTCTTACAATGAACTTGAAGGATTTAACAGGGATTTCGGCTGATACGAATATTTCTGAAACAATTCTTGAAAAATGTGCAACGTTGGGCGTAGATTGTTTCCCTTCTATTGAAGGTTTGGCAAAGGTTATTTCAAATAAACAAGGTGGAATGTATTTTGACCAAATAGCAAATCAAATTTGGTTTGTAAACTCAATTCAGAGAAATGTATTCAATCTATTAGCCACAACTAATACAAAAGTTCCGCAAACAGAAACCGGTATGAATTTGATTAATACCGCTATAAAAGAAGTTTGCGGGCAGGCTGTAACAAACGGATATCTCGCTCCGGGCAAATGGAATAGTGCGGATACCTTCGGTAATCTCGAAGATTTTCACAGAAATATTGAAGAGGTCGGCTATTATATTTATCACCAACCTGTTACAGAGCAGGCACAATCTGAACGAGAACAGCGTAAAGCCCCGCTATTCCAAATTGCAGGAAAAGAGGCAGGAGCTGTCCATTCAGGTAATATTTTGATTTACTTAGAAGCATAAGGAGTTAATAAAATGAGTGACGCATATACTTCGGGTGACACTATTGTGTGTCAAGATTATCAAGGCAAGTGGGTGCTTTCCGATTTCGCCGACGGTACGGTTGCCGAATTAAGTGTTCCGAACGAATTGAGCTCATCTACAACAGGTTATAACGGTAACTGTTTAGGTGCACATAATGAGCCCGGAAGACAAAGAGAATGCAATTTGCGACTTGTAAAAGCAAGCGGGGACGATAAACGTCTAAACAAAAACTACAATTTGTGGAAAAATCGGGATTTCCGATTTAAGCCTCTTAGAATGTGGTTTACAAAGAATGTTGCACATTCTGACGGCAGTATCACAAAAGACACTGTTGAGTGTTTCTTTGGCTTGCCTGCGGGGCAACCTGTACAGCTTGAAGATACAACAGGCAACACTGATCAAGTCGTATCTGAATACATGTTGAGATTTGGAAATAGTGAGCGTACAATGTAGTAGTTAATTAGAGCCTCTCTTTTGAGGGGCTTTAATTTTTTTAGGAGGTTTAAATTTATGCAGAAATTTATGTTACAAAGCGGGAAAGTTGTTGAATTATCTCTCGCTCCGATAGAAATAGCGTTAAATCTTTATAGAACGATTATATGTGAGTGTAAAAATGCGGGCTTAGATTTAAAAGTCACAGAAGGCGAAAGTATTGCAGATGTAATTTTGAAGAATACAGAGGCATTGTTGAATATTTTAGGGTCACAACAGGTACTTGAGGCTGTTCAAGAGTGTTCAGCAAAAAATTTGTATGACAAGCAACGTTTTTCAATGGAGTTATTTGAGGATGAGAAGGCACGTGGGGATTTCCTTCCACTAATCTATTTGACGGCGGTTGAAAATATTCGCCCTTTTTTTCCAAATCTCCATACCATTTTCTCAATGGTCGAGGATGTTTTTCTGAAAGGGTAGAACTGCCAAAAGTTGAATATTACATTGCCCAGTTTTATGTATGGGCAATGCGTTTATCTCGACAGGGCTATGGCTCAATAAATGAAGTCAGAAATCTTGATGTCGGTACATTTATAAACCTTATTCACTATGAAAATTACCTTGATAGGTATCAGCAAGTGTTCAGGGAATTAAACAAGCCTAAAAAATAAACATTGACCCTCTACAATGCTTAATTGTAGGGGGTTTTGGCAGATTTAGTACAATAAAACTAAAAAGGAGCAATTCATGGCAGACGATAAACAAGGCACAGCAAAAATAAAATGGGTGAGTTATTCGTTGATATAGGATCAACGGGCTTAGGAACATTAATTAAGGGTTTAAATACACTTTCTGCCTCATTTATGCTTGCTAAAAATGGGGCAAAGCAGATGTCTGATATGATTATAAAACCTGCTAAAGAGGCAGGAAATGCCGCTGTCGAGATTGGAAAAGTCGCAAATGCACTAGGAACGTCAAATAAAGAAGTTCAAAAAATGCAGATGTATTTAAAAAGTAAAAATGCAAGTGAAAGTTTATTAAATGATTTAGCAAATTTAAAACAAATTATTTATGATGTTCACACCGGAATGGGACAACTCCCCGAGGGTATGTCAGTTGCCTTAAATAGAACTGGTCATAATATTATGGAATATAGCGGGACTTTTGAAAGTACGCTTAAGCTGTTGGACGATATTAGAAATGCCACAAAGGGAATGAATGCGGAAGCTCGTAATCAAATTTTTAGACAAATGGGAATGTCTAGTGAATGGGGTTATTTGTGGGATAGGGGCGATTTTAATTTAAGAGATGCAGCTTTAATTTCTGATGAAGCTATCGAAAAAAATATTCAAGCCGCAGAGGCTATGGCAAAATTAGCAGCAACTACTGAAAGTTTAAAAATCGAATTAATAGGAAAAATTGCACCCGCATTGACTACTATTGCTAATTGGTTGTCAAATAAAGAAGTTGATTTAAAAGCAGGTAAATATAATAATCAAATAAATACCGTTAAAACGGGTACTACAAATGCAGGTAAAACCATTAGTAAAGGAGTAGGGAGTGCCGTTATGGCTACTCCGATTGGTACTGCGGTTGTGGCAGGTGGTGCGGTGTATGCGATTGGTAAAAAGCTCAAAGATACCGCACAAAAAGGTAGCGTAACTGGTGGAGCAGCTCCCGTACTAGAAATACCTAAACCACTTGATATCGCTAACAACAATGAAACTTCGTTTGAAAATAAACAGAATTTACAAACCCCTGAAAATATGCAAAGTTCGACAAATATCCCGTCGCAAATGTATCAAAATTTAACACAATCAACTCATATTGAAATTACTAATCAAAATACGATTAATGGCGACAATGCAAGTGAAATTGCAAACAGAATTGCCTCTATTAATTCACAAGACATTGCATATAATCAATTTCAAGCTCACAATTTAGCAGGTATTTAATAGATTTTTCATACGGGTAGTTTACTTTTTTAAGACTTTATGTATAAATAATTACTGTGTAATTATTTAGTTAGTATGAAAGGGTTAAACATGCAATATATCTGTTCAAATTGCGGTAATGTTCAAAATGGAAATGGTCAAAATTTCGGTTGTGGCACTCTTTTTTGGATAGTGCTTTTGTGTTTTAATTTGGTTATTGGTATATTTGCTCCACCTGCTTTGATTTTAGTATTATTTGAAATATTATTCATTATTCTATGCAGCAACTCTGATAAAGTAACACATTGCCGTTATTGCAAAAGTCAAGGAACAGTAGTACCTGTTAATAGTCCTAAAGGCAATGAATTATACAACAAATATTATGAATGCGATGACGAAGAGGATGAATAAATGAAAAAAATTATAATTATTTCATTAGTGTTAATAATTTTGTGTACAAATTCTTGTTATGCAAAAGCTCAAAAATTTTCTAAGGAATTACAGAAGGCGTACGCTGATGAGGTAGAAACATTTATTTCAAATGAACTTGACAAGAGTATAGAAGAGGCTAATACGTGGTATCTTAAAGCTAATACTATTTATGCTCAATTTTTGAAAAACAAAAATCAGATGAAACAAAATAATAATTTTATTACTACTCTAGAATTGTACGAAGAAGATATTACATCGCCTGAATTTGATTTATATAAAAGACTAATTGATATTACAAAAAAATATGATAGTAACGTTGAAAACGAAGTACCTGCAACAGGTTTTGCAGGTACATTATACGATTTCTTAGTTCCATATTTTAAAAAAAATAACGTGAAATATAGTAAATTGGATAATCTTTCAACTTTCATAGCAATTAAAGCCGAAAAAATCGAAGGTTTTAAAAATGAAATCTACAACTATAGCTATTTATATGAACAGAATAAAGTTGATAATTTTTACAATAAAGTAATTTTGCCGAAACTTGAAGCGACAAAATTAACAAATTTATTTTATATTCTCATGGGAAATGGAAAACCTAAAATTGGGGTTCATTACTTTGCAAAACCACAAGTAATTCAAGTCCTTTCAGGTGGTTTTCTAGCCGATTTAAGTGCATATCAAGAGCAATATAACGGAGTTATTTATGTAAAAGATAGTAATAGCAATAAATTAATGGCGGGGGATGTCTTTGACCCATTTTTACCCATGAAATTTACTGGTCAATATTACTATTATAAGAATTTTTATGGTGAAAGTCGACAAGTACCTATAATGGTTGTTGCGTTTCCTGCATGCTCAAATAATGCCCTTCCGCAAATTGGTGAACAGTTTTATTTTGCAGAAAAGCCTCATTACACCTACAATAACGAAGATTATTGTATTAAAAGCATTTATGTTATTAATGACCGAAGAGCCTATAGAAATGTGGGAAACCCTTATATGAGGTGGAAATAACCCCCTTAAATTTGTGAAAAATGTTACAATACTTTTATGACATTATCACAAGATATAAAATCAAAGTATTACGATTTTCTTTATAACGTTGATACGAAATATAGTCAAATAAAAAAATCTGAACTTGTAAAGAAAATGTTCAAAGAAACTGTAAACGCAGGTGAGGCGATTGTTAGTATACTCGGCAATACTGGAATTGCAGGTTTTAAATTCCATGTTCCGCAATCGGAACAAATTAAAATGGAAAGTGATATTACTGACCATTTTATGGATAATAATTCAGTTTTGCAAGATCATATAGCACGTAAACCTGTTACTATTACTTTAAATGGTTTACAAGGTGATTTCTTTTATAGCGTCAATAGAATTGAAGATACGCTAGCATTAGTGACCCCTACACTTTCTTTAGTTAAGCAATTTCTACCCAAATTACGAAATGCTACAAAACAGCTTTACACAAAAAAACTACTGCAAAATATACATATAATGAAAAAACAGAGAAAATCGAAACGCAAATTTCTGCAAATAAGCAAGAATTCAACGCTATTGACATGTTTAAAATTTTTCAAGAACTTTATAAATTAAAATCAGCTCAAACTCGTGCGTTTTTCTTTTTTGAAGCGATGTGGAAGTCAAAAGCACTATTTAGTGTCGAAACCTCATGGAAACGTTATGATAATATGTGTATTCAAAATTTAACCCCTATAAGGGATAAAAATGCAGATATTACTGAATTTAATATAACTTTCAAGCAGATTTCAAGAGCTCAAACAAAATATGAAGATTTAAAAAATGCCGCTGGGCGAACTCGTCAACAGTTGATGAAAAAACAAAACAAAGGTACTGATAAAGGGCAAAAGGTAGAAACTGTATAATGTATAAATTTACAAATTTAGGTGAAGAGCCAAATCAAGAAATAACAATGATTTTAGAAGATAATACCCGAGTAGTGTTCACTTTTGAATACAAAGCAAATCAACTCGGGTGGTTTTTCGGATTTAAATATGGTGATATTGATTATCAAAATATCCGATTGACAACTGCTTATAATATTTTGCGTGCATATCGCAGTTATTTACCATTTGGCTTGCGTTGCGACACTTCTGATATGGGTGAGCCTATGGACATTGACGATTTTTTAAACGGTTACGCAACAGTATATTTGTTAACAAGAGATAATGTCAAAACAATAGAAGGTAAATATTATCAAAAAGCATAGTTTTTCCTCACCCCTGCTACAATAGTTATATGTTAAAGTGGCAAAGAAATTATAAAGCAAAATTTGAAATTGGGCATAGAGATAAAAATAACGATTTCATACCAGAAGAAACCTTAGAAATCGCATATCCGTTTACTTGTCAAATGGATATTGATTTAGGGACAAATAAAGCCTCAAATACCGCAGTATTTCAATTTATAAATTTATCACGCAATGATCAAACCCGTTTATGGCTTGATATTTTTAATGAGGGTAAAAAATATATCTACATGGAATTTTACGCAGGCTATGACAACAATATGCCGCTTGTTTTTGCGGGAATGTTACACGAATGCACCTCTGAAAAACCTAGCGGAAGCACGGAATGGGTTACTCAAATGTCCGCTTTTGACGGTGGAATGTTATATCAATATGGATTTATGAATGTAACTTATTCAAAAGGGACAAAGTTATCAGATATTATTGATTTGGCTACAAAAGGCTTAAAAAATGCTGAATTAGGCTATATAACACCCGAGATTTTAACATTATCAAGTGATAGAACTTTTATCGGTCAAACAATGGATATTTTAGGACGGGAATATGGCGGATATCAAATTTTTGTAAATAAAGGTGAAATTAATATTTTAGGTGATAACGATGTTATTCCGGGGCAAGTTTTAATTTTAACTGATGAAACTGGTTTGTTAGGAAGCCCTAAAAGGGCAGGTACTTACGTCGTTTGTGACATGATTTTTGAGCCTCAATTACATTCGGGACAGGCTATTTCTTTATTAAGTGATAGTTTACCATGGGAAAATCAGACATACCAAATTGTAGATGTATGCCATAAAGGCGTCATAAGCCCTAGAATATGCGATAAATTGATTACCACGGTTACACTATCCACATTAATTAAAGAACCTAATATTTTAGAAAAAGCAACTCCTACACGATTTACAGGTGCGGCAACAACGGGAATATGGAATAAACCAGTAAAAGGCTATATAACATCGAAATTCGGTCCACGAGCACAACCTATAAAAGGGGCAAGTTCTTTTCACCGAGGTATTGATATCGGAGCTGCTTATAATACCCCAGTCATCGCACCTGCAAATGGTAAAGTCCAAATTGCTCAAGGTTGGGACGGTAAAGGCTACGGGCGTTTTGTAACTATTGATAATGGTATTATTAACGGGAAAAGAGTAACCAGTTGGTATGGACATTTGAATAAATCAGTTGTAGCAAATGGGCAAGATGTTTTCAAAGGTCAAACCGTTATAGGTTATGTAGGTAGTACAGGAAATTCGACAGGTCCGCATTTACATTTTGGTATTCAAGAAGATAAAACTTTCGTAAATCCGATTAATTATGTAGGAAAATATTAACATGGCAAAAATACAAAAAGCTGAAAGAGCACAAATAAATTTTAATGAAACATTAGACTTATTGCAAAACGCTTTAATGGTACGGTTAAATTGCCACAATATCGGGCGAATACTGGAATTTGACCCGACAACGCAACTATGCACTGTTGAGCTTATGCAGATTAAACAATTTAATGATCAGTATTTTACACCTGCACCGATTACGCAAGTACCGTTAATAATGTACGGAGCGGGCAATGCACATATTACACTACCTAATCCCGTAGGCACTATTTGCCTGTTGCTGTTTCTTGACCGCAACATGGACAGCTTTATGGAAACCGCCGAGCAGTATGTCCCTGAAACGTCACGAATGCACGATTTTACAGATTGTATTGCCTTAACAACGTTTAAAACACTTGTAAATCCTGTACAAAACTATGACGAAAATGCTATAAGTCTTTTAAATGAAAGTATCGTTGACGAAGTAAAGAAAGAAACGAGCTTGAGAGTGTACCCTGACGGTCTTGAGGTTGAAACCTCGGGCAAAATCAAGTTGGCGAACACCTCGCAAAACCTTGCAACGCTTATGCAGAATTTGTTAACTGCATGCGAAGATATAACCGTTGATACTAATACAGGGGCATTATCTCTTGCAAGCAAACAGGCTTTTACAAACTTAAAAGCACAATTTAAGGAGTTATTAAAATGACGTTTAGAAACCTTGATGATAATCATGATTGGACTTTTGGAGCAGGACAGAATAACTATGTGCAAAATGAGCAAGAAATCAGACTTAATATAGAAACTCGTTTGCTTTCGTTTTTAGGCGATTGCTTTTTCGATACGGACGAAGGGATTGACTGGTGGCACTTGCTTGACCGAAACAAGCTTGAAAAACTTGAATACGCTGTACAAGATATAATTATCAAAACTGCGGGAGTTACTGGGATTAACAGCGTTGACGCCGTACTTGGTGCAAACCGTAAATTGACGCTTAATTATGATATTCAGACAATATTCTCTCAATCATATACCGGTGAAATTGTGCCTTTGACCTCTGCAAGTTGATTTTCGCTCCGATTGCTAAAATTGAGATAAAGGAGCAATCTTTATGTCAATGAATTATATCGGGATTAATGGGCTTGTTACCCAGTCGCTCGAAGAAATCAAAGCAGATTTAACAGAAAAATTTAAAGGAATTTACGGGCAAGATATAAATCTTGAGCAAAACAGCCCTGACGGTCAGTGGATAAATATTCTTGCACAAGAAAAAAAAGATATTTTGGACGTGCTGACTACCTTTTATAACAACCTTGACCCTGATAGAGTTGTCGGAATACCACAACAAATTTTATATAAGCTCAACGGACTTGCTATAAAAGCCTACACATATAGCTATGTCTATATTTACGTAACCGTAACCGAAGATGTGACTTTACAGGGGCTAGATGAAGATATTGACAACGCCGACGGTACAGGGTACACAGTGCGAGATACTAACGGTAATCGTTGGATTTTGGCGTCTACAGCTGTATTGACCGCAGGTAAACATCTGTTAAATTTCCGTGCGGGTGATTTAGGTAATATTACAGCATTGCCGAACACTATTACAATCATGGAAACGGTCTTAAAAGGCGTTGCAGAGGTTAATAACCCTGCTAATAATTACATTACTGGTAATTCAGGCGAAACAACTGCAGAATTCAGATTGAGAAGAAATCAGTCAATGGCTGTACCTTCTCAAGGCTTTGACGAAAGCACGCAATCGCAAATGTTGACGCTTGAAACAGTGAAAGAGTGTAAAGTTTATGATAACCGCTCCGATGAAGTTGTAAATGGAATTCCTGCCCATGGTATTTGGGTCATTGTCCGTGGTGGTTTGCCACAAGAAATAGGCAGGGTAATTTATAACAATTTGCCTCCGGGCATTCCGATGAAAGGTAGCGAGCAAGTAATTGTTAACAAAATCAACGGGGATATCGAAAAAATCTTTTATGATGTTGCAAAGCCCACAAATTTGTACGTACGTGCAACAATAAAAAACTTTACACAAACTGACCTTGATGAGGATTACATCAAGCAACAACTAAGCGAGAGTGAATATCTGGTAGCAGAACAAGCCGAAAGTGCTACTTTGTTAGGTTCGATTAAAGAAACACTGGGCGATACCGGTACACCTTATGATGTTGAAATTTCTATAGATAATTCAAACTGGGTGGAATACGTAAGTCCAACAGGCATGGACGAATACTTTGTTATTACTCCTGAAAATATAACTTTGACGGTGGTATAGAATGGTTGATTATACGCAAGATATAAATGACGTAAAGACATATTATGCAGATCTTTTGATTTTTCAATATCGTAGCAAACCAAAAGCTCGAGAAACTGTCAAAATGGGCGTTGATATCTATATGGGTGACAATGTTCTTTTCCAGTTGCAAGATATTTTGGATATAGATACCGCAGAAGGTGCACAGTTGGATATTATCGGAAAGATTTTGGGCTGTCCACGTGCCGTACAGGGTATTTATACAGACTTAAAGTATTTTCAATACTATCTTGATGAAAATTCGATAGGGTTTTCAACAGTTGGAAATCCGACAAGTGGGACATTTAAAACCATACGTAACTATAATTTGAGCAAATACTCACTTCTTGATGATGATTACAGATTTTTATTGAAATTCAAAGCGGCTGTAAACGTTATGAAGGGTTCAATGGCAGGTATTGACGAAGTGCTTTGGAACATTTTTAACGGTGATGTATTGCTCAAAAACAATCAGGATTTAACAATTACCTATCTTGTTTCATCCGAGCATACGCCTGCAACTCTTGCGGCAAAACAACTCGAGTATTATCGAGCACCCGAAGGGATAGGAGCTAATTACGTGCTTAAAGTACCGTCCCCGTCGCATATTTTCGGTTTTAATCGAAAAGGTATAATTAATAATACGGTGGTAGGATATTCAACCAAAAATCACCGTCAAAAGGGAACATGGCTGACAAAAGAAAATATGATTTCTTTAGTTAGTGCGTAAAGGTGGAATATGGCTAAAATAGACAGAAAAACACAAAAGATTTTTGCAGGACAAGCGGGAAGTAAAGAGATTACAGAATTTGGAACAGCAAAACTTGAAACCCCGATTTATACAACAAATTTGGATTTAATCCAAAATACAAATTATTTGAATGGTTGGTCAAGTGCGATATTGGCGGACAAATCCCCATGGGAAGAGGATATGAACGCACTATTCTTCGCACTAACCAAACAACTTGCGTATATTTTTCAAGAAGGTATCGCAGAATATGACGAAAATACTACTTATTATATGGGCTCATTAGCAAAAGTTGTCGACAACAAGGGCAATATAACTGTTTATAAGTCAAAAATTAATGAAAATACGGGGAACGCTGTAACTGACAATAATTACTGGACAATTTATCAATCTGAAAGCGAATTAGGAATTGCAAGTTATGAAATAGGTTTGCCTCAACCTACTTTTAGCAATAATCTTTTATCAAATGAAATTTGGCTTGAAGGTCAAGAAGTATCAAGAAAAACTTATGAAAAATTGTTTGTGATATATGGCACAACATACGGTATTGGCGACGGTAGCACCACCTTTAATTTGCCTGATTGCCGAAATCGTGTATTGTTTGGTGCTACATCTTTTGGCTATATAAGTGCAGGCTTGCCGAATATTACGGGTAATATCGGACAAATTGACAGTGGCGGTGGCGGTGGCGTATCTGCTGACGGTGCTTTTAGTGTTACTAGGGCATGGAACGCACACGGCAGAGGTCAAAATAATAGCCCGCACGCAAGCGTAAACTTTAACGCCTCTCGCTCAAGTGCTATTTACGGGGCAAGCTCAACAGTTCAACCGCCTGCAATAAAATGCAGAGTAAAAACGAGGTATATCTAATATGACAAAAATAAATCGTACTACACAAAAAATATTCGGGATTAACGCAGAGAAGGACGATATTGCCGTAATGGGGAGTTTTAAGTCGGGGACACCTGTTTATACCGATGACATCGCAAAACTTCAAAATACGGCATTTGAAGATGGCTATGCGTCGACTTTGGTTGCGAATGAAGCACCATTTATGGAAGAACAGAATGGCGTACCTTATGTTTTGAGCAAACAACTTGCGTATTTGTTTCAAGAAGGTATCGCAGAATATGACGAAAATACTACTTATTACACAAACTCTATCTGCAAAGTAGCAAATAAACTGTATGTTTCAAAAACTGATGATAATCTCGGGAATAATCCTACGGAAAGTGGAGATAACTGGGAAGAACTCTCTACAAATGACGGTAGCGGCGACACGCTTCCACTTGGTTGGTCAGCTTATCAGAGTGGTGTAACCCCGTCAAGTGCGTTTTTAGCCTCTCTCGGTCAACAGAATAGCGGAACTTTGTATCCAACGTTCTACAATACCTACGTCGCTAAAATCGGTCAAGCATTCGGTGCAGGGTTTATAAAAGCTCATACCGCAAGCGATATCACCGACTATGACCTTGTAATCAATCAGGATGAGCAGGCTTTCAGGTTGCCGTTGAAGAATGGGAAGGAAAATTTAGTTGATTATACAAAGCCGACTACTTTTGCCCTTGCAACAAACTTTACTGCACCTATAAATGGAATTATTTATGCTAGTGCGAATGCGTACAGTGGGTCTAAAGCATGGTATTGGACAATAAATGGCGGTGAAAAACATTACTTTGGTGAAAATTCGTCAGGGCTCGTTCCCGTAACGGTTAAAGTTAAAAAGGTGACGTATTTTATATTACAGGAAATTCAGCAGATGAGAATAATTTTTATTTTTATCCATTTGTTGGCAACGGCACACTCTACTACAAAGTATCAAACGCAGTACAAAATTTGCAACTGTTAGATGTTGCAGAGGTAACAACCGCGTTGGCGAACAAAGTCGATAGTACGAATACTCAATGGGCTGTAAATGCCTGTATGCCCGATTACAGTGCGGGTGTAGATATTTTAAGTTATTCATCAAGCTCTAATCAATTCACTGTACCTACAAACGGTTGGATAATTGGCGGTAAAGACACCGCTTGCTACTTGTATGTCAACAATATCGATATGGTCGGTCATTCGTCAACCTCTGCAGCTCAAGGGGGAACAGCCTTTAACTTACCAGTGTCAACTGGTGATAAATTTTATCATAGCGGAAATGTTAATTACGTAAGGTTTTACCCTGCGAAAGGAGCACAATAAGATGATTTTATATGCAAAAATTGAAAATGAAGAAACAGGGCTTTGCACCGTTGGAACAGGCACAAATAACGCATTCTACCGCTCAATGGGAATGCAACCGCTAGATGTTCAACAGTCTGACATCGACGGATTTTGGTACTTGAAGGACAAATGCCCGATGAAAACCGACGAGGAGAAGGCGGAAGAGGAGCGAGCACGTATTAATATGCTAATGCTCACGGGTGCGGATGTTGAACGTGCAATTTACAAAGATTGCGGTATGGATTTTGAGGATGTTGTGGCTTTGCTTGAAACAAAATACGCTGATGTTATTGACGTGAAAGCGGTTAAAATTGAGCTGAAAGCAAACAATTTCTACCGTGGTAATCCGTACGTGGTACAAATCGGCACGTTGCTCGGCTACTCAAGCGATGACATGGATTATCTTTTTGAGCACAAAGAACTACCGGCAAAAGAGGAAACACCCGAAGGAACTATCAAGGATAACTTGACAGTTGACGAAACTACCGAGGAAACCTCGGCAACTGATGAAGAGTAACCCGTGACAAATTTTCACGGGTTGGAAAGAGGGGGCAGACCTCCAACCCCCTTTTTTCTTTAAAAAAGGAAAGGGAAAAATTATGAACTGGAACATTATTTTGGACAGATTGACACAAGAAAGCACATGGACAGGTATTTTAGCAGTTTTGACGGCTTTTGGCGTAGCTTTGAAGCCTGAACTTGCACAAGGCATTATTACCTTTGCCCTTGGAACTTTTGGGCTCATCAAAATCATCGTTAACGAAAGGGCAAAATAATGTTTGATTTTGCAGACGTAATCCGAGCAGTTGGAGAGGCTTTTACAAGCCTTTTCAACTGGTTCAAAGCCAACAAGGAGCAAGAGGCAAACTCGCAAATGGTGAAGGACAAACGACGTCTGAAAAATGCCACTAACGTCGGGCAAGAACTTTTTCAAATCACCGACAGGTATTGCGAAACCTTCGATTTTGTCGATTGCCGAAAATACAAAAAGCTCCGCAAGAAATTTGACAAACTGGACTAAGATTAAACTATGGATGTAAATTTTACAAACTTCAATAAAATTATAGGGTACGATTGCAGCAATCGCAAAAAGCCGTTTTATATGCTTTTGCCTGCGATTGTGATTGTGTCCTATGCAGCAAAAAAGCGGAAGTATTTAAAAGTTGAAGAAGGCTTTACGTCCGACGGTTGTACACTTTGGCGGGTGTTTTGGCTCATTCTCGGATGTCCTCATAAGCCCGAGTATCTGCCCGCAAGTATAATTCATGATTGGATTTTAGAACATCCCGACATTGTAAACTATAACCGCAAATTTTCAAGTCAGATTTTTAGGACGGTATTGTTAAAAACAGGAGTAAACCCTCTAAAAGCTCAAATCATGTACCTTGCCGTGGAATTTTGGCAAAGTTTTACGAATTTATGGAGAAAGAAATGGAAGAATTAAGTTTATACGCACCATTAGCGGTATACGTTATCACCTTAGCAATTCAATTAAAAATCTTCGCACGTGCGGATGAACTTACCAAATTGGAGGCAAAATTAATGACTTACATGGCTGAAAATTTTGTTAGGGAAGAAAATTACAGAGATAACCATAAAGCGTTGCAAGACCAAATGGCACAGATACATAATGATGTTTCAGATGTCAAAAATCTTTTAATTGGAATTATTAACGCAAACAATCAGAGGAATTAATAAATGATGAAACGAATAATTGTGCATTGGACGGCTGGGACATATACCCCAAATGTGACTGCCCTTAAGCATTATCACTACTTGATTACAGGTGACGGGGAAATCAAGAATGGGAAATTTAAAGTTGAAGATAATGAGAATTGCAACGACGGCGTTTATGCAGCACATTGCGGTGGTGGTAATACTGGCTCTATCGGTATTGCCGTTTGTGCTATGGCTGGCTTTACAAGTCGTCAAAAGGTTGGTAAATATCCGATTACAAAAGTTCAGTGTGAAAGGCTTTTCAAACTTATTGCGGAACTCGCCAAAAAGTACACAATCCTAATCGCAGCAAATACCGTGATGACGCACTATGAATTCGGTAAAGCTCATCCGGAAACTTCAAGTTATGGTAAACCAGACATAATCTATTTGCCGCCATATCCGCAAATCACACAGTGCAATGTTGGTGAATTCATCCGCAACAAAGCAAAGTGGTACTATAAAAATTTAAAGTAATTTTTTCACTTTTCATCTATCTTACTTAATTTATCTGAAAAATTAACTAACTGAGAACACACCCCGCAGAAATGCGGGCTTTTTTTATTGAAAAATCAAATATTTATTGTTATAATAATAATGTGAGCTAGGGTAGCTCCCGAAAGCCGATATTCCGAATTGGTTGCTCACATTTATATTCGGATAAATACTACGGAGGTATTTTTATGGCTACAAAAAGATTAGCAAATTCTCAATTCACATTAACACAAACTACTATTAATTATTTAAACTGCTTAAATCTAACACCAACAGCAAAACTTGTTTTGTTGGAATTATCAGCCTTTTATAATCCGAAAAAGGCTGATGTTTACCCAAAACAAAAAAAACTTGCTGAAAAAATAGGGGTTTCAGAGCGTTCAATCGTTAGAGCCATTCAGGAGCTCGTTAAGGCGGGTTTAATTTT
>CYGL01000470.1_pt1 | contig 15775 bp, 17 predicted proteins | sample 485531 | NCBI WGS metagenome assembly CYGL01 (sample SAMEA3497897, study PRJEB9818) | human gut metagenome | reverse complement strand
AGCGCACAAGAAGACCCGACACGCGAAACACGGTGCCGGGGTCTTGGATGGGAGGCGCGAGCAGATTCTAATCGTGGAGTCAGGCCGAGTCGATCCGTCGAATCGCGCTTATGGGTGCACTGTGGTTAGGGAGTGCACGAGAATCAGTATACACTTTCCAGGCTCAAAAAATCTAACGTGCAATTTCTCGCGATCGCGCACGAGCATGCGAGCGAATGCGAGCGCGTCCTCAACCCTGGTGCAAGTCTTTACGCGCTTGTCGTTATAGGTGAAGTCGTAATACCAGACGTTGAACTGCTTGAAATCGGTCATTTGAAAATCCTTTCTGTTTCCCTGCCTTACAGTTATATAATAACACTAACTGTTACAAAAAACAACTTGCAATTATAACAACAGCCGTTAAAATAATAACCAAGTTCCAACCAGACGAGGGAAAGGATCGTCATGAACAAGTTCGAAATCGAGAGCCTGTGGAGGGCACTGTGTGCGACCACGTGTAAACCTGGCAAGCGAGCACCATACGACAGCGTGTGCGTGCATAATCGAGTCGTATACGCTACGAACAGCCACGTCTTGCATCGCGTCGAGGGGCTTTTTCAATCGGGTATGATCTTTCGCGCGCTCCACGGTCACGCGCTCGCATATATCGACCGTACCGATGTTTTGGACGCTTTGCTTAAATACCGACCCGATAACCGCGAGTTTTCGAACCTTATTCCCGACTACGATCCCGCAAATCTCATATTAGCGTTGCGATCGCATCGAGCGCTCGGTTCTGCGGTGAAGTTCTATAGCGGGGCCCGTCGCGAATACGCGCCCCTGGTCATCGTGAGCAAGACGTACGCTCTCAAGGAGCCGGTCATCATCACGACCGTTGTCCAGGGTAAAGAGAGCGTGGGGAAATAGATATGAAGTGGTATGAAACCCCGTTAACCGTTCACTTTGCTTCCGCGCTCAACCTGTTGAATCAAGGCAAATACGATGCTTATGTGAAGACGTTGAAAAGGGTGTCCATCCTATCTAAGGAGCGCGATAAGCAGACGTGTTCTGCTCTTGAAATGACTAGCGTACTAGCGCATTTCCAAGGTATCGACGCTTTGCTCCATATGGAACAATCCAAGCTGCGTGTCATGACCGATGAAGATCTTTCGATTTCGCGAATGGGTCTTATGTGTGACTGTGGCTATTTTGCGCTTAATGGCGATAGGCCGGAGATGAAACGGAAGCTCGTGAGCGCGAAGCAGGCACTGGGAAAGATATTAAGGGAGATGGAGCGTCGTACGAATGTCTACGCCCTCGATAGTGATTATTGGTCGGTGTGATTGAAAAAATGTCTGAATTTCGTGAGACGGTTGAAGATGTTTTCAACTCGCCGGATGTTGTCTGTAATGTGATTTTTGCCAGTCGTCGGCGATCGGTATCGTCTCGGTTTGCAAAAATACACAACGCGAGCGCTGGAGGCGCAAGTTAATATAGAATACCGTTAGGCTTATGGTACTCGGCAAAGAGCCGGGTGCCTTTTTTCTATCTGAAAGGGGCAATGAAAAATGGACGTTAAAGAAATTACGGATCTGGTGAGCAATGTGGCATTCCCCATCGCAGCTTTCGTGATGATGTATTACACAAACACGAAGACTATCGAGGAGCTTCGTAAGACTATCGAGGAGAACAGCGTGGTTACGGCGAAGCTTTCCGAGAAGCTCGACAATCTCAACGGCAGCGCGGAGGTCTAGCAATGAAAACAAACCGCATCAAACGGAGGAAAGGCGCGGCATTTGCCGCGTTTTTCCTCGCGGTCGCTATCACACTTACGGCTCCGTTGCGCGCGGAGGCATACCAGAGTGTCGATAGATACGTGAGCAACGGACACGGCTACCTCAACGCGTCCTATATCGTCGCCCATGAGACGGCGAACCCCGGTGCATCCGCCTACAACCACACGTTGCTCTGGTCGCATGACGACACGTATGCGGTGCATCACGTGATGGAGCTCGACGGCTCCACGGTCTACAACACGGTACCGGAGAACCGCCTCTGCTGGCACGTGGGCAACGGCAACGGGTACACGATCGGCATCGAGCTCGCGCACGCCACTAACGCCGAGGATTTCGCTAAACAGTGGACCGAGGCCGTCAAATGGACCGGTGACGAGCTCCGCGCCCATGGTTGGGATACGTCCCGCCTGCTTTCCCATTACGAGGCCGCGCAGCGCTGGGGCGGGTCCGACCATACCGACCCTAACGGCTATTTCCGTCAGTACGGAAAGACGTGGGCCGAGTTCAAGCAGGCCGTGGCAGCTTACCTCGGCAGCGGCTACGTGGCTCCCATCGCGCCGACCGACGGCAACGGCGGCACCTATCAGCCCTCTTATTCCGCCACCCGTACCAAGTTCCCCAAGTCCACGGGCAAGAGCGTCAACATCCACTATGCGCTCCACAACCGCTATGGCGTGTGGAACGATGCCGTAACCAATTTCAACGATTCCAACTCCGAGGGTTTCGCGGGCATGCCCTACGGCTCCCACGATATGCTCATTGCGTGGGTGGACAGCGGCACGCTTCGCTACCGAGTCCACACCAAAGAGAGCGGTTGGCTCGATTGGGTTCAGACCGCCAACTACAACGATTCCGTCAACGGCATGGCGGGCGTCTGGGGCCAGACTATCGACGGCGTGATGATGTACTACATCACCCCGTCTGGTGAGTACAAGCAGGTCTACTACCGCGCCCAGGACGTCGCACATGCAAACTGGCACGACGAGGTCTGCGATGATGGCTCTACCTATGGTGGCGATGACTACGCCGGCATGTACGGCTACGCGCTCGATCGTCTCCAATGCTATGTATCGGACGGCACGCGTCGATAATTTTTATTTCATTAATGGTTGACACGGAAAGCACCCAATTCCTATAATGTTCATGACAGCAACGGGAAGGGGGTGCTTTTTCATGACAAACGCAAAGAAGGAGCGAGGCAGAATCGGGCGTCGAATCCAGATATGCCATTGCATCGGCAAGACCGTTGCCAAGGGCAAGCTGATCGATTTCGAGTATGACCTGCTCGGAGATTACGCAGACCCGGTGAAGGCCACCAACACGCTCCGCCAACGATTAGGCGATTCGTTTATCTCGATCACAACCGTCGAGACCGAATCGGACTACTATTCACTTCCCACGACACTTTTTCTCAAAGTAGCAATGAACTACGCGATTGGAAAGGAACCTCATTATGATTAGTGAAGACACTCAGCTCGCAACTATGGACAACTGCACCGACCTCTACACGCCCTCCAGCTACTCCAGCATCAAGGCCACCGACACCGCGACCAAGAAGCTCGTCGTGAACGCGATGAACAACGCCGAGTCTCTTAAAGACTATGAGGGCAAGACCCTCAACGTCATCGGCGTGTTCACCAAGCCCGGCATCCGTCGCGCCCGCGACAAGAACGGCGCCGATATGCCCTGTACCAACACCACGCTCATTTGTGAAGACGGCACCGCATATTTCTCCCAGTCCGAGGGCGTCCGCAACGCTGCGGATAATTTCATGGCCGCGGGCCTGTTCGACGATGGCGAGATCGTTCCGATGAAACTCGTGTCCTCCGAGCTCCCCAACGGCAACACCCGAAAGACGCTCGTGCTCGTCTAATAAAGACTTAACCCTCAGCTCCCGTTGCTTTAACATCAGGCGGTGCGGCAATGGCCGCGCCGCTTTTTATTTGGAGGTTGAGCCCTATGGCACGTGCTAAACGCACATCCGACGAGGTGTACAATGCGCGCCGTCGCGCCAAGCGCCTGCTGGCGCGCCTGGAGCGCGAGGACATGAGCGGCATGAGCACTTTGCAGAAACGCGCTCGCGCCGACTATATCGCGAGCGTGCGCGAGCAGATCACGCAGTCCTATCAGGGGACGCGGCAGGCGCACCAGGTGGCCGAGGCCCAGACGCGCACCAAGAAGGCCGCAGAACGTCTCGATCGCATGACGACCGCGCCGCGAAAGGCGAAATCGCGCGCCGCGAGGTCGAACCTTATATTCCAGCGTCAAATCAACCTGGCGCGATCCGGCGCGCCCAGTACGCTCGGTGAGAGTGGCAAGGAGGCCGTATCGGTCTTCTACGCGGCCACGCGCCGTTTCTGGCGCGGCAGGGATTCCAAGGAGCGCAACAGGTTGATCATGGAGGGGCTCGGCGTGTCGTCTCTATCCGAGGCGTACGACCGCGTTTTGGGCGCGAACAGGAAGGCGCTCGACAGCATGGTAGCGGCAGGTGCGAAGACTTCTATCGTGGAAGGGCTGACGTCTGAAAACGAGGCATTCTATGGCGAAGTCGAGTACGACGCGGAGCTTATGGGCTCTGCTATCTGGGCCTCAAAGATCGTAATGTTCGGGTAGGAAAAAAGGTGCGGGATGGGATACAAGTCGAGGCGTCCGGAGTTTAGGGTCGTGGCGAGTTACGACACCGAGACGTGCAACATATGCACCGACCGCGCGTCGAACACGTGGCGCGCCTATCCCGTGCTTTTCATTCTGAACGACCTGCGCGGGTGCGACCTGCGCACCTATGAGCCCGGCGCAGGCCATATCGACTTTTACCGACACGAATTCGAGATGCAGGCCGCGATCGACGAGTATATCGCCTGGGGCGAACGTGAGCATTGCATCCCGATCATCTGCGCCTACAACCTCATGTTCGATTTGCAGCCCCTCATGTTCGACCTCAACGCGCGCTGGGATATGGAGGTCTCCGCGCAGAGCGCGACGAGCGCCTACACCGTGGACATCGTGCGCGATGGAAACGTAAAGCTCCGTTTCTGGGATACCTTTTATCTGGAGATGCGCGGCCTTGCCAAGATGGGCGAGGTCGCGGGACTTCCCAAGGCCGAGGGCGATTGGGATTATTCCAAGATCCGAACGCCCGAGACGCCGCTAACTGAAGAAGAATATTTCTACGCGGGCCGTGACACCGAGGTCATCCCCGCATACCTGCGCTACCTGCTCGAATCCAACGAGTGGCTACGGCCCGAGTGGCTCGGCGTGCGCGTTCTGACCAAGACGTCGCTTGTGCGCCAGGCGGGGAAGATGGAGACGGGGCGTTTGCGTATCCCCCGCACGAAGGGTAAACCGATCTCGGTACAGGCTGCTTTCGAGCGCATGTGCGCCGAGGAGCTCGCGCCGACTTACGCGCAGTACGCGCTACGCAAGGCGTGTTTCCGAGGCGGTTTCACGCTCACGAGCGCGCGGTATTCGGGCATCGTGCAATCGAACGTCTATTCGATCGACGAGACGAGCGCGCACCACGCATATATCAACGGCCATATGCAGCCGGTCCACTTTCGCGGCCTGCTCCCGCCTGTCCTCCAGTCAATGGCCGAGACCGTGTGCGCGACCGGCCTCGGCGCGGCCATGCGCCACTGGGAGGAGCCTTTTGGGTGCGCCTTCCACGCGCAGATTCGTTTTACGAACATGCGTTTGCGTGAGGGGAGTGCCTTCGCGTGTTGGGACATCGCGTTGCTATCCGAGGCAAAGTTTAAAGCCAGGGGGCAATTAGGCGATTGGGGCGGGGATGCCGACCGCGACGGCGTGACGGCGGTACGCAGCGCCGGATATGTCGACACCGCATACAACGGGCGTTTTGCATTCGGCAAACTCGTCTCCGCGGATTCCGCGATCGTAAACGTTTCCGAAATGGAGCTGTGGTGCATGAGTCGAATCTATTCATGGGACGGGATGGAGGTCATTTTGGGTGAGGGGACGATGTCGTTTGTGAAGCCGCCCGATTACGTGACGCTGTTGTCTAACCTGTTCTATGCGCGCAAGAACGCGTGCAAGCAGATCCTGAAGACCTATGAGACGGGTGCGCCGTACGGTCTGGACGTCCCCGAGACGATCCCCGAGGGCATCGCCGCTCGCATCCGCACCGGCGCGATGGAGCGCGCCGACCTCGAGGCGTACTACAACTCGACTGTCAAGGGCATGTTCAACTCCATCTATGGCATGGAGGCGCAAGACGTGTTCAAACCCTCATATAAGGTCGAGGCCGGCGAGATATCGGTCGATCGCTTGACTGTCGTGTCGCGCGAGACCTATGAGGGGCATTACGAGGACGCAAAGAATAAGCTCGTGCTCTATCCCTACGGACTGCGCATCGTGGGCGGCTCGCGTATGGCGATTGTCGCCGCAATCGAGCTCATATACCGGGCGCTCGGTGAGCGCGTGCGCGTCCTGGGCGGCGATACGGACTCGTTGAAGATCTCATGCGATACAGATGTCACGGCAGCGGACATCATGTGCGCGCTCGCTCCGTTCCACGAGGCCGTTACCGCCTCGATTGATATATGCATGGGCCGCATCCGCGCAAACTTCCCGGGCTACGCGTCCACGCTCGCGGGCGTGGGAACTTTCGAGGTCGAGGGCGAGGCGTATCCGCTGCACATGGACGCATGGAATAAGGCGCGCGTGAGCTGGGACGGCGCGCACGCTCATATCACGTGCGCCGGTCTGTCTCGCCCGACCGGTATGTACCATATTGAGAACTGGATCGACGACATGAGCGCCGGCCACGGTTTCGATAAGGTTGCGCCGCGCGTGCTGGGGTGGGGCGTGCGCGTGTCGCAAGCCGTCTGTCACGCGCTCGAGCACTACCGGCCCGCTGCCGCCGACGTGCTGGACATGGACGTGACCGACTATCTGGGCGTAACCGCGCACGTGAGCTCGCACGAGTCAATTGCGCTCTACCCCTCCGACCGCGTGCTCGGCGATTCGGAGAAGGGCGGCAACGCCCGCACGGTGGCATACATGCGCGAGCGGTACGGGCGCGTCATCGACACCACCGAGCGCGTCATCGACTACGACGGCGAGCGCGCGAGCTACACTTACATTGACGAGGAAGGGAACGAGGTCGAATGGTAAATTTGAACGACGGCGTACATTACAACTGGGAGAAGACGCTCAGCTATAACGCCGACATCACAATGGTCGTGGGCGCGCCCAACAAGGGCAAGACCTACGGTCTTCGCGCATACGCGCTGAACGCCGCGATCAAGCGCGACGAGCGTTTCGTCGAGGTGTGCCGCACGCTCGACGAGCGCGACAGCGTGAAGAAAGGCTATTTCGACAAACTCGTCGCGACGGACGACGAGTTCGCCAAGTGCGATTTCAAGTGCGAGAACAACGAGTTCAAGTACCGCGCGGCCGACGCCGAGAAGGGCACGCCGTGGAAGGTGTGCGGGTACGTCGTGGGCTATGCCGAGATGCAGGGAACGAAAAAGCGCACGTTCTTCAACGTGAAGAACATCATCTTCGACGAGGCGATCATAGAGAGCATCGACGCGACTCATACATACAAGCGCAACGAGTGGAACATGCTTGCACGTATTATCGACTCGTGCGTCCGCGAGGACCCATACGACGGCCACCGTATCAAGCCCCACGTTTTCCTACTCGGCAACGCCGTCGACCTGCTGAATCCCTATTTCGCCGCGATCGGGGTAAAGGGCGTCCCGCGATTCGGCTTCACTTGGTACCTGGACAAGATGGTTCTGCTCCACTACGTCGAGCCCGACGAGCACGACCGTTACCGCATGGACAACACGCTGGCCGGCCGCATGGGACAGGTGACCGGCTACACCAAAGCGACCTATGCGAATGACTTCGCCGAGGATAATAGGTATATCGCCAAGAAGCCCGCGCGCGCCAAATACGTCATGGGATGCGTTCATATGGGCGAGGAATACGGAATCTGGATCGACATGAGCGAGGGTTACTATTATGTGACCGGCAAGATACCCAAGAACGCCGAACCGGTGTTCGCGCTCACGAGGCGCGACAACACGCCGAACCGCATCGCCGCGCAGCGCGCCGTGAAGACGTTGCGCGTCATCATCCAAATGTATTACGAGGGCAGCGTGCTCTTTGATTCGGTGAAAGTGCGTGAGGGCTTCCTGGACGCTATGACCCTCTATGGCGTAAAATGACCGCGACGCCCGCGACGACTCGCGCGGCAGGGGCGAGTAGGGATGATTCGGGACGCTACGTCATTCGGTTGACGCCCGAACCCCGCACGGTCGAGCAACGTGTTTCAGCCCCACGCGCCAAAGTTTCGCAAAGGCGTTATATAATGGGCGCGATGCGCAGGCGAAAGCCTGTTCGCATCGTGCCCTATTTTTATAGCTATAGAAAGGAGCAAGAAATGGACGAGGACGAGAGGGTCGAAACCGAGGCCGACGACCTGACCCTGAACGAGCAGGGAATCGAGGACGAGACCGGCGCGTCCGGCGAGGAGGCACACCGCATCGGCGAGTTCGACGACCTGCGCGACCGCCTGGAGCGCATCGAGAACAAGCTCGGTGCCATCACCGAGACGCTCGAGGCGATGCGCGCGACCGCTGCCGCGATCGACATCGACAACGGTGCCGACGTGGTGGACGTCGACGGTGACGGCGATGCCGATATCGTCACCGATGAAATCGAGATTCCCGATTACGACGACATGGATCTGGACCTTTAAGGAGGTTATTCAATGGCAACCAACAATGCCACCATCGCGGGCCGCGTGTACCTGTCCGCGACCAACGATTTCCAGCAGCGCGTCCCGAACCCGACCGTCTCGGGCATCGACGCGACGAGCAAGTTCCTGTTCCAGCCGAACAACGGACGCTATCTAAACGAGTTCATCGACGCGTACATCAACCGCATCGGTGACCAGATCATCCACAACAAGGAGTGGGAGAACCCACTGCGCACATTCAAGGGCGCGGCGATGCGCTGGGGTTTCAGCATCCAGGAATCCGCTTTCAAGTGGATCAAGGCGCATACCTACAAGGTCGACGACGCCGTACTCGAGAAGGTGAACGCGCCGGAGGCCGCAGTCTGGTACCACAGCGTCAACCGAAAAGACCGTTATGACATCTCGCTCGAATATCCCGACCTGCGCCGGGCGTTCCTGGACGAATACGGCCTGAACCGCCTCATCGACGCCGTACTGACCGTGCCGCGCAACTCCGACAACTATGACGAGTACCTGTGCATGCTCAACCTGATTGCCTACTACGAACATAATTGGGGCTTCTTCAAACACCACGTGAGCGCCGTGCCGACCGACGAGGCAACCGGTAAGGAGTTCCTCAAGGCCGTCCGCGCCTATGCGAGCAAGCTGAAGTTCCCGACCGCGCTCTATTCCCCGGTCTCGGCCGAGTACGGCATTCCCGTATTCGCGGAAGCCGATGAGCTCGTGTTGCTCATCACCGCCGACGCGATGGCATCGGTCGACGTCGATACGCTCGCGGGTATCTTCAACCTCGATAAGGCCGATATCAAGTACCGTACCGTCGTGGTGCCCGAGCTCCCTGTGCCGGACGCATTCGCGCTGCTCACCACCGACGCCTTTTTCGTGTGCCAGGATGTCGTGTATGCGAACGAGTCGTTCTACAACCCCTCGACGCTTAACACAAACTACTACCTGCACCACTGGGAGGTGGTGTCGGCGTCACCGTTCGTCCCCGCGATCCTGTTCACCACGAACGCCGCGACCGATATCCCCACGTTGACGCAGACCGTTACCGACGTCGAGATCACCGCAGCATCCAAGAAGCTCAAGCCGGGCGAGACCACGCAGATGACCGTCAAGCTCGTCGGCACCATCACGGCCAACGACATCGGCGTGACCGTCGAGCCCAACGCCGTGACCTGGAGCATCAGCGGCGAGACCGCCGCAGCCGATGGCGAGCCGATCGCGCTCAACACAGCGACCCGCGTCGACCGCCTGGGCGTGCTCCACGTCCAGAAAACCGACCTCGAGGCGGGCAACGTCCTGCACGTGACCGGTACCACGAGTTACGTCAACCCCTCCGGCGCGACCACGCTCCACACCAAGACCGTAGACATCACGATCGCCTAGCCTATAATCTACTGATGTAGGCTCCGCGCCCCGCTCATGCGTGAGCGGGGCGCATTTTTATTAAGGAGGAGAGATATGAGCGATTTCCCGAATCTCGACAACGTGGATGTATACAAATACGACAACAGGCTCGACTATTCCCGTTTCAAACCGACCGCGCGTCTCAAGATGTGCAACGTCCCCTGGTGCGGGGACTACGATAACGTGGTTAAGTTCGAGGACGACGCCGCGCGAGACGCGTGGTTCGACGCGCTCGAGGGTGAAGTCGTCAACCTCGATACCATGTTCAACGTCAAACCCGACGGCGCATCGAAAGTGCCGGTGCCGGTTACCTCTGCGCAGGGCTACAACTACCTCGTGGTGGATTTGCCCCGCATGACGAGCGATACGCAGCCGCTCGCGTACGCGTCCGGCGAGCGCAAGCGACGCTATTACTATTTCATCCAGGACGCGCAGCAGCTGTCCCCCAACTCGACGCGCCTGATCCTCACGCCCGACGTATGGACGACCTATATCAACGAGATGCAATTCGACTACGTGTTGCTGGAGCGCGGACACGCCCCGGTGGCCGCGTCGAGCGTGGCCGACTATCTCGCGAATCCCCGAGACAACAGCGCGTACTTACTGACTGATGATGTTAATACAGGTGGGGAGCCGTTCGTCGAGACCGCGCGCGCCGTCAAGAACTACAGCGCCGAGGCGCAGCGCGCGTGTATCGCGACATACGCCGACATACAGGGCGATCTGGGCACCGCAGCCGCGCCTAAAGTCTCCGCGATTTCAGAGCCGGATGTATCCGGAGTGCTCGCGCCGCGCGTGTACTCCGTTGCCGTGGCAGACCTCCAGCCGTTCCTGCAGGCGCTCGAGGCCAACGCGCCCTGGATGAAATCCACGGTGCTCGGCGTGTTCTTCGCGCCAGCCGACCTGCTCACGCAGTCCGCGCCGTTCGCGCTTTGGGGCGTGTCGGTTACCGTTTTGGATGCAGTCCAGAAAATCGAGCCGTTCATACGGCCCGGCGTGGCCGATTTCGGATACCCCGCGCAGGCCGCAGGTTTCGCCAAGCTATATACGTACCCTTACGCCGCAATTCGCATCGGTGACGAGCGCGGCCGGACCTCGACCGTGCGCATCGAAGACCTCGGCGCGGACGGCATCCGGATCGCGAGCGCCGTCAACCTCGTGATGCCCTATATCTCAATCGACGCGCGCCTGCTCGGCATCGCGGGCGCTACCGATTCGCTCACGTTCCAGACCATGGAGGGGCGCGCGTACAGCTACGGTGGCGCGTGGGGCGAATACCTCAAGAGCTGGAATCTTCCCGTGATGCAGGTTACCCAGAGCGCCGCGAGCCGCGCCGCGTACACGACTGTCTACACCCGCGCGCATGCGAGGCTCGCAGCCGACAACGCGCTCGCGTCGTCGCTCGCGTCCAACGCGACCGCGTACACGAATACACACAACTCGGCGAAGAACGTGACTGATAACAACGCGGTCAACACGGCCGCGAACACCGCCGTCACGAAGAATGCGAACGACTGGGCGCTCACCGGCGCGAGCGCCGCCAACAAGAAGCTCAACGCCGACTGCAACGCCGACAACGCGGCGTCCAAGAACCTCGGCGAGCTGAAGAACGACGTCATCGCGATCACGACGGCCAACAACAACGCGGCCGCGATCGCGAGCACGGCCGGGTCCGTCGTGACCGGAGGGCTCACCGAAGGCCAGGCAGGCGCCAAGAGCGCCGCAATCGGCGGGGTCGCAGACCTCGCAGTCGCGATCCCCGCAGCGAACGCAGCGGCCGCTATCTCTCAGTCCAGCAATTCGCTGGCCGTGAGCGTCGCGCAGACCAACGCGCTCCAGAAGACGCTGAACGCGGCGAACTTCACGGCCGCGACATGGGGAGTGCAGAACAACGCGAGCACATCCGCGACGACGCTACGCAACAACGCGAGTACCGCCGTCGCCAACAACAACGCGGCCGTCATGCGAACAAACGCGGGCAACACCAAAACGACCGGGGACGCGAACGCAAACCGCGCGTACGCGACCGCAATCGACGCGATCTCGGCGGGCCTCAACCAAGCGGGCGTCGCGGCCCCCGCGCAGTTCGGAGCGAACGAGAACGGGCAATCGAGCGCGACCGCACCGCGGGCACTCTTCGCCCAAATCGTCACGCAGCGCGAGTGCGACATCATGAACGCGGCCTCGGCATTCGCCCGCTACGGATATTCGCTCATGCGCGAGTTCAGCATGACGCGGATGCAGGTCATGCGCCATTTCACGTATTGGAAGTGTGCCGAGGTATGGTGCAGCGGCAACGGCAACGCGCTCGAGTCTGCACAGGGCGCGATCAAGGATATACTTATTAGGGGCGTGACCGTGTGGAGCAAACCGGAGGAAATCGGTCGCGTTAGTATCTACGACAACCTGTAAAGGAGGCATCATGGCAGACATTGACCTTAACGCACTTCTCAAGGCCGAGACCTATCAGGGCATGACTGACGAGGAGATAAACGCGATCATCGATTACAAGGTCGAGCGCGCCGAGATCAACGCGACAATCAGCAAGGACATGGAGGCGCACGAGGCGATCATGAAAGAGCTCATGGCCGCGCAGGCCGAATCCAGCGCGAAGGTTCACGCCGCATTCCAGGCAACACTCGACGCTCCGACAATCTATAAGGAGGTGGGCGCATGAGCAAGGGACGCAGGGGGTACAAGCAGCGCCGTAAGTACAGGCCCGGCGCGCAGCCGACATACTGGCAGACAGAGGCCTACAATCAGCAGCTGTTTGCCATGTTCCAGAATGACCTGATAGAGCTCGCGCTATCGCGCTTCCGCTGGCTCAACCTCCCCGAGACCTGCAACGAGTGTTTTCTGGAGTGGACGTTGCTCACCGAGGGCGCGGCAACGCTCGCGTTTCCCAACTCGAGCGATACGCTCCTATCGCTACGGGCCGTCCAGCAGGGCGCCCCGAACATGTACAACGAGCCGCGCGCGTGGCGCGCGATGGGCATCACGGGCAAGACGAATTTCATGTGCAATTGGGACAGGGGCGTTTGGATCTGGGAGAACCGCACGCGTTACCCCCTGCTCGTGAAGATTAACATCTGGGCGCGCGAGCTGACCGACATCATACGCACGAAACAGATCAACAGGTTCCATATGCGCATGCCGTTAGCCATCACGGCACCTCAAGATAGAACCTACGACGTGCAGAACTTCTACAAATCAGTTGCGAACGGTGAGCCTTTCGTGCTCGGATATGACAACTTCCAGGACATCCAGACGACCGCGACAATGCCTCAGCGCGCGCGCGAGTACATCGGGGACAAGCTCCAAGAGGAATGGGCCAACACATGGGATGCGATCTATCGAGAGCTGGGCATCGACTCCATGCCGTTCAAAGAGGAACGCATGATCGAGGACGAGGTGAATTCGACGATGCAGCCGACCGAGCTCGCGCGAATGTCCCCGCTCAACACACGCCGCGCTGCATGCGACAAGCTCAACGCACGTTTCGGTAACCGACTGGGCGCGGCAATCAACGTCGTATGGGCCCGTGACAACCTGTCCAGCAACTACGACATCTCACACCGTTACGACACGATGCTCGAGAGGGGTTAAACATATGTTCTATTTTCCCGAGGTGAACACAGATGAGCGTTACGACTATATGACGATCACGCTCGGCGAGTGGCACGAACTGGGGTTCTATAAGCCGTTCGAAGATGATTCGTGGCGTTTCGACGCATACAGCGACGAGCAGTACACGCGCCTATGCACAAAGTTCCTAAACCGCTTCTACGACCGCGAGGTCTCCAACACGGTGCCGAACAGGTGGAAGCGCGCGTACCTGCGAAAGCTCAACGAGATCATGCCCAAGTACAAACTGCTCTACGCGCGCGTCGAGCAGGGGCTTAACCCCCTACAGGAATCTCGCGACCGCGAGAAGTCGCGCGACATCTTTTCGGACTTCCCCGAGACGATGCTATCCGGTAACTCCGACTACGCGAGCACCGGCAACGACCGCGAGGCCGACACGATGCACGAGGGCAGCGCGACCGACAAGGCCGTACAATTCGCACGCGAGTACGTCGACGTGGATGCTATGATTCTCGATGAGCTAGAACACGTCCTGTTCTCCTCGATACTCACACCGACCGTCCCGCTTTGGTAAGGAGGTGAAGCGAATGTTTACACCGCTTCCGTTTTTCAACCCATGGATGCTGACGAACCCGACACTCCCCAAGCTGTATTGGGAGGTGAAGAGTCCCGAGCAGCTGATCGCGAACCTCTATTGCATCATCGACGCAATTAAAGACCCCCTCAATGACACGATTGAACTTTCAAATAAGAACGCAGAGGCAATCGAAGACATTAAAGAGGTCATCAAGTCCATCAAGAACGGTCAATATTACGATCAGTACATCGACGGCCTTGCCAAATGGATTGACGCGAACCTGCAACAGCTGGTCGCGCGTCAATCCAAGTACGTGTTTCCCGTGTTCTACCAGGAGCCGGATACCGGGTGCTGGAGATACGCGCTCGTTGTTCCGCAGGGCTGGGAACACCTCGATTTCGACTGGATTTTCGACGAGCGCGACAATACCTATCACGTCCGCATCAACTATTAAGATAAGGAGCACATATGCCTAACGTTTCCAAATTCGGCGCGCAGACCGACAATGCGACCGTGCAAGGCACCGTCACGGACCGCGCTATGGTCATTCCAGACATCCCTCCCCAGGGCCTTATGAGCGTGGGCCCGCGCGTGACCCCGCATTTCGTCAAACCGTCGCTTTGGTCCGCGCTCACCACGTACCACTTTTTCGATGCCGTGCATAACGCAGCGGGCGCGTCGTATGTCGCTGTCAAACCCGAGGTGCCTGCCGGCACCGAGCTGACCAACGAGGATTATTGGTTCTTGTGGGCCGATCCGAATTCCCAGTTCGCGGATTTGAGCGAGCTGGTGAAGACATTCAACGGACGAATTACGCAGAACACGAACGACATCGCTACCAAGGCGCCGAATAACCACGCTAGCGAAGATACTACCTACGGTATCGGTAACGAGGTCAATTACGGCCATGTGCGCCTGGCTACGGACGATACTCCGCTTACAAGTGGAGCGAATGAGGGTGTTGCAATTCCACCGGCTTTCGTGGCAGATGTCAAAGCCACACCAAAGGCAATCATCATCGGAGATTCGTTTTCAACCGCGTATACAAGCACCAACTGGTGGAAGCCTTTATGTAAAGCGCTCGGAGTCGAAGCGCATTGCTACGCAATCGGGGGCGCCGGTTTCGCAATTATCGACAACCTTTTCTCAACTCAAGCGACAAAGGCAGCTACCGACGCACTCAACAACGTCAAATATGTTTTTGTGTACGGTGGCATTAACGACATGGCCAACTCTAAAAGCGCCTCGGACGTCGTAAGCGGATGTAATACAGTGCTCACTACACTTAAAGCTGCGTATCCGAACGCGATGTACTATGTAATGGGTGTTAACACGTGGAAAAATATGTATACACGCGACACAAACACGACCTTCGATGTATGCAACGCGCTACGTTCCAGCGCTGAAGCAAACGGTGCCTTCTACATTAACACGACGTTCGCGTGCTTCGCGCGCGATTCGTGGTTTATAAAATCCGGAGAGCCGGGGCAAAACCACCCGACCGCAGACGGACAGATTGCGATTTACGAAGTGATCGCAAACGCTATCATGGGCTCGGAAATTTCGAATTCAAATAAGCTGATTGCAAAGCTGACACCTAACGATCACATCAATGTATATATCTATCGTTACAGTTACGACGAGCTTAAAATTGCAATCACTAACACCTCCATACAAGCCGAGACATTCAATTTTGGCATT
>CYGL01000469.1_pt1 | contig 15791 bp, 18 predicted proteins | sample 485531 | NCBI WGS metagenome assembly CYGL01 (sample SAMEA3497897, study PRJEB9818) | human gut metagenome | reverse complement strand
ACGTGCCGGGTCTGCTGCGGGGCCGCGATCTGTCCGAGTCGAGTCTAGTATGGCATAGGCAAGCAGATCGCGACGGTATGGGGTGCTGTGTGGTCGGAGCACACGATAATCAGTATACACTCTCGAGGCTCAAAAATCTAACGTGCAATTTCTCGCGATCGCGCACGAGCATGCGTGCAAACGCGAGCGCGTCCTCAATCCTGGTACAAGTCTTCACGCGCTTGTCGTTGTAGGTGAAATCGTAATACCAGACGTTGAATTGCTTGAAGTCGGTCATCTGAAGAACTCCTTTTCTGTCTCCGTGCCTTACAAGAAATATAATAACACTAACTAGTTAACAAAAAAACTTAGTAATTATAACAACAGCCGTTAAAATAATAACCAAGTTCCAACAGACGAGGGAAAGGATCGGCATGAACAAGTCAGAAATCGAGAGCCTGTGGAGGGCATTGTGCGCGACAACGTGCAAGCCGGGTACACGCGCACCCTACGATAGCGTGTGCGTACACGATCGCGTGGTCTACGCTACGAACAGTTATGTGCTGCATCGCGTCGAGGGGCTATTTCAATCCGGTATGCTCTTTAGAACACTTCACGGTCACAGTCTCGCATATATCGACCGTACCGACGTCCTGGATGGCCTGCTTAAATATCGGCCCGATAACCGCGAGTTCGCGAACCTTATCCCCGACTACGACCCCGCAAAGCTCATGCTCGCGCTGCGACCGCATCGAGCGCTAGGCTCGACGGTCAAGTTCTATAGCGGGGCGCGTCGCGAGTACGCGCCCCTGGTCATCGTGAGCAAGACGGCCACCCCCAAGGAGCCGGTCATCATCACGACCGTCATCCAGGGCGAGAGGAACGGATGGAAATAATAAGTATATTTACTATAAAATACCGTTAGGCTTACGGGACTCGGCAAAGGGCCGGGTCCCTTTTTTCTGCCGGAAAGGAGGCAATGAGAATATGGACGTCAAGGCAATTACGGATCTGGTGAGCAACGTGGCATTCCCTATCGCGGCATTCGTGATGATGTACTACAGCAACACGAAGACCATCGAGGAGCTTCGCAAAACCATCGAGGAGAACAGCCTGATCATGGCGAAGCTCTCCGAGAAGCTCGACAACCTTACGACCAAGGAGGTCTAGTCAATGAAAGCAAACCGCATCGAGCGGAAGAAAGGCGCGGCACTTGCCGCGTTTTTCTTCGCGCTCATCGTCGTATTCGCAATGCCGACCGGCGCGTATGCGTATCAGAGCGTCGACCGATACGTTAGCAGCGGACACGGGTATCTGAACGCCTCCTATCTGGTAATCCACGAGACGGCTAACCCCGGTGCCAGCGCCTACAGTCATACTTTGCTTTGGTCGCGCGATGATACCTACGCCGTCCATCACGTGATGGAGCTCGACGGCTCCACCGTATACAACACGGTGCCCGAGAACCGCCTGTGCTGGCACGTGGGAAACGGCAACGGCTACACAATCGGCATCGAGTTGGCGCACGCCACGAACGCCGCCGACTTCGCCAAGCAGTGGAACGAGGCCGTGAAGTGGACGGGTGACGAACTCCGCGCCCACGGTTGGGATACGTCTCGCCTGCTGTCCCACTACGAGGCCGCTCGGCGCTGGGGCGGTTCCGACCACACCGACCCCAACGGCTATTTCCGCGCATACGGGAAGACGTGGCTCGAGTTCAAGCAGGCAGTTGCCGCATATCTCGGCAGCGGATACGTGGCGCCGATCGCTACCACCGACGGCAACGGGGGCACGTATCAGCCTCCAGCCTCCGCGACTCGCGCGGCCTTCCCCAAGTCAACCGGGAAGAGCGTGAACATCTACTATGCGCTCCATAACCGCTACGGCGCGTGGAACGAGGCCGTGACCAATTTCAACGACAGCAACCCCGAGGGTTTCGCGGGCGTGCCCTACGGTTCCCACGATATGCTGATCGCGTGGACCGATACCGGCACCCTTCGCTACCGTGTCCACACAAAGGAGAACGGATGGCTGGGTTGGGTGCAGACCGCTAACTACAACGATAGCGTGAATGGCATGGCAGGCATCTGGGGCCAGACCATCGACGGCGTTCAGATGTACTACATCACGCCTAACGGTGGCTACAAGCAGGTCTACTACCGTAGCCAGGACGTCGCACACGCCGGGTACTGGGACGAGGTTTGCGATGATGGCTCAACCTACGGGGGAGACGACTACGCGGGCATGTACGGGTGCGCCCTCGACCGTCTTCAATGCTATGTGTCTGACGGCACGCGCCGATAAGTGAAAATTATTGCAATAACCGTTGACATATAACGCACCCCTTTTCTATAATGCTTATGACAGCAACGGGAAGGGGGTGCTTTTCATGACAAACTCAAAGAAACAGAGGGGCCGAATCGGTCGCCGAATCCAGACATGCCACTGTCGCGGATACACCGTGCGCGACGGCGAGCAGGTCGCTTTCAAGCGGAAGCTCTACGGTAACTATTCGGACCCCGTGAACGGCCACCAACACATTAAGGCAGATGCTCGGCGACACTTTCATCACGATCACAGATGTAGCGGTCGAATCGGATTACTATTCGATCCCCATCGACGATTTCGTCGACATCGCGATCAGCTACAGAATCAACGGCGACTCTATCTCAAAGGAGAGATGTAAAAATGACTAACGAAAACACCCAGCTCGCACCTATGGACAACTGCACCGATCTCTACACACCCGCAAGCTACTCCAGCATCCAGGCAACCGACACCGAGACCAAGAAGCTCGTCGTGAACGCGATGAACAATGCCGAGTCCCTGTCCGACCACGAGGGCAAGACCCTCAAGGTCATCGGCGTGTTCACCAAGCCCGGCATCCGCCGCGCGCGCGACAAGAACGGCGTCGATATGCCCTGCACCAACACCACGCTCGTATGCGAGGACGGAACCGCCTACTTCTCCCAGTCCGAGGGCGTCCGCAACGCCGCAGATAACTTCATGGCCGCAGGCCTTTTCGAGGAGGGCGAGATCGTCCCGATGAAGCTCGTCTCCAGCAAGCTCCCCAACGGCAACACGCGAAAGACGCTCGTGCTCGTCTAGTCAAGACTTAACCCTCAGCTCCCGTTGCTTTAATATCAGGCGGTGCGGTCAAGGCCGCACCGCTTTTATTTTGGAGGTCGAGCCGCATGGCACGTGCTAAAAGGACATCGGACGAAGTATATAACGCGCGACGCCGCGCCAAGCGACTGCTGGCGCGCCTGGAGCGCGAGGACGTGAGCGGTATGAGCACGCTACAGAAAAGGGCCCGCGCCGACTATATCGCGAGCGTGCGCGAGCAGATCGCGCATTCCTACCAGGGGACGCGGCAGGTGCGCCAGGTACCCGAGGCGCAGACGCGCACGAAGAGGGCCGCGGAGCGCCTGGACCGCATGACGACCGCGCCGCGCAAGGCGAAGTCGCGCGCCGCGAGGTCGAACCTCATATTCCAGCGGCAAATCAACCTGGCGCGCTCGGGCGCGCCGAGCACGCTCGGCGAAGGGGGCAAGGAGGCCGTATCGGTCTTCTACGCCGCGACGCGCCGTTTCTGGCGCGGCAGGGACCCCAAGGAGCGCAACAGGCTGATCATGGAGGGTTTGGGCGTGACGTCGCTCTCCGACGCCTACGACCGCGTTATCGGTGCCAACAGGAAGGCGCTCGACAGCCTGGTGTCGGCGGGGGCGCAGACGTCGCTCGTCGAGGGGCTGACCTCCGAGAACGAGGCGTTCTACGGCGAGGTCGATTTCGACGCGGAGCTGACCGGCTCGGCGGTGTGGGCCTCAAAGATCGTTATGTTCGGATAGGAAAAAGGTGCGGGGATGGGATTCAAATCGAAGGGGGCGGAGTTTCGTGTAGCGGCGAGCTACGACACCGAGACGTGCAACATATGCACCGACCGCGCGGAGAACACGTGGCGCGCCTATCCCGTGCTGTTTATCCTTAACGACCTGCGCGGGTGCGACCTGCGCGCCTATGAGCCCGGCGCGGGCCATATCGATTTCTATCGCCACGAGGCCGAGATGCAGGCCGCCATAGACGAATATATCGCATGGGGGGAGCGAGAGCACTGCATCCCGATCATCTGCGCCTACAACCTCATGTTCGACCTGCAGCCCCTCATGCACGACCTCAACGGTCGCTGGGATATGGAGGCGTCCGCGCAGAGCGCGACGAGCGCCTACACCGTGGACATCGTGCGCGACGGCGCGGTAAAGCTCCGTTTCTGGGACACCTTCTACCTGGAGATGCGCGGCCTCGCGAAGATGGGCGAGGCCGCAGGACTCCCCAAGGCCACGGGTGATTGGGACTACTCCAAGATCAGAACGCCCGAGACTCCGCTCACCGAGGACGAATACTTTTACGCCGGCCGAGATACCGAGGTCATCCCCGCATATCTGCGCTACCTGCTCGAGTCCAACGAGTGGTTGCGCCCCGAGTGGCTCGGCGTGCGCGTGCTGACAAAGACGTCGCTCGTGCGCCAGGCGGGCAAGATGGAGACCGGGCGCCTCCGCATCCCCAGGTCCAAGGGCAGGCCGATTTCGGTGCAGGCCGCCTTCGAGCACATGTGCGCCGAGGAGCTCGCGCCGACATATGCGCAGTACGCGCTGCGCAAGGCGTGTTTCAGAGGCGGCTTCACGCTCACGAGCGCGCGCTATTCCGGCATCGTGCAGTCGAACGTCTATTCGATTGACGAGACATCGGCGCACCATGCCTACATCAACGGGCATATGTGTCCGACCCACTTTCGCGGCCTGCTGCCGCCCGTGCTCCAGGCGATGGCCGAGACCGTGTGCGCGACCGGCCTCGACGCGGCGATGCGCCATTGGGAGGAGCCGTTCGGGTGCGCCTTCCACGCGCAGATACGGTTTACGAATATGCGCCTGCGCGAGGGGAGCGCATTCGAGTGCTGGGATATCGCGCTTTTATCAGAGGCGAAATTCAAAGCAAAGGGCCAGCTTGGTGACTGGGGCGGGCAGGCAGACCGCGACGGAGTGACCGCCGTGCGCAGCGCCGGGTACGTCGATACCGCCTATAACGGCCGCTTCGCATTCGGCAAGCTGGTATCGGCCGATTCCGCTATCGTCAACGTGTCCGAGCTGGAGCTGTGGTGCATGAGCCGGGTATACGCCTGGGACGGGATGGAGGTAATTTTGGGGGAGGGAACCATGTCGTTCGTCAAGCCGCCCGATTACGTGACGCTGCTGTCCAACCTGTTCTACGCCCGAAAGAACGCGTGCAAGCAGATTCTGAAGACCTATGAGACCGGCACGCCGTACACGCCGGAAATCCCCGAGACGATACCCGAGGGCATCGCCGCGCGCATCCGCTCGGGCGAGATGGAGCGCGCCGACCTCGAGGCGTACTACAACTCGACCGTCAAGGGCATGTTCAACTCGATTTACGGCATGGAGGCTCAGGACGTGTTCAAGCCGGGTTACAAGGTCGAGAACGGCGAGATATCGGTCGACCGCTCGACCGTCGTATCGCGCGAGACGTACGAGGAACATTACGAGGACGCTAAGAGCAAGCTCGTACTCTATCCGTACGGACTGCGTATCGTGGGCGGGTCGCGTATGGCGATCGTCGCGGCAATCGAGTTGATACGCCGCGAGCTCGGCGAGCGCGTGCGCGTGCTGGGCGGCGATACGGATTCTTTGAAAATCTCGTGTGATGCAGATGTCACGGCGATCGACTTAATGGACGCGCTCGCGCCGTTCCACGGGGCCGTGACGGCCTCGATTGACGCTTGCATGGGGCGCATCCGCGCCAACTTCCCCGGGTACGCCTCGACGCTCGCGGGCGTGGGAACGTTCGAGGTCGAGGGCGAGGCGTATCCGCTCCACATGGACGCGTGGAACAAGGCGCGCGTGAGCTGGGACGGCGAGCACGCGCACATAACGTGCGCGGGCCTGTCGCGCCCGACCGGCATGTACCATATCGAGAACTGGATTGACGACATGAGCGCGCGTCACGGTTTCGCCGAGGTCGCGCCGCGCGCGCTGGGATGGGGCGTGCGCGTGTCGCAGAGCGTGTGCCATGCGCTCGAGCACTACCGTCCGGCATCCGCCGACGTGCTGGACATGGACGTGACCGACTACCTCGGCGCGACCTCGCACGTGAGCGCGCACGAGTCGATAGCGCTCTACGCCTCCGACCGCGTGCTCGGCGATTCGGAGAAGGGCGGCAACGCGCGCACGGTGGCCTACATGCGCGAGCGCTACGGGCGCGAGGTGGACACGACCGAGCGCACCATCGACTACGACGGCGGGAGCGCGAGCTACACTTATATCGACGATGAAGGGAATGAGGCGGAATGGTAAACCTGAACGACGGCATACACTACAACTGGGAGAAGACCCTGAGCTACAACGCGGATATCACGATGGTCGTCGGCGCGCCGAACAAGGGCAAGACGTACGGCCTGCGCGCCTACGCGCTCAACGCCGCGATCAAGCGCGACGAGCGTTTCGTCGAGGTCTGCCGCACGCTCGATGAGCGCGATAGCGTGAAAAGGGGATATTTCGACAAGCTCGTCGCGACCGACGATGAGTTCGGCAAGTACGACTTCAAGTGCGAGAGCAACGAGTTCAAGTATCGGCCGTCTGAAGCCGAGAAGGGCACGCCGTGGAAGGTTTGCGGGTACGTCGTCGGATACGCGGAGATGCAGGGCACCAAGAAGAGGACGTTCACCGACGTCAAGAACATCATCTTCGACGAGGCGATCATCGAGAACATCGACGCGACCCACACCTACAAGCGCAACGAGTGGAACATGCTCGCGCGTATCATCGACTCGTGCGTGCGCGAGGACCCCTACGACGGGCACCGCATCAAGCCCCACGTCTTCCTGCTCGGCAACGCCGTCGACCTGCTCAATCCCTATTTCGCCGCGATCGGGGTAAAGGGCGTGCCGAGATTCGGTTACACCTGGTACCTGGACAAGATGGCCCTGCTCCACTACGTCGAGCCGGACGAGCGCGACCTATACCGCATGGACAACACGCTCGCGGGCCGCATGGGCCAGGTGACCGGCTACACGAAAGCCACCTACGCGAACGACTTCGCCGAGGACGGGCGCTACATAGCCAAGAAACCCGCGCGCGCCAAATACGTCATGGGATGCGTGCATATGGGCGTGGAGTACGGCATCTGGGTCGACATGAGCGAGGGCTACTACTACGTGACCGGGAAGATTCCCAAGAATGCAGAGCCGGTATTCGCGCTCACGAGGCGCGACAACACGCCGAACCGCATCGCCGCGCAGCGCGCCGTGAAGACCCTGCGCGTCATCGTCCAGATGTATTACGAGGGCAGCGTGCTTTTCGACTCGGTGAAGGTGCGCGAGGGCTTCCTGGACGCGATGTCGCTCTACGGGGTAAAATGACCGCGACGCCCGCGACGACTCGCGCGGCAGGCGGCGAGTAGGGATGATTCGGGATGCTACACCGTTCGGTCGGTGCCCGAACCCCGCACGATATGGCAACGTGTTTCAGCCGCACGCGTAAAAGTTTCGCAAAGGCGTTATATAATGGGCGCGATGCGCGGGCGAGAGCCCGTTCGCATCGCGCCCTTATTTATAGCTATAGAAAGGAGCTGACATGGACGAGGACGAGAAGCCCGAGACCGAGGCCGACGACCTGACCCCGGACGAGCGGGAGATCGAGGACGAGACCGACACGTCCGGCGAGGAGGCGCACCGCATCGGCGAGTTCGACGACCTGCGCGACCGCCTGGAGCGCATCGAGAACACACTCGGCACCATCACCGAGACGCTCGAGGCGATGCGCACGACCGCAGCCGCAATCGACATCGACAACGGCGCGGACGTGGTGGACGTCGACGGCGACGGCGACGCCGATATCGTCACCGACGATGCGGTCGAGATTCCCGATTACGACGATATGGACCTTGACCTGTAAGGAGGTTATTCAATGGCAACTAACAATACGACGATCGCGGGCCGCGTGTACCTGTCCGCGACCAACGATTTCCAGCAGCGCGTGCCCGACCCGACCGTCTCGGGCATCGACGCGACTTCCAAATTCCTGTTCAAGCCCAACAACGGACGATACCTCAACGAGTTCATCGACGCCTACGTGAACCGCATCGGCGATCAGATCATCCACAACAAGGAGTGGGAGAACCCCCTGCGCGCCTTCAAGGGCGCGACGATGCGCTACGGTTTCAGCATCCAGGAGTCCGCGTTCAAGTGGATCAAGGCGCACACCTACAAGGTCGACGACGCCGTGCTCGAGAAGGTGAACGCGCCCGAGGCCGCAGTCTGGTACCACAGCGTCAACCGCAAGGACCGCTACGACATCTCGCTCGAGTACCCGGACCTGCGCCAGGCGTTCCTGGACGAGTACGGCCTGAACCGCCTCATCGACGCCGTGCTGACCGTCCCGCGCAACTCGGACAACTACGACGAGTACCTTTGCATGCTCAACCTTATCGCCTACTACGAGCACAACTGGGGATTCTTCAAGCACCACGTGAGCGCAGTCCCGACCGACGAGGCGACCGGTAAGGAGTTCCTCAAGGCCGTGCGCGCCTACGCGAGCAAGCTCGAGTTCCCGACCGCGCTCTACTCCCCCGTGTCGGCCGAGTACGGTATCCCCGTGTTCGCCAAGCCCGACGAGCTCGTGCTCCTCATCACCGCCGACGCCATGGCATCGGTTGACGTCGACACGCTCGCGGGTATCTTCAACCTCGACAAGGCCGACATCAAGTACCGCACCGTCATCGTCCCGGACCTCCCCGTTCCCGACGCCTTCGCGCTACTCACCACGGACGCCTTCTTCGTGTGCCAGGACGTCGTATATGCCAACGAGAGCTTCTACAACCCCGCGACGCTCAACACGAACTACTACCTGCACCACTGGGAGATCGTATCGGCGTCCCCGTTCGTCCCCGCGATCCTGTTCACCACGGACGCCGCGACCGACGTCCCCACGCTCACGCAGGCCGTGACCGGCGTCAACATCACCGCGGCCTCCCAGCAGCTCAAGCCCGGCGATACCACGCAAATGACTGTGAAGCTCGTCGGCACAATCACGGCGAACGACCTCGGTATCGACGTCGAGCCGAACGCCGTCACCTGGAGCGTGAGCGCCGAGACCGCCGCAGCAGACGGCGAGCCGATCGCGCTCAACTCCGCGACCCGAGTCGACCGTCTGGGCGTGCTCCACGTGCAGAAATCCGACCTCGAGGCCGGTAATGTCCTCCACGTGACCGGTACGACGTCCTACGTCAACCCCTCCGGCGCGACCACGCTCCATACGAAGACCGTGGACATCACGATCGCCTAGCCTATAATCTATATTGCAAGGCGCCGCGCCCCCGCTCATGCGTGAGCGGGGGCGCATTTCTTTTAGGAGGCAAAATGAGCGACTTCCCGAACCTCGACAACGTCGACGTGTACCGCTACGACAACACGCTCGACTATTCCCGATTCAAGCCGACCGCCCGGCTCAAGATGTGCAACGTTCCCTGGTGCGGGGACTACGACAACGTGGTGAAGTTCGACGGCGACGCCGCGCGCGATGCGTGGTTCGACGCGCTCGAGGGCGAGACCGTGAACCTCGATACCATGTTCAACATCAAGCCCGACGGCGCATCCAAGGTTCCGGTACCGGTGACCTCGGCGCAGGGTTATAACTATCTCGTGGTGGACCTCCCGCGCATGACGAGCGACGCGCAGCCGCTCGCGTACGCGGCCGGGGAGCGTAAGCGCCGGTACTGCTATTTCATCCAGGACGCACAGCAACTATCCCCCAACTCGACGCGCCTGCTCCTCACGCTCGACGTATGGACGACCTATATCAATGAGATGCAATTCGACTACGTATTGCTGGAGCGCGGGCACGCGCCGGTAGCGGCCTCGAGCGTCTCCGACTACCTCGCTAACCCCCGCGAGAACAGCGCGTATCTTCTCTCCGACGACGTGAACACCGGTGGCGAGCCGTTCGTCGAGACCTCGCGCGCCGTCAAGAACTACAGCGCCGAGACCCAGCGCGCGTGCGTTGCGACATACGCGGACCTCCAGGGCGATGTGGGAACCGCGTCCGCGCCTAAAGTACCGGCGATCTCGGAGCCGGACGTATCCGGCGTGCTCGCGCCGCGCGTGTACTCCGTGGCCGTGGGCGACCTCCAGCCGTTCCTGCGCGCGCTCGAGACCAACGCGCCCTGGATGAAATCAACCGTGCTCGGCGTGTTCTTCGCTCCGTCCGACCTGCTCACGCAGTCCGCACCGTTCGCGCTTTGGGGCGTTTCAATTACCGTACTGAACGCCGTCCAGAAAATCGAGACGTTCATGCGGCCCGGCGTGGCGGATTTCGCATACCCTGCGCAGGCCGCAGGTTTCGCCAAGCTCTACACATATCCCTACGCCGCAATCCGCATCGGTGACGAGCGCGGGCAGACCTCCACGGTGAGAGTCGAGGACCTCGGCGCGAACGGCATCCAGCTCGCGAGCGCCGTGAACCTCGTCATGCCGTATATCTCGATCGACGCGCGCCTGCTCGGTATCGCGGGCGCGACCGATTCGCTCACGTTCCAGACAATCGAGGGCCGCACGTACAGCTACGGCGGGGCGTGGGGCAAATACCTAAAGAGCTGGAACCTCCCCGTGATGCAGGTGAGCCAGAGCGCGGCGAGCCGGGCCGCGTACACGACCGTATACGACCGCGCGCACGCGAGACTCGCGGCAGACAACGCGCTCGCATCGTCGCTCGCGTCCAACGCGACCGCCAACACCAACGCGAACAACTCCGCGAAGAACGTCACCGACAACAACGCCGTCAACACGGCCGCGAACACTGCGGTCACTAAGAACGCGAACGACTGGGCCCTCACGGGCGCGAGCGCGTCGAACAAGAAACTCAGCGCCGACTGCAACGCCGACAACGCGGCCTCGACCGCAATGACGGGACTGCAGAACGACGTCGTCGCAATCACCACGGCGAACAACAACGCGGCCGCGATCGCGAGCACTGCCGGTGCCGTCGTGACGGGAGGCCTCACCGGTGGCGGTGCCGACGCAAAGAGCGCCGCGATAGGCGGTATAGCCGACCTCGCCGTCGCGATCCCCCAGGCAAACGCTGCGGCCGCGATCTCGCAATCCAGCAATTCGGCGGCCGTCGCCGTCGCGCAGACCAACGCGCTCCAGAAGACGTTGAACGCCGCGAACTACACCGCCGCGGTATGGGGCGTACAGAACAACGCGAGCACCTCCGCGACCACGCTCCGCAACGAGGCGAGCACCAAGGTCGCGGCCAACAACGCGGCCGTCATGAGCACCAACGCGGCGAATACCAAGGCGACCGGGGACGCTAACGCGAATCGCGCCTACGCGACCGCGATTGACGCGATATCGGCGGGACTCAACCAGGCGGGCGTAGCGGCCCCCGCGCAATTCGGCGCGGGCGCGAACGGGCAATCGAGCGCCACCGCGCCCCGCGCCCTGTTCGCGCAGGTCGTCACGCAGCGAGAGTGCGACATCATGAACGCGGCCTCGGCGTTCGCCCGCTACGGTTACGCCCTCATGCGCGAGTTCAGTATGGAGCGGATGCAGGTCATGCGCCATTTCACATACTGGAAGTGCGCCGAGGTGTGGTGCAGCGGCAACGGCAACGCGCTCGAAGGGGCGCAGGGCGCAATCAAGGATATACTTATCCGTGGCGTGACCGTTTGGAGCAAACCGGAGGAAATCGGTCGCGTGAGCATCTACGACAACCTGTAAAGGAGGCATCATGGCAGACATCGACATTAACACCCTGCTCAAGGCCGAGACCTATCAGGGAATGACCGACGACGAGATCGACGCGATCATCGACTACAAGGTCGAGCGCGCCAAGATCGACGCGACCATCAGCAAGGACATGGAGGCGCACCAGGCGATCATGCTGTCCCTCATGGGCACGCAAGCCGAATCGAGCGCGAAGGTGCAAGCCATGTTCAAAGCGGCACTCGACGCGCCAGCGACCTATGAGGGGGTTCACGTATGAGCAAGGGACGCAGGGGCTACAAGGGCCCGCGCAAGTACAGGCCCGGCGCGCAGCCGACGTACTGGCAGACCGAGGCATACAACCAGCAGCTCTTCACCATGTTCCAGAACGACCTGATCGAGCTCGCGCTATCGCGCTTCCGGTGGCTCAACCTGCCGGAGACCTGCAACGAGCGCTTTCTGGAGTGGACGCTGCTCACCGAGGGCGCGGCGACGCTCGCGTACCCGAACGCAGGCGCGACGCTGCTGTCCCTGCGCGCCGTGCAGCAGGGCGCGCCGAACATGTACGACGAGCCGCGCGCGTGGCGCGCGATGGGCATCACCGGCAAGACCGACTTCATGTGCAACTGGGACAACGCCGTCTGGGTCTGGGAGAACCGCACGCGCTACCCGCTGCTCGTGAAGATAAACATCTGGGCGCGCGAGCTGACCGACATCATGCGCACGAAACAGATCAACCGGTTCCATATGCGCATGCCGTTCGTCATCAAGGGCAACCAGGACCGGACATTCGACGTCCAGAACTTCTACAAGGCAATCGCGAACGGCGAGCCGTTCGTTTTAGCCTATGACAATTTCCAAGACATCCAGACGGACGCGACCATGCCCGAACGCGCCAAGGAGTATATCGGGGACAAGCTGCAACAGGAATGGGCCAACACGTGGGACGCGATATACCGCGAGCTGGGTATCGACTCCATGCCGTTCAAGGAGGAGCGCATGATCGAGGACGAGGTCAACTCGACCATGCAGCCGACCGAGCTCGCGCGAATGTCCCCGCTCAACACACGCCGAGCCGCATGCGACAAGCTCAACGCTCGATTCGGTGACCGCCTGGGCGCGCCGGTCACCGTCGTATGGGCCCGCGACAACCTATCCAGCAACTACGACATATCGCACCGCTACGACACCATGCTCGAGAGGGGATAGACACATGTTCGATTTTCCCGAGGTAAATACGGACGAGCGCTACGACTATATGACGATCACGCTCGGCGAGTGGTACGAGCTGGGGTTCTATAGGCCACTCGAGGATAATTCGTGGCGATTCGACGCCTACAGCGACGAGCAGTACACGCGCCTGTGTACCAAAATCCTCAACCGCTTCTACGACCGCGAGGTCTCCAACACGGTACCCAACAGGTGGAAACGAGCGTACCTCCGCAAGCTCAACGAGATCATGCCCAAGTACAAACTGCTCTACGCGCGCGTCGAGCAGGGGGTGAACCCCCTCCAGGAGTCCCGCGAGCGCGAGAAGTCGCGCGACATCTTCTCGGACTTCCCCGAGACGATGCTTTCCGGTAACTCAGACTACGCGAGCACCGGCAACGACCGCGAGGCCGACACGATGCACGAGGGCAGCGCGACCGACAAGGCCGTTCAATTCGCGCGCGATTGGCGGGATGTGGATGCTATGATTCTAGACGAGCTGGAGCACACGCTATTTACTTCGCTCATCGTCCCAACAGTTCCGCTTTGGTAAAGGAGGTGGCATATATGTTTGTCCCATTGCCATATTTCGACCCATTCATGATCGCTAATCCCACGCTACCCAAGCTGTATTGGGAAGTCAAAAGTCCCGAACAGCTCGTTGCGAACCTGTATTGCATCATCAATGCCATGAAAGGCCACATCAACGACACGTCCGAGCAGGTCAACAAGAACACCGCTGCAATCGAGCAGCTGCAAGCCGTCATCGACTCCATCGAGAACGGAGATTATTACGATCAGTACATCGACGGGCTCGCAAAGTGGATTGACGAGAATCTGCAGCAGCTCGTGGCGCGACAGTCAAAGTACGTGTTTCCGACGTTCGTCCAGGAGCCTGAAACGGGCGCGTGGCGCATCGCGCTCGTGATCCCGCAGGGATGGGAGCATTTGAAATTCAATTGGATTTTCGACGAGCGTGACAACACATACCGCATCGTCATCAACTACTAAGGAGGGTTATATATGCCCAATGTTTCGAGCTTCGGTGCGCAGACAGACAACGCGGTTGTTTCCGGCACCGTGACTGACCGACAGGTTGTTATCCCAGAGGTCCCCCCGCAGGGGCTTATGAGCGTGGGACCGAGGCAAACGTACAACTTCATCAAAGAGCCATGGAACGCGCAGACATCTTATGTGTTTTACGACGCTGTGAAAGACGGCAAGGGGGCAACTTACATCGCGACCAAGCCCGTGGTACCCGCTGGCACCCCGCTCACCGATGAAAATTATTGGTTTAAGGCAAGCGATCCCAACGCGCAATTCGATGAGTTGAAAGAGATCGTGAAGCTATATGATTCACGCATAACTGCGCTCGAAAACATCATCGGCAAACTCACAAGCGCGAACACCTACAACGCGCTGAGCGAAAACGGTTTTGTATACAAGGAGGTTTAAATGGCAACGGCCAATTACAATTTCACCACAATCGCGGGCAGTGACCGAATTGACATTGTGTCGGACAGTAAACACGCCAGTAACAGAGATTGACAAGGAGATTAAGCAACAAGTAGACACTCTAAACGCTTCAATCAATGAAAACACAACTAAGATCAATGAAAACACAACTAAGATCAATGAAAACACAACTAAGATCAATGAAAACACAACTAAGATCAATGAAAACACAAGTGCAATCGAAGACCTTAAATCGCAAATGCAAACTGCTGAGCTAGTCTGCATTGGCGATTCATTTCTGGAAGGGTATACACCTACCGGCACTGTAGAAAATTGGGGTACAAAAATCGCAACACTGTTAGGTGTCGAACCACACAATTTCGCAAAGGGTGGTATCGGCTTCTCAAACACACAACAAGAAATTAACTTTAACGCACTCGTCAACAGCGCGGCCGCAAACCATGCCGACGCGACGATGGTAATCATTGCAGGCGGTTACAACGATCAATATGACACCGTGGACAACATTAAGGCTAACGTTAAAACCTGCATAAATAATGCGATTAACAAGTTTAAAAAAGCAAAGATATATGTGTTCCCGTGTATTTGGGGGTGCAAAAATTACGGATACGAAAACGAAGACAAATGCAATGCTATGGTCAACGCGGTTAGAGAGATAAACAATCCGCGAGTTTTTGCATCTAATGGCAATTGGACTTGGATTTTTGACAATACAGATGCTTGTGCGACTGATAAATTACACCCCAATGATATCGGACAAACGATCATCGCAAAATCCATGCTGCAAACTATAATGGGCATGGACGCGACTATATATAGTGCGCAAGTTAAATGCACAAACGCTAACTGCAAGTGCATCCGCAACTATCTTGACTTGGTTCTATGGTGCTCATCGATTAACGGTAAAGCAAATGACGTGATCACTAAAATAAGTGACAATATCAAAATGCCGTTCATGGTGTTTAACGGCCTGGGAACAGTTTCCGGTGCTTACAAAACAGTGTTTTTCACAACGGAAAATCAAGACTTAAAAATTTTTGCGATCCAAGATGGTACTAACGTCGATGCTAACGGATACGTGTCTTGTAACATGCCAATGGTTTCTTAGGCACCCAACCCCCGTGCGCCTGATCCCAACTCGGCTAGATCAGGTGCGCGGGGGTTTCTGCTTGCCTATGCCATACTAGACTCGACTCGGACAGATCGCGGCCCCGCAGCAGACCCGGCACGTGTTTCGCGTGTCGGGTCTTCTTGTGCGTTAAAGTTAATTTCTTGTTGTGTGTTTGAGAAGCCGATACCACCCTTTGCGAAATTGTGTGGTTCGACACCTAACAGTGTTGCGATTTTGTACCCCAAT
>CYGL01000468.1_pt1 | contig 15807 bp, 23 predicted proteins | sample 485531 | NCBI WGS metagenome assembly CYGL01 (sample SAMEA3497897, study PRJEB9818) | human gut metagenome | reverse complement strand
CTTAAAATGCATATTGATGAAGTTATTTATTGTGATACAGGAATGGATTTTCCTTCAATGGAAAGACATATAAAAAGAGTAAAGAAACTTGTTGAAGATACAGGGATTAAATTTGTTACATTAAAGAGTTCGTTATCATTTGAATATTATATGTTTGACCATCAACCTAAAAGAAGATTATCTACTATTATACAATTGGGGGGTAACCCTAAAGGGTACTCTTGGCCAGATAGTAAATCGAGGTGGTGTACATCAAGGATGAAAATAGATATTTTAAGAAAATATAAAAAGGAACTGTATAATAAATATGATGTCATTGAGTATGTTGGTATAGCTGTTGACGAACAATATAGGTTGAATAGAGAGAATAATATTACGCATAAACATCCATTAGTGGATTGGAATTGGACTGAATTAGACGCATTGACATATTGCTATGATAAAGGGTTTGACTGGGAGGGTCTGTATAAAATTTTTGATAGGGTTTCGTGTTGGTGTTGTCCTTTACAATCTATGAAAGACTTAAAAGAGTTGTGGAAGCATTTCCCTCTTTTATGGGACAAGTTATATAAAATGGACGAATACACATGGAGGAGATTTAGAGGAGATTATTCTGTTAAAGAACTAACGGCAAGATTTGAATTAGAAAAACAATTGGAGGCTGAGGGTAAATCAATTAATCCCCATAATAAAGAATTTAGAGAAGCATGGAATAAAATTTTATGTGAACTTAGAAGAAAATAATACACGTGAATCGTGTTATATTTGGGAAAGAAGATATCATTAAAGGAGAGATAAAAAATGTATAAAGAATTAAATAATTTTGTTGAGGTTTATGTAATAAGTGAAAACACAGGGTATATAATTAGGCATGCAATTGATAACACAAATGAAGCATTGCCAGAAAAAGCAAAGAGATATTATGTTGAAGATTCGATTGTTATTGCTTTAACGCATAGTTTTGTTTATTGTTTTTATATTAAAGGAGAGATTTATATAATTGAAAAAAATAGCACAATGGCTAGTTCTGAATTAATAGAATTTTTTAAAGATGTATTATGTGGTTTATATGATTATGCTAGGGATAGTTTTTATATTAAATACGGTAGAGTAGCTACACTATGTCAAGGCGATGACAATATATATTCTCGTAAATATGACGAGCTTTTAACTTGTGTAGAGAGTTTATGGAATGTTAGATACTATTAAAATTTATTAAAAAAGGAGAAAAAATAATGGTTAAATATAGACTTCACAATATCACAGATTTTGGTGTAGAACTACACGATTTTTATACTGAAAACTCATTAAATAATTATATAGCTGTATTTGTAGAACCGCCGTATTGGGTTGAAAACTTGGAAACGCACCAAAACACGTACACAGGATTTACTTGTGACGGCGTATCTGAAAGTGATATAAAGTATATTGAAAATGATATATTATCTTTAAAAGAGAGATTTCATGAATCAGAAATAGACTGGATAAAAAGACACATACACACAGAAGAAAAAGAATCGTATACCAAATCAGAAAAAATATATTATATTTTAGTCATTTCATCGGTCATAATCATGGCAACTTTATTATTATGTCTTTTTTTATATTCTGTATCATTTATATCAGAGTATTTGTCATCTTTCACATGGCACATATTCAACATTCTATAAGGAGGAAAAATATGGCAAAATTGACAAACAAATTATTGCGTTACAAAGTGATGTTTACAAAGGGAGGTACAGGAGGTTACACAGCTCGTGTCATGTTACCAAAAGAAGCAGTTAAAGACTTAGATATACATGCAGGTGACTACATAGAATATACACGCGTCCCTCATGGTCTATTATTAAAAAAAGTAGAGAGGTGTAAATAAGAATGGCGAATAAGCGCATAAAAAAGAAACAAACAAAAGCGACCCTTTTACAACAGCAATATTCTAAAGAGTACTATAAGTATCTTGCACGTGTTAGAAATCAGCAAAAACAAGGAGTACAGGTTCAGATAATTAAGCGTGTTAAAAAACCCACACAAGCGTCTATTGAAAGACTGAAAAAACAGAGCGCTAAAGAAATTCGTCAAAAAGCGTCTGTAGTAAATATGCTAACGGGTGAATTAATCACAGCTAAAGAATACGGACGCAAACATGCATTGGAAATAAATAGAGTGTTTACAAAGCTAACACCACAGGAACAGGAATATGCTAGATTTCATGATTATACAACAGCAAAAGAATTAAAGACATTACAAAAGACAGGCATCAAGGTAAATATAGCAACACCTGTTTTAGATTATGAAGCTATTATTGATTCGTGGTATGACTCATTAGACAATTTTGCACCAAAAACAGCAAGTTATTTACGTGAAAAAACTGATGCGTTGTTGTATAGTATATCAGATAAAGAAAGAGCGTTATTTGCATATACATACGCAAAAGAACCTGAAGCATTTCCAGAAGCACCATATATAGATAAGGCTATTGTTGACGCTGTGTTTTGGAACATTCTGCGTAGAATGGGCGTGCTTAGCACTACAGAAGATTTTCAAGATTTTTTAATAGAACAGGATATTGTTATTGAAAAAGAATAAAAAAGAGGTGTATATAATGCCACGAAAAAAGAATGTAACCTTTTGGGCTTGTGATTTTGAAACGACTGTATGGGGTGAAAAAATAGAGCAAGAAAAAGGTAAACGACAAGATAGTACAGAAGTTTGGTCAGCTGCTGACGTGGCTTTATATGATGATAGTGACACTGTAACTATAACCCATTCGATAAGAGATTTTTTAAATAGATTTTTTACAATGAAAGGAAATAATATATTATATTTTCATAACCTCGCATTTGATGGCTCTTTTATTGTGGATTTTTTATTAAAAGAGGATTGGAAATGGGTACACTGTAAAGATAAAGAAATGAAGTCAAAAGAATTTCAAACTTGCATATCAGATATGGGGTCATGGTATTGGGTTAAACTTAAATGGAATAAGACTTTTTTAGAAATTCGAAACTCTTTAAAGCTTATGCCCGATTCATTGAAAAACATCGGAAAATCATTTGGCACAAAACATCAAAAATTAGATATGGATTATGAGGGTGAACGATACGCATATTGTGAGATATCAGAAAGCGAGAAAAAGTATATTGAAAATGACGTATTAGTATTAAAAGAAGCGTTAGAAATGATGTTTAACGAAAAGCACGATAAATTGACTATAGGTTCATGTTGTTTGTCAGAATTTAAAAGCTTTTATGGTGGTAAACAATATGATAAGTTATTTCCCGATATCCGTGCAGATTATTTAGACGAATCTATAACTGGTGTGTGGAATCAGTGGGATTATATTCACAAAGCCTATCACGGGGGGTGGTGCTATGTAAATCCTCTATACGCGCATACGGTAGTGGGTGACGGTTTGGTGTATGATGTAAATTCTTTATACCCGTCCATGATGCATAGTGTTAGTGGTAACAAATACCCGTTCGGATACGGGGAATACAATAGGGGAGCACCACCCGATGAACTTATAAGCTCTACTAATAAATATTTTTTTATTCGCTTCAATTGCCGTTTTCAACTCAAAAAAGGAGCGTTCCCATGGGTTCATATTAGGCATAGCGCATTATATAAAGCTAATGAAAATCTATATAGTTCTGACGTTAGATATAAGGGTGAATATTATAGATATTATCGCGATATTGATGGTCAGATGCATGATACTAATATCACTCTTACTATGACTTGTACTGATTGGGAATTATTTAAAGAAACTTATGATATTTATGATTTAATTATCTACGATTATGTATGGTTTTACGCTAGAGAGGGTTTTTTCGATGAATATATAGATAAATACGGAGAAGAAAAGAGAACCACAAAAGGGTTTAAGAGACAGAAAGCGAAACTCTTTTTGAATAATCTTTACGGTAAATTTGCCATGTCGGATAACTCCTCCTACAAAGAGCCTTATCTTGATAATGACGGTATTATTAGATTTATTCTACATGAGGAACACGAAAAGAAAGTAGGGTATATACCTATAGGTAGTGCCATTACATCTTATGCCATGAATTTTACAATACGTCATGCTATGGCGAATTATGACCGGTTTTGTCTATGCAGACACGGATTCTATACACTTAATTGGACTTGATAACGCAAAAAAGGTAGTAGAACATCCTACTAATTTCTGCTGTTGGAAATGTGTAAAGTACATTGATTTTGCTATATTACGAACGACAGAAACCTAATGACNGAAGCGATATAGTAGTAAGAGAAGTCATACCCCTCGTCGAACCTTATCCTTGATATAAAAGCTTGTGGAATGAGTAGTCAAGCTAAACGAAAATTTATCGAAGAGGGAAAAAATATATCTGAATTATCAACAGGACTTAGCATGGAAAATTGTAACTTAAAAGCAGAGCGCGTAAAGGGAGGGATTGTATTAAGAAATAAAGACTTTAATATCCACGTGCAAAAAGACAAAAAAATTATAATATAACACTTGACAATATTTAGTTACTGTATTATTATAACAGTGTAATAAATAAAACATATTACATTGCAATTCACACTCAAAGAAATTAAGAAAAAAGGAGGAAAAAAAGATGTTTACAAGGACATTAGTTACAGCGGAGGTTAGTGTAGAAAGAATCTACAAAGACAAAGAGACAGGAGTAATTAAGAAAGATTGCTTTGATGAAAAACTGTCAAATTGTAGAACAAGAGACAAGGCAGAAATCTTGATTGAACGGCAGTACAAGGGTGATATTGTTTCTATTCTTGACATCAAATTTAAACTGGAAAAACGTGTCATGACAGATGAGCAGTTCTTATTAAATTCAGATGTTAAGAGCGAGAAAGTTGTTACTGAAGCAGAGTTGCAGGAAATGAAAAAGGAAGATTAGTAGGAAAACAGGAGGTAAATTATTATGGTAGAAATTAAAGAAATGAGCAGAGAATTTACAAAGGTTGAAAAGTATCTTATGACTACAGCACCGGACATTGAACCGTTAAAAAATATTGCTGATGGAGAATCTATTCCAGTAGACGGATATATTATCTTTGATGATATCAAAGATAACGGAGATACGAACAATATTGTAAGTATTATTACACCAGATAAGAAAGTATACTCTGGACAGTCTGCAACCTTTAGACAGTCTTTGAAAGATATTGAAAACGTGATGGAGGGTGAGAAGTTCTCTATTATTAAAATTAGCGGAAAGACAAAAGCAGGGCGTGATTATATTAATTGCACTTTAGATGTATCAAAATTATAATATAACGACGTGAGAAACAGTTCTATTTCTCTTCTTACTAAGAGGTGGCTATATGTCACCTCTTTTTAAAAAATAAATGTTTCACGTGAAACATTGGGAGGTGTAACATTGGGAGGTGTTAAAATGAAAAATGATGGTTATTATCATTGTGATAGATTGTTAACGCTAAAAGATAAAAACGGGAATATTCCTGATATTTATATTGTGGACGGCAATAGGACGGCAGGTAAAAGTTATTCTATTAAGTGCAGACAAGTTTCTGACTTTTTAAAAGACAAATATAGACCTGAAAACCAATTTATCTATTTATATAGGAATGTTGTTGATATGAAAAATTGCGCCGACACATATTTTGGTGATATATCTGAAAAATTTGAAGGCTATGTAATGACTGAAAAAAGTTTGATGAATGGTTCATTGGTACAGCTATTTTTAAACGAAGAACCTTGTGGATATTGTTTAGCGTTATCTATGGCAAGAAAATACAAAAAAATGCGTGGTTTATTCGTGAATATACGTTCTGTATTTTTTGACGAATATCAAGACGAAGATAATGTGTATTTACCTAATGAGGTAAATAAATTATTGTCATTACTTACAACTATCAGTGCTGGTCATGGAAAACAGCACAGAAGAGTTATGTTATTTATGTCATCAAATACAGTGTCGTTGCTAAACCCTTATTATAATGTATTTGGTATTAATAAAATGCTTAAATACGACACTAAAATATTGCGTGGTGATGGTTGGGTATTTGAGCGAACTTACAACCAAAATGCTTCAACAGCTTATAAGGAGAGCGGTATTGCACGTGCATTTCAAGGCGCGTCTTATAACGAATATGCGAGTGAAAATAAATATTTAAACGATAATGATTGTTTGATAGGAAAACCAGTAGGACAATCACGTTATATTTGTACAATCAGATTCAATGAAAAAATGTAATAACGTAAGAAGATATGACAGTTATATGTATATTTCAACAGGGTCAGATGAAAGTTTCCCTACACGTATCTGTTTTACAAAAAACGATGTCATAGACAATACAGCTATTCGCATAAATTCAACCCATTATATTGTCACGATGCTACGCGAATACTTTAACAGGGGATTGCTTTTGTTTGAGAGTTTGGAGTGTAAGAACATGATATTTGATGTCATATCGTTTTAATGTTTCACATGGAACATTGACATTTTAATATTTATATGATATTATAATATTGCACCCAAAATAATACGAACATTGTAATTGATATACACGCACATAGACAAGTAGTCTGATATCGATTTTTGGCGTTGCGTTCCCTTTGATTCGATTGTTTTGTAACGTGCATATGTTTCACGTGGATAATGTTTCACGTGAAACATTTTTATTTACAAACAGATTTATTTGTGTTATGATAGAAAAAAGGAGGTGATATCATGCAGGAGGTTATGACAGCTATTAATACGTTAGGGTTGCCGACAGTTGTTGCGGTTGCGTCCATGTGGTACGTGAAATACAGAGAGGACAAAAATGACGCACGCCTAGACAAACTAAATGAAGCGCATAAGAAAGAAATGTCAGATATTACAGAAGCACTTAACAATAACACGCTTGCGCTTCAACGCATTTGCGACACATTTGAGCAGAAAAAGGAGGAATAATTATGGCAGTAAAAAAAGCGGTTGATATCTCGTATCACAACGGTGTTATTGATTTTGAACGGTTAAAAAATGCTGTAGATTATGTTATTATCCGTTGCGGTTACGGTCAAGATATGCCATCACAAGACGATAAACAATGGGGTCGAAACGTCAGTGAATGTGAACGGTTAGGAATCCCATATGGAGTATATTTTTATTCCTATGCAAAAACGACAGCTAAAATTGAGGGCGAAATTAGACACTGCCTTAGATTGTTACAAGGTCACGCACCTAATCTTCCTGTATTTTTCGATAGTGAAGAAAAAGGAACGCAGGGTGTTGCGAGACATAACGCAAAGCGGTTCTGTGATGCTATGATAACGAATGGTTATAAAGCTGGGATTTATGCTAGTAAATCATGGTTCGAGAATTATATTGGGGAAACATGGGGATATGACCTGTGGATAGCTCGATATGCAAATGTGTTAGGAGTGGATAATGTGGATATATGGCAGTATTCCAGTAATGGTTCTGTTGACGGTATCAATGGAAGATGTGACGTGAACCATGTATACAAAGACTATGGGAACTCAAGTAGCACACCTACCACCCCACGAGCCACCTACGACTCCACCGAGCACAAGAAACGAATTGATTGCACTAGGACAGCAACACGCTATTAATTTTACAGGGGTACAAATTAGCCGTAGATGGACTAGTGGGAAGAAACACAAAAAGAATGGCAGTACGTGTAGTGCAAAGAGCAATGAATGAGGACTATGGCTATACTATCGCAGAAGATGGTATCGTAGGTAAAAAGACAAAAGCAAAAGCAGGACGACACTATGTAAAACGTGGTGAAAGACAATATCTTGTCACAGCATTAGAAATCTTATGCTTATTACAGGGGAAAGACCCGAACGGGGTCGAATGTCCGGGGACATTTGGGGGAGGTCTTGCACGTGCTTGTGGTAGTGAATTCGTTTACGCGAAAGATATGTTATATATGATTTAATTCTAATTCACGTGGGACAAAAATGTTTCACGTGAAACATTTTAAGGAGGTTGTAAAAAATGCCAAATATTAATGTAGCGTATCAATGGGCAGTCAACGCGTGCAATGCTCCTAATATTGGCTATTCACAGCAATACCGAAGAGGGCAGACCGTGAACGGTATTACCTATTATGATTGCAGTTCTTTCATATCAAAAGCGTTGACAGAAGCAGGGTTTTTCTCAATAAATCCGTGGTTTACGACAAGAACAGAAGAGGGGTACTTATTACAAGCAGGCTTTAAAGAAATCAATATCAATGAAGCGTGGCAAGCAGGAGACATAGTATGGCGTAGTGGTCATACAGAAATGGTATATCAAGGTGCAGGTGTAGGAAGCGGTGGTATAACTATGGGAGCGCACAGTGGACGCTATCCACTACCCGAACAAGTCAGCATCAATTCCTATGTAAGCAAACCGTATTCATGGACAAAAATATTTCGTTACGGACATAGTGCAGGAATGCCACTTGAATGGATTCACGGAAATCGATATCTTACAGATGATGAAATGAAAAATAATGCCTATGTTTTCTATAGTACAATGTTCTTTAAAAATTTTACCCTAAACGCAATAGCAGGAATGCTTGGCAACATGGAAATAGAATCTAATATCAATCCTGAGTTATGGCAGTCACTAAAAGAGGGGAACTATAATGGAGGATATGGACTTGTACAGTGGACGCCAGCTACAGTTTATACAGACTGGGCAAATGCACATGGGTATGATATTACAGACGGATATTATCAATGCGTTTGGCTTGATGAAGAAACAGTAAAGTCTGGTCAATGGATAGAAACATCTAAATATCCAGTATCATGGGAAGAGTTTCGAAAGTCTATGAAAGCACCGGATTATTTAGCTTCTGTATTCTTAAAGAATTTTGAACGTGCTGGAGTTGAAAAAGAAGAGGAAAGAAAAAAGAATGCTTTAAAATGGTACGCATATCTACAAACATTATCCCCGTACCCGATACACCCCCACTCAAGAAAAAGAAATATGCCTCTTTACTTTTTTATTCCGTGGTGATATAATAAAAATCGTAAAAGGGTGACACTAAATAAAAGGAGGTAAACATTATATGGATTTTAAAGAAGCATTAGACGAATTAATTGACGCTGTTGCAGACGTGGAAGAACACGGAGACGCTATCGAATTTTTACAGAATTACGATAGTGAGAGAAGCGGAGAATCTGAAAGTGTGTGGGAAGAGAAGTATGCTAGACTTGAAAGCGAGTACAAAAAACGGTTTAAGGAACGCATGAAAGAATCCGGCACAAAACCAGATGATGAATTTGCAACGAAAGATGACACAGAAGAAATTACCGTGGAAGATTTGGACTTTGACGGTAGAACAGAATAAGGAGGAATAATAAATGCCAGAAGCTACAAATAAAAATATTTTAAGAACCATAAAGAATGAGCTCTCTTTTGAAGTTCAGAACCATTTGCCCGTAGAAGTCTCAGACAATTTACAGGCTGTATATGATAACATTCTGAATTTTGCAGCCGTACGGAACGAAGTTGTGCCCGCATTAATTAATCGCATTGGTATGCAGACCGTAGACAGTATCGCATGGAGAAACCCACTAGCTAGATTCAAAAAAGAGCCAATGCGTTATGGTGAAACACATGAAGAAACTTACGTGAATATGTGCAAAGGACACGTGTATGATTCACATGCAGATTTTAAGTATGCATTTCAACAGTATCAGTCATATATTATGTCTGTATTCCACAATGTCAATCTTGAAATTCAGTACCCTGTAACAGTTACTTACGATAACTTGAGAAAAGCTTTTACAAGCGAATATGGAATCCGTGACATGATTATGGCAAAAATGGAAAGTGCTATTACAGGAGCAAATTGGGATGAATATCTCGCTATGCGTGATTTGATTAATGTAGGGTATGAAAAAGAGGTACTGCCGGCTGTAACAGTTGACGCTATTACAGATGAAGCATCAGACGAAAAAAATTATTAAATACGAAAGTAAAAAGAGCAAGTCAGTGAATTTGGATTCCCATTACCAGAGAATAATACAGCAGGAGCAACTTCTCACGCTATGCCGACAAACCTTATTTGGATTACTACACCTGAAGTTAACGCACAGATTAGTGTTGACGCTTTAGCATATGCGTTCCATATGGACAAAGCAGATGTAGCCGTTCAGACGGTGATTGTGGACAAATTCGCAAATAAGGCAATACAGGGGGTTCTTTGTGATGTTCGATTCTTTAACGTGCGTGACCAGTTCAAAGAAATGAGCGACCAACGACTTGCAAATGTCTTATCTTGGAATTACTTCTACACACAGGTGGAAATGGTTAGTGCTAGTCCGTTCTATCCAATCCGAGTATTTACCACAGACTCAGTTGTTGAGAAACCGACACTTAGTGTCACAGCCGGAACTTACACAGCAGGACAGACACAGGAAGTAGAAGTTGGTGTAACGGGTGGGAACAGGCACATACCATCAGAATTTAGTTACTCTTGAAGTAGACAGTGGTGCTACGTCAGCTAAAACTTATGTCATTCCTGGAACGCATCTGTTACACACGGGGACAGACGAGACAGGAACAATAGTACTGAAAGCAATTTACAGACCGGACGAGACTATCACAAAAACTGTAAATTTTACAAAAAAGATGTGATTGATAACATTAAGTCTATACATTATGCTGTATTATTTAAACCTTGTGATAAGAGACAAACTGTTAAAACGAGATTTCTTATTACCTTAATAAACAATAAAACATTAATAACTACTAACAGTAGGGAGGTTATTGTTGAATGATAAATTTACCAGTACAAGGAGGGGTTGCACCACGCAACCCCGAAACAAAATTAAGATTATATAGCGGTGTACCATGGTCGGACGAATATGAACATGTTAGACTATACAACTCAAAAGAGGACTTATTAAATCATTTAGAATCTTATCGTAAACATATTAATGGAGTTGATTTGTCACACCTTGCACCGATTCGAGTAGGAAATTATGATATTCGTGTACCGTTCACAGAAATGAAAGCTCTTAATCTTAATTATTTAGCTTTTCAAAATAGTGGTATATCTAATGAATGGGTGTTTTGCTTTATCGATTCAATTGAGTGGTTATCAGAAAAAACAACTAGAATCGTATTCTCTTTAGACATTTTTCAGAACAACTTTTATAGCGCAAATATTAAACCTTGCTTTGTAGAGTATCACCATATTCCTAGAAGCGCCGACGCAATAGGAGTAAATCTAACGCCTGTAAATATCGAAACAGGTGAAACAATCGTATCACGTCATAAAAAACTAGACTTAACACCTACTGAGTGTTGTGCTTTTGTAACAAGAGGCTCAACGGAACAAAGTTGGTTTGAGGGGCGTGTGGAAAATGGTGTGTACTGTTGGGGCAGTATTGGCCATTATGATGTTACGACTAAAGACGGGTTAAAAGGTATCAACACATTACTGGAAGATTATAATAATCAAGGCGCACAAGATGCAGTTATAGGATTGTTCATGTCTCCTAAATTATGCACACTCGCATTAGGAGGTAAAGAAATCAAACCTAAGATAACGACTATGCAAATATCCGATAATGTTTTTGAGGGATATATGCCAAAAAATAAAAAACTATATTCTTATCCATGGTTATTCTGTTTAGCTGATAACAATCAAGGCAATACACATATATACAGATATGAATACAGTTATAACCGAGATAAATCGCTCGAATTTGACAGTTACGGAACAATCGCAACATTACCACAAGTTTTAACGACACCAAAAAATTATAAAACACGTGAAGATTTAGGACACGGTCTAATGAGTGAAGCACTTATTAATTCATCTTTCCCGTTGTGCTCCTTTTCATCTGACACTTATCGTGCATGGCTTGCACAAAATAAAAGTTCAATAGCATTATCACAAGTACACACCGCCGTTGATGCTACGATAGGAACAGGCACAGCTATTGCAGGCTTGGCTGGTGGAAGTTTACAAGGAGGACTTAACGGTTCTAGTAAAACAACAAATGCTTTTTGGGACGCACTTGGAATGTTGGCAAATCAGACAGACAGAGCTAGAAACGCTGGTGTCACACATGGTAAAGCATTATCAGAAAATGTATTGACAGGTATCAAGGAGTGTGGAGTTGATTTTTACGAAATGTCATGTAAAAGACAATTTGCGGAAATGGCAGATAGTTTTTTCGAACAATTTGGATACCCGATTAATAAAATTGCAACTCCTTATTTACATTCTAGGACATACTGGAATTACGTAAAAACTTCTCATTGTGGTTTTACTGGCGATATTGATTTAAACCAGTTGAAAAAACTACGAAATATATTTGACAATGGTGTAACTTTGTGGCATACTGACGATATAGGAAATTATGGATTACCAAACAATTAAAGGAGGTGATTATAAATGCGAAATCCCTTAAGAATTTTTGAAAGAAATATTAATAAAAAGAAGAAAGATGATTTTGAAACAATAAAGTCTATTTATTTTTATGATATATTCGATATATTTGTAAACAGGTACAAGTGGAATAATCTGCCAAAAGAAATTTTACCAATGTATATTGAACAAACGCTCTTTTGGCATGGTTTGGGTGTATTTATCAAAGACGATATTGCTGGTTACGCATTTATGAAAGTTGCACTATCAGGTTTACCTGATATTTATAATATACCTCAAGATAGAATTGCTTATACAGCAAATGGTTATATCGAGGAATATGGAAAAGAAAACAGTTGCATTTTGTGGAACAATTACTCCACAATGCCGTACTATTATAAGGCTTTAATGTATGCAGATGCAATGGCTAATACTTGGAAAACAAAGAACATTAATATGTATGCACAACGTACACCCGTTGCACTTTCTGCTTCTGACAATGAAAAAATGAGCTTTGAAATATTGGGGGAAATGTATGACAATTACTTACCTGTGCTAAAAGTTTCTGATTCGTTAAACTTGAAAGATATTAAAGCCTTGGACATGGGTGCGCCTTACATTGTAGATAAATGTGAACAGGAATTACGAGATTTGTGGTCGCAAGTGCTAACATCTTTAGGTTATGAAAGCAACCCTGTAGAAAAAGGTGAACGCCTTGTTACAGGTGAAACGGCAGGGAATAACGGTCACATTGAAGCGAACCGAAATGTTGGTCTAACGTTAAGAAGAAGATGTGCGGGCGCTATCAACAACTTATGGGGTCTCGATGTAACAGTTGACTTCAACAGTGAATTGCCTACCATGATGAACGGCTATATACCAGACAAATACATGCAAAAAGGGAAAGAGGGTGACGTGATTGAGTAAATACACTACTACAGTAAAGGAAATTTGTGAAAGCTTTATCCCGTCACAGGAACTATGGAGCATGGATTTACCTGTACAAAGAATTATTGATAAAACACAAGACAATTTTTTTGATTTTGAATTTCCATTCTACTCAAAGGATAGAAAAGACCTTTATACGTTTAAGACCTATTTTTTACTTAGATACTGGAATAATTATATCGGCTTTGAAACTCTAGGCATGTGGAAAACCGCTTTTATATCAAAAATGTATGAATTGACTCCGTATTATACAAAACTGTATGATGCAATACAAAACGATAACCCTTTTACAAATATATATGTAACATTCACAGAAGCAGAAACAGGAAACGAAAAAACAACAACTAACTCAACAGATGCAGGAAACAGCGATGTAAAAAACAATCAAAATTATCAAAATATTGATAGTGACAACCCACAAGTTACCGTGGCTACACAAGATTATGCTAGCGGTATGAGTAGAGGGGAAACTATCAATAATACAACAACAACAGCAAATAATAGTCATTCAGAAAATGACAACAAAGACAGCAAAAGAGACAGAGAATCAAAAGAGACAGGATTAAGAGGAAAATCAACAAGTGAAGCAATAGCAGAATATCGAGAGCAGATACAAAATATCAATAGAGAACTTGTAGAAGCTTGTCGAGATTTGTTCATGAAAGTTTGGTAAAAGGAGGTGAAAATATATGGCAGAAGAATTAAAGCCTGTAGTTCCTTTACTTTGTTGTGATATACCTAGCGTATATAGTAACAAACAGAGTTATTATGAGTGCTTATGTTATATCGGCTATAAAGTGAATGAATGTATTAATGCAATAAACGGATTCACAGATGCATATAAACAATACACAAATGAAAAAGTTGAAGCATTAAAAAAATACGTTGACAATCTTAATGCTGATATATATAAGCATATCACAGAAGTAGAAAAAAATATCCGACATGATATGGACGCTAAAGACACGGAACTCGATGAAAAAATAAATAAAGTTCAAACAGATTTACTTGAGAGGATTAATACTCTTAATGTTCTTATTTATAAGTTAAACACAGAAACACGAGAATATATTGATAGTGAAGTTGCAAAACTCTATGAATATATCAAACTTTATGTCCCTAATAATATAAAGGTGCTAAACCCAGTAAAAGGGTATTACACAAGCTTAAATCAAGCGCTAAGCGATATGTATGACAATCTAAGATATTACGCTTTAACGTGTAATGAATTTGATGCGTTAAATTTAACGTGTACAGAGTTTGACAATCTGTTCCTTAGTTGCACAGAGTTTGACTTATATGGCGCAAAAAGGTTTCGAGTCGACAGCAATTTATATATGCATAATCCTTTTACTGGGGAATATGTATTCTATCAAGACATTATAAACCAACTTGCAGAATTACACTTTAATAACCCTATCACAGCTAAAGAATTTGACGCTTTATTACTTACTGTAACAGAATTTGAATCTAAAACGTTAACCGCTTACACATTCGATAGTAACGCAAAAACGGCGTTAAAATTATAATTAAGGAGGTAAAATAAATGAGTTCAACAAACAAAACAAATTATTATGATTTAAGTCAGTATATAGGTACTGACAAACCGACATATTTAGGTGATTATAATTCAGATATGTCAAAAATTGACGAAGCTATTCACGGAGTACAGGAAACAGCTACAACAGCTAATCAGACGGCTGGAAGTGCAGAAGCTAAAGTAAATGTAGCTAATCAATCAATAGAAGCATTAAAAAGTAGAGTGGGCGTTGTTGAGGGAAGCGTATCTAATTTAGAAGAAAAAAATACTTTACAAGATAAGCTAATAACTGAAGCGAAAAAATCAGCAGATAGTGCGAATACAACGGCGAATAATGCATTGCAGTCTGCAAATAATGCAAATGTTAAAGTTGACAGTGCAAAATTTAACGGTTGGAAAAGCTTTACAAATATACACAGTAATTTAACCATTGATAATGCAAAAGTTATGTTCAATAAACAACTAAATTTAATAGCCTTTGATATCAACTTAACTACAAGCGGACTAACAGAATCAGATATTGCTTTTAAATTACCTCTTGACATTCCAACCCCAAATAAAGCAGTGCGGATACACAGTTGTTGTCTTGACTTAGTATCTGATACTGGCTCAGGATTCGATAAGATTGCCGTTAGAGATATCCTTATTGACACTAATGGGTATGTGCATATAGCTTTGATAGCCGGTACTAGAATGTATTGCTCAGGTGTATTTGCTATTGATGAATGGTAAAAAATAAATATTTAAAAACAACCTGTCGTTATAGACAGGTTATTTTTTAACTTATTTCGATATATCTTTTCTCACAAAAAACATACAATCACCTATTCGTTTTATAAAACGCATTTTACTAAATTCTTTTTCTGCCCACTGTGGTAATGTTTTAAGAGTGCTCATATAAAACTCAAAAAACTAACCCTGTTCACTATGTAATGTGATAACATTCTCATTAATAACTAATG
>CYGL01000467.1_pt1 | contig 15837 bp, 26 predicted proteins | sample 485531 | NCBI WGS metagenome assembly CYGL01 (sample SAMEA3497897, study PRJEB9818) | human gut metagenome | reverse complement strand
GTCTTTGAAATGATCTGTTTTCAAGGATGCGGAACTCGCTCTGCAATCCAAATCGTTCAATCTGAATTTTCAGCAAGGCATACACTGATTCATCAATCTATTTTGAATCTGACGGACACACAAAAACCGCAGCTTATAGCGTGCGGCTAATTGAATCGCCATCCCTGCGGCGTCCCATGATTTACCACTCATTCGTCCGCCGTACAGGATTTTATTACGGGCTCTTGTCGTCCAAAAGTCGCGCAATACAGGATTTAAACTAGGTTCTTTTTTTCCATAGTCTGCATAGAAATCGTCTAAACCTTTTGGGGTCATTGAGCCATCGCTTGAGGTAACATCTGTTTGCACTTTGTCACTGTAACCGTGATTGGCTAGCATCAACTTTGTAATCGTTCCGCTAAACACCTGTGAAAGCCCACCATTAATCAAAAGCATCTCTTGCTTGGCTTGAATTGCGTCTAACGTGTCCGAAAACTTGACTCTCAGCGGTATTAGTTTATTCTCTGGCGTGTCTTTAGCCCACTCGTAGATGGTGCTTTTACTCACACCTAAATAACAGGAAAGCCCTGCAACGCTTGGCACAATGTTTTCAATTTCTTTGTACCCCTCAATCATATAATGCTCGGCTCTTTCTAGTAATTCCTCATCCAGCAATGAGGGTCTACCAACTTCTTTACTCACCTAAAAACCCTCCAAACTAAAACCACATAATAACAGAAAAGCCCTCAAGGGGGCTTTAATGCGTTAATTGTTGTTTGAGTTAATCATGGCTTTGTAAATATTTTCACCATCAAGTCTAAATGGATCAGCATCAATAGCACTTGCCTCTAGTTGTTCTTCAACCTTGCGCTCAATTGCAACTATTGTCTCGTTTGATGGTTGTAATGGCACAAACTTACAACCCTCTCGGTTTGCGGATGCGAGCCATCCATGCCAAGCGCCATCTACAAACTCGTCACAATACTGCCCTTCTTTCATATGGTAGTCACTTTTTGGGTATCTGCATATATTCCATTTATTTGAGTATGCCCACCCCTCAAAAGCCTTTCTCTCATTATCATGATTCATCACACCCACCCCGCGCACTTAGTCACTAAAAACAGAATAAAAAATACATTTGATGCCACAAGCCAATTGATAATCAAATTTTTATCTTGCAACTTCTTCTTCATGAAGTTTTTGTCACGGTTCGCGATTGCTAAGTCATTGTCAGTTAGCTTTTTAGCCTGCTTCAACTGCTCAACCTCCATATTTAACATACGAACGTTTTGTTTTTGTTCTTGGAGTTGATCCCATCTCGAATCGGATAGCTTCTCAACCTCCATAATCTCATAATGTTTTTTTCTTAACTCTTGTTCATAATGATCCTTGTTCAAAAATTCAGTAGGCAGCCCACGACTAACCAACTCAACCGCTACGGCTTCTTTAATCTTGCTAACAATTTCCACCTGTTTCTCAGTGCTTGCACCGATACGGAGAGTCTCACTAATGTAGTTTCGTGAATGCCCGATCAATTTAGACAACTCTGAATTACTCAAACCTAATTTAATTTTCGCATCGTTTACCGCGTTTTTTAGTTCGATCATTTTCCTAAACCTCAATACAATTTTTCAAATTAACTTCTTTAACTTCGCACCACCCGAAGCCGTTGTATTTATAGAATTTTTCATTAATCTTATAAAAACACGACTTCTTGAAATCGTAGTGCGTTGCGCCTTTAGGTTTTGTCACTTTAAGCCACGCTCAAACACATTGTTAAGCTCGAATAGTTCTTTACGTCCAAACCAGTCAGGCTTGCTTACTTCGTCATCATTCATATCAAACCAAGCATACGGTTTAATAATTAACTCACCATTCATGAACTCGCCTAAATCCCAGTCCGACACGTTACAACGTGCGGTTAAATCACCAATCTCGAAGTCTGCTAGACCATCTTCAAAACGTACTAATTCAATTTTCATTTCATCACCTTGTTTAAATCTGCGTAAATGTCTGCCCAACGCGCTAATTCAAAATGCGCTTTCTTTTGAACCGACAAATCATCATGCGCTATATGCTCAGCAGCGCGGATCATGTTGCGCTTTGCCTTGTCAATGCTAAACATTTCGTCTTGCTCGACTTGGCTCATTTCAGTTTTGTAGCTACGTTTGTTTTTGTTGGCTTTAATCAGCAGTTCTAAGTTTTGGCGGCTGCACCCGATTTTCTCGCACAGTGCCAATTTTCTGCCATGCCCGAACATGCACCATACTTCTATTTCTTTCATGTCATCAGCTCGAAAGCGTTTAATATTCTTGCCCATTGCTCGTCACTACAATCTAACTGACCAATGAGTATTTTCTTCATAGTCGGCGCTGACATTTCAGACAACACCGCTAGTTTCATGTATGAGTGATCTTCACAAAACTCGTTAAGTAGTTCGCGTCTACGGTTTGATGCATTGCGCTTGTTTTTATCGTTAAGCATCTGCTCGATAACAGGCTTAAAAACATCATCCATGCCAGTCGCAAATGATTGCACAACACGTTTTACAACACATACTTCAAAATGTGGTCTGCCTAGTTGGTTTGCATATTCGACCATGCATTGTCTGATTAGGTTTGGGTTTGGTTTGTTCATGACTAAAGCAAATCCTCGATTAATTTGCTGTAACCGCCGATGTCGTGCCAAGAATCTTTGTGGTTGTAGTCACCATTAACAATGCGCGCTATTTTGGAGCAAATCATGTATAGAGCCATGCGGTGCGTATGCGGAAGATCAGTCAAGCCATTTGAGCGAACTTTCGATAATGTCGCCATGATGTTCTCAGTAACGAATGCCACATCCTCAAAGCAACCATACTGCGCCTGACGCTCTGCGAGTGTTGCTTCGATGGTCTGCTGACGCACCTGCTCAATCTCTGCGTATTGGTCGTTTAAAGATGACGCGCCAAAACCATGCTTAAATTCAGGTAAAGAATCCATAAACGGCAATTCTTCGGGTTGTGTGTGGCGTTGCCATAAAACACTCCAATCACCATCTATAATTTTTGGTAGCCATTTATAATCCCCAAATATATTGCATCGCGCATATACGCTTGCACCATCTGGAACTTCAATATCATCATTACGCCATTTCTGATAAACAAGCTCATAATTCCCATGATTATTTTTTGTTAAATATTCTTTCATCACTTCTCGCCTTTTAATTTTTGTTTAACTTTGCGCCAGTCCATATAGATTCTGCACGCTTCTAGTGTTTCAGGTGTTTTTACGCCACTTGCATAAGCTGATCTCAACTGCATAACATCCGCATAGCTCATGTCGTAACACCATCCGTTCGGGGTGTCGTATCTCCGATACTTTTTAAACTCTGCCATTTTCTTCTCTTGTGTTTCGATAGAACAAATATAATAATTTTTATAAATATAATCAAATTCAATTTTCTGATATGAATATTTATTTTGCTTATATAAAAAAAGCCCCGCTGATGGAGTTAAGCGGGGCATAAACGAGTAGTGATCTGATTAATATATATGAGTGCGACCAGCAGTGCAAGCTTATAGATCAATGTGCCGTGACCTTGCGTTGTCTGCCAACTCCATGTATGCATTCATGGTTCTGATGCTTATTTCATGTAATCGCTTTCTTGAAATCCTAATACCTTTGGCGATAAACAAACCTCTAAGTTTTTTGTATCTTCTTGGTGTTCCGCCTTTCAACCATAAGCACGTCTCTTTATGTCTGGTTGCTTTCAGTCTTTTTGCTTTCTTTTGCTTTCTATTCATCTCACACCTTCCTATATTTTTCGTAATCCTTAGCAAAAACCCAAGTAAATGCAATTCTACCAACACCTAGCATCCACTCACCATCTTTAAACTTGATTCGTCTAATTTGAATCACCTTGCCCTCTACTTTACTTCTTGCTAATTGCCCTACTTTAAAATTAGTCATTTCTTTATCCGTTTATTGCGATATTTAGCCACTATTATGATGCCTTAAATGTGCTGCATATAGCTGTTTTTTGCGTTTACAATTCAGTTACAAAACACGACAGTTTGGGGTATTTCTCTATATAATATTATACGGAACTGTCGTGTTCCAGCTTGGAATAGTGCTTCGTTTATCTCCCTACTTTCTATCCGTTTTTGTGCCACTTAGCCTATTTGTCTTTAATATAATATCTAGTAAGTGGCATATAGAGGGTATTTATAAACCCGCTTTTATCTAATAAGAGCTTTATAGATTTATATGCCACTTAGGGTATTTCTCTTTAATATAATAGTAGCTAAGTGGCACAAGATTGGAGTTTTAGCCAATGTTCAAAAGCATCTTTTGCACCTTGATAACCAATCGCTAAACAAACAAATGCACCTTGCTTTTGCGCTTGCTGTAAAAACTCCAATTGACCATCTTCAAAACGACATGAATTGTCTTTTTTGATCTCCATGCATAGCGTGGGATTTCCGATCACAATTAAATCAGACACCCCTTTGGTTAATCCTTTTGCCTTGTCTGCTCTAATTTGCCCTGTAGTGCGCTTAGATTCATTTTTAACGTGAAATGCTACTAACCCATAGGTCGATGGGTAATCATTGCGTATACGCGAAATTAGACTACTTAAAACGTAATCCTCTGCGGGGTTCGATGTGGATTTCGGCAAATCACCAAAAACAGGTAGCCATGTTGGGGTTTTCATCTCACTGCATCCTCTTGTCTATTAAAATCTACGACAGTGAAAAAATCTGTCTTACTGCTCTTTTTGTACGAAACGGTTTTTGGTTTAAAGGTGTTATCCGAAAGCATCTCATAAAAACGCTTATTCACGCGGTCGCTGAAAAACGCCACAAAATCACGATACGGCGTTTTAAAAAATACCTTGAACATTGGGTTGCCTGACTTAGACATGGTTGCCCGCTTCGACATGCGCACAATGATGTCGGTTTGGATTTGCGATAGGTCGTTTTTAAAATTAGCAAACTCAACTGTAATCTTGTCGTTGTAGTCAATTAGAAGCTCACGGCAGCTCTCACACTTTCTAGCTGCAATGTCGTTTTTGTGCTTACACTTGTGGCACTCTTTAAACTCCCAAAAATGCCCGCAACGCTCAAAGTTGTTTTTTCCAAGCTCTTTAACATGTAAGCATCTGCGCCCATAATGGGCAGGGTGGAAAGTTCCTTTCGTGTCCAATGTTTCTCTATCACCCTCAAGCGTTAAAAAATAACCTTGCTGATCAATCATTTTTTTGTCGGGGTTTGGTCGCAAAGAAAACGAGTTCACATAGTTGCAATCGGGGCAAACAATATCCATTTTTTGTGATGGCTTGTTTCCATAGGCTGTGATCTCGGGGCTGAACACATCACCACTCGGAAATAAATTCTGAATATTGTCTGTGTAATCCAGCAATAAAAACTCTTTCTTGTGCGGGTCTAGTCGCATCCCTCTCCCTAAAATCTGCTGATAAAGTCGGCTGCTTTCAGTGGCGCGTAGAATTGCAATAATATCCACATGGTCACAAGAAAAACCAACCGTAGCCATGTTCACATTTACAAGATAGCGAATCTTTTGATCTCTGAATTGCTGAATGACGCGCTTATTGTGCTTGTCGCCCATTTCGCCATTGATTATCCCACTGTTGTGGGCAGGCAGTGACTGCATAATTTCTTTGCAATGCTCAATTGTTGCACCAAACAACATGACACCACGCGCGTTGATAGCATTGGCATGGTTCACAATATCCTCGACCACCATAGCGGTTTTTGTGCCTTTCCCGACAAAAGCATGATCAATGTCAACCTGTCTAAATGTTCCGCCCGATGTTAGCGCTAGATTGCTTGTGTCGTACTTTTCAGAAACATTAACCACGTTTGGCGGTGTAGCATACCCAAGCTCAATCAATTCTCTCGGTGTAACGCGCTCAACAATTTTCTTATAGTATGGTTTGGTCACTTCATCAATTATCGACCCATCCACATCCATTTCAGCAATCCACCCCTCACCAGTTCGATAGGGTGTTCCAGTCATTGAACAGATACGCAACAATGGATTTTTATTGCGAAGTGTAGCAATGATGGTTTTTATTGTTTCGGTGATCTGATCCCCCTCATCAACAACAACACAGCAAAACTCGCCATTGGTATCATCAACCACAGAAACGAAAGACAACGGCGTAGCGAATACCACTGGGTAACGCAGGCTTTTGGATATTGATGCAGAATAAATAGAATACTCGTCACTCAGCATGGCGTATTTTTCAGCATTCTGCTGCACTAGTGTTGCGTTAGGGCAAAGCACTAAGACTTTTTTACCGCCTGAAATCTTATGCATTTCGTGCGCAATGAATGCAGCAATAATAGACTTGCCTGCCGACATTGAAAGGTCTAATACACAACTCTCTGTATTTTTCTTCATCCATTGAATAGAGGCATCAATGGCGCGTTTTTGATATGGGCGTGGGGTTAGCATTATATAAAAACCTTTGTCTTGGTAGTCAAAAATAAAAGCAACAGGAATTGACAAGATTCTTTTCGGGTGGCCGCCCTAGTTGCCATTGCATTATAACTTATTATGTAATATATTACAAAAACAATTTAGGAGTATGTGATGTTATCCCTACAAGAAATAATAGAAAACCTAAAATCATTAAGCTGTCTTGAGTTGCAAGAAATGGCGCACTCGATTGATGTAAGCTATGACACGCTTATTTCAATCCGCATCGGTCGAGCATCGAACCCGCGCCTTAATACTCTCATTGCAATTTCAGGATACTTAAAAGATGAATCAAAACGCTCTAACTAATGAGCAGATTCGCCTAGCACTCTCATATTGCGATGTTGAAGATCAAGAAATATGGGTGATGTGTGGCATGGCTGTCAAATCCGAACTCGGTGAAGTTGGTCGGGAGATGTGGCTAGACTGGTCTGCAACAGGCTCAAGCTTTAAATTAAAAGAAGCATTAACGCGCTGGAAATCTTTTAATATGTCGGGTCGTGTCCGCATCGGCTCTTTAATTTTTGAAGCGCAGAAGTACGGCTTTAAGTTGGAAAAAGACGCACCTAAAGTTTCCCCCCACGTTCAAGAACAGCGCAGACTGGCACGCCTTGAAGCGGAACGCCTTGCTAAAATCGAAGAACAAAAAACACTTGAGTTACAAGCCGAAAAAGCCAAAACAGCGTCTTACATATGGCGTAAGGCCAAACCGTGCGAATCGCATCCATACCTAGTTAAAAAGGATGTACTTGCGCATGGATTACGTGTAGACGAACAAGGCAATCTAGTTGTGCCTATGGCCTATCGTGGGCGCATTACATCCCTGCAATTCATCAATGCCAATGGTGAAAAAAAGATGATGTACGGCGCTAAAAAATCAGGATCATATTATCGAATAGGTAATGAAACCGACTGCATTCTTATTTGTGAGGGATGGGCGACTGGCGCAACACTTCACGAAGCGACCCAATTGTGCGTATATATCGCATTCGATAGCGGTAACTTATTGAACGTGGCGAGAGAAGTCCGCAAGCAATTCCCATTGCATAAAATTATTATCTGTGCAGATAACGACCAATACAAAAAGACGAACACTGGTATCAAGGCAGCGGAAAAAACTGCATGTGCCATTGATGCAGACATCATCTATCCCATTTTTAAAGACGTATCAAGCAAGCCGACCGACTTCAATGACCTATACATGCTTGAGGGTTACAGCCCGATTATTGATCTAATCAATCCGTTATGCAGTCGCCTATACAATCCAAAACCTAAACAATGTGAGCAGTTTGACGCATTCAAACTAAGCTTTATTGAGAATGCAGAGGATACGCTCGAAACTAGCATCGATCCGCTTGCTGTAGCTTGTGCAGGCTTAACCGTTGCTATGCGCATGTCTGAAAACGTGCCTGCATTCGTTTCTATTGAGCAGATCCGCAAGCACCTAGACCATCCACTAATCCATCACAACACACACCGTTCTATTATGTGTCGCGTGCATTATGCGATTCAAAACCGCAAGCGCCGTGCAATGACCGCAATCAAGCCTGTGTCGTGGAATAAGCACAACCACACCGTTGTAACTTCTCTAGATGAAGCCGACCTTTCAGCACCGATCAACGTAATCTTTGCACCTATGGGATCAGGCAAGACCCAAAAAGTAATCAAGCCATTTTCGGAAAGTGTCGATAGTTTTGTTGCAGTAGCACACCGCCGTAGCTTGATTTCTGACTTGTCCGAAACGCTGAACATTAAAAGCTATGACGACAGCAACGCCAACCAAGCCGACAAACTCGCAATCTGCCTGCCGTCAACTCAATCAATTGGTTTTCGTAATTTCATTAAATCAGTAAGCAACATTGCGATTGATGAGATTAGCCAAAATATCCGCTTCACTGCATCCAAAGAATGCAAAGTCATCGGCAGCAATCAAGAAGATATTTTCAACGGACTGCGAACCCTAGTAAACGAATGCAAGAAAGTTGTTGTATGTGACGCATCAATCGACCAAACCACAATCGATTTTTTAGAAACCGCACGACCTGACGAGAAGCTAAACATCATCGAGCAAGTGCCAAACAATCGTGGGCGTGAATGCTATATCTATACTGAACGTGCGGATTTTTTAACCAAAGTACAACTTGAGCTAGAAGCAGGCGGAAAAGTGTGGCTTGCGGTTGAATCTGCAATTAAAGCCGAGGTACTGGCTGAAATGTTTAAAAATTACAATCTGATTGCGATTACATCCAAAAATAGTAAGAACAAAAAGATTAAACAGTTTCTTGAAAACGTGAATGAAGAATCAAGAAAATATGATCTTGTGATTGCATCTCCCGCAATTAGTTCTGGCGTATCAGTTGAACATCGGGACGGACACCATTTCACTATGATTGCAGGCATGGCAAGCGGGCATAGCATTTGCTTTAGTGACTTTGCACAAATGTTAGGGCGTGTCCGCTATGTTGATACCATGCACGTATGCTTGCAGAAAAACACACACCGCTACGAGCAAGTGACCACATCATCAATTCTAACTGGTCTTAGACAAGCATCTGCACTTGAGGGTGCAAAATTAAAAGAAAACGATTTCACGCGATTTAAGGCACACATTGACATTGTAGAACAAGAATACCGCGCAGACTTCGCTAACGGTTTTATTTGGTTCATGCAGTATTATTGTTTCGATGTTAAGGCGGGCAAGGTATCAAGCCCCGACTATCTGCTAAATGAAAAAATGAAAGATGTTTCAAAAGAGCTAAAAGAGAACCATCGACTGGGAATCAAGCTTGCAAAGAAAATCAGCAAAGACGAAGCGAAAACATTAGATGAAAAACAAAGCCTAACCGACGATGAAGAAAAACAGCTCATTGCCTACAAGCTTCGAGTGTCTTTTAATTTTGGCTTAGGTCACGATATTAATGATCTTGACTTGGATATGTTTGAAAATATGCCAAAGGTAGATAGATTCGCCCGCATACTAGGCTTAACACACCCGACCGATGATGCAGATGCAAACATTGCACTAAGACGTTTTGAGAAAGCGCAAGTGAAAGCGACTGCGGATATTTTCGAGGGCATCGACTTTGACAAGATCACAAGTGAAGATTGCGACAAAATATTTGACCGCATATCTAGCAATGACACGCGGTTTTTATATTCATCACTGAAATTAATTCCAAGCGCCTATGGCAAATGGCAAGAAGATAAATCGGGAAATTTGAAACCATATCCAAAGCCAAAGATCACCACAAAGCCAGTGGCTACCGTATTGGACAAATTTGGCTTAGGATGGAAGCGATCAGGAAATGGCTCAAGATTCTATCGTGTAAATGAATCCGATCTTGAAAACATGACGCGCTACGCAAAAAGCAGATATGAAAAAGCCCTCAATTAGAGGGCGTTTTTATTTAAATATGTTTTAATATGTGAGATATAACATCAATAGTCCAGCCATTGCCAATAGACTTATATCGCTGTGTATTAGATAACATTGAAGTCCAATTATCAGGTAATGTTTGTAAGCGCTCGCACTCTAATGGGGTTAATTTGCGGTAATGAATACCACTTTCAACATATTCTGTTTTATTGCTATCAGAAACACATAACCCAAGCTTATTCCTCTTAACCATACTTTTGGCGTTTTCTTTATAAATTGTTGCAAGAAGCGTTTGCGACTTTGCTCTTTGGTTATCACCATCCTCCAAAATATCTTTCAATAGAATTCCCTTATCTTCGGGTTGAGTAACTTCAAAATTAGTCCAGTAATAACGCTGTCTGTTTTGAGCTGACACTAGTGCAGAATTAATCAAGGTTTTCTCAACATGACCTAAAGCTTGCTCGGTGTGGTATGTGATGTATTGTTCAAAGTCTTTCTTCATCTTGACATTTTCCATCAAGAATTTAGCTTTTGGATTGAAATACAAAACATGCTTGATAATTTCTAGCGTAGTCCAAAACAACATACCACGCTCGTCTTTATCGCCTAACTGTTGCCCTGCTACCGACCAAGCCTGACACGGGAATCCTGCGCCAACCAAATCAATAGACGACCAATCAATATCCCATTCTCGCCACTTAGTGACATCACCCAAGGCTATATCATTTGGATAATGATGCTCTGTTACTTTATTTGCATACTTGTCGATTTCTGAGTAATAACAAACATCAACATTAATCCCTGCTCTATCACAACCCAAGTGCATACCACTAATGCCGTTAAATAAGCTTAAAATTTTCACTTCTCTTTTCCTTTAATTATTTAAAACAACTTACTGTGGCGGATCACAAAACCCGCGCCACACATCGAATCGCAACCGCATACTCAGCGCTCGCAGCTTCTTGCATCTTCTCAGACCAAGCGTGACCACTATTTTTGATCAAGTCGGTAAACGTCAAAATACCGTCAGGTCGCCAACTAAATTCATACTCGCTACCGTCCTCAATTTCTACCACGCCGTCCAAAATCCAACGCTGCGGCATTTCAATCAAAGCTAATGGAAACGCTGTATTAAACGCATCACCCTTGAAATAATCTTTTTTCAAGTTCCGCATTTGCAAGCTAGTGAATCCTTTTGGGATTTTCTTGTAAGCTTCATGCCACTTGATTAAATCAAACTCTAGTTTTTTCATAGTCTACGCCCTGCTTTGATTTCTTCAGGTGTTGCGTGTCGAATGCAACCTTTACCACTGTTTAAGCTATCCACCTTATGAATCACGCTTTGCTTGCTGTACTTCTCAGTAAAAACATAAAGGTCGCCAATCTCGAAAATGTTGTGATGGCGGCGGTAGTCGAGCAAAGCGTCACGAATCATTTCAGCGGTTACAGCAATGCAGCATTGAAGAACAGAGTCTTGCTCTTTTAATTCAAGCTCACGCTTCGCTTTCTCATAACCGCCCAGTTGATCAATTAGATTCATTTCCCTTTATCCCGATAATTTTTAATTTTCACCTGATACATGCAATTTACAAAAGCACATATCCCAAGAAAAACAACAAACAATAATATGAAAATCACGACCAGTATTGAATCTTGAAATATTGTCATTTCAACCACCGTTTAAATATTCAATAAGTTTCACCACAGAAGTGTAGCTTGGGTTTTTGTTCTTACCTGTTGAGATAGTCCAAACCGTTTCGTAAGAAACACCGCTGTTTTTTGCAACTTGTTTTAGATTTCGATCCTCAAGTTTCAGCTTGAGTTCTTCCAGTGTCATCATTTAAATTTCCTCTAAAGCGTTAATTAAATATAGCAAAAAATAAACAATATGCAATAAAAACTAAATATTTCGTTTTTGTGTTGATTTTATCTTTCATTGTGCTAAAGTGATCTTACTTTAAACGAGGTGTGAAAAATGGATAAACAATTAATTTTAAAAGCCGTACAGGCTGTGATGGATTTTAATGAAAAACAAGGCGACCGCTATGTTTATAGTGTCGGGATTAATATTGGGAAACATTCGATTTGGATTTGGATTATTAGACTTGAAACACCAACAAAAGCGAACTATATCCTAAATAACCATGATGCGAATAGTGATGATTTAAATGATTTCATCCAAAAATTAGACGAATTAAAGGCGGTTTGATATGAACGAGTTAGCAACAACCCAAGACAACGGTTTTTTGCAATTAATGCAACAGGCTCTAACCACGCCTAACATGGATATGTCGGTTTTAAAAGACATGCTTGCAATGCAAAAAGAAGTCATGGCACAGCAAGCCATTATTGATTTTAATAACGATTTTTCGGTGATGAGCCGAAAAATCCCTGTGATTTCCCATACCAAGAAATCGTACAGCACAACCTATACTCCACTTGAGGACATCGTAAACATTGTTCGCCCGATTCTTTCTGAGCATGGTTTTAGCGTGTCGTTCAACAATGAGCAACTAGAAAAAGGCTTCGTGACTGTGACTTGCCAATTGCGTCATAAAGGCGGTCATATGATCGAAAACGCCTTAACACTGCCAACCGAAGCCGTAACAAAAGGCATGAATCCAATGCAAGCAATCGGGGGCGCAATCAGCTACGGCAAACGCTACACGCTATGCGGTATTCTGAACATCGCAACCACTGCGGATGATGACAACAACGGTTTTGCGACCAATGCGAAAATTGAATCTGCCAAAAAGCCAATCAGCGATGAAGAACTGACAAAAGGCATTCAAGCGATTAATGCAAAAACTTATACGCTTGAAAAACTATTCAATGCGCGTGACTTAACAAATGAACAACTTATGCGTGTTGGTCGCGAGGTAAACCAAGATGCCTAATATCCTCTTACGCGCTTCATCAATCGGCAACATTATGGCGTATCCTGAAAAAGATACGCTTGCCGATGGTGCGAAAACATATCTTGAAAAATTAGCCAGTCAGTATATTTTGGATTGGCGCGAAAACTTAAATACTTTTGAGATTGAAAAAGGAAAGGTTTGCGAAGATATTTCAATTGATCTGTATAACTTTAATCAAGATACGTTCTATATGAAGAATACAGCGCGTATCAGCAACGATTTAATGACAGGCGAGTGTGACATACTTGACCAAGAAAAAAGCCTTGTAATCGACATTAAAACAGCTTACAGCAAAAAGACATTTCCAATGTTCTTGACCGCATCCAAACTTTACGAGTGGCAGTTACGTTGCTATATGCATCTTTATGATGTAGATAACGCTGAACTGGCTTATTGTTTGGTGTCTACGCCTGAGCATCTAATCAAGCGCGGTGAACCCGAAGATTGGCATATTGTAGACCATATCGAAGAATACAAGCGTGTATCAATCGCATCATTACAACGGTGCGAAAAGAAAGAGCAGCAAATGGTCAATAAGGCTATTTTGGCTCAAGATTATTTAAATAAATTATTATCAAGTAAGGTGAAATAAAATGACCACAGTAACAATTCTAGGAAAACTTGGCGGTGATGTTGAGTTAAAAGACGTAAACGGTACAGCACTTGCAAAATTCAGTGTTGCTCAAAATGTCGGTTTCGGCGATAAGAAGTCTACAAACTGGTTTAACGTCTCAATTTGGGGTGGTCAAGCAAAGTCAAACTTTGTGGATTATCTTAAAAAAGGACAAATGGTTCAAGTTGTAGGTGAGCTATCAACGCGTGAATATAACGGGAAAACTTACATGGAAGTGCGTTCATATTCTTGCAACTTGGCAGGAAGTCCGCAACAAGCGCCACAGCAGGCACAACCTAAACCACAGGCGCAATCCAAACCGCAGGCAGACCTAGACTCAGATTTGCCCTTTTAAAATGGAATAATTTGTACTATAATCCGTTCTAAGGAGGGCGGATTATATGAAAATCTGTTTTAAATGCAATGAGCTAAAACCACTAAATGAATACTATAAACACAAAAAAATAGAGTGATGGGCATCTAAATAAGTGTAAAGATTGCACGAAAAAAGACGTTCACAAACATAGAGGTGAGAACATAGAAAAAGTTAGAGCTTATGACAGAAATAGACCAAACAAGGATGAAAGGATTAAAAAGCAGTTAGAGTACCATAAGACAGGCAGAGGGAAAGAGGTCTCTCGTATTGGGATGAGGAATTATAGGGAATTATATCCAGATAGACATAAGGCAAACTGTGCAGTAGGTAATGCTGTTCGTGATGGTAGGATAAAAAGACCATCATCATGCAGTAAGTGCTTTATAGAGTGTAAACCACATGCTCACCATGATGACTACTCAAAGCCATTATCTGTTAGATGGTTATGTGTTGGTTGTCACAATGAATTTCATAACTTTATTAGAGAGGTTTTTAGGAATCTCGAACATACAGGACTTAATAATCCTTTTCGGGGAGAGTAACCATGACCACGATATTGATGCTGCTTGTTAGTATCGTGGCGTTCATAGCGTACTGCTTATACGAACGCCACAAGTATTTTAACAAATACAAACTAAAGCGCGAAACAAAGGCGCAATACATACAGCGCAAAACAGATGACCAGCGGAGATTTAATAAATGAAAGTTAATGTAAAAAAACTAGATAGTAATGCCGTTGTCCCGACTTACGCAAAGCATGGTGACGCGGGGATGGATTTAACTGCGGTATCGAAAGAATATGACGAGCATGGGAACGTGTGCTACGGCACAGGCTTAGCTTTTGAGATCCCAAATGGTTTTGTTGGGCTATTGTTCCCGCGCTCAAGCAATACCAAAAAAGACTTAATCTTGGGTAATTCGGTTGGCGTGATTGATAGCGGTTATCGCGGTGAAGTGGTTTTGAAGTTTCGTCCAGTTATGCCACTAGAGCGTGATATTGAGTTTGGGCCACGAGAACATGAGGTGGGCGACCGCATCGGACAAATCGTTATTATGCCAGTGCCACAAATTGAGTTTAATGTTGTGGATGAGTTGTCAACATCGGATCGTGGCGTGGGTGGTTTTGGTTCAACCGATCCAGTGACATCGGCTATAGAGAGCAACTGCGAATGAAAGACCTATTAAAAAACCCTGAATTTGCCGAAGCGCTTGATATGATCCATAAGCAATACATTGATCAAATGTATCATAATGCAGGGAAGCAGCCGCCTGTACCTGAATCATTAATACCTTTGAGCTATGCCGATGCAAAGATTCAAAAAGGTTTAAACCAGTTAAAGCAGGGTGCAAAGAATGCGCTTTATGCAGCGGATAAGTATTTAAAGGAGAAAACCAGTGAGTGATCGTTGCAAATATATGGATTATTTAATGCTTAAAGATCTATGCAACTATGGCGGGATAACAGGTGGATTTATAACTGTTATATTTAATTAAAAGATAAGGGGCTTATGCCCCTTTCTTTAACCAAGACCGTAGCCATCCATTAGAAAATCCCCTTTAACGAATTATAAATCGACTTCGCAGCGTCAATAAAATCTGAGATATATTTCTCCCATTTATCCCAGTTTCGACCGCCCTCTAAAATGAGGTGCTTTGTCGCAGCCATTACCCATGCTTTTTTGTTTGATCCGTTGCCACCCTCTGCCTGAACTACATCCATTAGCTCGGTTACAGCTTCATAGATTTCGCGCCCGACTGTGATTAGTGTTAGCGTTCCGTTAATTGCTTGTGTGATTGTGGTCATGTTAAACACCCTCAATCTGAAAATGCGGCTTGTCTACCATCTTCCAGTCCCCGCCCCACGTGATTTTAATATTCAGTTCTTTTGCTGCTTGCTTCATTGCTCTAGCTACAGCATCGAATTGCCCTTTCTTATTATTCCAGTCAATCGTACCGTTTTCAAGCGGTGCAAGGTCTACCGCCTGCCCGATAATGTGACGGCTATTCATTGTCTGAGATACGCCTTTTTTAACGTATTCGGCTTGGGTTTCTTTTGTGCGCAATCCCTCGACAACCATAAAATCATAATC
>CYGL01000466.1_pt1 | contig 15909 bp, 26 predicted proteins | sample 485531 | NCBI WGS metagenome assembly CYGL01 (sample SAMEA3497897, study PRJEB9818) | human gut metagenome | reverse complement strand
TAGGGTCACGATAACCAACGTCAATGCCAAGCAACGTTTCGAATGCCTCATCATCTTTAAGAAGTGACGCATACCTTTGAGATCTTTAACATGATCGATAGCATTAAAGGTATCAAAGATCTGACCTTCGAATACAGAGAAGTCAGCCTCATATTCTTGACGGAAGTAGTTTTTACTAACAGTACGACGTGCTTCTTCGATGTCATTCAGGTCAGCACGTGGGTTATCACGATATGTACCATGAATAGATACCCAGTTAGGTAATGTATCATCAAACCCATAGGCATAAAACTCTTTAAACCAGTTACCGCCACGAGGAGTAGAGATAAACAGAGCCTTAGAATTAGGTTTATCTAGGGTAGGACGCAACTGAACCCTGAAGGCATCACCACCCACATCGGAAATTGCCGCTTCGTCAAAGATGATAAAGTCATATGAACGTCCAACTGCGGAGTCGGCCTGAGCCGCGGAAGCTAGTTTAAATAGAGAACCATTAGCTAACTCTATTTCTTTATCTTTAGCGTTCTCACGTTCGGTTTGTAGGCCATACTTCTTAATAAGGCCACGAATCTGAGACCATCCGATGTTGGCCAGTGAGTAGTTAGGAGCAACTACTAGCACTTTCACGTTAGGTTCCAGCAGTTTTAGGAACCCAAGTGTATACGCTATAAAGGACTTGCCTACACGGCGTGATACACACGCCGTTACAAAACGATGTCTAGGATCTTCTAGAGCATTAATAATTGCTATTTGAGGACCATTAGGTGTAATACCTTCTTGTGCTAGTATTCCGGAAACAGGTAGACGAAAGAAACGTTTGTCTATTCCGAAATCAATAACATCTACTGTGTTAACGTAGGGTCTTGATACTTCCATTACTTCTTACCTCCAGTAGCTAGGGAAGTAATTAAGTCCATGTAGTTTTGATCCCCAGCTCCAGCAATAATGTTATTCTGGATATTGGTCTGATTAGCAGGAGCTCGGACAGCAGCTTTAGCTTTTTCTAGCTCCACCATCATTTTCATCTCTTCCATCTTCATTTTATGTGCCTTCCAGAGAATATCCATAATATCCTGGTCAGAACCCATGCCAGTTTCTTCCAGTTCCTCCAGCTTACGTTTAATAACTTCATCTAGAACACCGAACAAACGGTCTCTGTTACGGAAACCACTTTCCATAAAAATATCGTTTAAGTAGTTCTTAACTTCACTACGATTCATAATATCTCGAAAAGCAATTTCGGACATTCCAAGACTACGTGCGGCAGAGGGCACATCGCTACCGCACTGTAAATAAGCTTCAATCACATCCATCCCTTCAGGGGACATAAGATCTGGTACTAATACATCATTTGCCATATTTCCTCCTTTAGGTAAGGCGTTGAACTGTTACTCGTAGTCTCGGTAAGAAAACTGCAGAACCTAAACTAACGTGTAGTATAACACCTAATTCTGCACTACCATTACCAAGATTTTTTATTGTATATATAAAACTGTTTCTACTAAAAGCTCCGCTATCTGGAGTATATTTATAAGCAGAAGTAGTATGGAAAGGCACTAATTTTCCAGGAGGAAGAACTAAAATTTGGTGAAATATAGCATCCCCTCCCGTATAACTTTGTGATTTTCTTCCTTGCACCTGAAAAACACTACCATTCCACGTATTTACTGGTAACCCAGCAACATTAAGGTTACCCGATAATATTTCACTAGTTAGTATAACAGTAGAGTTATTATTTGGTAGGCCTAGTCCAACTGTTGCTAGTGATTTATAAACATTACCAGTGCCTGGATATGTCGGAGTAATATCATTACCAATATAGGCACTAGCCACATTACCAGATAATAGGCGTAAAGGTATTGATGAAGGTCCCCAAACAACACCATTCTCATTACCAATAGTATTATTATTAGAGTTTACATACCAGGTCTTACTAGCAGAGAACTTATAAATACTAAGTTGTGCTCTTGTACCACTATAGTTGACTGGTGCCCATATAGATCCTTTGTTAGAGCATACAAATTCACATCTTCCAGTAGTATCCCCAAACACTCCACCATGCGCAGCGTTTACTCCAATATACTCCATATCAGCACGAGAACTTAGATTCCCTAGAGCATTCTGATTAATAAACTTCCAACCAGTAGTAGATAACTTAACTCCCTTAATAGTAAAGTTGGACGGAGAAATTATTATGTCAGAACCTGTAAAGGGATTGCTAGAAACAGACATACTACCATTAGAATACCTTAGGTTCAGCACATACCATATAACTTTTGTAGGGGTTACTCCATAACCATCTTGAACTATTTTTGTATTAGCTGATTGACTTACTAACTTAGTAGTAGAACCTCTACAAACGTATCTATACCCACCATCACTGAAGTGTTGTACTATATTGCCAGGGATTGTTTGTTTGTATCCAGCATACCCCCTAATATTAGAATTACATACATAAAACCAGTTATGTCCACGTCTACCAGCCCCCATTGGAGCCATCCAGTTAGGATCCCAATAGTACGTATCACCTGAAGATATAGGAACAGAAGTACTTCCTATAGGATACCCTAGTTGTTTGAAAGTTTCAGCTACAGTAGCACCTACAGGTGCACCACCACCTGGTCTTACAACACCATGATAAGTACTATGTAGTACAGTACCGCCAGTACCACTTCTAGCTATAGATTCTTCATGCCCTAGAGAACTATTATAGGAATAAGTACCTGAAGCTAGACTATTACCAAAAGCAAATCCAGCAGTTTGACTTAAGCTAGCAAATGATCTAAAAGGATCGGCCTGAGTAGAAGAAAGAAACTGCCCAACTTGAGATTGAGTACCATTCAAAAAACCACGATGGGTACCATTAACTTCTATAGCTGTTAGTATAACTCTACCAGGATCATTACTCTTTAAGTTAGCTATTGCAGAAGGCATCTGGCATACATAGAAACCATTCCCAGCACTACTTAATGCGCTCTCATAAGTGCTTTCTACTAATACGAAGGGCATATCAGAATGAAAAATAGTATTAGTACTAGGGTTTTATGAGCATTAATATCTCCACCACTAGCAGTATTTAGTGATAATACAGTTTTACCATCACTATATTTTCCAGCGAAAAACCCATATAATCTCCTATTATAAAAATGTATTTGCTTTCATCCCTCTATTTTGCTATAATAGATTCATAAATTAGAAATGGAGAGATAAATATGAAAAAGTTTATGATTGCACTAGTTGCCGCAGTTATGTTGTCTGGTTGTGCACCTGCTCCCAAACCATTTTGTACGGGATTTGTAAAATCTTTTGGTGGTGCGGGAGAAGAACATTACGGTCTCAAGGTTCAAAAAGTTCGTATTAATGGAGATCGCTTTCCAGTAGTACAGCTCCGTACTAAGTTTGGATGGTGGGATCTCAGTCAGTTTGACCTTAAATATGGTGATTGTAAATTTAAACTAGAGCAATCTAATTACCTGTAATTAGTATAAAACAAAAAGACATCCAAGTAAACTAAATTTTTATTTCTTGGATGGTGTACTGGCAGAAAACACTATGCAAGAAAATGAGAAGCCCTTCCAGGAACCCATGCCACTTGAGATGAATCCTAGGGCAAAAGCAGTTCATGATGCAATTAATGAAATCATTCAGGATGTCATACAAGACACTATGGAAGATGTAATGGGAACATCATTTCTTCTAGAAGAATCTGGATTTGATGAAATGATGGATCTCGTAGGAACAGTTATAATGGTTCGTGCAATTGCTAGAATATTCCAAATACCACATTTACGGGAGCATGAAAGACATGTCAAACGGCAACAAAAGAAAGAACAGGCGCGGAGAAGTGTACGAAGCGTGGATTAACATTTATGGGTTTGGCTTTGTATTATTCCTAATCTTTGTAGGTTTTTGGTTAGCAGCTATAGCGGGGTGGATTTAATGGAATGGGTAATTATTACACTACTGGGGATTGTGATTATTGGGCAGTGTATTTTAGATAATCACTTAGCTAGAATTGAAACCTTACTATCGGAGAAACGTAAATGATGGAAGTGGCAGTTACACTAATAGTAATATTAGTCTGGGTAATCCTCATTGCCTCTCGTATCGTGTATATTCGCCTAAAAACTCTAGAAGCTCAGGTGAAACAACAACAAGTTATTCTAGAAAAGCTAGTACTACTGCAACGTTGTGATAGCACCCGTATTCTGCAAATTGAGAGGGAATTAGATGTTTAGTATTATAATTGCTTTTATTATCGGGATACTCGCGGGAGTTTTCGGGACAACTGCGGCAATCAATAAGCATCGGGAATATATTGCGGGAGTGACGCGGGAGATTGCGGAAAGGGAGCGGAAGTTTGACGAGAAACGTGCGGAGTTTGAGCGGGAGTGGTCTGATGGATCTCGGGCGTCGCGGAAGAGATTCCGTGAGTTCAGACCAGAACACAGGTTTGATGACCCTTCTATGCGGTAATTAACCTTTTTGCCAAATTTCATAAGATTACACATGGAGGTGTGCCCAGTGGGTCGGGGGAGAATACTTAGTCTGCTAACCGCCACCCCCGTTACTATTAGCAGGGTAATTGTTTCATCCTGCAACCATTTTAATTGCAGGATGAAACTATTTCAACTTTAATTATTACGCAACTTTTAATTTCTCAATATATTGTTGCGGGCTGCAACTATATTCTGCGCGTTCTTCCTCGGTCATACCTTCCCAGCATAATTTTAAACGGTCAGCTAGGAACTGATAATCATTATCATCATCGAGGGATTCATCAATAAAGGTTTCACCTATCAATGTCACGCCGATTGATAGAATATCGTTAACGGCTTGTGCGTCCAGCGTTTTAAATCCGTATGATGCCGCCGCTGATAGCACGCCTTTATGATCATCAATCATCGTAAAATCAGCGTTCGGATATAGTTGTTTAAATAACTCAAAATAATATGATTTATAAACTGCGTCCTTACTGTGGTATATTTCGCTAACTTTATCAGCTTCAAAATATTTGTGTAATGTATCGCGGGAAAACACGCGGATATTACTATCACCACGACCGCGCAAGCCTTGTTTGCGCAAGAAATAATAATCTGATTTGCTCATTAGTCGAGCGGTGCAGATAATGTTTAACGTGTTAGCGTCATTCATACACTGGCGCATATATTCAACTAATGGCAATAATGAATCCTGCATTATTAAATGATGTTTGCAGGCTTCATTTTTATACTTATTTAAATCTAAATTGCCCTCGCTATCAAAACAAGGCGCTACACGATGGAAAGAGTTAATGATAGTGCCGTCTAAATCCCAAATCATAACGCGGGAAATATGCGGGAAATTACGGGTAATATTCGTTTTAACTTGATTCATTTTGTTACGTTCTCCATTTAAGGGATTAGATTAATTCAATCTAGCCCACTAATTATATTTTATTAGTGGGCTATGTTCAATCAACTATTAAAGGCCATAAGCTAACGCATCAGCGATAAAACTAATATCTTCACCTGATACGCTGGAACGAATGCCCGCACATGTAAATACCTTCGCACTCATTAGCTGATCATCAAGGCAAGCGGGGCAAGGCGCGACAACTGCGAAAGCTAAACCGGATTTTACGGCGTCGATGATAATCGTTTCTTGTTTCACCGTGTCAACATAAACGCCTGCGGCCTTAATGTAACTACTTGCGCGGCCTTGCGTATAGGCAAAGGTAGTAACCTGCAAAGCGTCGTTAAAGTCCAATAGATCATCAATAACGTGCCCCGCCTCGACGTGGTAACGCTCACCATTAGAATAAACCAGAACGATTGAGGACTGAGCGCGATCGAAAGGAATGTTTTGCTTTTTCATATTTATAAAACTCCAATTAGTTTAATAAAGGGATTTAAGTTATTTAATAATAATCTGCATTTGATACGGCGTTAATTCGCCACTTACGGGTAAATTATTATCGCTCAACCACTCATAAAAAGCGTCATCATCATCAAAAGGAACAACATCATTATCACGATAATCGATGGAAATAATGCCATCCGTATTAGTTTTGGCGGCTAGGATAGGCCCGAAGCTGTAAACTTTATCGGATTCCATTTCATCCGGTGAAATGAATGCTTTTTCGTCTAATGTTTTGGGTAATGTAACCTTCATTTTTGTGACTCCTGTAATAGCGGCTATATTTCAAGCCGCTAGGGAAATAATTTAATTACGCAAAGAATTTACCGTTTTTAAAGTCAATCAAAGTGCGCTGGCCGTTTGCATAGGTAATTAAATGCGTTTGCGTCCAGCTTGACGCGCCAACGTTGTAACCCATATCCAGACTACCAGCAACGCCAGCGGTATATACACCGCCGTAAATGCTTGCCGTGTGTGTGTGTCCGGTGTTTAACTTGCCCAATTTCTTAAACTGTTTAGGATTGCCACGGCTTCCGTTAATGCCGTTGTGACCGTGTACGCCACACTCGATGCCTGCAATTTTAAATGATTGGTCAGTTGTTAGGAAAATGGCGTTAAACTCACAACCTGCAACCTTGCGCAATGCATAATCTAGCACGTTGAAAGTATCGTCTTTTTCTGCAATAGCTCCATAAATCGCGGCATTCAGGCGGTGATATAGTTCCGCGTTTGCGGGATCGTCTTTGATGTTTGCATTACGATCATCCAGCCAACGGGATAGCGCCAAATCATGATTCGATTCAACAATGATTGTTTGGCTAAAATCTCGTTCCATCGATTCCAGCACGCGCCCCGTATCGATAAGGTCATCCAGAACTTTATCACGTCCGGCGGCATACTGTTTTGCTAGGAATACACCCGAAGCGCGGTTGTGATGGTTGCGTGATGTAAAATCATGAACGTCATGGATAAACTGATATTTTGGTTTAAGAATATCAAGCAAGCTATTTTCGCCAGCCCATGACGCAACGGCGCAAGCGTCATCCAATTTTTCGGCATGAATATCGCCATATTGCAAGCCTAGCACATGCCCCGATGTTTCATAGCATCCTGCGGGAGTAGCGCAAACATTCAGATCATAAAACACCCCACTTTCATCCATTGTTTCAAGCTGGCGCACAAAAAACTCACCATCATCATCGAACTCAACAATCAGCGCACCGAAGTTATGCAGCGCTTCCGCTTTCTGTCCTGCTTTCTGCTGAATGTAGTTTTTGAGCGTTGCCGTTCCGGTTGAATACATACGGCGCACAATTTCACCTTTTAAAGCTGGAACGCTTTCGGCGGTGATTTTAGCGTGACCAATTGCCAGACCTTCAAGATTAAGCGCGGTTGCAGTTTCAGCGAATCCAGAAAGCGGATAATCTGCGGTTGGCAAAACATTAATTTCAGCCATGAAAGCAAAACGGCGATTATTTAAAAACACGTTTTTGCTGCAAATATATTTATCGAACGCGGAATCATATTTTATTCCATCCGCGCCCTCGCCATTTTGGAATCCGTTTTTATTATAAATATACTTAGAAACAAGCAAATCAGCGCCGCAATATTTAGCATATTGTTCGAGCGAGGACAAAAAGTTTTTATGAGGGAAAGTATTATTCTGAATCGACGTAATAATAAAGCGTTTGCCTTGTTTTACTTCCCACTGTTCAACCGTGCTAGAAACGATCCCCGCCGCTTCTGGACGCTCATCGTTTTTAATAGCTTTTGCTACTTTTGCCGCTTTTGGTTTAACTGGTTTATTTGCTTCCAACCAATCACAAATGGCGGTCGAGTGTTTAGTTGTATCATAAACCGCTTTTGATATATCGTCGCAGACTTCCAGTTTAGTAGCGCGCAGACGTTTACCATAGAAATTAAAGTCAGCGGCCATTTTCAGGATAACGGTTTGTTTTTCTGCGGAAATAATCATAGTAATAAACTCCATTAAAGGGATTAGATTAATAACGGCAATATTGCCAAATATAACGCCTTGAATAATAGGCGTTATAATTTGCAACATTAATTTAAAGGCATAAGGCTAGAACTAACACCACAAGCAACGGCGGCAATAAAACAAATCAGACCTAAACGCTTTGCTAACTTAGATTTACGTTTAAAATAATATGAATCTAAATCATTTTGAAAATAAGCGAACAATAATGAGGCCGCCATAATAAACAAGCCTAAAATTAATGATTCAGTAGGAAAGAAAATCATTTTTAAAACTCCTGATTTAAGGGAAGAAAATAACTATCGCTAAACAGTTATATTATTGCCCTCCCACTAGGAAGGGCAATGTATATAATTATTCTCCTGCGGCTTGTTTCACTTCATCGGCAACGCCTAACAGTTGCGCCACGGCGTCCAGCGTTTCAAGTTTAGCACTTTCAAGGCTTGCCAGATCGTCAGCGTCTTTGATAATGCCGGAATCGATAGCGTGTTTAGCGATAACGCGCACATAATGCGCCTTGCGTACAGAACTACCGCCGCCAACTTTACGCGGCTTATCGCTTTTCTGGTAGGCTTTTGCACTGGTCAATTTTGAGCGAACGGATACGGGGGAAGCCGCGCCTACTGCTTTTGCAATCTCTTTCAGGCCGTCGCTATTTGCAAAATCTAAACCGTTTTCATTGATTAACTGCTGGTACATGGAAACGGCTTTTTGGGTGTTTTCTTCGTTCCAAGCAAATTTTGCGGTTTTAACGTTAGTCATGGTAAAAACTCCTATTAGTTTAATTTAAGGGATAAGATTAACATAATGTTAATCGTTATATACCCCGAACTACTGGGGTATATAAAGTTAACACTAGATTACAGTACAGCTTCCCATTTTTCGTTGCGTTGAACAACCTTTACAACGTCGCCGGATTTAACCCGAACGCTAAAAACGGTTTTGCCGTTGTTACTACGTTCATTTTCAGCGTATACCGCGTCGATTGTATCGAACGGCATAAGCGCCGCACCTTTAATACGTTCGGCTTTTCCGGTTAACTCATCCGTTTTAGTAACGAAAGGAATAAAAACGGATTGACCAATTTTAGGCGCGGTAATAACGTTTTGCATAATATAAACTCCGAGTTATTTGGTGGATTGTTCCGCATTACCTGCTAGAAAGTAGCAGGTAATAAGAAAAAATCCGCTCGCCAATATAATCAATTTAAAGAACTCCACGTAGGCCGCTATATCCCAGTTAGGGGGCGGGATGCATTATGGTAAGCACCGACCGTCAAATTTTATCAAGTTATCGCTCTTATCGAACTGGGTACATCTTAAAACCTATCGGCTAGGTTGTCAAACAATTTTTTGAGATTTTTTATGATTTTCTTTCAGGTCAATCATAATATTTCGCCAGACCATTTCTAAACCTTGCTGGCGGCCTTTCTTGTATTGCTCGAATCGGTATTTTACCGATCTTTGCGCTACTGTCAACAAATTTTTTGTTTTGCTATCCAGTGCCTTGCTAGGTTTACCAGTGATCAATAAAGTTTGTTTCATATCGTCGATTCCTTATAATGTATAAGTTTACCGCCGATAGGCTTTAAGATGTACCCAATTTTTAAAGAGCGTGGCGGTAAACTTCCCGCCGTGTAGTTCGTCATTGCCGCCCTACGTGATAAATAATAGCAAATACCAAAAATGGCGCAACCTTATTTTTGTAAAGAAACGTAAAGACAAAAATCACCGGACGGCCTGCGGCGACCAGGGCGCGGCGCATTAAAATTAAAAGAAACGGGCGCGCGAATACCACAAAACATAGCAGATAGTCAAGTAATTTTTTCATTTATATTTGCTTTGCCCTACTTGACAAAACTTAAAAAGCTCGTGGTAGCGATAAACGAGGGTAGGCAATGCAATGGCATGGTTAAAACTTTCATCGCGTTCTAGGGCGTTTTAGGCGCATTCTAGCCTTGTTGATAACTTATCCCCAAAAGCAAAAATGAAATTTTCCTAGTTATCCACTTGACTTTTATTTTCCAGTGGATAACTACTTATTTTATGAAATAAATTAATTGACTTTTATTTGTTAGTATGCATCGGAAAGATAGCAGACTAATAATTGCTAGGACGATGATCATGCTGGTGGATTGTAACGGCTTAAACTATTAGCAGACTATTAATCACGGAAAATCTCGTTAGCCAACTAACTATTTCATGATATATAATATACTTATAAATTAATGAGAAATAATAAATATAATAAATAATAACTACAGTAAATAATAACTATAAGAAATCATCTAGCTAAGTGAGAACCACTATCATTTAAGTTATCCACAACGTTATCCACAGCACAAAATAACTTGACACGATAGGCGGCGTTATAAGGACTTTTGCACAGACTTATCCACAGGTTATTCCACTGTATAAATATACAGGGTAAAAAGGTAGTGTTAACAACTGCAATCAATTTTAAGCGGCCCAAAACGCATTCTAACGAGCTAAACGCTGTAAGGTAATATTAAAGTAAAGCCTCAATGCGTCGCCCTGGTGGCTTCGCCGTGGTTTGCTCTTTATTGCACCGCTGCGCGGTTAGCATAAAATTAGACGCTAGGCAAGGAAAATAAAAAAGTAAAATAATCTTTGCCTATGCTAGAAAATTACCTTTATCATTCACTCACCGATTAACGAGGGAGGCCGAACAAATGAGGCTTTATAAACCAGATAACGCAACCGTTTTAAAAGGTGCATTGCGTAACCTGCTGGACGGTAGCAAGTCGACCAGTATTAAACATTTTATTAACAAGGTTGAAACTATTCATCAAAACTTTTTTGATGACTATGACGCCTATGATATGAGTAGTTTTCTACCATTATATAAACAAGGAGCAACGCTTGTCTTATATAATCGGGATTATCACTTGCTTACTAGTCGGGGGCCGGATACTGATTTTATAGTAGTAAAAGGCGGTACGGTAAAGGCGTACACTTCGGGAGTAGGCCTAGAAGTTTTCACAATAGAAAACTATGAGGCCAATGATAATGATCTTTATGACGTAGAAAATTTTCTCGATTCATTTTGGCGTTATTTATCCGTTGGATGGAATCGGTCGGATTATGACGGGTATCGTTTTGCGGCTATAATGGCCTTTGATGATAACGGTAATTTTTTACTACCGTCGGAGTTATATGATCAGGTATATGACGGCGATATTGTTGACGCCGGATTCTCTTTCGAAAGAGAAGAAAGTATTGGCAATATAGAAAACCATGTTGTAAATTCTAACACTCAAAGCGTTAATACTCAAACTACTGAAAATAAAGGAAAAATACCATGACCAAGATCGCTAATATTGTTGCCGCTAATAAATCCGCCGTTGTAAATGCTGCAAAACTGGAAGCGGGTAAAATTGCACTGACTCAAATTACGAAAGTAGCGGCTAAAAAAGCGCCGTTTATGATTAAAGGTTATATTGATACGCCGATTGGTCGGGTAGTGATTGCTAACCTGCTGAGCGTAGCGGTTGACCAGTACGCACCGACTAACCAGAAAGCGAAAGCGGTAGCAGGCGCGGCTATGGAAGCGGCAATGTTGGAAATGGTGCAAAGTTTTAACATCGCTGAGATGATTGATGAAATGGTAAAAGGTATTGATATTTCTACTTTCACCACTAGCACCGAAAGCGAGTAATAATATTAAGCGGGGATTGTTACCCCGCTTTACTATTCCCTTGTTAATTAATAGGAGGGTAATTAATGGCTGATGAAAAATACGGCTTCTCACTGGGAGAAGTGAGCACGGCTAAACACGATATGATCATTTTGGTCGATTGTCATACTGGCTATTGTGGGGAAGGGAACACCGAGGAATATTTTGTTCCTACTGGTACAGATCTCGACGCTTTCGCTCAAGAAATGGCTATTGATAATGCTTCTCGTTTTGGTAGCGATGGGTATGAAGATGAGGATACTGGCGAATGGGTTGAAAATGAAAACGTGTATGCAAGCCTTTATCATTATCAATTAAGTAAATCCGGCACATATGTAAACGGCGGCGATCCTATTAATTCCGTCATGAAATTAGTTATTAAATATGGTGGCGTCGAGATAATTGATAACAAAGCGGTAATATATGCAAACCGATTAAAACAGCTTGTTTATATTCCTGATAGTACCCGATGGGAGGAATACGCTGTTTTGCATGACGAATTAAAACGATGTTTCAATGTTGAATCCTTACAAGTAGTTTAATGTAAAGTTTTGTAAAGGTCGCCTATTATGGCGGCCTTTTTTGTTATAATGCCTTTACACCGTTTGAGGACGGTTGAAAATTTTCCCAAAAATTTGGAGGCTTAAAATGGTTGCTTGTTCTTCTGCTAGTCATCTGTTCACCGCGCAAGGTTGGGTATCTAATCGCGTCATCATTCATGAAATGGTGCAGGAGTTCGGCATTGCTAAAACTTATAACACCATCCAAGAACTATACAACGCCGATAAAATCGATCAGCAAACGGCAGGCTTTTTGCTGGATACCCTGAAAGCGGAACACTGTACTAAAAAACAAGCCGCAAAAATTGTTTTAATGTAAGTAATAACGGGGGATATAATATCCCCCGATAACTAGGAGAATGAAAATGGTTATTTTTCGAGCTATTTTAGCGGGTATCTTAGGCGCTATTTTATCGTTATTTGCAATAGCTTTCGGCGTTCACGCGGTTATTATCGGCGCGGGTATCGCCTCATTTTCTTATCTGCTGGGCTGCATGACTAGTAAAGGAGAATAAAAATGATCCGCAACGTTTCTCTTGCACGTTCGAAAGGCTTTAAGCTGGTGGATGCTAACACGTTCGAGCGTCCAGATTGTAAAATCGAATATGTAGCACGTAATAAGAACGCTTTTCGTGTTACAGAAAAGAAATTTGACAAGCGCGGCAATTTGATCGCTGAAACGGTTAAACACTTTGCCACCTTTTACGCTGCGTTTCGTGGGGTATTATGATTCAGCAAATTAAAACGGCTTTTCGTTTTTGGGGCGTCCTGCCTTCAATCGGTTTTATTCTGATAATCATTAGTCAGCTAATGATTATAGGCGGAACTATTTGGGAGCTATGCAAATGATAATTTATGAAGGCAACCGCTTTGTTGCTAATTGCCGTCCGGCATTACTAGCAAACTACTTAAATCAGCTTTCGCCAGCTTATAAGGGTGTTATTAATATTTATGAGGGCAAGGCGCATTATAAAATCAATGCGGTCGTTGCCCGTGAACTAGCGTTTCAATTTTTGACCTTTGCATCTTGTGACGTTCAGGTTATGGGTGAAGCGTTAATTGCAGAAAATGAAGATGATTTTATTAATATCTTCCGTAAGGTATGCACTGAGCGCCTGATCATGAAAGGCGCATATATTCAATCAACTGCGGAAAGTATTAAAACAGCGTTTCGAAAGGTGGCGCAATGAAAAAGTTTTTAATAGCTGGTATGTTTCCTTTGTTGCCTTATGTAATTTGCTGGGCTTTATACGCTCATGGTGCTAGTGTTCCCGGTGTGGCTTCATTTGGTGTATCGGCTGGCTTTCTAGCCGGACTACTAGCAAGCGTATATTTACGCAAATAATTAATAACGGGAGTTATTATGAGATTATATATTTTCGTTGGTAATAGTAAGGCCGCTAATGATTCCGCTGGTGGCGATAACGTTCGCCGCTATTGGCAAAAATATATTTACTAGGGGTTATTATTATGGTTACACTGATTTGCGTTAAAGCCGAGGGCGACACGATAGCGCGGAAGGGGCAAAAATATAAAGCCAAAAAAGATCAGCTACTCAAAACAATTGAGCGTTACAAAGTGCCCGATCTCAAATATTCTGTAGTAGGGCGCGATGGGATTCTAAGGGCGACACTTGAGAACGCTATTTTTGAGATAGTCAACTAATAACGGAGCGTTATTATGAGCAATAAAATTGTTGTAACCAAAACTACTACGATGGTAGACGTTTTTTACGTGCCCGATACGCCGGAAAACCGACAAGCGGTCGAGCGTGGCGAGTATGATAAAGTGATTTATGATCACGATGGTTATTATCAACATTTGGTGGATTCCTATGGGGAGGAGGAAAAAATCACGCATCGACTACCGGACTAATAATCACGGGGCGCAACTATCAGGGAGTGCCCCAATTTTCAAATGAGAATGATTCTCATTTGACCGCGCCCGCGATGGTTAGCCTGCTAATGGTTAGGGTGTTACGTGTCGCCTTGTGTGATCGTTAGCGAGCTAACTAATTTTCAAGCCTCCTCCAATTTTGCCCTTGTTTTAGTATCCCCACCAAAATTAAACGCGCTAGAATGCGTTTGAGGGCGTTTTAACGCTATATTAGAACTATTCACTGCGTAGGAATACTGTATATTTATCCAGTAGGATAAGCTGTGGATAAGTCTGTTAATAACGCCTCAAAATGGCTAGGATTCTGTCAAGTCAAATCGTGCTGTTGATAAGTCTGTGGATAACTTAAATAACAGTGTTTCTCACTTCCATTCTTAAATGAGAATCATTATCATTTGCATTCCACTTTCTAAATGAGAATGATTCTTATTATCATTCGTATTTAGCGCAGGGCAATTGCCCTGCGCTTTTGTGCAAATCCGACATTGCTCCACGGGTGTTACGTGCGGGCGTGTATGTGCAAATCCGACAATTTTTGGTAGTGTGCAAATCCGACCCCAAAATTTTTTATAGTGTGCAAATCCGACAATGAATTTTCCCAAAAACTCCAGCAATCTCGAACCGCGTTCGAATCCTGTGGAGTATGTGCAAATCCGACACGGTTTTTCTAGGATTAAGATGTGCGAATCCGACAAGATTTTTGTGACTTCGATTGGAGGGTGTGTGATTGTGCGGGTTTGAGGAGAAGATGAGAGAACGAGAGAGATTTGGGAGGCTAGAAGGATGGGGCGCATGTTTGGTGCGGAGCACCTGATTTGCGGGGATTTTGGGGAAGAGTTGAGAAGATTTGGGTTAATTTGAGATAAGTGCAGAAAAAGTAAAATTTTATTAGCAAAATGGGGCAAAATAGCTTGACAAGTGAAAATTTCTGTGGCTCTAAAAACTCAGGCAATCATGGGCCTTCGGCCCGAAATAATGCTGCTATTTTCAGGAGATTATATGTCCATGAAAACTTAGGCGATTGTGCAAATCCGACCATAAATTTCTAGAAACACAATGTGCAAATCCGACAGTAATTTCTGGAAATGTGTTTTCAAAAAATGTCTTCTAGAAATAACCGCCCTCCCAATAACCGCCCTGTATTAAACCGCCTAGTATATGTTCCTAGAAACTTAGAGAACCGCCCTAGAAGTGTGGTATCTCGTGAGAACTCCTAAGTTTCTAGGAAAGTGTTGTGCCATCCTAGCAGATGAGCGGCAACAGGTGTATCATCTTGAATGTAAATTATGTGGTTAAAAGTTTTACTTTTATTTTAAATATAAGATCCCCCAGGGTTCTCATATAGAGCTTTGCCCCCGCCAGAAGGTCTCGTGGTGTTTCTAGCAATTTATATTAAATTACTTATTAACTTGTCCTGTCGCTCCGTATCCTCCGCTACAAGTTAGTAATTTTAAATTACTGAACCACCACACCTTCTGTGTGGCAACTCTAAATGGTTAATTCTATTAACTCATAGAGTTATGATAACATACTCGTAAGTATTTGTCAACGAGAGTTTGTATTATTGTCTCGGTACAGGTATTGTGCACCGAGACATGCAGGATCTTACAGTAACTCTTGGTATGCTTTTTGATACGCCTCAGTGTCCGTAGGTGTACCTTTTGCAATGGCTATTAATTCATCTGTAATCTGAATATTCGTATTATAACGTGAGTGGAACTCGTCAGGAATTTCTAGATACCTATTGATGAATGCTGCAGCAAGCGGTGAAGCTACACCCATTTCTAGAACCCATCCAACATGGTTTTCAAACTTAAGATAAGGAGAATCAGATGGGGTTGGTGGGGTTACATCAGTTTTCTC